>Ga0134126_10005446_pt1 | contig 15908 bp, 16 predicted proteins | sample KB31752_FD_96881 | JGI IMG/M metagenome (GOLD analysis project Ga0134126, IMG submission 96881) | Terrestrial soil microbial communities with excess Nitrogen fertilizer from Kellogg Biological Station, Michigan, USA - KB3-175-2 | ecosystem: Environmental > Terrestrial > Soil > Unclassified ...
AATAAGTAATTTATTCATACCGAAAGCTATCGTAAAAACCGCGGCAAAAAAACTCCAATTGACCACCGGTCGCTGAAAATGTACGAGTTACCGGTCTGGTGACGAAACAGGCAAAAAAGGACACATCGGGATGTTAATAAATTTAGGCAAATATACTAAATAAATTAGTATATTTGTCGTCCATGCCTGCTGCCAATGCCGATATCATTCGTCAGTTGCAAAGGGAGATCCTGCCCTTGCAAGGATTCAAGCCGCCCACGGCGGGCAAGGCGGTCGATTTCCATCTAGGCCCGATCGCGGCTGCTTTCCCGAATCAGACCTTTCCTACGGGAGCGGTCCATGAATTCATCAGCCACACTGCCCAGCAATCCGCCGCCACCAATGGGTTCCTCGGCGGTCTGCTTGCCCCGTTGATGAAGAATGGCGGTGCGTGTCTTTGGATCACCGGCAAACGAACGAGCTTCCCGCCGGGATTTTCGATCTATGGCGTATCTCCGGACAGACTGCTTTTCCTCGATTTGCGGGAAGAGAAAGATCGCTGCTGGGCCATGGAAGAAGCGCTCAAATGTGAAGCCCTCACCGCCGTCATCGGCGAGATCAGCGAGATCGGCTTCACCGGGAGCCGACGGCTGCAGCTGGCCGTCGAGCAAAGCCGTGTCACGGGCTTCCTGCTCCGGCATGCTCCGCGACATTCCGGCACCGTGGCGTCCGTGGCCCGCTGGGAGATATCCCCCTTACCCAGCGAACCGGAAGAAGGATTGCCCGGCATCGGCTTCCCGCGCTGGCAGACAACCCTGCTCAAAGTCCGCAATGGCCGGCCCGGCAGCTGGGTAGTGGAATGGTCGGCGGGCCGGTTCCAGTTCCCGGAAGAAGCCGTGCAGCCTGGCGAGCCGCTGGGGATGCCGCAAATCACCACCCTGCAAACGCACCACGCCACCCATAAACGCCTAACAGGTTGACGACCAAAAGCTATACGGCACTTTGGTTCCGGCATTTGAAGACGGACTGGTTCCAGCTGCGGCGGCCTCCGCTAAAGGACAAACCATTTGTCCTGTCGATCTCCGATCATGGCCGTAAGCTCGTGGCCGCGGCCGACCCAAAAGCGGAGTCGCAGGGCATCTTCCGCGGCGCCACCGTCGCCGATGCACGGGCTATCATCCCCGGAATCGAAGTGCTCGACGATATCCCCGGTCTCAGCGACAAACTGCTTGGCGCCCTCGCCGAGTGGTGCATCCGGTTCACCCCCATCGCCGCGGTCGATGCCCCTGACGGCCTGCTCCTGGATACTACCGGCTGCTCGCATCTCTGGGGCGGCGACCGGCCTTATCTGCAAGCCATCCTCACCCGCTTGCAGGCCAGAGGCTATGATGTCCGTGGCGCAATGGCCGGGACTATCGGCGCCGCATGGGCGCTGGCGAGATTCGGACACCAGGCCGTGACCCCGGAACCGGCTCGACAGCGCGAGGAGCTCTTGCGTCTTCCCCCCGCCGCACTCCGGCTCGAGCCGGCAACCCTCGAAAAGCTCCAGAAGCTCGGCCTCGTCACCGCAGGCCACTTCGCGCATATGACGCGTTCCGTATTGCGCCGTCGCTTCGGACCCCAGCTCCTCCGGCGTCTCGACCAGGCCTTTGGCCGGGAAGAAGAATTCCTGCAGCCGCTACAGCCCATCGAGCAATACCAGGAACGGCTGCCCTGCCTTGAACCCATTGCCACCGCCACCGGCATCGGCATCGCACTGCAACGCCTGCTCGAGGCTCTGACGAAAAGAGTACAAAAAGAAGGTAAAGGTATCCGCGAGGCGCTCTTGAAAGCGTATAGGCTGGACGGTAAGATCGAGCAACAAAAGATCGCGACCAACCGCCCCAGCGATAATGCGCCCCATTTATTTAAACTCTTCGAGCTAAAAATAGGAGAGATCGAACCCGACCTGGGCATCGAGCTGTTTACCCTCGAAGCGACAAAGCTCGAAGACCTTTCCCCGGTACAGGAAGAGCTCTGGGCCGGCGACCAGGGTCTCGAAGCGCGGCCCATTGCCGAACTCCTCGACCAGCTCACGGGAAGATTCGGCGGCCAGTGTATCCGGCGCTATCTGCCCGACGAACACCATTGGCCGGAACGTTCCATCAAACCGGCACCGGATCTAAGCGTGAAGCCGGCGATCCCCTGGCGCACGGACCGGCCGAGACCCACGATCCTGCTGCCCCAACCCATTCCCATCCAGGTTACCGCGCCGGTACCCGATTATCCACCGCTCTTATTCCGTCACCAGGGCAAGGTGCATCGGATCAAAAAAGCGGACGGGCCCGAACGCATCCAACGGGAATGGTGGCTCGAAGAAGGCCCGCATCGCGACTACTATTGCGTCGAAGACCAGGATGGCGCCCGCTACTGGCTCTTCCGCTCCGGTCATTATACCGGTGACCGGAACCAGCAATGGTTTTTACACGGTTATTTCCCGTAAAAAGAAAAGGCTATGGCATATACGGAACTCCAGACGACGACGAACTTCAGCTTTTTACGGGGCGCCTCGCATCCCGAGGAGCTGGTCACGAAGGCACACGAATACGGCTACAAAGAGATTGCCATAACGGACCGGAATACTTTCGCCGGTATCGTCAGGGCCCATGGCGCGGCCAAAGAACTGGGCCTGCACATCCTCCCCGGCTGCAGGCTGGATCTGCTGGACGGACCCGGCCTGCTGGCGTATCCTACGGACAAAGACGCCTGGTCGCGGCTGTCCGCCCTGCTCACCAAAGGCAATCTCCGTGCCGAGAAGGGCCAGTGTCATCTCTATAAAGCCGATGTATATGCGCATTCGGCGGGCATGAAATTCATCCTGGTTCCCCCGGCGGCCCTCACACCCGGTTTCGAGTTCGAGGAGACCTTCCTTAACGCGGCAAAAGAATACCGTGAAGCAATCGGTAGATCCCTCTATATCGGTGCTTCGCGTTCCTATTTGGGCGACGACACAAAAAGGCTTCATCGCCTATCGCAATTAGCGGATCACCTGGACAAGCCGCTGGTCGCCACCAACGATGTTCATTATCACATCCCGGAACGACGGCAGCTTCAGGATATCCTGACCTGCATCCGCGAAAAATGTACGATCCAAACGGCAGGCTTCCGGCTTTATGAGAATGCGGAACGGCATCTCAAACCCATAGAGGAGATGCTGCGCCTTTTTCGGCAATACCCCGACGCCATCCGCCGAACAAAAGAGATCGCTGAAGCCTGCCAGTTCTCGCTCGACATGCTCAAATATGTCTATCCCGAGGAACTCACCACGGAGGGGCGCACACCACAGGAAGAGTTGGTCAAGCTCACCTGGGAAGGAGCCAAAGGGCATTTCGGTGATACCATCCCGCCAAAGATCAAGGCGACCATCGACCACGAGTTAAGGTTCATCCACCAGATGAACTACGCCTCCTATTTTTTAACGGTCCATGACCTCGTAAGGTTTGCGCGTAGCCAGGAGATCCTATGCCAGGGTAGGGGATCGGCCGCTAACTCCACGGTGTGTTTCTGTCTCGGCATCACCTCCGTGAATCCCGCGAAGTTCGATCTGCTGTTCGAGCGATTCCTTTCGTCCGCACGAAACGAGCCCCCCGATATCGACGTGGACTTCGAGCACGAAAGGCGGGAAGAGGTCATTCAATATATCTATCGGAAATACGGCCGCGACCGGGCGGCTATCGTGGCCACGGTGACACAGGAGCGCCGCAAGCGTGCTATCCGCGACGTCGGCAAGGCCATGGGGCTGAGCATCGATACGATTGAACGACTATTGCATTCCTCCTGGCGCTCCGATGCCGAGCTCTACGACGAACAGCGGCTGAAGGAACAAGGCCTCAATCCAACCGATAAACATCTCATCAAGGTCCTCGATCTCACGACCCAGCTCATGGGCTTTCCGCGGCAGCTCGGGCAGCACACCGGCGGCTTCGTGATCACGCAGGGAAAGCTCACCGAGCTCTGTCCGATCATGAATGCCCGGATGGAAGACCGGACCTGTATCGAATGGAACAAAGACGATATCGACATTCTGGGTTTTCTGAAGATCGATGTGCTGGCGCTGGGCATGCTCACCTGTATCCGCAAGGCATTTGTTCTCGCAAAACAACATTATGGCCTCGAGCTTACGCTGGCCAATATTCCGCAGGACGATCCCGCGGTTTATGAGATGGTGAGCCATGCCGATACCATCGGTGTCTTCCAGATCGAGAGCCGGGCGCAGCAGGCCATGCTTCCGCGGCTGCGGCCAAAGACCTTTTATGACCTGGTGATCGAGGTGGCCATTGTGCGTCCCGGTCCGATCCAGGGAGACATGGTGCATCCCTATCTGCGTCGCCGCGATGGCCTCGAGCCCGTGGAATTCCCCTCCGAAGAGCTGAAGAACATCCTCGGCAAGACCCTCGGGGTTCCGCTTTTCCAGGAACAGGCCATGCAGGTGGCCATCGTCGCCGCGGGTTTTACGCCTTCCGAAGCCGATGCGCTGCGCCGCAGCATGGCGACCTTCAAGGCACAGGGGCAGGTGACGAAGTTCCAGGAGAAGCTTGTCAATGGGATGGTGGCCAAAGGGTATACCCGTGAGTATGCGCACCGTATCTTTAAACAGCTCGAAGGGTTTGGCTCCTATGGATTCCCCGAGAGCCATGCCGTGAGCTTTGCGTTGCTCGTCTATGTCTCTTCCTGGTTGAAATGTTATTATCCCGATGTCTTTGCCTGTGCGTTGCTCAACAGTTTGCCCATGGGCTTCTATCAGCCGGCGCAGATCGTGATCGACGCGCAAAAACATGGCGTCGAGGTATTGCCGGTCGATGTAAACGATTCGGGCTGGGATCATCTACTCGAGCCCCGCGGTTCCGGCCGTTACCGCCCCCTCCGCCTGGGTTTCCGGCAGATCGGCGGATTCAAGGAAGAAGACGCACAGCTGCTCGTAACTGGACGCTACGCGCTGACAGGCGGCTCCCGGCCCGCAGCCTACACCAGCATCCCCCAACTCCGCGACGCGGGAGTCTCGCTGCCGGCGCTGGAACGGCTTGCTGATGCCGATGCATTTCGTTCGCTGGGCCTCGATAGGCGGGAGGCCCTGTGGGAGGTGTCGGCGCTGGCGGATCGCCCGATAGCGATGTTCGAAGGACAGCCTGCCGAAAGTGCCTACGAGCCGGCAGTGGCCTTGCCGGACATGACGGCCTCGCAGCATGTCGTCCAGGATTATGCATCCACCTCGCTCTCGCTGAAAGCGCATCCCGTGAGTTTCGTGCGGGAGAAACTCGACCTGTTGCGCATCCTGCGGACGGGCGATCTTGCCGGATGCCGCGACGGCGATCACGTGAAAGTAGCGGGATTGGTGCTGGTGCGTCAGCAGCCGGGGACCGCAAGCGGCGTCGTGTTCATCACCATCGAAGACGAGACGTCCACGGCCAACCTCGTTGTCTTTCACGATATCTTCCTGGCTTACCGCAAGGTGATCCTTCAGTCCCGCCTGCTGATGGTGGAAGGCAAGTTGCAGATCGAAGGCGAAGTAGTACACGTGATCGTAAAGCATTGCCACAACCTTTCACCCTTACTCCGCGATCTTGTCACCCCCGCTTCGCGGGATTTTCATTAGCGCGAATTACGGTATATTTGAAACCACGCATGCATACCGAACTGCCCATAAAAGATAAGCCGGGAGGAAGGAAATGCAAACACCAAAGGAAATGCAAATACCATGAATAAGCTCGGCCCCCTCCTATGCATCGCCGGTCTCGGCATGCTGGTCGCCTGCAGTAACAGCGGCCCCAAAAGCAGCAACGACACCGACGTCCTGCAGGCGCGGATCGACAGCCTGCAGCAAAGGCTGGACGACGCCTACAAACCCGGGCTGGGTGAATTCATGTCCGGCATCCAGGTGCATCATGCGAAGCTGTGGTTCGCCGGAAGCGCGGGGAACTGGAAGCTGGCGGATTTCGAGATCGGCGAGATCAGAGAAACACTCGACGGCGCTCAGAACCCCGCGGCATTCAAGACCGCTTTCGTGTTGCTGACCAACACCTGCAACAACTGTCATCGCGCGACGAAACACGAGTTCAATGTGATCAAGATCCCCGATACCCCGCCCATCACCAACCAGGTATTTACCAAATAACCATAACCATAGCTACCCTGTAGACGCATGACAAAGAAAAATGAAATGCGAGAGCTGTTCCGCCTTTTCCTTCGCCTGGGTCTAACGGCCTTTGGCGGACCCGCCGCGCATATCGCCATGATGCAACGGGAAGTGGTGGAGAAACGCCGGTGGATGGAGCACGACCATTTTCTCGACCTCATTGGCGCGACGAATCTCATACCCGGCCCCAACAGTACCGAGATGGCCATCCACATCGGTTTGCAACGCGGCGGCTGGCGCGGGTTGCTGGTGGCGGGCGCCTGCTTTATCTGTCCCGCCGTAGTTATCACCGGTGTGATCGCGGCGCTGTATCAACGTTATGGCCAGGTGCCCGAGGTGTCGGCATTCATCTTCGGGATCAAGCCCGCGGTGATCGCCGTGATCCTCGCGGCGGCGCTGCCCCTGGCCAAAAAAGCGCTGACGAGACGATCCCCGGCTCAAAACCCGACTCCCGGGCAAGAAGCAACCGGACCGCACCCCCCCGCTCCAGCCCAACCCCCTGCCTCCGCAAAAATCCCCGCGGTATTCCTCTGGGTGATTGCGATCGCAGCCCTGATCACGGGCCTGCTGGGCGTCAACGAGATCTACGTGCTATTTGGCGCGGGATTCCTGGCGCTGGCGATCGCCGCTGCGCGTCAAAAAAAACAAACGCTGCAGGGCGTGTTCCCCATCTTCTTACAGATCCCGGCTATAATCGTCTCGAACAGCCGCATCTTCTTTTCCTTTCTAAAAGTCGGCGCCATCCTTTACGGCAGCGGTTATGTGCTGTTCGCCTTTCTGGACAGCGAGCTGGTGGCCAAGGGGCTACTGTCGCGCAAGGTGCTCATCGATGCCATCGCCGTAGGCCAGTTCACACCCGGACCGGTGTTTTCTTCGGTGACATTCATCGGCTGGCAAATGGGCGGATGGCAGTCCGCGGCATTGGCTACGCTGGCGATCTTCCTGCCGTCCTTTGTGTTTGTGGCGTTGTCGCATCCTCTGGTGCCGCGCATGCGAAGATCGAAGCTCTTCTCCGCCTTCCTGGATGGCGTGAATGCCGCATCGGTGGCCATCATCCTCACCGTATGCATCGACTTCGGGCGCGCGACGATAACCAGCTGGCAGGCCATCACGATTGCCGTGGCGAGCGGGATCGTGGTGTTCGGTTTTCCAAAAGTCAACAATGCCTGGGTGATCCTCGGCGGCGCGGTGCTGGGCTATCTGCTAACTCGGAGTTAGCTTTCGACTTCAATACTTAAAGTTGATAATCATCTATTTGCAAAATGGCAATTTTTCCAAAAAGTACCGGCAATTTTGCCTAATTTCGCTAAAGAATACCCTCTATGTCAAAAATAACAGCCACAAAAACGGAAAAAGATGTTCTCGAAAAGGTCCCCCAACATCTCGGCGACGCGGAGGTCCTTTTGTTCATGGATCAACATACCATTGACTCGAGTTATGTGGAGGCGATCAGGCAATTGACCCGCCACAAGGATGACGATATCTCCATCTGGTTGAATATAAGCCCGAGGACTATGCGCAGCTATCGTTCGCTGCCCCGGCTCAAGATCAAAAAGAGCACCGCAGAGCAGCTTTTGTTGCTCTTAGCCTTGTTTAAACATGGCAATCAGGTATTCGGCTCGGCAGATGCCTTTGACGAGTGGATAAACACCGGGAATTTCTTCCTGGACAATAAAAAGCCGGCTGCTCTTCTGGATACGTCAAGTGGCATTCGATATGTCAACGATAGATTAACCGCCATGGAATATGGAGACAATATATAGTGCATGGAGCTGTTTCGAATTTCCGTAGAAGCTTATGCAAAGGGCCTGTCGGCCTCGGGCTCAGCCAATCGTTGGAACAAATCCGGAGAGTACGTGCTCTATGCGGGCTCGAGCCGATCGCTGGCTTCACTCGAGTTGGTAGTTCATCGTGCTGCAATAAGGCCACTTGGCAATTATAAGGTAATGGTTATTTCCGTTGCGGATGAGGACAAGTTGGTCAGGCAGGTGCATCTCGATGAATTGCCTGCCGGCTGGCGCACCGCGGCGGCTTATCCGGACTTGCAAAAACTGGGTTCAAATTGGTATCGGGAAAAGGAGACGTTGCTACTCAAAGTGCCTTCGGCAATCATCGTCCGGGAATACAACTACTTGATCAATATCGGACACCCCGACTTTGTTGAGAAAGTGAGCCTGGTAAGGAACGAAGATTACTTTTGGGATGAGCGTCTTCTTAGCTAAACCCACACTTGTTTTGATATTTTTTGCATACCCTGCAACCTATCTCGTTCCTTTTGCATTCCATTTGCAAACTGCATCGAATTGCCAAGCGAAAAAGAACTGATCCGCCTTGCAAAGACCAATCCCAAGGTCTTCGGAGAGCTATATGATGCTCATTACCCCCGTGTCTTCGGCTATATCTATCGCATCACCGGCGACCATGCCCTGGCAGGCGATATCGCCGCCGAGACCTTCCTGAAGGCCTTCGTACGCATCGGCACGTTCCGCTGGCGAGGCATCTCTATCTCTTCCTGGTTCTTTCGCATCGCCGTAAACGAGCTCAACCAATACTACCGCAAAAAGAACTATTCACCGGAACGGCTTACCGATCTGCAAAGCTTCGGCGCGAACGGCGAGGGCGGTGTCGACTGGCCCAACCGCCATGCGCTCCGGCATGAAAGCAATGACATCACCCGCCGCATCGACGAACACCAGGAATTCGAACATATCCGAAAAGTCTTAAGTACACTTCCGTCAAAATACCGCCAGGTGATCGCCTTTAGGTTCTTTGAGGAAATGAGCATCCGTGACATCGGCGAGATCCTCGGTAAAAAGGAAGGCACCGTCAAATCCCTGCTTTCGCGGGGCCTCGCGAAATTAAAAGCAAGACTCACTGCAACGGATCCGGTCGTCTAAACATTATACCATCAAATGTGTAAGCTATGACAAAGGAGAAATTATCGAATTATCTCACGGAGATCCCGAAACCGGAAGCGCCCGCCACCGAAAACGAAAAGCTCCTGCGGCTCGCGCTACTAAGCGCCCGCCGTTCCGCCGCTATAGGGATCGTCCTCATCGCCCTACCGGGGACATTGATCTTTTTGCTCTTTTTGCAAAATACATTTCATCTCTTTCCCGGGCTCACCCGCTGGCTGGCCGGCAGCGGTTCTTTCCTGCCGCTCCCCGCGAGAGCCATCCTGGTCTTCATCTTCCTCGTGGGCTTTCCATTCGTGGCCGTGGCCATCAACCTGCTCTCGATAAGCTGGTACCGATATTACCATTTCCGGCGCGAGCTGGTGATCTCCATCCGGATGCGCTGGCCGAACATCCTCATCGCGATCATCGGGAGTGCGCTGGCGGCGTTCTATATCCTTCATTTGTTGGCCGATACGCTGCTGGGGGGGAAATGATCGTGTAAAACAATAACCAATTCTGTTCAGATTCTGACAACAAAAAATTTTCACCCCGCTTCGACAACTAAATCGATCTATAATCGTATTTATAGATATGTTTAGATCGATGACCCTTGCGTTTTTAGGCCTGTGCTATGCCGGCGTCCCAACGATTCCCTGGCATTATAACCTCGATGAAGCCAAAACGATAGCCCAAAAAGAACACCGGCATATTTTGTTAAATTTTTCAGGGTCGGACTGGTGCGGTCCCTGTATCCGGATGCACCGCCAGATCTTCGGGGCCGAAGTCTTCGGGCACCTGGCGGACTCCAGCCTGGTGATGGTGAATGCGGATTTTCCGCGGATGAAGAAGGATCAGCTCCCGGCGGCCCAGCAAAAGCTCAACGACGCCATGGCCGATCGATACGATTCCAAAGGCAGGTTTCCCTATACCGTTCTGCTGACGGCGGATGGAAAGGTGCTCAAAGCCTGGGATGGATTTCCCGACGAGACACCCGATGCCTTTGCCCGCGAAGTCCAAACGATCATCGACAACGATAAATGACGGTTCAAACAACACCCACGCTCTTCCGGCGGGCGCTCAAGCTAATGGGCAACCGCTTCGAGATCACCGTCGTCGGTGATGACCCGGCTTGGGCCGATGAACACATCGACGCCGCCGTGGAAGAGATCCGGCGCATCGAACGGCTTCTCACGACCTATGACGAAAGCTCCGAGACCAGCCAGATCAACCGCTATGCAGGACTCACCCCCGTAGCCGTAAGCGCGGAAACGTTAAAACTCATCGAGCGTTCGATCCGCATCTCGCGGCTCACGCAGGGCGCTTTCGATATTACCTATGGATCGGTGGATAAACGACTATGGAATTTCGATGCCACGATGACCAGCCTGCCCGACGCGGAGACGGCAAAAAAAATGGTGCGGCTCATCGACTACCGGAATATCCTCGTGGACCGCGAACAGGGCACGGTATTCCTCAAACACACCGGCATGCGCATCGGCTTCGGCGGCATCGGCAAGGGTTACGCCGCGGATCGCGCCCGGCAGCTGCTTAAAACGCGCGGCGTGACAAGTGGGATCATCAATGCTTCGGGTGATCTCGCCGTCTGGGGCTCGCAGCCGGACGGCCAGCCATGGACCATCGGCGTGGTTCATCCGGATGCCTCGGACCAGCCTTTCTCGTATATGCAGCTGAGCAACATGGCGGTGGCGACCTCAGGCAACTATGAGAAATACGCCATAATAGACGGAAAGAAATATTCGCATACCATCGATCCGCGTACCGGCCTGCCGGTCTCGGGGATCAAAAGTGTGACCATCATCGCTCCCTATGCGGAGATCGCGGACGCGATGGCCACCCCGGTGATGGTCATGGGTATCGAAGCGGGGTTGGATATGATCAACCAAATGAAAGACATCGAATGCATCCTTATCGACAACAACAACCGAATCTATACATCCGTCAATATCAAACTCAAATGACGCAAAACACCCGAACCCGCCCATTGTCCATCGCCGGTTTGCTGGCGATCGTGATGATCGCCGCCTGTTCCCCGGTAAAGGAATACCAGAAAAATCGACTAAACGATTCCGAAATGTCCCTCTCCAACCGAAAGGTGGAAAAGAACGAATTGAACTTTCAATCCTACCGCGAAGGCTCTTCCGGCGCTAACGGTGGCAAGACCGGCGGCGGCTGCGGCTGTAACTAGATTCGGATCAGTGCAGGGCGGGGATTCCGCGAGCGGAAAGGGTTCACGCCTCGATCTTATAACCCACGCCATAGACCGTCCGGATCAAATGGGGACAACCGCACTCGCGCAATTTCCGTTTGAGATTCTTGATGTGCCCATATACATAATTGGCGCCCGGCGCCTTTTCGGAAGGCCCGTCGTACAGCTGTTCGGCGATGGTCTGCGTGGGGATAATATGGTTCTTGTTCATCGCGAGGAACACAAAAAGATGATATTCGTGTTTGCGTAGCTCAAGCGTCTTTCCCTTGCAGATCACCATGCTCGCGTCGAGCTCGATCCGCATGCAGCTCACCTGGATGGTGTTATTCCCCTGGTTATACTTTCTTCGCAACAAGGCCTTGACCCTGGCGCCAAGCTCCGAAAGGTCCATGGGTTTGGTCATATAATCATCGGCGCCGGCATTCAGCGCGACGATCTTGGCCGCCGGCGAACCCTGATCCGAAATGACAATGACGCCGGTCTTCCGGGAATCCTCCCGGAGGTACAAAATGAGTCTTCTGCCGTCGCCGTCGTTAAGCTCGGGCTCGAGGATCATACAGTCGTACTGGTAGTTCTCGATCTTTTGCAGGGCTTGCCGGTAGGAATTGGCGGTGTCGCAGATGAAATCCTCCTTCCGGAAATGACGGGTGATCCGGGTTAGCAACAAGGGGTCTTTTTCGATGATCAGTAGTTTCATGCTGGTATAGGTGTAGTTAGCGGAATTGCAAGTTCAGCGATACGACATCGGAGACGAGATCCGTGGTCTGCGTATAATGTCCGTACCTGACCTCCAGCATGCTCCAATGCTTATCGAAAATGCCCTTTGGCGGCGCCAGCCGGATGCCCGCGCCAAAGAAGCTGCTGCTGAAGCCGGCCAGCGCATAATTGCTGGTATAATAGGTATCCGTTTCGACATGGGTTCCATAGGGTGCGAAATAGTTGGCCGCCGTCTGCGTATAGTACCGGTAGAAGGGCGTCACGGAAAAGAACGGCGTCAGCTTCACCGAGGTCTCGAGACTTGCCGTATGCGACCGGATGCCCCAGCTGTCGGCATAGTACCGATAGTACCCGCGCAACACAACGTAATCACCCCAAAAATAATTGACGCGTAGACCCAGCGGCAGCTTGAACCGATTCGAAGGCAATCTTTCGATCGAATCGACCCCATCCGCAAAGTAAACGCGGTGAAAAGGCAAACCGAGATAGCCCTGCTGATCGACGACATCCAGCAACAGACTTCCCTGCAGCCGCGTGTTGATCACCTGCGAAAAAGAGAAGGAAGCCGTATAGGTCTGCCGGCCGCTGGACCCGTAATCCGGATGCCGGAGCTCGCCGTTGCGGCCTATGCGATAAGCGCCCGGCGGTTCGAATTCGGAAGGAAGGATCATCGTCACCCGGTCGAGATAAGCGCTGAGCTTGGCGGTGAATTCTCCCCCGGTCTTCGTCTTTTGCGAACCGTTGACGTTGAACCCAAAGGAGTGGTAGTTGAATTCGTTGGAGTAGTAGAGACCGGCGCCTATCGAGCTGCCTTTCTGTTCGTTCTCGCGGGTCCAGTCGACACTGGGGTAGAGCCGGAGCCCATCGGTGCGTGTCGAGGCGCCGGTTTTTGAGATCCAGGCCTGCGAGGCGGCGGTATGGTGGTCGATGCCCATGCCGGGCGTCAGCGTGTTTTTCCGCTTTTTGGCGTCATAACCCACGAGCTTTAGCTCCAGGCCGTTGGCGAGGTCGGTCACATGTTCCGAACCGATGCCGCCGCGGATGGCCGAGTGATCGCCGTCCTGGGTGTAATAGCTCGACACCAGGTCGATCTCGTCGATCTTCAGCTTTCTGGACTTATACGTGCCGGTGTCGCGAACCGCCTGCTGCGAGAAGCCATGGACGAATAGCACGAAAAGACCGATAACGGTTAAACAGATCCGTTTCATGTCCTTGGGTTAGATTAGTTATAAACGTGGTTTTTGGCCACTGTCAACGTCTGTTTTTTGCCCCCGCCGAACCTCCGTCCGATAATAACTTTAAAGATGCTGCGATCGATGCCCGGCGTCAGGCCGAACACATACCCGGCGTTGAACTCCCAGCGCGGATCGAAATCGGCGTCAACCGCGATCACCAGCTGGTGCTGCTGAACGGCAATAGGATCAAAATGTTTGAAAGGTCCCCATGATCCGTAGTATTCGATACCTGGCGCCCATACTTTGCCGATCTGGTAGCTGAATTTGAAATCGGGCGCGAAGATGGGCCCACGGCCTGCATCGGCTCCTTTGAACGTCAGATCCACCACCGGATTCAACGCCAGATAAACGGGCCCCCACTGCTTGTCGACGATCGGCCTGATCTCCAGTGTCCACGGGTCCGGATCGTATCCATCCTTCACAAAGCCGCCCTCGAAAGAGATGCTCGCGCCTACAGGCCAGTTCCATTGGGCCGGCGCCATGACCCTGGGCCGGATATGGCTCCCTACATAGTTGGTGCGGCCCATGTCGCCGATGTCGTTAAAGATATAGAAACCCGTTTCGAACCAGGGTGTCCACCCGTGTGTGATCTCGATGGTTTCGCGGTCCATGTGGTTGGTCGAGACGACCCCGTCCGCCGCCGTGTTCCCTATAAAGCTGTAGTTGCTGTGCAACTCGACCATCGTCGTATCCTTGCCCACCGTAGGTGACGCATAAACCTGAATTTCGTAGTTATCCTGTGCCTGTGCGATAATCGGGCATACTCCAAGAAGTATACCGTATAAATAGAACCTCATGGTAGTAGTAAAAATAGCGCACTGCCACCGGGAAGCGGATTATAGACCAATTATAAAAAAATTAGAAAATCTTAAGAAGATCCTGGAGAAAAACTGATCTTGAACTCAGTTCCTTCTCCAACGGTACTCTCCGCCGCTATGGTGCCGCGGTGCATGGTAATGATCCGTTTGGTAAGCGAAAGCCCGATGCCATTACCGGGTGCATAACGCTTGTTACTGCCGCGAAAGAAGGGCGTGAAGATATGTTCCAGATCGCCGGCGGCGATGCCGATGCCCGTGTCGCGGAAACTCAGCAGCGTTTGACCGTCGGTGAACCCGATGCGGATATAGCAGCGGCGGTCGGTGGAGAATTTACAGGCATTCTCGATGAGATTGGAGAAAGCCACTTTCAGGAGGTATTCGTTGCCGACGATGACGATGCGGTCGCCATCTTCGATCTCTTTTTCAAAAACGACATCCGCGCGATAAGTGGGGTTCGCCTGCAGGACGACCTGACGGGCATCCATAAGCACTTCGTCGAGCCGTATCTCTTTAAAGGAGATGCCATAGATATCATAGCTGGCCTTCGCGAGGTCCAGCAGATCGCTGGCGAGCCGCGAGAGCCGGCGGGCATCCTGTAGCAGCAATTGCAGCGTGGCGCGGTATTCTTCGGGCGACCGTTCTTTGATGGCCGAGACCTCGGCTTCCGCGATGATGGCCGCCAGCGGCGTCCGCAGCTCGTGCGAGATATTGCTTACGAATTGTTTTTGGGCGTCGAAGGATTGTTCGAGCCGCTGGAGCATCCGGTTGAAGGTCATGGCCAGCTCCGCAATCTCGTCCTTGCCGTTGCCTTCGCTTAGCCGCAGGTCCATACGGGAGGCGGAGATCTCGGCGACCCTGTCGACCATGCGGGTAACAGGCTGCAAGGCCTTCCTCGAGAACAGGAACCCCGCCAGCAAGGTGAGCAGGATCGCTATCCCGAAACCCAGAACAAGCTCGACGCGTAATGCTTTCAGCCGGGCATAGCCATCGTCGTCGCGTGCTGCTGCCGTGATCACATAGGTCTTGCCCCGGAAGACATAAGTAAAGCCATTCACCTGCAGGTCTTCGTAATAATAATGGAGCTCGTGCCGGGTACGAATGCTGTCGAGCAGGCCGTCGGTCTCCTTGTATTTGTCGACATCCATGGCATCATGGTATAGCAAATGATAGGCTGTATCGAAAATGGCTACTTCCTCCTGGGGTAGGGTGCTCAGCGAATTCTCGTAGATCGTCTGCAGGACGTCCTCCGGGACGCGGGCTTCCAATAACAAGTTGGTTTTCGTGATGGCCAGCTGTTTGAGCCGTTTGAAATATTCCTGCTCGCGCTGGCCCGCATTGGTGAAATAGATGGCCAGGGCAAAACCTGCCAGCAGGACCGCAAAAAGCCCCGCGAACAGCAACGTCAATTTTATTCGGATCTTCAAGTGAGTTCTTTAAAGATGAACCCGATGCCGGGCCGGGTCTGGATCAATTTGACGGTATGGCCTTTATCGATCTTTTTCCGGAGGTAATTGATGTAGACATCGATGAAGTTGGTGCCGGTGTCGAAGGCCGTCTCCCATACCTGCTGCGCGATCTCCGCTCTCGACAGCACCCGCCCCTGGTTGTTCATCATGTATTCAAGCAGGCGGAATTCTTTTGGCGTCAGGTTGATGTCCTTCGAATTGCGGCGGACGATCCGGGTCTCGAGATTCATCTCCAGATCGGCTGCCCGCAGGATCGCCTTTTTGTGTCTGGCGCCGCCGGGGGGTACCCGTTTGAGCAGCTCGCGGATGCGGACATATAGCTCGCGGAAATCGAAAGGTTTCACGAGGTAATCGTTGGCCCCCGCATCGAACCCGCCGACCTTATCGTCGGTCGTGC
>Ga0134126_10005448_pt1 | contig 15907 bp, 15 predicted proteins | sample KB31752_FD_96881 | JGI IMG/M metagenome (GOLD analysis project Ga0134126, IMG submission 96881) | Terrestrial soil microbial communities with excess Nitrogen fertilizer from Kellogg Biological Station, Michigan, USA - KB3-175-2 | ecosystem: Environmental > Terrestrial > Soil > Unclassified ...
CCGGGCGCCAGGCTCAGAGCCGGGATGGGCCGTGGCCACCCCGGCCTCGCGATCGCCGATCCGCGCCCGCCAGCACGCCCGCGCCGTCTTCTGGATCGTGGCCGGCCGCACCCGGCTCAGCCTACGGCGCTGGCACGGCTCAGCCGCGGTAGGCCACGGTGCCGTACTGGTCCCCGCTGCCGTACAGGCTGCTGCCGGTCACGAACACCAGCGGCCCTGGCCGGCTCACGGCGATCGAGTCCGGCACTCCCTGCGCCAGGCCCCCGTAGACGCGCCGCCATCGCTCGGCGCCAGTGGCGGCGTTGAGCGCCTCGATCGCGTAGGAGGTGTCGTTGTCGCTGTAGGCCAGGTAGGCCGTCGCGCCGTCCGGGCTGATCGCGGCGGCGGGAAAGGTCAGGAAGCCGCGGCTGGCGTCCCGCCGTGACCACAGCCGGGCCCCGCTGGCGGCCCGGTAGGCCACGGTGACGTAGGCGCCGCGGGCGGACGGACTGGAGTCCTTGCCGGTGACGATGACGCTGGTGCCCGCCGGGTTCAGCACCACGGCGGTCGCGGTGGTCACTCCGGCGCTGCCGGCGGGCTCATAGGTCCGCGCCCACCGGGTTCGCCCGGTCGCGCCGTCGTAGCTGACCGTCGCGTAGCCCAGCCTGGAGGCGCTGCTCGTGCCGCCGGTGACGAACACCGACGAGCCGTGCGGGCTGACCGCGATGGCCGTGGCCAGCGTGCTCGATGACCCGGGCAGGCCGTGGTAGAGCCGCGCCCACAGCTGGGCGCCGGTGGCGGCGCGGTAGGCGACGGTGGCGAAGTCGAAGCTGCCGGCCGGCGAGCTGACCTGCGCGCTGCCGGTGACGTACACCGTGGATCCGTCCGGGCTGACGGCGATGCCGCTGGCCGACGCGCCGGCGTAGGTCGCGGTCCACAGCTGAGCGCCGGTGGCCGCGTCGTAGGCCACCGTGCCGTAGCTGTAGCCGCCCGCCGATGAGGTCACGTCATCCCCGGTGACGTACACGGTGGACCCGTCCGGGCTGACCGCGATCGCGGTGGCCCGGTCGGGGCTGTCGCCCGACGGCGTGGCGGTCTGGAACGTCTGCGCCCACCGCCGGGTGCCGGTCGCCGCGTCGTAGGCCACGGTCACGTACGCCGAGGGCCCGCCGCCGGCCTGGAAATCCTGGCCGGTGACGTAGACCGTCGAGCCGTCCGGGCTGATGGCGCTGGCGGCGGCCATGGTGCCGCCGCCCAGCGGCCCGCGGTAGCGCGCCGCCCACCGCCGGCGGCCGGTGGCCCCGGCGTAGGCCACGGTGGCCAGGTCGTAGTCATCGCTCGACCCGTGCAGGGCGGCGTTCCCGGCGCTGGACCCGGTCACGAACACCATCCGGCCGCCCAGGCTGGTCACCACGGCGGCGGCCTGGCTGTCCGGGTCCTGGCCCCGGACCCGGTAGCGCGCCACCCACAGCCGGGTCCCGGCCCGCGCCTGGGCCTCGGCCGGACGCCGGGTCGCCACCGTGCCATCCGCGGCCAGCGCGGACGGGGCCGCGACAGCCACTAACCCGGTAAGTGCGAGGCCGGCCACCGCCAGCCGGAACAGACCTGTCATCGCGTCCTCCTGCCGGCACCCGGCGCATCCGGTCATTCCGGGCCGGCCTGCCTGAACAGCAGACGCGCCAGCCGGCCCCGCGGTTCACCGTCTGGCGGCGCCGCGCGCTGGCTGCGGCGGGCGGCATCGCCGCGGTCGCGCTGACGGGCCTGCCCGCGCTGGCCAGCTCGGGCCACGCCAACGCCCCCGTCGTCCCGCTCAAGCTCACCGGCCTGGTCGCTACCCGCTCCTCGATCTGGGCGGCAGCGGCGCCCCGCACAAGGGCGGGGACGAAGACGTTCAAGACGCCCGAGGGCAACCTGACGGTGGTGGTCACCGCCAAGCCGCAGACCACCCAGTCCCTCAACGCCAAGACCTGCCGGGAATCGTTCACCCAGTACGTGGTCGCCAGCGTGGTGGGCGGCAAGAGCACCGGCGCGTTCGTCGGCGCCTCCGGGCCCGCCGCGGTCCAGGTGGCGTTCGAGGAGGAAACCCCTTCGCCAGCCGAAAGGCCGCTGTGGCAGGCTCTCTGCTACTGAACGTGCAGGTGTTGGCCGGAAAGGCGCGTTGCATGGGTGAAGAGGCACCGGAGCTAACCGCGGAGCTGGTGGTGGACGGCGCCATGCCGTCGCAGCCCGCGGTCTCGCCAGACGGGTGCTGGGTCGCGTATGTCGTCGCTCCGGTCGGCCGCGGGGGAGAGCGCTATCTGAGCGCGATCTGGCTGGCCGCTGCTGACGGCAGCTCACCGCCGCGGAAGCTGACCGCGGGTACGGCGGCAGATTCTGATCCGCGCTGGGCGCCGGACTCGGCGTCGGTGTTTTTCTTGTCAGATCGCACCGGCTCCCGTCAGCTGCACCGGGTACGGATCGATGGCGGGGAGGCCGAGGTCCTGACGGACTGGCGCGGCGAGATCTCTGACGCCTGGCCGCTCGCGGATGCCCGGCTGGTCGCCGTGGTGGCCACCGATGAGCCGACCGAGGAGGACAAGCGCAGGCGTGACGAGCGCGACGACGCGTTCGTCTGGGGACAGCAGCTGCGCTGGGGCAGGCTGCGGGTGCTGGACCTCGCCACCGGCGAGCTGCGCACGGTGGACGGCCTCGGCCACCGGCACGTCGTGGAGCTGGCGGCACGGCCGGACGGGGGTGCGCTGGCGGCGATCAGCTGGGCGAGCCCGGAGACGGACGTCATCACCAGCGAGTTGCACGTGGTCGATCTGAGGACGGGGACGGCCCGTGACCTGGGCCGGATCGGGGCCGAAGCGCGGTCGCCGGCCTGGTGGCAGGCCGACGACTGCTGGCACCTGGCCTACCTGGCCATGCCCGAGCCGTTCGGCGGCGACGCCGTCTACGGCGTCGCCGACCCCGCGGCTGCCGCCGTGCATCGTGACCTGACCGCGGGCATGGCTGTCTGCCCGACGGAGCTGGCGCAGGTCGCGGACGGCCCGCCGCTGGCCTTGTTCGCGGACGGGCTCGACACCGCGATCTACCGGCTCGACCCTGACCTGCTGCGGTTCAGGTGCGTGTCCGCCCTGGACGGCCGGGCCGACTCGCTCACCGCGTGTCGTTCGGGCGAGGTGATCGCGGCTCTGGCCAGCACCTCCTATGAGCCGGTGAACGTCCATGCCGGACCGCCCGGAGGCCAGCTCATCCGGCTCAGCGACACCCAGCCCGCCCTGCGCGCGATCAGCTGGGGAAGCCAGGAACGCCTGTCTTACCGGGCATCGGACGGCCTCGGCCTCGACGGCCTGCTCATCTTGCCGCCCGGCCGCAACCGCGCGGACGGCCCGTTCCCGCTCATCGCACTGGTGCACGGCGGCCCTGATGACCGGTACGCCGACGAGTTCATGCTCGCCCCGCATCCCACGGGACAGTGGCTCGCGACCGCGGGATACGCCGTGTTCCTGCCTAATCCGCGGGGCGGGGTGGGTCATGGCCGTGATTTCGCCGCGGCGGTCGTGCGCTCGGTCGGCGGCAGCGAGTGGAGCGACATCACCACCGGGATCGACCTGCTGATTGCCGAGGGGGTCGCGGACCCGGACCGGCTCGGAATCGGCGGTGCCAGCCATGGCGGGTTCATGGCCGCCTGGGCGATCGGGCAGACCGACCGGTTCAAGGCCGCCCTGATGGCCGCCGGGGTCAGCGACTGGGGGATGCTCGTCGCGACCGGCGAAGGGGGAACCCTGGAAGCTGCGCTCAGCGGCAGCTGCGGCTGGGAGGGCACCGGCCCGCACCCGCACGACCAGGTGAGCCCGATCTCGTTTGCGTCGAAGATCCGCACCCCGGTGCTGATCGTGCAGGGCGAGGACGACACCAACGTGCCGGTCAGCCAGGCGATCTACTTCCATCGTGCGCTCAGCTTCTACGGGGCCGAGCACGAACTCGTCATCTACCCGCGTGAGGGACACGGGCTCGTGGAGCGCAGTCACCAGCTCGACCTGCTCCGGCGCACCCGGGCATGGTTCGACCGGTGGCTTCGCGAAGGCGCACACGGGAAACCACCCGGACTCGAACCCGCCGGATAGCAGGCAACGCCCGGGCAACGGCCGGACCTGGCGCATATCACCCGCGACTGATAGCCGGCCCGGCGCTGGCGGCGTATCGTACTGGGCATACTGGCGGTCCCGTGTGGGGGGGAAATCCACGATGGGAGCGGAACTGCCCGTCACGCCGGAAACGGTCTCGGCCGTTTCCGGCGCACGCGGGGCGGCACGGCGACGGGGATTACTCCGCCGAATGACAACGGGCAACGCCCGGCGACTGTGGCTCAGCGCCGTGGTGCTGGCGCTGTTCCTGAGCGTGCCGGTGCCGATGTTCGTCGGGAACGTGCTCGCCTCGGCCGGCCTGCGGGCGCTGCCGAGCTCGGCGCGGCAGCTGGGCTCGCCCACGGCCTTCTCCTACGGCCAGCCGACCGCGGTCTACGTGCCAGGCCCGGCCTTCCCGGCCAGCGACCTGTGCGTGACGTTCGAGTTCCTGAACGTCAGCCCGGCCACGTCGCAGGCCAGCGTGGGCATCCTGGTCGGGGTCACCAGGGCGGGCAAGGGCGCGCTGCGGGCACTGGAGAAGGCGGGGCTGAAGGACATCACGCTGATGGTGGACAGCAACAGCGGGGTCAGCCCCATCGACCTGCCGGTGCCGATCGCCAGCCTGCTGACCGACCCGCAGGCCAGCGTCTGCGGCCGGCACGACTTCAACCAGCTGGAGCTGCTCCAGCAGGCCCGGCTGCAGTCGGTGCAGAACGTCTTCGTGCTGGCCCAGCCGCGGGCGTTTCCCGACGACTGGTACGAGGTCAACGCCGGGGTCACGGCGTGGGCCGGCCAGGGCGCCTACCGGAGCCAGCTGCCGGCGTCGGTGCTGATCATGTCGCGCGACCAGGACTTCACCGTGCGGGTGGGCCTGGATGCGGCCGACCCGGGGGCATCGGCGGTACACCGGCTGGAGTTCATCGTCCAGCGGCCGACATCGCTGGTGATCTACACCTACTTCGTCGCGTTCATGCCGCTGGCGCTGCTGCTCGCGCTGGGCGTGTTCTGCGCCCGGCGCAAGGAGGTGCCCACGCCATCGGAGGCGGCGTTCGGGGTGGCGGCGACCCTGGTCGCGATCCTGCCGCTGCGCAACGTGCTGATCCCGCCCGCGATCACCGACCTGACCCGGCTGGACATCCTGTTCGGGCTGCAGGCAGCGGTGCTGGTGGCGCTGTCGCTCATCCTGGTCGGCATCTGGGGCCCGGTGCTCAAGGCCAGCCGCGAGCGGCACGGGCCGCCGCGGCCTCCGGCGGGGATGCCGCCGGAGGCCGCGGAGGAGGTCACGGGCTCGTGATCTTCTGCTTCTTGGTCACGGTGTAGGAGGCGCCGAGCGTGGCCTTGTCGCCGGTGTTGAGCACGCCTAGGCAGCCGCTGCTGACGTTGTACAGGTGCAGGTTGCCCCCGGTGGTCAGGGTCTTGAGAATGCCGGTCTTGTTGGTGTAGGTGACCGTGATCTTGCCGTTGTCGGCGGTGGCCTTGGTGCCGTCGACCGTGGCCGAGCAGCCCAGGGCGGAGACCGACACCTTGATGTGGATGCCGGTCAGGGTGCCGGTAGTGACGCCCTTGGTCTTGTTGTAGGAGACGAGGTTGAGCTTCCACGGGAAGTGGGAGGGGGTCACCTTCACCGACGCGCCGGCGGCGGAGCACCCGGAGATGGTGAACGCGGACACCGTGCCGGCGGCGGTGCCCGACAGCTTCTTGCCCGCCTTGAGCTTGCCCTTCATGGTGGTGGACGAGCAAGTCAGGCTTTGGCCGCTGGTGGTGTCGGTCACAATCGCCTTCTTCGCCTTAGCCGTGATCGCGCCGCCGGGGCTGATGGACCAGGTCTTGGCCGCGGCCAGGGCCGGGGCAGCGCTCAGGCCGAGTGCCGTGGCCAGGGCCACGCCGGCGACCAGGATGCTGGCGGGACGTCTGAGAATGGCCATCCGTCAGTTACTCCTTGGTTCGGGAATCGGTAACGTTCCGTTTAGTCCGATTAGTCGTCTACCGGCGAGAACGCTACCTGCGCTGGCCAGAGCAGGCAATACCTCGGTATGGGCCCGAATTCCCGGTCATTTACGGGCACGAGAATGTGGCCGCGGCGGGCGGCGAATAGTACCCGTCCGGCGGCCACATTTCGCGGCGCCGGCCGCCGCGACGGCGGCCGGCCCGGCCGCCCGCTACATGTCGGTGACGGCCTGGTGCAGGGTCTGGTCGATGTGCCGGGGGTCCACGTCGAGCTGCTCGGTGGTCTCCTTCTCGGCCCTGGTCACGGCCTCCTGGACGGCGGGTCCGACCTTGCTCTCGCCGACCACGATGAGCCCGGCCTGGCCCGGATCGATGAAGTCGCCCAGCTCCTTGGCCCTGGACCGGGACATGCCCTTGGCCAGGTGGCCGCTGACCCCGCCGATCACGCCGCCGGCGGCCGCGGTGACCAGCACCGACGGCGGAAACAGCACGCCCACGGCGGCGCCGGCGGCCACGCCCCACCAGGCGCCGTGCCGGGTCGCCGTCTCGTCCTTGTTCTCGTGCACCTTGCCCCGGCTGTCCTTGGTGACGACCGCGGCGTCGTAGGCGCCGACCAGCCCGCCGGAGTGCAGGTCTTTGACGACCTGGTAGTCATCCTGGGCGGCCACCTCGTCCGGGTAGGTAGCGACGTAGATGAATGTGCTATCGGCCTTCGCCACGGCGATCCCCTCTCCTGGTGCGGCCGCCCGGACAGCACGCCGGGCGGCGGACGGCTGCCACGCTGGCAGCCACCCGCCGCGCTGTCGTCACCCGCTCCGGATGAAGCGCCGCCACCGCCGCCACCGCCACCGCCGCCGGCCGCGCTCCGCCGCCTGGCCGGGCCGCGGGGGCCCGGGCTCGCCGCCACCCGGCGCGGGCCCGGCGCCCGCCGGGTGAGCCTCGCGCCAGCGGGCGGCCAGCGCCTCCTCGTCGGCCAGCGGCACGAACACCGGCGGCCCGACCGGAATCCGCCGCCACTCCATGATCCGGCCGTTCAGCTCGGCCACCGCGTCGCGTACCGCCTGCTCCGAGCCCAGCATGGGTGCCGCCTCGGCCAGCCGCTCGGCCTCCTTGCGCAGCCGCAGCGGCAGTGGCAGCAGCGCCTCGGACGGCACGCCCTCGCGGCGCACGTAGTCGCGCAGCCAGGCCTGGCCGTCGTCGGCTTCGTCGCCGCGCGGCAGCGGCTTGCCCGCGCCGGGCAGGTTGTCGAACGCCCCGCGCTCCTCGGCCTGGCTGATCTGCTGGTCGATCCAGGTCCGGAAGCTCATCTCCGGCGGCTTGCGCTCGCTCATGCTCGGGTCATCCTGCTACCGGGGCGCGTCGCCCATCCGGTACTCGTGAGTGACCTTGTCCAGCTGCTCCCTGAGCTCGGCGTCCAGCGTGAAGTCCAGCGCCGCCAGGCTGTCGGCCAGCTGGTCCGGCCGGCTGGCCCCGATGATCGGCGCCGTGACGGCCGGATTGGCCAGCACCCAGGCCACCGCCAGCGTCACCAGGCTGACCCCGGCCTGCTCGGCCAGCCCGCGCAGAACCTCCACGGTGTCGAACTCCCGGCCGTGCCAGTACCGCTCCTGGTACATCGGGCCCGCGGTGCCCAGCGTGAACCGGCTGCCCTCCGGCGGCGGGGCCGAGCGGGCGTGCTTGCCCGACAGCAGGCCGCCCGCGATCGGGTTGTAGGGGATGACTCCGATGCCCTCCTCGGCGCAGTACGGCAGCATCTCCCGCTCGATCTGGCGGAACAGCAGGTTGTACCGGGGCTGCACCGAGTCGAGCCGGGCCAGGCCCAGCGTCTCGGTCCGCCCCACGGCCCGGACCAGCTGATAGGTCAGGAAGTTGGAGCAGCCCGTGTAGCGGACCTTGCCCTGGTGCACCAGGTCGTCCAGCGCGCCGAGCGTCTCGTCGATGGGCGTGTGCTGGTCGTAGCCGTGCAGCTGGTACAGGTCGATGTAGTCGGTCTGCAGCCGGCGCAGCGACGCCTCGACCGCCGACATGATGTGCTTGCGCGAGTTGCCGCCGTCGAACGGCGCGGGCCCGGTCGGCACGAAGCACTTGGTGGCCACGATGAACCGGTCCCGCCGGCCGCGCAGCCAGCGGCCCAGGATCTCCTCGGTCGCGCCCCTGGTGCCCAGGTCGCCGCCGAGCGGGTAGGCGTCGGAGGAGTCGAGGAAGTCGATGCCGCCCTCGGCCGCCCGGTCGAGGATCGCCACCGAGGTCGGCTCGTCGCACTGCAGTCCGAAGGTCATCGTGCCCAGGCACAGCCGGGACACCTGGAGGCCGGTCCGGCCGAGTCGCGTGTGCTCCACACCAGCACGCTACCGGTTGGCCCGCGGGCCCGGCCGGAGCGGGCCGGCCGGCCCGGACGGAGGGCTCTGGCCCGATAATCGACGCATGCCCGCGACCACCGAGATCTCCCCGGACGAGCAGGATGCCCTGCGCGACCAGTGCACCAAGTTCCTGGCCTGGCACGGCCCCATCCGCGCGGCCACCCTGCTGGCGAGCATCCCGGCCGACACCGTCCCGGACCGGTACGGCGCCGGCGGGGTGGTGGCCGAGCTCGAGACCGAGGTGGCCGGGCTGCTGGGCCAGCCCGAGGCCGTGTTCCTGCCCAGCGGCACCATGGCCCAGCAGGCCGTGCTGCGGGTACACGCCGACCGGCGCCAGAGCCGGACCATCGTGTTCCACCCGATGTGCCACCTGGACCGCCACGAGGACCAGGGCTACCAGCGGCTGCACGGCCTGACCGGGCGCCCGGCCGGCTGGCCCGCCGAGCTGCTCACCCTGGACCACCTGACCCCGATCGCCGAGGCGCCGGCCGCGCTGGTCATCGAGCTGCCGCAGCGCGACCTGGGCGGCCAGCAGCCGGACTGGGCCGACCTGACCGCCCAGGTCGAGTGGGCCCGCGAGCGCGACGCCGCCGTGCACCTGGACGGGGCCCGGCTGTGGGAGTCGTCGGCCGGCTACGGCCGGCCGCCGGCCGAGATCGCGGCCCTGTTCGACACGGTCTACGTGTCGTTCTACAAGGGTCTCGGCGCGCTGGCGGGCTGCTGCGTGGCCGGCCCCGCCGACGTCCTGGCCGAGGTGCGCGAGTGGCGGCACCGCATGGGCGGCACCCTGTTCGGCCTGTGGCCGCAGGCCGCCTCGGCGCTGACCTGCCTGCGCCGCCGGCTGCCGCTGATGCCCGCTTACCTGGACCACGCCCGGCAGATCGCGGCCGCGCTGGCTGGGCTGGACGGCGTGCACGTCGTGCCCGACCCGCCCCAGGTCTCGATGATGCACCTGATGCTGAGCACCACGGCCGAGCGCTTCGCCGCGGCCGCCCGGAAGCTGGCCGCTGACCAGGGCATCTGGACCTGGCCCGAGGCCGCGCCCACCCTGGACCCGGCCGTACAGCGCGTCGAGCTGAGCGTCGGCGATGCCACGCTCGAGCTCACGCCCGGAGAGGTGCGGGACGTCTTCGCCGCCCTGGTCTCAGACGGTCAGTGACTCGCCGGCGGGCAGGATCGTGAACGGCGTGCCGGTCAGGCCGTCCGGGCCCAGGAACCGGGCCATGGCGTTCTGCCCCAGCTCGCTGAGCAGCAGCTCGTGGATCTGCACCAGCGCGCCCGGGCGCAGCGCGCGGACGAAGTCGACCGCCTCGGCGGTCCTGGTCCACGGGCCGCTGGTCGGCATGAGCAGCAGGTCGACGGGCACGCCCGGCCCGGTGTAGGAGTCGCCGGGGTGAAAGACGCGCTCGTCGATCAGGTACCCGACGTTCTCGACCAGCGGGATGTCGGGGTGGATCATCGCGTGCTCCCGGCCATGGCCCTGGACGGCGAAGCCGGCCGCCTCGAACCGGTCCCCGGCGCCGACTCCGAAGACCTGCCCGGGCCGATCGCCGAGCTTCGCGCACACCGACCGCGGCGCGTAGACCCGCAGGTCCGGGCGGGCGTCCAGCGCGGCGGTGAGGACCGCCTCGTCGAGGTGGTCGAAGTGCTCGTGGGTGACCAGCACCGCCGTGGCGCCGGCCACCGCCTGCGCCGCGTCCGGGGTCAGCGTCCCCGGGTCGATGACCAGCCTGACGCCGTCCTTCTCCAGCTCGACGCACGCGTGCGCGTGCTTGGTGAGCCTCATCGCGCTCCCTCCCGATCACCCATCTGATCGCTCTTCTGATCGTTGGACCGGCCAGTGTAAGTTGAGCTGGTGACGGAGCCTTCGAGCCCCATTGACCGGGTCGCGGCGGATCTGCGCCGCATGGGCTATCTCGTCGAGACGCCCGCCGCGACGATCGTTCACCTCTCCGCCGCGCTCGGCAAGCCGGTCCTGATCGAGGGCCCCGCCGGGACGGGCAAGACCGAGCTGGCCAAGTGCGTGGCCGCGGCCGCCGGCCGGCCGCTGATCCGGCTCCAGTGCTACGAGGGCCTGGACGAGTCGAAGGCCATCTACGAGTGGGACTACCGGCGGCAGCTGCTGCAGCTGCAGCTCCACCGCGGCGAGGGCACCTCCAGCCTGGCCGACGCGGGCATCTTCGGCGAGGAGTTCCTGCTCAGCCGCCCGCTGCTGGCCGCGATCCGGTCGGCCGAGCCGGTGGTCCTGCTCATCGACGAGGTCGACCGGCTGGACATCGAGAGCGAGGCGCTGCTGCTCGAGGTGCTGTCGGAGTACCAGGTCTCCATCCCCGAGCTGGGCACGGTGACCGCCCGGCACATCCCGCAGGTGTTCCTGACCTCGAACAACACTCGCGACCTGTCGGAGGCGCTCAAGCGGCGCTGCCTGTACCTGCACCTGGGCTACCCCAGCGCCGACCGCGAGGCCGAGATCATCCAGATGCGGGTGCCCGGCCTGCCCGGCCACCTGGCCAGCGAGATCGCCGGCATCGTGGCCCTGCTGCGCACCGCCGACCTGCGCAAGGCGCCGTCCATCGCCGAGTCGCTGGACTGGGCCCGCACCCTGCTGGCCCTGGGCGCGACCGAGCTGACCGACGACATCACCCGGCAGACGCTGTCGGTGCTGCTCAAGTACGAGCGGGACATCGACACCGCGCGGGCCGAGCTGTCCCTGGCCTGAGCCATGCAGGCCATGCTGGGGGCGCTGGTCGCCGAGCTGCGGGCGGTCGGCATCCCGGTCTCGGTGGGTGAGCACCTGGACGCGGCCGGCGCCCTGAGCGCCATTCCGCTCAGCGACAAGGACGTGATCAGGACGGCCCTCCAGGCCGCCCTGATCAAGAACCCCGAGCACCTGAGCACGTTCAACCTGATCTTCGAGCTGCACACCGCGGGCACCCCCGAAACGGGCCGCGGGCCGCTCGCGGGCCTGTCCGACGATGAGCTGCGGGCGGCGCTGCGCCAGGCCATTGCCGCCGACGACGCCCTGGCCCTGGCCCAGCTGGCCGACGAGTACGTGCGCCGGTTCGCCGGCGCCCAGCCCGGCGAGCGCGTGGCCGGGGTCATGTACACCAGGGCCGCCACCACCGCCGCCGACCTGGGGGGCCTGCGCGCCGAGCTGCTGGCCGACGGCGCCGCGGGCGGCGGCTCCGGCGGAGGCGGCGGTGGCGACGGGGGAGCGGGCGGCGAGGCCGGGGCGGGAACCGGTCTGGCCTCGGTCCGGGCCCGGCTGGCCAGGGCCGGCGTCGACCAGGGCATCGGGCGGTTCCGGGCCGAACTCCAGGCCGCCGTGCGCCGCCTGCTCGTCGCCGACCGCGGCGCGGAAGCGGTGCGAGCCACCATGCGGGTCCGGCTGCCCGAGGACACCGACATCGGCACCGCGTCCGCGGCCGAGCTGGAGGCCATGACCACCGCCATCGCCCCGCTGGCCCGCCAGCTCACCCGGGTGCTGGCCCGCCAGCCCGCCTACCGCCGCCGGCGGATGAGCATCCGGGCCACGCTGCGCCGGTCCATGAGCAGCGGCGGCGTGCCGTTCCGGATCATGACCGAGCCGGCCCGGCCGCCCCGGCCGGAGATCGTCGTGCTGTGCGACGTGTCCGGCTCGGTGTCGGCCTTCTCCCGGTTCACCCTGGACCTGCTGATCGCGCTGGACAGCCGGCTGAGCCGGCTGCGCGTATTCGCGTTCGTCGACGGCCTGGCCGAGATCACCGGCCTGGTCGGCGAGGCGCGGGCGGCCGGGCGACGGCTGGACCAGCGCCAGGTCACCCGGCAGGCGGTCCGGTTCAGCGGCAGCTCGGACTACGGCTGGGTGCTGCGCGAGTTCGCCGAGCGGCACGCCCGCCAGCTCACCCGCCGCTCAGTGGTGCTGGTGGTCGGCGACGCCAGGACCAACTACCTGGAGCCGGCCGCCGACGCCTTGGCCGAGGTCCAGCGCCGGGCCGGCCAGGTCTACTGGCTCAACCCCGAGCCGCGCCGCAACTGGGACAGCGGCGACTCGGTCATCAGCCGCTACGCGCCGTACTGCGGCCGCGTCGAGGAATGCCGCAGCCTGCGCCAGATCGCCGAGTTCGTCCAGTCCCTGGCCGCGGCGGCCGGCACGTAGCCGACCCCGAGCCGGGGTTGGCCGGACCTAAGGAGCAGTGACGATGACCGATCCGCGAGCCCAGCGACTGGCCGAGTTCCGCCGTCGGCGGCTGGGCTTGTTCCTGCACTGGGGCCTGTACTCGCTGGCCGCCCGGCACGAGTGGGTGCGGCAGCGGGAGCGCCTGACCGACCGCGACTACCTGCCCTACCTCCAGCACTTCGATCCCGACCTGCATGACCCGCGGGCCTGGGCGGCCGAGGCGCGCAACGCCGGCATGCGCTACATGGTGGTCACGACCAAGCATCACGAGGGCTTCGCGCTGTGGGACTCGGCCCTGTCGGACTACACCGTCACGCAGACCCCGTACGGGCGGGATCTCATCGGGCCGATCGTAACCGCCTTCCGCGAGCAGGGTCTCGGCGTCGGCTTCTACCACTCGCTGATCGACTGGCACCACCCCGACTTCCCCGTCGACGGGCTGCATCCGCAGCGCGACGACCAGGCCTTCATCGCGGCCGCCCGCGACCGGGACATCGGCCGGTACCGCGCGTTCCTGCACGGGCAGGTGACCGAGCTGCTCACCCGCTACGGCGACCTAGACACGATGTGGTTCGACTTCTCCTACCCCGATCAGGTCTGGGACGGGAAGGGACAGGCCGACTGGGACTCGGCCGGGCTGGCCGGGCTGGTCCGCCGGCTTCAGCCGGGCGCGCTGGTCAACGACCGCCTCGACCTGCCGGGCACGGCCGACTTCGTCACGCCGGAGCAGTACCAGCCGGAGCGCCCGATGACGGTCGCGGGCGTGCCGGTGGCCTGGGAGGCCTGCCAGACCCTCAACGGCAGCTGGGGCTACGACCGCGACAACCTCGACTGGAAGCCGGTCGACCTGCTGATCCGCATGCTCGTGGACACCGTGGCCAAGGACGGCAACCTGCTGCTCAACGTCGGGCCGAACGGGCGCGGCGAGATGGATGAGCGAGCCCTGGCCACGCTGCGCGGGATCGGGCGGTGGATGCGGCTGCACGAGCGGTCGATCGTCGGCGCCGGCCCGAGCGCGTTCACCCCGCCGCCCGACTGCCGCTACACCGAGCGCGACGGCCGGCTGTACGTGCACGTCTTCGCCTGGCCGTTCGGCAGCCTGAACCTGCCCGGGCTGGCCGGCCACGTCCGCTACGCTCAGTTCCTGCACGACGGGTCGGAGGTCCGGCGTGAGGTACTCGACCCGGCGCAGGCCGCGCAGAACACCCGCCCTGGCGGCCTGGCGCCGGGAACGCTGACCCTGCAACTGCCCGTCCAGCGCCCGGACGTCGCCGTGCCGGTCATCGAGCTGTTCCTTGATCGATAAATCCGATCAGTCACGGACTCAACGGCCGCCGCCGGCCTCCAGACCGAGCTGGCTAGCGAAGAAGCCGAGCTGATCAAGCCAGAGCGGCAGGTAGCGGGACACGGCGCGGGCGGTGTGCCCGACGTCGTGCTCGCGGCGCACCAGCACCGGGCGGGTGGCGGCCGGCGTCGTGGCGGCGTGCTGCAGCGCAGCCGCCATCTTGCGGGCGTGCTGCGGGCTGACCCTGATGTCGCCCTCGAAGATCGTGAACAGCACCGCCGGGTAGGCGGTATCCGGCTGGACCTGGCGGTACGGGGACTGGGCCAGCAGCCACCCGAACTGCACCGGGTGGTGAGGTCGCTGATCGTGCCGGGGCCAGGCGTCGGCACCTCGGCGACGACTGCGCCGGTGGCCAGATCGTGCAGGGTCAGCTCGCTGATCGCGTGCCGCATCCGGACGGTGAGCAGCAGCGGCCGGTCCAGGTCCGGGCCGTCCAGGATCGCGGATCCGCCCAGCACCGCATCGGGATCCTCGGCCACCAGCGTGCGCCAGCGCTCATAGCCGGGGTGCGCGAGGTCGGTCACGGCCCCAGGTGGCGTCCAGCCGCAGCCACCGGCCGTCCGGCGACACTTCGGGCGAGAAGTAGGCCCGCCGGGGCAGGCCATGGCCGAGGATCAGCACGTCGCCTTCTGGGCTAGTGCCAACCCGGTGCAGGTAGACCGGCCGGCGGAACTGGCCGTCGTCGTCGAGGTCAGCGTCGCTGCGGTCCGGGGGCTGGCGGCGGTAGTAGAACGCCTCGCCGCCCGGCAGCCAGGTCACCCAGGAGTGGGCGGCCCGGTCGATCGGCCCGTCGATGATCTCGCCGCTGGCCACGTCCAGCACCCGCAGGTCGGACTGGTCGGTGCCGCCCGCCGACAGCAGGCAGGCCAGCCGCTCGCCCCCGCGGGATGGGAACCAGCCGTCGAGCGTGGTGGCGCCCGACGGATCGATCGCGACCGGGTCGATGAGCACCCGCTCGTCACTGCCACCGGGCGAACAGCTGGTCTTGCTCGGCGGACCATTGCCCGGTGCGCGGGTCGCCGGAGTCCTCGAGCCAGCGGTCCGGGTCGGCCACTAAATGGCCGTGCATCTTCTCGGTCAGGTCCAGGCGCTCAGCGGATAGTCACGAGACATCGAGATAGGTCGGAGTATGCGACCGTCGACATCATCGTGAATAGAGGAATTGACCAGGAGAAACGTCACACCGCGCGACGGAACTCACGCCACCCGGCCAACCGTTATTAATGATGAAAGCCTTGATCCCAGCGCACCGCGGAACTGCCAGTGCGCGGGGACCAAGGCTCGTGACAAAGGCGGCGGTTCGCCTGCGGCTACGCCTCCTGCGCCGCCAGCGAGACCTGGACGGTGCGCTCCTCGGCGCCGCGGACCACGCCCAGCTCGAGGGTGCCGCCGCGGGCCGCCTGAACGGCGTCGAGCAGGTCGTCGATGCCCCCGGCGGGCTGGCCGCCGACCGTGACGATCAGGTCGCCGCCGGTCAGCCCGGCCCGCGCGGCCGGGCTGTCCTCGGTGACCTCGCGGATCAGCACGCCGTCGCGGTCGGGCAGGCCCACGGCGCGGCGCAGCCGCCGGGCCACGTGGCCCGGGGCGATGGACACGCCCAGCTTGGGCGTGCTGGCCGACTCGCCGCGAGCCAGCGCGTCGACCCGGCCGCGCAGCGTCGCGTCGGCCGGGATGGCCAGGTAAAAGCCCTCGCCGAGGCGGTTGGTGTTGATGCCGAGCAGTCGGCCGTCGCCGTCGAGCACGGGCCCGCCGGAGGAGCCGGGCAGCAGCGGCGCGGTGTGCTCCAGGCTGCCGCTGATCCGGCGGCCGCGCGGGCCGCGGAAGGTCCGCTCGACGCCGGATACGAACCCGAACGTCACCCGCAGCCCGCGGCCGCCCGGGTCGGCCAGCGCGAAGACCGGCTGGCCGACACTGGGCCCGGCGGCATCGGCCCACGGGAGCGCGGGCGCGCCCGCGGTGTCCACGGAGATGACGGCCAGGTCGCCGTCGATGTCGTGCCCGGCCA
>Ga0134126_10005449_pt1 | contig 15907 bp, 9 predicted proteins | sample KB31752_FD_96881 | JGI IMG/M metagenome (GOLD analysis project Ga0134126, IMG submission 96881) | Terrestrial soil microbial communities with excess Nitrogen fertilizer from Kellogg Biological Station, Michigan, USA - KB3-175-2 | ecosystem: Environmental > Terrestrial > Soil > Unclassified ...
ATAAAGAAGGGCAGCCTTGCGAGCATATTTATTTCATCCTGAAAGGGGCGATACGGGGGTTCACCCGGGAGGGACAAAAGGATATCACGACCTGGATCAATGTGGAGAACCAACTGGTATCCTCCATTTTCTCTCTGACCTATAGGGCTCCCTCGATCGAAAATATCCAGGCTCTCGAGAATTGCGAGTTGCTGATCATGAGTCTTGACGAGCTGGAGGCGCTGTATGAACGGTTCCCCGAAGCCAACCTCATAGCCAGGAAATTATTACAGGAGTATTATGCGGATGCCGAAAGAAGAGCTTTCATCGCACGTCTGACGAAGGCAGAGAATCGATACCGGCATTTCCTTATACATCACCGGCACCTGGTCAACCGCATCCCGTTGAAATACATCGCCTCCTATCTGGGCATGACGCTGGAGACCCTCAGCCGTGTAAGAAAGAAATTTTCAGTGGGGCTTATGCTTCCGGGCCCAACCGCTGTTCCGATCGCGCTACCTATACATCGGGACCCAGCCGCCGTTTCAATCACGCCACCTATACATCGGGACCCAACCGCTGCCTCATCGCCCCCACCTACACATCGAGACCCAACCGCCGGGAAATATTCGAGCTGAACCTGTTGCCCGGATCATATTTTCGTTTGATGTCCATCCACTCTGCATGCTGCGGATACATGGCCTTGAAGGTGCTCTCGTGCAGCAACGCATCCTTTCCCAGATAAAGCCTGCCACCTGCCGACAATACTTTGGCATCCAGCTTCGGCGTAAACGACAGCAGACTCTTCGTCACCGGAAAATCGATCGCCAGCGTATAACCCTTGAAGGGGAAAGAGAGGATGCCCTGCCCCTCCCCCATGCGTTTGAATACATTCAAAAAAGGCGTGCATCCGCTGCCGGCGATCATCTCCAATATTTCGGTCAGATTCTTTTTTCCATCGTCTTCGGGAATGACGAACTGATATTGAATAAAGCCTCTTTTGCCGTATCCTTTGTTCCAATCGTTGATGGCATCCAGCGGGAAAAAGAATTTCTCATAGTGCACGAATTCCTTCGGGGAGTTTTGAACGAAGGCGATGACCCTGTTCAACAGCCGGACGCTGATACCATTGAGCGCAAAGGAAGGCATGAAAAATGGCACCTTCAGCTTTCCGGCCTTATGCGTGGCCAGCGGCCTTGCCCTAAGCTTGTCCGGCAATTCGCTTAATTTGGCCGAGTTGCCCAGGGTGAGAACGCCGCTACCAAGCTTGGGACCTTTGGCCAGCGCGTCTATCCATGCGACGGAATAATTGTAATCGTGATCGTATTGCTCCAACGCCTCCAGCATATGATCCAGGTTTTTGATCACCATGGATTTCTGCTTGAAATAGGTTGTTTCTATCTTCCTCAGCCTGATACGGGCCCTGAGGATCACGCCCAGCAATCCCAGTCCCCCGAAATTCCCCCAGAAAAGATCGGTATTCTCTGTCCGCGAGGCTTCGACGACCGACCCATCCGCCAGCAGGATCGTAAAAGATAGTACGCAATTGACGAACGATCCGTCGATATGATGCGCCTTACCATGGATATCGTTGGCGATCGCTCCTCCGATGGTAACGAATTTCGTTCCCGGGCAGATCATCGGCAGCCATCCCTTCGGACCGAATACAGATATGATCTCCTCGAGACTGACGCCGGCCTCGCATTCGAGAATGCCTTCCTGCTCATTCCAATCCAAAAAATGGTTGAGCTTCGTAACGACGGCGACATAGTTGTTCTCGTTGATCGCCTGGTCCGCATAGCTACGGCCGAGACCACGCGCGATGAGCGAACCCATCTTCAGATCGTCCTTCGCGTCCTCAGAACTTCTGGGATTCAATGTAAATGATTCAGCTACGGGGTAATTACCCCATCCTGCCAATTTTTGCTTCCGGGCGGATTCCATCGAGTTTAATTTTCTCCGCGAAATTAATAAAAGCCGCCCAATATTTTGCCTACTTTTAGGACCATTGAACGCATAACCAGCTGATGACCAACTTATTTACGCTTCGATCGAAATTCTTTTGGCCGGCAATGGCGGTCTGCCTCCTTCCTTTCGTCATCCTGGCCTTTCTCGATAGCATGGCTATGGATGACTATTATTTTTATGATCTTTTCCGCGCGCGGGGGTTCTGGGGTGCTCAGCATGATCTCTATCTTACCTGGGCTGGCCGTTATACCACAAGTTTTATCACCGGCATCTTCATTTCCCTCGATCTGCCGGCCCGATCTCCTTTCCTGCCCACGCTGTGCTATTTCGCATTTACGTGGATCGCCATTGTGTATATGTTGCGGTCGCTGCGGCCACTTCTGCCGGCCGGTTTTTTTGGTCGTGGAGGGGTGTGGAAGGCTGCCGCTGTTTTGTTTATCCTTTTTCTATATGTTCAGGTGGATATCGCGACCGGATTTTACTGGCTTAGCTCGACGTCGGTCTATCAGACGGCATTCATCCTGTTCCTGCTGTTGGTAGGGACGATCGTAAGAAGGATCAGCGTCCACCGCTCGTTTGCGCCCGTCGATCTGCTGTTCTTTCTGCTGGTCGTTCTGCTCGTAGGCTGCAATGAGATCATGGCGGTGTTCCTGCCGCTATTCCTGGCCGCATTAGCCGGCTTCTTTTATATGTATCGGCGGCGCATCGATCGCTGGCTATGGTTGGGTCTGGCGATCGCTATCGGGATGGGGTTGGTCGTCTTCTTTACTTCGGGGGTCATGAATTATCGACACCACCTGATGAATGCCCGTACCGGTTTTGTCACTATCCTGCCGGTCATAGGCTTCCGAACGATAGAAGTGTTGTTCTATATCCTCAAGGAACCTCTTTTCTGGGGATGCACTATCGCGATCTTTGTCGGCGGTATCGCGGTTTCGCCGCAATTGAAGGAGGGGCCATTGACCATTTTCCGAACGAGGAATGTGTTTCTTCCGGCGGTCGTAGCCCCGATATCGATCGTCTGTTTGGCGCTTGCGGCTTTTCTTTTCGCCTCGCGGGGGTCGATACCTCCCCGGGCATTGAACAATCTCGGCGACATGACCGCCTGTTGTTTGCTGGCGCTTTTGTTTTTGGCGGCCATCCATACCGGCGCCCGGTGGACGACGGCCAATCTCCCGAAGCCATCCCCTTTGGTACAGCTGGCATTGCTCGTTGCGTTTCTGATGACCAGCGTCAACTATGCCGAGGCATGGCGGAGCGTGGGTTCCGGATATCTGTATCATGCGGTCGTGGCCGATAGGGATCAGGCTTTGAAGACAGCCGCCGCCGGGCACCGGCATGTTGCCATCGTTCCCTCCTACGATGCCGCATTGACAGAGAAGATCGATCGGTTTTTTCCCCATGGGATTAGCGCCACTGCCCGTGAATGGTTGCTGCAAAAACCAACGCTGCTGGTCGTGTATGACGGAGCGGCAGTTGGCGATGCCGCCTATGCGCATTTTTACGGGTTGGATACGGTTATTGTCGGGCCGGATGACCGACGGCCGAAGGCCAGACATTAGCGCTTTGCGGAAGATGCGCTATTTTTTCCAGACGGCGCATCTTCCGCACATATATTGTGAAGGATAAGTAATATCTTGCGGCCTGTCTAAAAGCAGGCCAGGGGCTTCTTTAACCTTTTATTAACCCCAAGGAGAATACATTTGTCAACCAGAACAAAAAGAACAACATCCATAAGTGCATTTATGAAGAAATATTTCTTAACCGCTATAGTTTTCTTAGTCACAACTGCTGCTTTCGCCCAAAAGAAGCATAGCAAATACCCTCAGAATCCGCCTCCCGCAAAAGACACCGTAATCCCCCAACAAACACCTGCCCCTGCTCCCGCCCCTGCCCCTGCCAAAAACGGAAGAGATTGGAGTAAGGTCAACCTCACCAAAAGGTCCGCCGACCATTTCATGTTCGAGCTGGGTTACGATAACTGGCTCTCGACACCGGATAGCGTCAATATCAAGGGGTTCAATCATAGCGTCAACTTTTACTTCATGTATGACTGGCCGTTCAAAACGGACGCCCGGTTCAGCGTTGCCGCCGGTCTCGGCATCGGTAGCAGCAATATCTATTTCGATAATACCTATCCGCAGGTAGCGGCCTATAATAATCAGACGCTGGCGTTTACACAAACCGGTGGAGGGAATCACTTCAAGCGGTTTAAGCTTACGACCGTCTATCTCGAGATCCCTGTCGAATTGCGGTTTGCGCTCGACCCGGAGCACATGGACAAGAGTTGGAAATTTGCCCTCGGCGCCAAGATCGGGTTGATGGTGAACGCCTATACCAAGGGTGTGGATGCGGTCAATAGTGTCGGCCAAACCATCGGAAATATCACGGAGAAAGAATACGGCAAGCAATTCTTCAATACGCCCAAGCTGGCGGGCACGGTCCGGATCAACAAAGGAGTCATCGGCGTCTTTGGCCAGTTGCAGGTCAATAGTCTGATCAAGCCTACGGCCGGACAGCAGGTATTTCCCTTCTCATTCGGGATTGTCCTCAGCGGACTGTAAGGTAGGGTGTCCGGACGCGGAACTCCGGGCCTAAAGCCATGATCCTTCCTTTGGCGCTTCCTACGCAGTTTGCACAACTCCGGCCAATCCGACGTACCTTTGCCGTCCAAATTGTCAGAAAGCATTGATAGAGAAGAAAAACAGCATTCAAAAGGCGGAAAGAGCGGTCCTGGTCGGCCTGGTCCATAAGACCCAAACGGAGGAGCAGTCACAGGAATACCTGGATGAGCTGGCTTTTTTAGCTGAAACAGCCGGGGCGGTGACATTGAAACGATTTACCCAGAAACTCCTGCATCCCGACAGCAAGACCTTTGTCGGAAAAGGGAAGCTGGAGGAGATAAAGAACTATATCGCCCTCAAGGATATCCAGGTCGTCATCTTCGACGATGAACTTTCGGGCTCCCAGATCTCGAATATCGAAAAAGCGCTGGACACGAAAACGATCGACCGATCGGATCTGATCCTCGACATTTTCGCCGCCCGGGCCAAAACGGCTCAGGCCAAGCTGCAAGTGGAGCTAGCTCAGTATCAATATCTTCTGCCCCGACTCCGCGGGATGTGGAAACACCTCGAACGGTTGGGCGGCGGTATCGGTACCCGGGGTCCGGGGGAGACGGAAATAGAGACGGACCGGCGTATCGTAAAGGATAAGATCGCATTGTTGCGCCGCCGGCTGCAGGAGATCGATAAACAGGCTTTCACCCAGCGCAAGGACAGGGGAGAATTCATCCGGGTGGCGCTGGTGGGATACACCAATGTCGGAAAATCGACCCTGATGAACCTGCTGAGTAAAAGCGAGGTCTTTGCCGAAAACAAGCTTTTTGCCACGCTCGACACCACGACGCGTAAGGTCGTTTTCGAGAATACGCCGTTCCTTCTGAGCGACACCGTCGGTTTCATCCGCAAATTGCCGCATCACCTGGTCGAAAGCTTCAAAAGTACCCTCGATGAGGTGCGCGAAGCGGATATCCTGCTGCATGTCGTGGATGTCTCGCATCCCGGCTATGAAGAACAGCTGGGTGTCGTCAACAAGACGCTCCAGGAGCTGAATGCTTTCGAAAAGCCGATCCTGGTCGTCTTCAATAAGATCGATCGGTATGAGGAACTGACCTTCGATGCCTGGCTGGAGGAGGGAGTCAGGCGCGAGATCATGAATGAGCTCCGCGAGCGCTGGGAGCATGAGACGAATGGGCATTGCGTCTTTATTTCAGCCACCGAGCGCCGTAATATCGATGAATTGCGACGGACGATCCTGGAGAAGGTCAGAGAATTGTATCGCGTCCGGTATCCGTATAAATCCGAATTCAATTACTGATGAGCCTATGAGCCTTCTCAAAAAATTCAATTGGCATAAGATCGCGGATTCTGTAGATGCCATTCAATGTAATGCTGGCGGCATCGCGGAGGTATCGGTAGAGGGAAAGGAGATTTGCGTGGGGCAATTCAACGGGGAATGGTATGGCTTTGCCGCGACCTGCCCTCATGCGGGAGGCGCAATGCTCGACGGCTATATCGACGGCGCCTGCCGGGTCGTTTGTACGATCCACCAGTTGCGGTTTAACCTCAAGACCGGCCACGATTCCAACGGCGAAGGCTACAAGCTGAAAACATATCCCGTCGAGATCCGCCCCGACGGCGTCTATGTCGGACTCGATGAACCCCGCTTCAAGTTGTTCTAGCCATGCCGGATTTTTTTGTGGTCGCCCGTTTTTTAGAAGCGGATTTTCCCTATTTTTGCAACCCCTTTTGGGGACACCGGGCCGCCGTCCGGAAACATATTCCTCCTTAGCTCAGTTGGTTAGAGCATCTGACTGTTAATCAGAGGGTCGTTGGTTCAAGTCCAACAGGGGGAGCGAAAGATCGAGCACCTGGCAGATGAATGTCAGGTGCTTTTTTCATTTAAGGGACCGGCCGGAAACGGACGGAACGCTGTACTTAAAGCGAACGCCGGCCGCCCGCCTGAGAACGCCGATCATTTGCTTTGATCCCGGAGTGCCCTGATCTCATCATGCACCGTCTTCAGCTCTTCTTTTTCCTGTAGAACGAGCGTGGAAAGGTATTCGGGTAAATGTTCGCCGGAAAGCGCGGATTCATAGGCCTTTTGCGCGGCATCTTCCCCAAATTCGCAACTGGCCAGTATCGCGTGGCGGTTATGTCCGGTGAAGGTCGCCTTCAACTCCAGCCAGGCACGATGGATCGACCCGCTGCCGGAGCTTCCGGTGGGAACATCTTTTTTCAATGTTTGTAGTTCCGTACCCAATCTCATCCGGATAGCCCGGCTTTGATCGATGGCTTTCAGGAAGACCAGCTGCAGATCGGAGTCCTCCGGTTTCAGGTCCTTCAGGGCCTTCTCATACCCCTCGATCCGATCGTTATTGATCTTTATCAGATCTTCCAATACGCCCGCCGTTTCTTTAGATGCTAATGCTTCCATATGTTGTTTTATGGTACCGTACAAAAAAATCATGCCAGCGTCTTATATTCGCAAAAGCCCCTAAACCTAAGATACTATGACTCGTTCTATCCCACTGTATACCGATATGTCAACCGGCGGATCCACTTCCGATTGGAGTCATTCGTTTATCGTCGAAGGCGAAAACTAACAGCGGAAAGCCGGGTTCTTCGGCCAGCATTTAAGAAAATACATACAATCCGATACCGCCGCCGTGCGCTATTTGAACCAATATGCCGCCAAGCAAAGCTTTAAGCTGGCTACTTCGGTGTCTACGGTCGTACTTTTTTCGATCTTTGGCATTTCCAATCTGGCGCAAAAAAATACTCCGGAAAATCCTGATCCGCCGACAGTCAATATCGGTTGTCTGTATGCTTCGATCGGCACCCTTTTTCTCAATCTTATCATCAGGTTGACCCCGCCAAAATCGATATATAAGGCCGTTAGCTCTTACAATCGGTCAATTGGGAAGGAAGACACCGGGTTTGCAGGATTCGATCTCGGAGTGCAAAATGCGGGGCCATGCAGGCAGATCGCTATGGTAGTAAAGTTCAATTTTTGATCGGATCAGCCATTTCAAATCCTCTGCCCATGCCTAAAAAGTGAAGTAACCCTGCAGTGACCGCGGCGGAAGTCGGCCCCTGGCACCTCCGGCCCTGGCAACCCATCCCGCTAACAGACAACCGATCCCGCCATCGGGCCGCCTATCCCCGCCAGGAGCCTATTTCTGTCGCCTGAGAGCCAAATATGGTCCAAATATTGTACCTTGTAATTTCCTTCCTCTTAAAAGCAATACCACTGTCCCCGAAGCCGTCGATCATAGGCCCTATGATGATTTTATTGCTTTTTCCAATTGTCTGACAAATGAAGCACCCAAGCATTAGCTCAACCGATCGCTTTTTGCTGATCTCCTTTATCCTGTGCGTAACAGGCTCGCTCCTGATCTATCAGCAGATCGACAGGCAATACACCAAGTCCAACTTGGTGACACACTCTTATATCATAAAGGTCACTTTGAATCAATTCCTGCTGAACCTTACGGAAGCGGAGACTAACCAACGCGGCTATCTGTTGTCGCATGATTCCGATTTCCTGAGCGACTATCAACGTGCGATCCAGAAGGCAAGGTTCATCGTCGGCATCCTCGACAGTCTCACCATCGACGATCCGGGACAACAGGAAAGCCTCCGTAAATTACGGCAGGCTTTGAACAATAGCATGCTTACCCTGCAGGCCAGTATGATGCTTCCGGCGACTGAACCCGGGAGGAGTCCGGCTTCGACAGAATCATTCACCGATCCCCATTCGGACGAGATCATCCAGCATACGAAAGACGTCCTCGACAATCTTCGCGGCAACGCGTATACGATGCTCGACTCGGAGGATAGCCTGCTGCGAAACCGCGTCGTAGCCCGAAACAACCTGACAAAGCGAAACCCCTGGTATATGCTCACCACGGGTCTGCTGGTTACCTCGCTCATCTTCTTCGTCTATCTCAAACTGAAAAAAGAAACCCTCCTCCGTCTGGACTCGGAGCACAATACCGCCGAACTGGAGAAAAAGGACCTGTTGCGTTCCAGGGAGCTGGCCAGCCTGAACGAACAGCTGACGACACAAAACAATGTTTTCCTGCATGCGGAGAAGGTCGCCCTGATCGGAAGCTATACCTGGAATCTCTCCACGGGCCAGATGACATTCTCCGATAACCTGTTCCGGCTACTCGGATACGATCCGGGGGAATTCACTCCTTCGCACGAGCATCTGCTCCGCCTGATCCACCCGGCGGAACGATCGGAGATCCTGAAAAATACTCCCTTCCTGCTGGAGTCGATCATTCAAACCGAGACGCCTTGCCGGTTTATCACCAAAGAAGGCACCATCCGGTATTTCCGCGCCACCGGCAAACATCTGTATAAACCCGACGGCGAGGTCATCGCCGGCACTTTCCAGGACATTACCAAGGACATCGAGCTGAGACAGGCACTCGAGAATAACGACAATTTCATCCGCAGCCTGCTGGATATCGCCCCCAGCACGATCACCATTTTCGATCTGGAAAAATCCACTACGGTATTCTCCAGCCATCCGCAGCTGCCTACTCTGGGGCACCGCGTAGACATCTCTGGTCCCAACGATAACCCGTATTCGCTGATGCATCCCGACGACAGGGAACCCGCCGCGCAATACCTGGAGTCCCTTCGGCACCTGCAGGACCGTGAGGTCTCGGAATTCGAATACCGCATGAAGAACGACGAGGGCGGCTATACTTATTTCATGTCGCGGAATACGCCTTACAAGGCGAATAGCCGGCACGAGATCATCCAGATCCTCGGAGCTACCATCGATATCACCGAGAAAGTAAGAGCGCAGCTGGAGGTGAAGGCGAAAACGGAAGCCCTACTGAGGTCCAGTTTCGAACAGCAAAGCGCGATCCGGTTCAAGACGTTGGCGGATTCCATGCCCCAGATCGTCTGGACGGCGGATGCAGGCGGAAGGATTGATTATTTCAACCAGCGCTGGTACAGCTATCTGCGTCTCCCCGACAAAACACTGTCGACGAGAGATATCACGGATAATATGCATCCGGAGGACGTCGCCGACTACTTCCGGAACTGGAATATTTCTGTGGAAACCGGGAACCCGTTCCAGGTAGAATTCAGGTTCAGGGACCAGAACAATCCCGGGCAATATTGCTGGTTCCTGGCGAAAGCCTTGCCTATCACCGATGCGAACGCAGTCATTGTTAAATGGCATGGGACGTTCACGGATATCAATGATCTAAAGCTGGCCCAGCTGTCGATCCAGCAGCTGGTAAAGGAGAAGGAGGATTTTATCCATATCGCCAGTCACGAGCTGAAAACGCCCGTTACCAGCCTCAAAGGTTCGATCCAGCTGCTCGAACGGATGTCGGGTGAAGGAGCCCTGGCGGAAGAAATGGACGTGCTGATCGAAATGGCCGTCAGACAGGTGAATAAGCTAAGCCGTATGGTTGGCGATCTCCTGGACGTCGCCCGTATGGATGCGGACAAGATCGAGCTGGTTGGAAGAGACTTCGAGCTTCAGGAGGCGATCGCCGACAGTCTCGAACAGGTGCGGTTCCTCGCGCCGGGATCTACCATCCGGATCGACGGTCCCACCGATATCCGCATTCACTCCAATAAAGAACGTATCGAGCAGGTGATCACAAATTTTTTATCCAACGCCATCAAATATTCGCCCGAAGGTGCGGAAATCGTTTTGGAGCCCTCGCTGCTGGACGGTCAACTGCGGATCTCGGTGACGGATCAGGGGATCGGCATTCCGTCTTCGAAGCTACCTTTTGTTTTCGATCGTTTTTTCCGGGTGGAAGGGTCGTCCGATAAGTTCTCGGGGCTGGGCCTGGGATTGTATATCTCTGCAGGGATCGTGTCGAGACTCCGGGGGGAGATCGGCGCCGTCAGCGAGCTCGGACACGGGTCCACCTTCTGGTTCACTTTGCCGGTGAATTCGCATGCGCAGAACGGCGAGCCACAGGATATCATTCACTCCGCAAAGCCTTCACCGGATTGGCTATGGCAGCACGCGCCGCCTGCCAGCTGATCGTCGCCAATGCGATAACCACGGCCAGCAGACCCGCGACGACGAACACCCACCATCCTATATCGATACGATAGGCAAAATCCTGTAACCACCGATGCATGATATACCAGGCGAGCGGAGTGGCGATGAGGATCGATACGATCACCAGTCGTATAAAATCTGCCGAAAGAAGAACGATGATATGCGCTACCGATGCACCCAGCACCTTTCGAACGCCGATCTCCTTTGTCCGCTGCATCGTCGCGAAAAGGGATAGTCCGAGCAATCCCAGACAGGCTATAAATATCGCGAAGCCTGCGAATATGCTGAAAGCCTTTCCGAACAACCGGTCACTGGCATATTGCTGATTGTAATGGTCATCCAGGAAATAGTAATCGAAATAGTTGCCGGGGAAAAAGGCGTCATAGGTCTTTTTAATAGCGCCGATGGTGGCCGGCATGTCACTGGTATTGACCTTCACCGAGATGATGCTGTTGTTGCTGTACGCCGGCATGAGCATGGTGGGCTCGACCGGGTAGCGCAGCGATTTCTGATGATAATCGTTGATCACGCCGATGACATCCCATGTCTTGTCGTAGTTCTTGATCTGTTTGCCGATGGCATCTTCCGGGCTCTTGAAACCCAGCAGCCTGACGGCGCTCTCATTCAGGATGATATTGTGCAGCTGGTTGAAATCCGGGTTGAAATCGGTGTAGCCATAAGCCCGGCCGGCCAATACCTTTATCTGGTACAATTGAAGGAACCCGTAGCTGATCCCATTGTTCCGCATCGTATAGTGTGTGACGTCATCCTGATCCATTCGGCGTACATCGAAGGTCCTTCCCGTCTCTCCGCCCATCGTATTCCAGGAGCTGGCAGCCCCTGCTACTCCGGGAAGGCGGCCCAATTCGAGTGAAAAGCTATTCTCCCTGCTGATAAACGTCGAGTCCCAATGGGTGAGCCTGGGCGGTTTGATCATCAGCATCCGGTCTATATTCATGCCCAATTCCTGCCGGTTCATAAAGCGTATCTGTCGATAGACCACGAATGAGCCGATGATCAGCACCACCGTTATCGCAAACTGCCCGACGACGAGAGCCTTCCTTAAGACGATGCCGCCTTTCGATGCGCTGAACCTCCCCTTGAGCACGAGGATTGGCCGGAAAGACGAAAGCACAAACGCCGGATAAAACCCCGACACGAAGATGCCCGACAGCACCAGACCCAACAGCCCGAAGGTGATCACATAACCGCCCATGCTTCTCTGTAACAGGTATGTGTAGGATAGTTTGTGGCCGACCAGGAGATTGAAGGCATGTTGCAAAGCAAACATAAAGCCGATGGCAAGGAGGAGGGCAATGATATTCACCAGGAAAGATTCGGTCAGGAATTGCCGGATGAGTTGGGTCTTCTCCGCGCCGATGACCTTGCGGACACCTACCTCGCGGGCTCTCTCCACCGAACGCGCAGTGGAAAGATTGACATAGTTGACCCAGGCGATGACAATGATGAAGATGGCGATGATCAGCAACCCCCATACGACGGTGGCGCTGCCCGTATCTCCGATCTCGTATTCAAAGTCCGAATAGAGATGCGCCCGTGACAAAGGCTGCAGGTAGAATTTCTCCACGCTTCCCGACACCTTGTTACCCTGGAAATATTTATCGCTGAAGGCTGGCAATTTGGCTTCCAGCGCCCTGTAATCGGCGCCGTGTTTAAGTTGGATATAGTGCCAGAAATCGGAATCCTTGAAGTCATAATCGGCTTCCTTATAAGGGTGGCGGCCGGATAGCATGGTGACATAGGAGGTCAGCAGGTCGAACCGTAAATGGGAATTCTCCGGGACATCCGGGCAGACACCGGTGACCTTGTAGGGCAACGTGTCATTGCCCATCAGGAAGGTCTTACCCAATACGGAAGCCATGTCATTGCCCCTTACTCCGAAATAGCGCGCGGCTGCGCTTTCGGTAAGCACGGCCGTATAGGGCTGGAGCAGCGCGGTCCGCTGGTCGCCGGCTACCAGGTCATAGGAGAACATGGAAAGAAAGGAATTATCCACTCCGAGCGTCAGCTGGTCTCCGAATATTTGGGTGCCTAACAGGACGATCTGACGGCCACGCGGCTCCATCCGCGAGTGATTCACCACCTCGGGATAGTCGTGCTGCATCGCCTGACCTATAGCAGAATATGTAATGGTGCCATGCTGGATCAGCTTTCCGTTCTGGTAGCGGTCGTTATAGACCCGGTAAAGATCAGAGACATTCTTATTGAATTGGTCAAAGCTGAGTTCGAAGTTGACATACTGAAGGATCAGCAGACAGGCCGCCATACCGATAGACAGCCCGATGACGTTGATAAAGGAGAAGACTTTGTTCTTCCGGATATTACGCCAGGCGGTGGTGAGATAACTCTTGAACATGGAGATAGGTTTGGCTTATCCAAAGACGGGCGGGGCGGCGGAATGTTGCATGTGGTGCGGTCTACCGTTCTGAAAGCTGCACATTCTGCGTCCGGATATTCCATCCCTCCAGCCGCAATTCCGGCATCTGCCCGGACAGCATCGAACCCGGACAGCTGACATGTACGGTAACCGACTGCCCCGCCGGAACAGAGAAATAATTATCGGACCAAAAGCTTGGCAATACTTCCTGTCCACCGGCGATGACCTGCGGATTGAGGAAAAACGCGAGACGCGAACTGGTGTTTGTGAACCGGATCGTCCAATTGTCATAGCCATTCCTGCGATCCGACGAAACCACGGACACCGTCACGGATGATGAAGGCATGCTGTGCAGATCGGCGAAGTCATGACCGGGAGACATCCAATAGACATTCTGCGAGAGGACAGCGCCCTTGTCATCGGTGAGCCGCAGCAAAACAAACGATACCCCGGTCGCCGAAGCAAGCACATCCTTCAGCGGAAGGACCTCTTTAACATCTGTGGTGTCGAGCGATGCGTTACCCTGCCGGTGGAAAAGCGACGCGCCTGTCATGCCGATCACCTGAACATCGTAGTGAAGTCCCGGCCGCCGCACATAGGTCCGGTTGATGAGCGCCACAGTGGAATCATCCAGGTTGAGCTGGATATGCACCGGCTCGCACGCGCGCTGCATAAAATAATACCCCGCATTGGGTTCGAGGTACCAATCGTATATCTGCCAGACGACACTCGGAAAGGCTGCATTCAGCTTCCAGAGCATGACACCGCCCGTTTCATTGAGCTTGTGACCTGCCGCTTCGAAGATCGAGCGATAGCCGCCGGCATTCAGGAGCTGCATCTTCTGCGAAAAATCGCGCATGCTGACGGGCGCGCCGAACCTGTTCAGCATGGCTTGATAGTAAGTGTCGTAGTGTCCGTTGCCGGTACAGGCATCATGATAACCCCAGGTATCGTTCAGAGGGTAAGGAAGATTGTTATCGGGTACGAGATTGGGAATGATCCTCGCCAATGTATTGTAAGGCGGCTGTGAAGGCAGGCCGGTCTCATCCTTAAAGACCCAATCCCTGCCGGAGTCGACCAGCCGGTAATATCGTGCATCGTCCTGCCAGGAATACGGCCCCCCGCTATAAACGCCTGCAGGCTTGTCATCAGGCCAGGAGCCTTTCCAGTCGGCGGGCGCCTTGGAAAAACCGGATGAACAGGGTATGAACGGTCGGGTCCCGTCCAGCGCCGCGACATTATCACGCATGGCATTGTACAGCTCTTCCCGGGCATGCCCTTCATTACCTCCCGTCCACACCAGCAGTGACGGATGATTCCGGATACGATAGATAGTGCTGATCACATTATCGACAAAGACATGCGTCTCCAACGGCCAGTCCGAAGAGCCTTTAAAACCGCCATTGGTATCGCCGGTGATCCAGAAATCCTGCCAGACGAGCAGGCCATAACGGTCCGCCAGCTCATAGAAGTCGTCCGTTTCACCCAGGCCTCCGCCCCAGATACGGACGAGGTTGACATTGGCGTTACGGCAAAGACGAAGCTCATAGTCATAGCGTTGACGATCCCTGTTGAGCATCATATCGGGCACCCAGGCTCCCCCTGCCAGGTGAACTCTCCTGCCATTGACAAAAAAGTCGCGGCGGACCCAGCCATTGACGGTCGTCGCCGCCGAACTTACCGTTCGCACACCGAACACGAAAGAGGTGTCGTCGGAAATGCCGCCTCCGCTGACGTATTGAAGCCGGATACGGTAAAGCCAGGGATGCCCATAACCGTTAGGCCACCAGAGACGGGGATGACGCATCGTCAGTTCGGCAACATCTGACGGACTTAGCCGGATGGTCTTCGCCTCAGACGCGCCGACAGCTTCTTCGCGGGTAAAATGAATGGCGGGCCCGGTAAAATTCTCCGGGGTAATGGTTACCTGCAGCGTTCCGCGACGCGTCTGCGAGTCATGATTCGTCAACAGCACATCGAGCGAGAGCCGCGCGACAGTCGTATCCGGAAGATCGGGCAGTTCGGTCACGATACGCGGCCGGTTGATAGTAACCTGTCCCGTCGTGCGGAGATACACAGGCTGCCAGATCCCCATATTGCGGTCGCGGACTTCAGGGATCCAATCCCAACCTACCGAGCTGAGCATGGTCACATTCTTGCCGATGTCGCCGGTGGGTCCTCCATTTTCATAAAAATCGCCAAGAGCCTTTAGCTGCGGCGTGGCCGGTTCGCCCGGGACATCCAGCGGATAGATCCTGACGGCAAGCGCGTTCTCGCCGCCGGCGCGGATAGCTGAAGAGACGTCCAGGTCGAATTCCTGGAACATGCCCACCATCTTCGATGAATCGGCGATCAGATGGCCGTTTAGCCATACTTCCGCGCGGTAGTTGATGCCTTTGAATACCAGCTGGAAATGACGGCCCTTGTCGGCGCCGGGTACTGAAAACGTGGTGCGGTACCAATATGGCTTTTTCCAGGGATTCGACTGCCCGGGAAGATAGCTGTATTGTTCGAGGTTATACCGGTGATTGAAGTTGTCGGATGCATCCGGGATCAGCATGTTGTTCATTCCGATATAAGGATCCGGATAGACCTTATTGGCTACGAGTCCGGTCAGCACGGTGGAGGGGACATTGACCGGGAACCAGTAGTTCGCGGGCGAATAGCCGACGGAAGATATCGAATCGCCTCCTGCACGAACGACGGCGGAGGATTGCAGGGTAAACTGGGTCAGCCTGACCTCGCGCACCGGCTGTGCGGAGACCATGACAGTGGACAGCATAAGTAAAAAAAAAGCATATGCACGCATCGTAGAGTGGCGTTTAGGTAAAAGGTTGGCTAAATTAGATAAAAGGTTTGTGACCTACTACCTAATATACATCACTTTCTGATCAATTTGCAGCGGTATTGCTGATGAAGGCGATCCGTTTTCCGTCGGGCGACCAG
>Ga0134126_10005450_pt1 | contig 15906 bp, 12 predicted proteins | sample KB31752_FD_96881 | JGI IMG/M metagenome (GOLD analysis project Ga0134126, IMG submission 96881) | Terrestrial soil microbial communities with excess Nitrogen fertilizer from Kellogg Biological Station, Michigan, USA - KB3-175-2 | ecosystem: Environmental > Terrestrial > Soil > Unclassified ...
ACCCATGTCGTTAAGTTAAAACACGGTATTTTATAAGTCTTTGTAATTCATATGGTAGAGTCGGGGCGGTCTTTTCTTTCGAGGACTCTTCCTTCCTGGTCGATCGGCCTCAGTGTTGGAGTCGACCTGTTTATCGAATACAGCCAGCGCAGCCTTGATCTTCCTTTTAATGAACATCGCGATCAGCGTAGTTTTGGTGGTCCAATAGGCGAAGGTGCGATTGATCTTTCGCCGATGCTTTACCTCTCTGTTCTTCTTTGCCTCTCTGTATTCTTTAACAACTTTTTCTTCTATGGGGAAGGCCAAGCCGGCACACAAGTTCATCATCAAGATCTTCGCATAGATATCCTGTTTAACTGCAGTTGCCGTTTTACCGCTGAACGCCTCTACCTGCACCCGTGCCTTATACATTTTGTAACCTTCCTCAACGCCCCATCGAAGCTTATATAGATCGGCCAGCTCGTCAAGCTTATATTTAGCCGAATCCAGCAGGGACGTACAAAGGATCTGGAGGTTTCCTTGTTCGTCTTTAACCTTTACCAGCCTGCATTTGATCGTTTGCTTCATATCGGGATACTGCTGCCGGTAACGTTCGTAATCACCATCGGGCACCTCCATGGTAACGATAATATCCTGCTTGCGGCTTTTCATGAACTTCTTTACCGGTACCCAGTTGGGCTTCATTCGCACTACATAGTGGATACCCAGCGACTCCATGATAGAAAATAAATATCGGCTAGGATAACCACGGTCCATCAAGAAAATGTCGCCCTTCTCTGCTTTAGGTAAATGTCGCAGCAATAACTGCAATTCACTGGCGTCGCCATGGTCTGTCTGTACATCCAGCGTCATGTAATTGGCAGGATCGTAAAGTAACGATAACAGGCACATGCTTTTCGGCACATCCTTTTTTGTTCCTCTGCCAAAGGCCCGCCTGCCGAACTCCTCCCGGATGCTCGGATGATCCGGCAGGTTCAGAAAGCCTCCATCTACGGCCAGCAATCGATGATTCTTGTAACCCATGAAGGCTACGTTCTGATAGAAGTTCCGCACTATCACATCGCTCAACTCCAGGAAGGCTTCCGGTGAAAGGAACTTCCGCGCCTGCGTGAAGGCGCTCTTAGTCACCCGCCGGATGCTGAAATCCGCATCCTCCGTCTCCTTGAAGAAGCTGTCCATCTCCCGTTGGAGGCCACTCTTCCCCATCTTCATTATGCTGACGATCAAATAATTAAATGGCAATAGGCGGTTCCTCGTGAAAGCCCCTTCCCGGCCGTTCTTGTGACGGCCTTTAAAATTTTCATCATCGTTGATATGGTAGTTGAGTTGTTTCGTTAGCTGGATCCGCCAGTCCCGGCCGGTGGTTTTGATTAGGGATAGCCCCTTTTACTAAGGGCTCCTTTTTCAACTACGTTCGGCCCGTTAAATCACCCAATTTTGGCTTAACTAAATGACATGGGTGTTTTGACGGTTGCGACGTTAAGTAAATACCCCTATCATTGGGGTTATTTATTAACCTCATTAAATGTAAAATGCCGAATAAAGCCAACATCAAAATCAAAGATTTCATCTTCCACGTTGTCCATAACGGGCAAAAAGAGCCGTTTTTACTGGACGAGACACCTATTACCGGATACGAGGATTTTTTCATCGCCCGGATCGAAGAGATCATGGACGGAAACAGCTTTGGGTTTGAGAAGGACTCCCAGTTCCTCAAGGACATTAAGGAGATCGACGAGCGTCCGAAGAAATTCGTGGAGATCAGCAAGGAATTGGCGAAGCGGTTCCACAACCAGGATGGCCGGATCAAGGCAGGGGTAATGATTCTGATGAAGATCGAGATCGCCGACAAGACAAAGTACGTCCTAATGAAATACGATCACTATGCCGTCATTACCTACAAGACGCAGAGCCATAAGGCGCTCTTGAATATGGTGACCAACACGTTTAGTGAGAACAAGGATGCCCTGCAAAAGTCAGTGATCGTAGATTTGAAGGCGCGCAAATCGGTCGCCGTTGTGGTGGACAAATCTGACCGGCAGAATGTGACGGACTTTTTCAAGGATTTTTTGCATATTACTAGGGAGTACGATCAGCCCACGATGACGACTAAAGTGAGGGATGCATTCCGCCAGACGGTCAAGGCTTTTCGAAATGACCTGCCGGAAGAGGTGACCAACCAAGTCTCTCGCAGGTTTGCTGCGACGGCTAAAAACAATCCGGCCTTTGATCCGGCGACCTTCATCCGGTCGGCCATTGGCCCCGACCTGACCCCAGAGATGGAAAAGCGATTTCTCAAGGAGTTGCGGGACCAGGACATGGCAGGACAATCGTTTACTTTCCAAGAAAATATCCCTCCAGCTATGTTCACCCGGTTCCGATCCGCAGAAGGCGTTTCTGTCCGGATACCCAATGACGCCCTCAACACCGTAAAGATCGTCAGAGAGGGTAACCGGATGACACTTACCATTGAATCCGCCAGAATTGATGAAGATTGATACAGGCAATAGAAAATATTATTTCTAATGGACCCCTCGCCGGGTTGTGGGACGAAACAGATACGACCCTGCGGGTGTATAAGGTGGAGTATACTCAGGACCTGCATGAACGGATGCAAGCGTTCATGGAAGAACTTAAAGCTGTGCCAGCCGAATGCAGCATTCGAGTAGGTGATGAGGTCATCTCCATTGCAGGAAATTTTGATCCATCGCATAAAGGTGACACCGTATCAGTGGTAGTCACCAAAAATGGCCAGCTCTATTTTTTGACACCTGGTGGCTTCACGGCGTATTTGGAGCGGTCCGTGAAACTGGTTCGGGGAACGACTCGACTCTACTTTGCGGAAGAACACTTCGTTACAGGAAGCGGCTACTATGTTCCTTGGTCCTCGGCCCTGGTGGATCGGCGGTTAAAGCACGATCAGCAGGGGAATCCGACTACCTTCGTTCGGGTCATAGGGGAGAAGGCGCTCAAGTTCGTGCCGACGGCTGCAGAGAATTGGATAGCTTTGGATGGAACCACCGCTGCAAAATGCGAGTCATGGACCGCTGTGGTGTCGTTAAAACTACTTGCGATGATCTGTGGGGATATCCAGGTTCAAGGAACGCAATATACCTTTACTTTCAAGGGTGATCGGACAAAGACATTGCTACTTGACTCCGCCAAACCTGAGCATGGGGCCGCTCTCAAGGCGGTGTTTCCCAAACTCAATGATATCGCCCAGTGGGTCTACCAGGAAATAAAGCAGGTTGCAACAAAACTTACCTTTCTGCAACAGCAGCTTACGTACGGTTTGTCGGATGATCGAATCGAGTATGCAGGAGAGGACCTTCGACGCGTTTTTACGAGTGCATGGGATGGGGCTCGGTTAAGCTTTGAATATTTTCTGAAGAATATCAGCAAAGAGGTTGTCAAAAACATGAGTGACCTATCAAAGACACTTATTGACAACCAGGCCAAGATCAAACAGAATATAGCAGACCTTTCCTCGACGATGTGGAAGGATTTTACAACGGTGCTGGGTGTATTGGTGCTACAGTTTGCTATTAAACAGAATGAAGTTGTGGCCAGGTATTTTCCTATCTTCGGATGGGGGTTGATTGCTTATGTGGCGATCAGCTACGGGGTCACTGCGTTCAACGGCTTTGCCTTTTATTACGATACCCGGCAGTCCATGCGACAATCATGGCCGCGTCTTTATAGTTATATGGACGAAAGTGATATGAACCGGGACTTTTTCACACCCTTGAAAAGGTCATTTATTCGGTTCAGAGGGATATTTTGGATCGTGCTAATGGCTTATCTTGGATTAATCTTTATGGTATTGTCTCTATTCACAGGGTTGGGCAATTTTGTCCAAAAGGTTGGCCACTGGCTTTAACAAATTCCTTTATTTCAAAAGGCTTGTAAATAAAGGTATGATTTCGATCTTAATAGATAAGCCCTTGAATAGACTGTTCGAAGGCGGCCGTTTCAATGCCCACACTCTTCAGGATTGCAGACAGCAGGATAAGTTTTAAATTTTCCATTAGATCGAATAGCTCTTTTCCGTTTAAAGCAACTTTTTTAAGGCGATTGTTGTAATGCGTATAGTAATTTCTGTTGTCTTTGGCTTGCCGACAGCAAAGTTCACGGTCAGGAACCCGTTTGTCAAAATAAGGGAACGCGTACACATCGAGAAGTTCACGGAGTCGTTGAAAAAGAGTAGGTTCGTTGGCGTGTTCCATAATCTTTTGGATCCACTCTTTTTCTTCAGGAGTTAGATCGTCCAATAAAAATTTTTGCTTTCTCTTTTTGAATTCTTCTTTGGGCAGGATTCCATTGGGAAATCGTTGTCGGTGAAAAAGCTCAAGAGCCTTGGCCATGTCCATGAATTTTTCTATCGTGAAATCATATTTGTTCGCAAAAGATCGCATCAGGAGATCCAGCGGCTGTTCCAGTTCCTTGGATTCACTAAACCATTTTGGTAAGATAGATGGAAAGCTGGAGGCAATTGACTCGTATTTAATGAGGTGCTGGTAAAATAGTCGGGCTCTGTGGGCTGGGTTAAAAAAAGGCGAATGGTAGATCAATCTGATGGTTTTTGGTATCGTTTGCCGATGACCGCCGCTCCCGACTGTTTCCCGCAACGCGTCATCTTTGAGACGAATCTCCAAGGGGTAACTTTGTTCATAGGTGCATAACGTTAGAAACCGTTGGAAAGTAAGGGTATCTTCGATCATTTTCCGGTATGGCGCCGGCTGATCGTAGGTTAGCTTGATAGCTGCGCGTTGTCTAATAGTAACATCAAAAAGTCCAAATTTGGCAGATTGAGCGAGAGCGAACTCGATCCTTCCAGAACAGCCGTCATAACAAGTAAAGGAAATGGGGGGAGGCTTGTGGTAGTCGAGTTGATAATGCTCCTGATCGCTTTCCTGTTGAACGGCGGTTGCATTCAGCCATTCGAGCAGATTGAAGAGGGTGAAGTTGATTTCTCGAAAGCAAATCTGCTCTGGCGAATCAAAAAGGTGACCAACAAAAATATAGATGGCGGTATACTTCGTCACGCTGGCACCAGTAGTTTGCGAACCAGTAGAATTGCTGAAGCCTACGTTAAGCAACGTTATTGGCCCTTCAAGCGTTCGCCCATGTATGATCTCGATCCGGGAATAAGGATGCGTTCCTGTAAACGCACCATGGAGTTCTAGCTGCGCGCCCTCAATAGGGTCGTAGATTAATGTTCCGGAATAACTTTGGGCGTAGCCGGGTAGGCTCCAGGTGCCCTTAAATATTTCATGCTGTATCATTAGGCCGATTTGACGGCCAAAATAGGAAATAGCTGTTATCAATCGACAAAGAACTCATTTGTTTTTTCCTCCAAGGTCCAGCCAAGTAGGCTTTAGGTTATCTCACCCTGCTGGATTTAGTATGGAAGCAACGCCGGTGGCTCCGCCTTCTCGTGCTCTTGGCCCCGTGTCGTCCCCACGATCTGGGACGCGTTTCAACAACTCGCGCAGCAGCTGACCCGCCGACCACGCTTCACGACCTTCCTTTTCGGCGCTGCGGAAAAATGCGCAGGTTAAATCGAGAACGTTTTCGACGTCCGCCTCCAGCCGCCGTACCGTAGCCGCCCCCTCTCCGGCCTCTTCGCCAAAATTTCCAGACCGGACTACGTCCGCCAGCCTCTCGATCCACTCTGCCTGAAGACCCGGGCTCGCTTCCTCCTGGTCCGTTAGCCAGACTTCCACGAGATCCGCAGCAGCGGCACCCAGCTCCGGGCCCTCGATCGCCACGGCGACTACTCGTCAACCAGCAGCCTAACGGCCTTCTAAGATCGCCTCCCGATCCCGATGGGCCACATCCTCCGCGGCCGCTTGATTAATAAGGGCTGCCTGCCGTAGAAAAAAGGGTTCTTTTACCCATTTTTTATTCCCCAGAATGTATTAATTAGCCGCTATGAAATTTTTGAAACGGTATGTAGCCAGGTTCTCTATAGCTGTGATGTGGAGGACGATGTTGATTTTTGCTTGTGCACTCCTTTCATTTTATGTATTTATTGATCAAATTAAAACAGATTGGGTGGCGCCCGTGGCTAGTAAGTTCCCCGTGGGCAACTGGCGAGTGGAAGGTCTTTTCATGCTGTTGCTGGCCTACTCAATCTATCGAGTTACACAAATGATTCGGAACAATCAGGTACCTACCTTGAATGGGATACTGATTTTGGTAGCTGGTTTAGCGCTTTATTGGGTTACTCGACGGGATGGAAGATTTGTTTACTACGGCTTCTCATTGCCGAATGGTGGGACGTTGGCCTACCTGGATGTTGTCGTTATCCTGTCCGTTCCTTTGTGGGTGCCTACCGCCGCCTATGGTCAATTAAACCTTTCGGGAAGTGTGCAGGGAATTTTGGCTGACGACCCGGACCCGGCTGCAACGCCTGATTTTACCGGGTATGGCGGCCTTGTCAACCTGATCGCTTCGCGGATTAACGGCACAACAGCAGGAACCTCCATTGCGGTTGGCATTTTTGCACCTTGGGGCGCGGGGAAGACCCATTTGTTAAATTCTTTGCAGGCAAAACTGACAGAGAATCCGACGAATCGAGTCTCCGTGTTTAATCCATGGCGGGCGGGTAATGTTGACGGAATAGTCGACGACTTTTTTGTTACGCTGGCCAAGGCATTGAAGCCCTTCAACAAATCGGTGGCTCAAGATATTAGGAGGTATTCCAAAAAACTCTTTGGTCCGGGAAAGGACTTTGCCTCCAGGACCGTTGATACAGTTGTCGAAGAGTTTTTTGTTGACGAATCGATAGACGACCGTTTCAGAGTGATCAGAAAGGGAATTCTGAACTCCGGGCGTCGATTCATTTTTTTGGTAGACGATCTTGATCGAATGACCGGTCACGAGATTATGCAGGTCTTGAAAATGGTTCGAAATAGCGCAAATTTTGGCAACTTGTTTTTTGTCGTTACCCTCGACTTATCCTATACTTTGGCGGCGATCGCTAAAACAAGGTCGTTCTCGATGGAGGAGGAATATCTAAAGAAGATCTTTCAGTTGTCCATTACGCTTCCACCGGTAAAGCGGGATAGCCTTGCCGAAAAATTACGCGCGATCCTGGTGCCGACAAAGAGGGATAATGTCGCGCAATTGGATGACGTCGATAAATGGGCAGCTATCGAGCAAGTGATAAATGAGCTGAGACACAAAGACCAGGGAATAGCAGCCTACGGATTGCCGGATGGTCGATCCTACCTGGAATCGATGTTGGAAAATTATCGAGACCTGGAACGATTTGCTAACGCTTTTTCGATGAGTATGGAGCTAACAGAAGGAGAAGTAAACATTGACGATCTCTTTATATTGGAGTTGATTAAGGTAAAATCTATCCTGGTATATGAGAAATTAGCTAACAGATACATACTAACCTACGATGGTGAAGATGCTCATTTCAAAATCAGCAATTCCGCATTGGAAAAGGTTTGTGGGGGCGTCAATGATAAATACGGAGATTTTAAGCGCATTTTGGACCGTTTATTTCAATACGACAAAACAAAAGGTTCGAGGCAAATTAGTCAACGAGAAAATTTTTACCTGTATTTTAATTACCAACTTTTTGGCTTGCTTAGTCTCCGGGAGTTCCGGCAGACGCTAGAAAAGGATTGGCGGACGATCAACGATCAATTTCTAAAGTGGTGGAATAAGGGCGCGAGCAATAATTTCGACAGCATTTTGGACGGCTATACTGATTTTGCAAATCGCGAGCAATTTAGAAAGATAGCAAAAGTGTACATCAACAACTATAATGTGATCAATTTCCGGATAAGGGCTAATAACATGCTGTACAATGTTACCGTAGATAACCTCAATGCATGCTTTGGAAATAACACGGAATACACCAATTTTATAAGAGAGATCATAAACGACCCGGACTTACCTATTTATAATCGGGCAGCTATTGCGAAGGAAATAGTCGACCCCAATCAACAGTATCATTCGCAGGTGTTGATGGACACTAATGAGGTGATGGAGACCATTGCTAGGCAATTCAAAGATTATTTAGACAAAGCAGTTGGATACAGTGTGGAGTTAATTAATTTTTTCTACTTGAATATGGTTCAAAGCGACGGTTCATCTAAGGCAATTCCGGAGGCAGCCGAAGCCCTAAGATCCTATCTTCGTGCGAAGCCGGAGAATTTTGACGGATTTCTTAACTTTTTGATACGCTCTTATCGAATGCCCAACGACGGCACCTTTACCTTCGAGCCTTTTACAGCGGAGATATTTGGGTCTTGGGCGGATTTTGACCAAGCGTTGATGGCTCATCAGCCTATAAGCCAAGGAGTTAAAAAGGTGTTTAATCTCATAAAGCTTTACAAAGGTGAGATCATAAACGGGCAACGGTACTTTTCGGTTCTCGACAACAATGATAGAACGATACTGATGGAACACCTCGTTTCAACCGGTCAAGCTAATGAAAACGAATTAAAGCGAAGAAGGCCGGGTGAATTGGAGCCTGACTTTACTGTTTAAGGAGACGATTGGCATCAATGCCAAACCCGTCGGTAAGCAGGATTAATCAAAAAAAGGAATTTGTAACATTATTTTATTGGAAACAAGCGAATCCATATTCCTCCAGGTTTATTATAGAGGCATAAATGCCCCTATTGTTTTGAAACAAGCAGTGGATTTATTTTGTGCCCTATGAGTAATGACCCGCTAAATAGGCAGGATTTGCAGGAAGTCGTGACGCAAGTACTGAGAGGTGTGGAAATGTTGCTGGAATCCCACGGTATTATAAAGTCGAACGGTTGCCCGGAAGGGTACAAAACCAAAGATGTTCGCAGAATCCTGGGTTGCTCGGTTAATAAACTGGTATCACTGCGGATTGCGCGGAAGATCCGTTGGAAGAAGATTGGAGGAACTGTCTATTACAATCAGGAAGATGTCAGGCGACTTTTGGAAGAAGGATTTTGACTATACTGCGTAGCTGAACTGCTGCTGTATGGTGCCATCCTTGGCAAAAACGATTACCTTACGGCCCTTTTGTTTGGCGAGTAGCCTGGCAATCTGCACTGCCTCACGCTTCGAATTGGCTATGGCCGTAAATTTCTTGGCTTCGCTGCTTCTCACCACCCACCCAGTACCTCCCAACGGAATCACATACTCGGCAGCTTTTGGGGCTGCCGTGCCGTTTTTGCGGGAAGTTTTAGATGTAGAAATGGTTTTCGTGCTCATCGATACAAATTTAAGAAATTTCTGCTAAAATCAACTTTGCTGCCCGGATAAAATCACTAGCCCTTTTTTTGGTCACACGGGTGCGAAGGTATCGGTTCTCGGGATTCCAGTTGGCCACAATCAACCACTCCGGGTAATAACTGGCAGTTATCCTCGGCTGCATTCCCGAGTACGTCAAAAGATCATTTAGCCGGTGATGCCTAATTTGTCTAAGGGTGGGAAGCGGTATGCCTGTTGATGGCGTATTAGGCCGACTGAACCGTCCGGTGTAGGTATTCAATTCGGCTCCTGTTTCTGGGAATCCCTGTGCAAACCCGAAGGTTTGACTGATCTTTCGTTTCAGAGAAAATTCCAGAGCGTAACCCATCAGGTAAATAGCGCCATTGTTTCTTCCGTAACGGAATAAGACCTGCGCGTCCTTCACTTTTTGAGCTGACAGATATCTAAGGTTGTCCAATGGGATCATAATAATGGTTGCAATCACATAATAATTTAAACGCCATAAAGGCCTAGTTAACTACTGACTTCGTGAACGCATGCAGCTGCCGACTGGCTAAGACAATTTCCCGTTTCTTGTCGAGGCGTTCCTCCCATCCAGCAGTGTCGTCCAGCACTTTTTCCTCATCCACATCAGCATAGATCTGCGTTGTCGTGATCTTTGCATGACCCAGCATGATCTGGACCGTCTCGAGTGGAATGCCATTCTTGAGCGCCACGGTTTTTGCAAAGGTGTGCCTGGCGATGTGGAACGTTAGCGAAAAGTCGATGCCGCAGACGGCCTGGATGACCTTTAGGCAGCGGTTGACCTCCTGGTTGGTGATCTGCGGGAAAATGGAGCTGCCTGGCTGGTACTCCGCGCGGGCTTTGTATTTATTGAGCAGGGTAGCGGCAGACTTTAAGATAGGTACGGCCGCCAGCTCATCGGATTTAAGCCGATAGATCTTACACCACACCGTACCATCGGCATCCCATTCGAAATGCTCCTCCCGGAGGGCCATGGCGTCGGCAAAAGCAAATCCTGTATAGCAGCTGTGCAGGAACAGATCCTTGACGTAGCGAATCGACGGATAGGAAAATTGCTGCTGCTCAATGGCCACCAGCTGCTGGAAGCTGACCTTTTTGCGCCTATGCTTTTTTTGCGGGCAGCTATATTCTTTAAAGGGATTGACAGTGATCCATTTGATCTCGACGGCCCAGTTTACGATACGCTTGAAACGCTGCACATGCTTCGCAAGGCCATTGCCTTCGCACCGATCATAGGCTTTCATCGGGTTGTTGCGAACAAAATGCTCGAAATTGGTCGCGAGTTCCATGCTGAGCTGCGACAGATAGATATCACCGCCAGGGTAGGAGGCCTTAAGAAAAGCTTTGACATAGGCAATGGTGGTGACTACATTCTTGAAACCGCCGGGTTTCAATTTGGGTTTCCATATTTTGTCGTAATAGTCCAGGAGTTCGACGAGCTTGTGGCCCTTCAACGCTGTGTGTGTGCCGAGATATGCCTGCTTGACGGTCTCGGCGGTGATCAGGGTTTCTTTGTCGCATAGGAGACGATACTTCTCCTTGATCTTGAAGCGCACATCTTCGATGTGTTTGTTGAGACATTTTACCAGCTCGGTTCTGCCTTTGACGATCTCTTGCTGAGGATCCCAATCGACAGCGTTGATCCGTTCTTTTAACGAGATTTCTTTGCGTTCTTCATCTACGGTTATGCGAGCATAGATCAGAGCCTCCTTCTTATTATCCTTGCAGCGCCGGATGATAAAATCGATGCTGAAGGAATGCGTAGTCTTCATGACAATTCCTTTTGACTTTTCTGAAATAGATTAATTCCACTCTTCACTTCTTTGTCAGGCCGCACGTTCGAATCCATTTCGAATCCAGTCAAAAAGTGTCAAAAAAATTGACACAATAAACTATGATTCAATGATTTGAGAGCATTCCAGTGAGTTCAAAAGGCGTGCCGAAACTACTCACCGGATAACTCACCGGAGATGTGCCTTTTTTCGATGCTTTTTGATATTTCGTCCAAGAAAAAAGCCTGTAGATACGGAGTATTTACAGGCTTTCATCCATTTTGATTGTCATTCTGTCGGGACGACTGGATTCGAACCAGCGACCCCTTGCACCCCATGCAAGTGCGCTACCGGGCTGCGCTACGTCCCGAAAACCGGCCGCCCGGGTTGGGGGCGGGGGTTTCGTGGGGTGCAAAGGTAAGGAAAAGGGGGTCATTTGCGGTTATTTTGCTTTAACTTTTTTTTGGCGAGGGTTTTGCAAATATTTGGCTTAATAGTTGCGTTAAACCAGCAACTCCAAATCATATCTTATCGTATAATTTTATTGTGTAAGGAACTCCCCCTCATCTCCCGCCAGCCGTATTGAACCGTATTTGCCCGTTTGTTAATCCACATGCCCTGCGTTAAACCTTACGCTCACAATCCTTTTACCAATTAAATTCTGAACTGGAATGAAACGCATCTTCCTGGTGGGGATCTTATTTCCCCTACTAGCCCATGCCCAATGGAATGTAAACCTATACGGCGGCTTCTCCAACTACATCGGCGACCTGCAGTCAAGCCGCTATACGACCAGCCAATCGCACGGCGCCTTTGGGGCCGGCCTTCAATATGATCTTAGTAGTCATTTCTCCCTGCTTTCCAATCTCAGCTATGGCCGGATTTCGGCGGCCGACGCGCAAAGCAAACAGGCCGATCTGCGGGCCCGCAACCTCAGCTTCGAATCCGTGATCACGGAATGGAACGTCCTTTTCGAATACAATCTCCTCGATCTTCGCGTCCACCGGGTGACGCCCTATGTCTTCGGCGGCGTCGCACTTTTTCACTTCAACCCGTATGCTTACGATACCCTGGGACACCAAGTCTATCTGCGCCCGCTTAGCACGGAAGGAGAGGGACTTTCGCAATATCCCGGCCGCAAACCATACGCTACCACCCAGCTCTCGATCCCCTTTGGCGGGGGCATCAAATTCCGCGTGTCGGATAGGGTAGTGGTGGCCTATGAGATCAACTTGCGCAAGACCTTTACCGATTATCTCGATGATGTAAGCACGAGATATGTCGACCAGAACACGCTTCTCGCCGCACGCGGCGGGGAAGCGGTGGAGATGGCCTATCGCGGCAACGAGGTGGCCGAAGGCAAGCCGTACCCCGCAGCCGGCACCATTCGCGGCAATGCCAAACAAAAAGACTGGTACTATATGTCCGGCCTGCGTGTGACCATCGCGCTGAACGACGGCGGCATACAGCTGCTCCGCCGGCATAACGGCGTGATCGACTGCCCGAAAAGAGTTTATTGATCGGCAAATGGAGCGTATTTTTGTTCCATGGCTTACAAGAACCAGCAGGAATTCATCCAGGCATTGGAAAAGGCAGGAGAACTGGTGCGCATCAAGAGCTTTGTCGACCCGAAGCTGGAGATCGCCGAAATAACGGATAGGATCAGTAAAAGCGGCAACGGCGGAAAGGCCTTGCTTTTTGAAAATACCGGCACGGCATTCCCGGTGCTGATGAACGCCTACGGCAGCGAAAAACGCATGTGCATGGCACTGGGTGTGCCCCGGCTCGACGACGTGACCCGCGAGATCGAAGCCCTCTTCAAACTACTTTCCGCCCCCAAGGAAAGTATCCTCGACAAGCTCAGGCTCCTCCCCAAATTGGGACAATTTGCCAGCTGGATGCCCGTGGTAAAAAGCGGCCGCGGGCAGTGCCAGGAGGTCGTAATGGCAAACCCCGATATCGGCAAGCTGCCGGTTATTACGTGCTGGCCCAAGGATGGCGGCCCCTTCATCACGCTCCCCATTATCCATACCAAGGATCCAAACACAATGACACGGAACGTGGGCATGTACCGCATGCAGATCTTCGGGCCCACGCTCACCGGCATGCACTGGCATAAACACAAGGTCAGCGCCCGCCATTTTGCCGAATACAAAAAGACCGGAAAAAAGATGCCGGTGGCCGTAGCCCTTGGCGGCGATCCGGCCTATGCGTATAGCGCGACGGCGCCGCTACCCGAGAACGTCGACGAATACATGCTCGCCGGCTTCCTCCGCAAAAAAAAGGTCGAGCTGGTCAAATGCCTCACCCAACCCGAGATCGAGGTCCCCGCCGACGCCGACTTCGTGATCGAGGGATATGTCGATCCCAACGAAGAGCTGATCTGGGAAGGACCTTTTGGAGATCACACGGGATACTATTCCTTACCCGACTGGTACCCCCGATTCCACATCACCGCCATCACGCATAAAGAGAATCCGGTGTATCCCGCTACCATCGTCGGCATACCACCGCAAGAAGACGCCTGGCTTGGAAAGGCCACCGAACGCATTTTCCTTGCGCCGATCAAGATGACCCTGGTGCCGGAGATCGTAGACATGGACATGCCGGTAGAGGGTGTCTTCCACAACCTGGTCATCGCACAGATCCGCAAGGAATACGCCGGTCAGGGCCAGAAGGTGATGAACGCCATGTGGGGCGCGGGACAGATGATGTTCAACAAGATCCTGGTGATCGCCGATGAAAGAACATCGATCACCAACTACCTGCAGCTTGCCCGGGATGTCTTCCGCAACCTCAACCCCGCCACCGATATCAGCTTCTCGCAGGGACCCATGGACGTGCTGGATCACAGCTGCAGCAAGCTAGGCTTCGGCGGGAAGATGTGTATCGACGGGACGACAAAGGCCGAGGAAGAAAGCGACGCACAATATCTGTTCACGGCCACCACCTATACCGCGCTTACCGCGGCACTGCTGCAGAGCCGCTGGCCGGAGATCAGCAGCGTCAATCTTTCCCTGGTTAAACAAGGCATCCCCTGTCTCCTTGTGGCCGTACATAAGAACAGGCCGGGACATATCCGCGAGCTTCATGCATCGATATGCGGGCTCGACGAGCTCGAAGGGATCAAGATGATCCTCTACATCGAGCATACCGTGGACGCCACCGATCTGGGTGTTGCGCTCTGGCGGTTCTGTAATAACCTGGACCCGCGGCGGGATCATCTGCTCACCGAGCGACCCTCGGGTATCGATGCCCGTAAGCGATTTGCCTGCATGGGTCTGGACGGCACCCGCAAGACCCGCGAGCTGGATGACTTTCAGCGGGACTGGCCCAATATCATCGTGGCCGATGACACCACGATCGCCGTGGTCGACAAAAAATGGAACGAGCTGGGCCTGGGACCATTTATCCCATCGCCCTCATTGAAATACAAAGACCAATTATACGGCGAGGAGGCCGTTGTGTCGTGAAAAAAATGACCCTTTTAACCGCGGGGGTACTCACCCTCACCCTGACCTGGGCCCAAAAGAAACCGACGCCGCATACACTGCTGTGGCGGATCTCGGGTAAACACATTACCCACCCTTCGTATCTTTTTGGTACCATGCATGTGCTCTGTGCGAAGGACGCCGTCCTCAGCGACAGCCTGAAGAGTGTCATCAAACGTTGCGACGAGATCTATTTCGAGATCAACCTCGGCGATATGATGGGCATGCTCAATTCGATGAAATATATGCGGATGACGGGTGGCAAGACCCTGGCCGATGTGCTGAAGCCCGACGAATATGCCCGGGTCAAGGCCTATTTTGAAAAGAATGTGCCTTTTCCCCCTTTTGGGATGTTGGAGCAATTCAAGCCAATGCTCATAAGCGGGATCATCGAAGAGCAGTCGATGGATTGCCCGACCAAGGACGGGATGGAGATGCAGATACTTAGTAAATCAAAGGCTTATGACAAGGTTGTGGACGGGCTGGAGACGGCGGAATTCCAGGCTACTCTTTTCGACAGCATTCCTTATACCGAACAGGCGAAAGAACTGGTCAACAGCATCGACAGCGTAGACCAGAACAAAGTGCAGACCCGGCAACTCGTGGATCTCTATAACAGCCAGAACCTGGACGGCATCGATTCGTTGAGCCATAAAGACGATGGGGGAGTGGAGAGCAAATATATGGACCTGCTCTTATACAAACGCAACAGGAAATGGGCGAAGCTGTTGGATGGGATGTTACCGCAGAAGTCCCTGTTGATCGCCGTGGGTGCGGCGCATCTGCCGGGTAAGGGCGGAGTGATCGACTTGTTGCGGAAAGAAGGTTATAAGGTGGAACCTGTTCAAAACCAAGTGTCGAACGGACAAGTTGCTAGTGCCCGTTCGACCCGATAACCGGCGCCTTTGAAAACGCTCCGCGTTTTCGTCCGAAGTCCTCAGACATTAGCGCTATATTCTTTCGAAAGCGTTAAAGAAGAAATCTCCTTCGATGGCGGCATTCTCGTCGCTGTCGCTGCCATGAACAGCATTCTCGCCAACGGAAGCTGCGAAGAGCTTCCGGATGGTTCCTTCATCCGCCTTCGCGGGGTCGGTTGCGCCGATGAGCTTCCGGAAATCGGCTACAGCGTTGTCTTTTTCGAGGATAGCCGCGATGATGGGGCCGCTGCTCATAAAATCGACCAATTCCCCGTAGAAGGGTCTTGCCTTATGGACGGCATAGAACTCGCCGGCTTTTTCGCTGGATAAACGGGTCAGTTTCAATGCTACGATACGAAAGCCGCTTTTCAGGATCTTGTCGATGATGGCGCCGGAATGCCCTTTGGAGAAAGCATCCGGTTTGATCATGGTAAAAGTGCGATTGCTCATATTTTCCTTTCTTTTGGCTGGCAAATGTAGGGA
>Ga0134126_10005451_pt1 | contig 15905 bp, 13 predicted proteins | sample KB31752_FD_96881 | JGI IMG/M metagenome (GOLD analysis project Ga0134126, IMG submission 96881) | Terrestrial soil microbial communities with excess Nitrogen fertilizer from Kellogg Biological Station, Michigan, USA - KB3-175-2 | ecosystem: Environmental > Terrestrial > Soil > Unclassified ...
CCAGAATACATACAGGGTGCCATCGGGCCCGACGGCTGGATGGGACCCCTGCCCATAAAGGACATTTCCAGAGATGAGCTTGGGGCTGCTGAATGTCTTGCCCCCATCCGTGGAGTAGACGAACGAGATAGGCGATTGGACGTACGCGCCGCTGTGCGCGTTGAAGATAAAGCGCGTCCAGGTGACGTATACGCGGTCCCGGAACGGGCTCGAGACATTGGCGTCCACCGCGATCCAGGGCTTGTCATTGAGGGTACTGGGCGCAGCCGTGGGATTGATGAAGGTCGGCGGACCCCAGGTCAGTGCGCCGGTGCTGTCGAACGTCCCGCGATTTACCGCGACCGTGCTGGGCGGGCTCGTGCGATCGAAGCCAAGGCCGGAATAGTACACGTTGCCCCGACTGTCGAAAGCGACGGCCGGATCACCGCCGGCATCGTAGATACCGCCCGTGAGACGCTCCACACCAGGAATCTGCGTGCCGAGATGAGCGGGATCGGTGCTCACACAGCACCAGTGTTGTCCTCCATCGTTCGAGAAGTACGTGCCCGAATAGCCGTCCCCGAGCGCACTGCAGGGCGTACCCGAGATACTGCAAGCCCATGTGCGCGTGACGTAGTCGTTCGCGCCGGCTACCACACGACTGGCATTGCTGGGGTCTACGGCGATGGCCGTTTCGTTCTGCGGTGCCGCTGCAGTATCCTGATTCACCGTCACGTCCGGTGCGACGATCGAAGTGCCGTCCAGGGGACTCGATAGAACATAGGCCGGCGTAATCACGCTGGATGCCGGCGCGGAAGTCTCGATGGCTTCCTGCTCGATGAAGGCGGAGAAGCGGATCTGCAGGCCCGCCGTTCCGTTCACGGAAGCGACTTTGCCTGCCAACGTATTGATGTCGTAGGTCTGCGACCATGACGTGGTGCTGAATAACATGGCGGCGGCACCGAGCACCGCCCAGGGTTGGATGCGATTGGGTTTCATCGGTATCTCCCCATTCGTGTCTTGTAAGTGTGGCCGGCCGCAGGAGGCTCGCCGGCTGCGCAAAATGCGAGGATCCGTGTTGACGACCACAATATTCCGCTATGATGCGATATTCAAGCGCAGGGAGATGCCGAGCGCGCGTCGTTCACCTGCGACATACGTTGCGCTGATTCCGCCCGGTGTCGCCGCCTTGCTCCGCGGACAAGCTTACGCCTGCGCTGTTGCGCAGGTTGCTTCATGGCGTCGCCGATCGCTGGAAGACCTCCAGCGTCAGGCACATCGGACAATTCATTTTTCGACGATGCTGCGCGCAAGGCCCTGCACTGCGAACTTCGCGCTTGGATATTTCGTCAACTTGTAGGCGTCCAGGTATCGGCTGCGATCTTCCAGCCGCCCGGAGTCTTCACCAGCACGTAGAACCAGAGCGCGCGCTCGGTAAACACCCGCTTGCCGCGTGAGATCGTCAGGATTGCAGGCAGAACGAAGGACACGCGATCACCGCTCCTTGTGCTTCGGAACGTGCGCGCAGCTCCCGCCGAGGCGTGCTGTTGGCCGGGCTTCATGAACGTGTCGATCACTTTGGCCCAACGGTGCTCGCCGGAAATGCCTGTCCACGTAAACGGCTCAAACTCGTCGGTAATGACGACATCCTGCGTGAAGATTTCCTCGGGCAGCGGCGTGGTGCCGCGGTTATAAGCCGCGATCCATTCCTGGATGGGTTTCAGCATCGCCGCATCGGGCGCCGACGGCGCGCGGGCCGAAGCAGGCGGCGCGAGCATGGCTGAAAGCGCCGCGCCGATGAGCGTCCGCCGGAGAGACACACCGAACGCGCAGAGTGACTGAGGAATTCGCGTCATTTTTGCTCTCCTGGGACGAACCATCCAAGGGACTGAACGTGCGACCCGAAAGCCGATATCGGGCACGCGCAGCTCGCTATCGTCGGCCACGCGCGCGGCGGACCGAGCGACCTGAGGAGGATGAAACCATCCACCTCCACGAATGACATGTGTTCCACAAGCGGCGACGTCAGGGACGTTTGGCCTGCTTGCAGCGTCACGCCTCGCGCAGCGCAGCGGCGAGCTCTCGTACCAGCCCGGAGTCGGTCTCCCTCCAGTCCAGGTCGAGTCGGCGGACGGCCGCGTTGCGGTAGTGCATGGCAGAAATTCGGCTTGCGGACGCGGAGGCATGGATCTCCCGCACACCGGTGGCGGCGACGAGCGGCGCCACTTGCGCCGCTGTAATCCCGGCGCCGGCCAGGATCGTCACACGCCCCGCTGCCTGGCGCACCAGTCCGGCGATGACGGTCGCCCCCTCGGGCGCCCTCGCACGGCCCCCCGACGTCAGCACACGGGAGCAACCTAGTGCGATGATTGCTTCGAGCGCCTCGCGTTGATCGCGCGCGACGTCGAACGCCCGATTGAAGGTCACCGCGAGAGGCCCGGCGGCGGCGACAAGCTCGCGGCAGATGGCGACGTCGACATCGCCGGCCGCATCGAGTGCCCCGATGACCACCCCCTCGCACCCCAGACGCACGGATAGCTCAATGTCATGCAGCATCGCGTCGCATTCGGCCCGGGAATACAGGAAGTCCCCGGCACGTGGGCGGATCAGCACGTGCAGCGGGATGGTGAGCGCGGCGCGCGCCGCGGCGATCGTACCTGCGGACGGGGTCGTACCACCCACTTCGCTGTTGGCGAACAGCTCGACGCGGTCGGCACCGCCCTCCGCGGCTGCCAGCGCTGAGCCCACGCCGTCGCAAGCGATCTCGAGCAGCATCCGCGACACAGCTAGGTCACGACGTCGCGGTACACCGACCGCGCCGGCTGCAGCACATTTGCGCTGTGCGCATCGCGCACGGCATAGACGAATCCGCGGTGCAGTGCGAACGCACCGACCTCGCCGTGCCGGTTGAGCGCCAGGAAGCAGACCTGCTCGTTTCGGCTCGCCGCGGGACGGCGGCGCACGACGCGTGCGATCGCGAGCCGGCAGGCCTCCGACGGGGAATGGCCGCGGCGCATCAGCTCGACCACCAGGAAGCTCGCAGCGTTGCGCAGCATCTCCTCGCCGACGCCGGAAGCCGTCGCTGCGCCGACTTCGTTGTCAACATACAGGCCTGCGCCGATGATCGGGCTGTCGCCGACGCGCCCGTGCAGCTTCCACGCCATGCCGCTCGTCGTGCAGGCGCCGGCGAGGTGCCCGTGAGCGTCGAGCGCGAGGATTCCGAGGGTGTCGTGCCTCGCGGGCCCGCCGGACATCTCGTCGCGTCCAGGTACGGCGCCGCGATCGCGCGACTTGCGCCACTGCTCCCATGCCCGCCGCGCCTGCGGCGTGAGCAGCGGGGTCTTCACGAAGCCCTGCTGCAGCGCGAACTCCTGCGCGCCGGCGCCCACCAGCAGGACGTGCGGCGATTTCTCCATCACCGCGCGCGCCACGGAGACCGGGTGTGCAATGTCCTCGAGCGCCCCCACCGCGCCGCAGCGCAGGTCGCCATCCATGATGCTGGCATCGAGCGTCAGCTTCCCATCGCGATCCGGGTAGCCGCAATGACCCACCGTGCTGTTGCACAGGTCCGCTTCCGCCCAGCGTGCGCCGGCCTCGACCGCATCGAGCGCACTGCCCCGTTCGCCGAGCTTGCCCCACGCTACCGCGGCAGCTCCGGCGCCGAAGTCCCATGTCGCCGCCACGCGCGCACCCGGGGTCGCAGCGTGCGCGCCCTGCCCTGCCGTCGCGGCCATGCCGGCAAGACCGGCGGCCTCGAGGAATGCGCGCCGGCTGTTCATTGTACCGGCCCTCCATTCATCGCGTTATCCGGCGGAGCCGACCCCCCGGGTCGGCCCTCACCCAATGTGTCAGTTCCGCCGGTGAACGGGCTTCGGGATCCGCAGGAGCCTGACCGGAGCTCTCGCCAGCGTGGCTGTCGCCGGCGAGCTCCACGTCGCGGGCGCCTGCGCAAACGCCTCACCATTCTCCGCGATCTCATCGGCCGTGATTCGGATCGGGACCGCCGCGGAAGCGATTCCCGCTCCAACCACGGTCAGCTCGTACCTGCCCGCCGTGACCGCGGGATGGAGCGTAAAGTCAACCCGCTCGGGTCCGTTGCGACCGACACTGACCGAACTCCAATTCGTGGTGCGGCAGTAATAGACGTTGCCGGTCGCCGGTGCCTCGAGGCGGACGATCGGGTAATTCTCGTTCATCTGATCGTCATCGCCATACGAGGCGCCGGCAGACTGACCGTTCAATTGTGTGCCGGTCAGCCTGAATACTCCGTCGCCCGCATAATCCACATCGGAAATCGACGGCCGCAGTGCTGCAGGGGCCGATGACCCGTCCGGAGTATAGACGTAGAGCTGATTCGAGCTGTCGCTGAGCAGCAATTGCCCGGTGGGCAGCACCAACATTCGCGTGACAAACGCAGGTTCGGTTGGAAGGAGTGAGCCTGCAGGGCCGGCAAACGGAGTCATGGTTCCGGCACCGGGGTCGAAGTCGAAGAGCTGCGCCGGAGAGCTGAAAATGCCGCCGAGTACCAGCCCGATGTGCCCCTGGGTCTTCAACGCCTCGACCGGTACCAGGTTGCCGCTCGCGTCGAATGTTCCGAGAGTGATTGAAGTCGGGCTGTCGACGCTGTAGATGACAGTCGATGGCGGTATTGTCGTATTCTTTCCGTTGGCCTGTGCGACAGTCCAGGTGGACTGTAGCCCGGCGGTCGTCGGCAGTCTCACGGAGGCCGACCCGGCTGTCGTCCTCGCGTCGAGGGATATTGGATTCGGCCCCGGATCAGCCGTCAGATAGACATGCCCGTTCGGCAAAATGGCACCGGCAGCATCGTCCGCCCCGAACAGCGCGTTTCGGATCGTCCCGCCCGGCCCTGTCAGGTCGGCGATCATATCGGGGCCGGCCGCCCAGCGGTTCGCCGAGGGTGTATAGAGAGCGGTGTGCTGGTTGGCGCCGACGACGAGCGCACGGCCATCCAGGAGCCGGAGGATTGGACCGAGCTCGAAGCCGAGTTGGTTACTGCTCAGGACGGGCAGCGTGCCGCTGGCGCTTCCATCCGCCGGGCTGACGCTGGTCCAAAGACCGGTTGCAGGGGTGTACTCCTCCGCGAAACCCGTGTTCGTCGTTATGCTCGGATCCAGGTCGTAATTCAGGATCTGCCCATTGGGAAGAACCGCCCAGCCTTCTTCGTCGCTGGAGTCGTTATAAACCTTGGTCCCGGTCTGCGCGAAGGCGTTATCCGCAATCGAGTACAGGAAAGTGCGCGGGCTGATCAGATCGCCCGCCAGGATCCTGCCTCCTGGCACCAGTATCGAAGGATCGTCGCCGAAGCAACTCGTGGTCTCCCCCGCGAATTGGGCAACGGCCGGCCCGCTCGCCGTTGCCCGAGCCGAGAGGGTCACGCTCGTCGGGGAATTCACCGCAACGACGGTCGTGTTGGGGGGTATTCCCGCGCCTGCGACGGTCCACCCGGGCAGCATTCGAAACGTCGAATAGATTCCGCTGACGGTGGCGGAACCCGCGGTCAGACTCACACCCGAAGTGACAGGCAGGACTCCGCAGCCGCCCGGCTGAGGCGGATCACTGGCAGCTTCGGTCCAGGTATTGGTGAGCGGATCATAGATTTCGGCCTGCGGACCCCAGTTCGCATCCTCGAACGGCCCGGTATATTCGCCCCCCATGACCCAGAGGTTGCCGTTCTGCAATACCTGCGAAGCGAAGTAGAGCCTCGGCGTGATCATCTTGCCGAGAGTGACCCATGTCCCATTGATGTAACTTCCCTTTGAATCCGGAGTCAACCTGACCCACGTCTGGATGTCGTCAAATGTATGCACCATGATCGACCCATCGGTCATGAGGATCATGAGTTGAATGCTGTTGACCGATGGCCGGTTGATCAGGGGCGTCCAGCCTGCCGCGCCCGCTGCCGTTGCGTAACCGACCAGGAGCACGAGCGCAGCGGATGTTGCCGCTTTCAGAGCGAGGTAGCGGAGCGGCTCGAGACGGCCGTTGATGGCTCTCTTCATTGAAGTCTCCTCCCAGATTTCGCAGAACTGGCTGCGCGCAGTCGCCGTAACTTCGGTGGCGTGAAAAGGAAATCTGCCCGGAAAGATCGCTACAGGATCAGTGTCGTTGGAGTTCTAGTGTGACAGTTAAGCACCGGCTCCCGGCACTGTAAAGGGGATTCCCTGCGGTCGGCACCCGGCCGAACTGCCAAGCAGCACCTCAAGGTGCGCCACATCACGACGACGCAGAGTGACCTCGATACGGGGGTGGGGACTGGCGCACCGGCGCCGTCTCCGGAAGTCGGATCATGGCGATCAACCCGACAGTCACCGCACCCAGCATGTACCATGCGGGCGCCAGGGCATTGCCCGTCGCACGGATGATCCATGCCACGAGAAACTGCGTGGAGCCACCGAACACCGAGATCGCCAGGGCGTAGATGAGGGCGAAGGCCCCCGAGCGGACTTTCCTGGGCAGAGACTCGGTGATGGCAACAATGATGGTTGCCGATGACAGCGTCTGAATACCGTTGAGGACGGCGCTCACCGCCAGGAGAGCCGTGCCGGTCCGCAGCCGCTCCAGGACCCAGAACGACGGATAGATGGCGACGATCAGCGCCAGCCAGGGGATGATCATCACGGGCCTGCGTCCCCATCGATCCGACAGCCAGCCGCCGAGGGTGTCGCAAACCAGCCCGCTGGCACCGATTGCCGCGGTGGCGCCGAAAGATATCGCAGCGGGCATGCCGAGAGTGTTGCTCGCGTACGTCGTCATGTACTCGAGCACATAGTTGTTCGTCGTTGCTGCGCTCAGCATCATGACGCCCAACAGGAACACCCGGAGGTAGCCCATCGTGGAAGCGCTGCCGGGGTCGGCCGCCGCCGGCGCCGTCAATGTCTCGCTCAACGTCCGGCGCAACACGAACGCAAACGGAATGATGCAGACGCCGAGCAGCTGCGCCACCCGCCAGCCCCAGGCATCCAGCTGCGCTCCGCTCAACGTGCTCGCAAGAACGACCCCGACCACCCCCGCAACGAGGGCTGCGGAGTCCGCGCTGGTTGCCTGAAGCGACGCATAGAGGCCACGCCGTAAAGGCGGGGCAGCCTCCAGGAGGAAGGCTGTGCTGGGTCCCACTTCGCCGCCCAGCGCAAAGCCCTGAAGCAGGCGAAACCCGATGACCAGGACGGGCGCGAGGGTGCCTATCGAGGCGTACGAAGGCGTGAGCGAGAGGCCCGTGATCGCCACGCCGATCAGGCAGAGCGACAACATCATCGCCGGCTTGCGCCCTGCCCGATCCCCCAATCGACCGATCACGATCGCCCCGAGCGGCCGCGTAAGGAAGCCCACTCCGAATGTGGCGAGGGACGAAAGCAGGCTCAGGCCGGGCGTTCTGGAGGGAAAGAAGGTATGCCCGATCTGGGTCGCGAAGAACGCGTAGGTGACGAAATCGTAGAATTCCAGGCCATTGCCCACGGCAATGGCCAATGCCTGACGCCAGGACAGCGAACGGGCCTGCGCCTCGAGGTCAGACACGCCCGCTCGGCCCTGCTCTGCCGATATCAGTCAGCGAGTAGCTCAATCGAGTCCCGGTCAGTGCTTCAGTATAATCCGGCTCTGTCGCAATCCTACATTGGGAAGGGAGCTATGGCACTCGGGATCGCTGGCGATGCGAGACTCCCCGAGTGCCCGCGCCCTCTAACGCGGCGCCAGCAGCCGCTCGACGCCGGCGGCGATGAAGTCGCGCCAGGCGGCTTCGCCGATGAGCTGCGGCACCAGGGTCTCAGCGTGCATCAGTCCCATGATCAACGTCATGATCGACGAGGCGGCGAGCAGCGGGTCGAGCGCAGCGTCGTCGATCTCCCCCGCGCGCTGGGCTCCAGCGATACCCTGCGCCAACTCGCCTATCTCGCTGAGTGAGCGCCGACTCTGCCGTGGTATGCCGTGGATGCCGTGGTATGCCGTGGCTCGCGATGAAGTTGCCCGCGGCTGCCCCCGCGGCGCAACGAGTGCCCTAGCTCAGGGACCCGCCAGGAAGGCCCGGAGCCGGTCTGCGCCCCGAAAACCGCGTGCTGCGCACCCCGGAACGACCTTTGCTTGAGCCCAGGTCAAGTGACCGATTGGCCTGAGGCGACCCGCGGACCTCGATGGGAAAGCGGCGCCTCGTAACGGGAAACAACAGGAGTGAATTCATGCGCAAACCGAGCTCATCCTCGAAATACGTGATAGCCGCGCTGGTGGCCGCGACCTTCGGCCTGACGGCTGGCACGGCATTGGCCCAGCCGGCGCCGCAGAGCGATCAGGGCAATACCGCGGCGAGCCATCGGCATGCGAGCAAGAAGAGCGTGCGACAACTCACTTCCCAGGTGAAACAGACGAACGAGCAGATGCGCGAGACCACGGGCAAGCTGAACCGCGCGACCGCCCAGCTCAAACAGACGACGCATCGCATGAACGAGGCGCGTTCGCAGGAAATGCGCGTGGCGAGCGCCGAACACAAGGTGCGCAAGGGAGAGCGGCACCAGCGGAGTCACGTGCACACGCGCAACACCCACCGCGCGAATACGAATCCCCCGCCGCGCTAGTCGACCGGCGCGGCGGCCGCTGCGAGCGGATCGGAGCCGGCCGCCGCGCGCATCCCTCGGTGATCAGGCTGCTGCGCACCCTTCCTGCGGTCTGTCCCGCAACCTACCGGTTGCGCTTTCAGGGAAGCCGTGCATAATGGCGATATGCAACCATCTGGTTGCACCGATAACCCTGGAAGCATGACCATGAGCCAAACCTCAGACACCGACCGCATCGAGCGCAGCGTCGTCATCAATGCCCCGCGTGAGCGCGTCTGGCGTGCCCTATGCAACGCAGAGGAGTTCGGCACCTGGTTCGGCGTCAATCTGACAGGTCAGACCTTCACCCCCGGACGGTCTGCGCGCGGGCCGATCACCTACAAGGGATACGAGCACCTCATCTGGGAGGCCAGCATCGAGCAGGTCGATGCGCCCCATCTGCTGTCTTTCCGCTGGCATCCCTATGCGGTCGACCCAAAAGTTGATTACAGCAAGGAGGAGCCGACGCTCGTGACTTTCACGCTGAAGGACGCGCCGGGAGATGCCACGCTGTTGACCGTAGTCGAATCCGGTTTCGACAAAGTGCCACCGAATCGCCGGCTGGATGCGTTTCGGATGAACAGCCGCGGCTGGAGCACCCAGATGGAGAACATCGTGCGCCATGTCGCCCCGTAAGGCCGCGGCAGCGCCCGCCCGGGCGCGCGCCGCCGGCCTGCCCGCGCTCGTTCGCGCGAGCGAAGCCCTCGCGAGCGTCTTTGCAGCCTTGGGCGATCCCACACGCCTGAGGCTGGTGGCGCTGCTGTGCGCGGGAGGCACTTTCTCCATCGCGCAGCTCACGGCGAACACCGCGATCACTCGTCAGGCCGTGACGAAGCATCTGAACGTCCTCGCGGACGCAGGCGTCGTGCGCCACATGAAAGCCGGGCGTGAGCGGCTCTGGCAGCTCGATCCGCTTCAGATCGAGGAGGCGAAGCGGACGCTCGAGGTCATCGGGCGGCAATGGGACGCCGCGCTCGGCAAGCTCAAGGCGTTCGTGGAAGCCACCTGACCCAGGGATCAGGCGCTGCGAAGCTCCTTCGGATCGATCGGCAGCTTCCTGATCCGCTTGCCGGTCGCGGCATGAAGGGCGCTGCAGAGCGCCGGCAGAACCGGCGGCAGCGGCGGCTCGCCCATGCCCGTCGGCGGATTGTCGGTGACGCGAAAGTGCACCTCGACCGGCGGTGCCTCGCTCATCCGCAGCAGGCCGAAGGTGTTGAAATTCTGCTGCACCACCCTGCCGCCTTCGAGCGTGATCGCCTGGTGAAGCGCGGCGCCCAGCCCATCGAGGATCCCGCCCTGCGCCTGGTTGTAGGCGCCGGCCGGATTGATGATCTGCCGGCCGACATCGCCGGCCGCCCAGATCTTGTGCACTTTCGGCGTGCCATCCGGCGCGACGCTCGCCTTCACGACCTCGGCGAAATAGCCGTAGTGGCTGTAGTAGACCGCGAGCCCCATACCGGTCCCGCGCGGCAGCTCGTGACGGTTGCGCCACCCTGACTTCTCGGCCACGAGCTCGAGCACGCCGCGCACGCGACCCGTATCGAACGGCGGCTGCGGCCGCCCTTTCCTTCCAGGCCTCGGCATCACGCGGGGCGGACCGTAGAGCTCGAGCCGGAAGTCGAGCGGATCGCGCCCGGCGGCAAGGGCGACCTCGTCGATGAAAGACTCGAACGCGTACGCGAGCGCATTGCCGCCCGGATTGCGCAGCGGGCCCGTCGGGGCAGCAAGCTCGATCAGCGATTGCGCATACAACAGGTTGGGAACGAAGCCGGCCGGGAAATGCTGCAGGGGAAGATCGGCCGACGAGGCGACCTGGCCGCCCTGACCGAAGGTCACGAAATGATCGCTGAACGCAGCGAGCCGGCCCTGGGCCGTGAGCCCTGCCTTGAAGTAGTGAAACCCGGCGGGACGATACGCGTCGTGCTGGATGTCCTGCCGCCGGTTCCAGAGGAGCTTGACCGGGCGGCCGGCCATCTTCGAGATCACGGCCGCTTCGACCATGAAATCGTTCTTCAGACGCCGACCGAATCCGCCGCCGACCCGCGTGAGGTGCACGGTGACCTTGCTCTCGCTCACTCCCAGCGTGCTGGCGACGAGCGCGCGACCGGGAGCGGGGTTTTGCGTCGGCGCCCAGATCTCTACGCTGCCGTCCGGCCTGCAATGCGCGGTGCAGTTCTGCGGCTCGAGATCCACATGCGCAAGAAACGGATAGGCGTACGCTGCCTCCAACACCTTGTGCGCGTGAGCGAACGCCTCCTCGACATCACCATCGCGACGCAAGACCGCCTGCGGCTTCTGCCGTGAGAGGTGTGCTGCCTGGCGCTCGAACTCCACCGTACTCTGTCCGGGAGCGGAGTCCCGGTCCCAGACGACGTGCAGCTTCTCGAGCGCCTTCTGCGTTTGCCACCAGCTGTCAGCGACGATGGCCACACCGTCTACCAGGCCCATGTCGAAAACGGCATCCTTCCCCGAACTTTGCACGATGAACACATCGCGCACTCCGGGCACCGCCTTCACTGCGGCAGTGTTGGCGCTGACCACCCGGCTGCCGAACACAGGCGCCTTCTCGAAGGTGGCGTAGAGCATCCCCGGGAGGACCGTGTCGATGCCGAAGAGCGGCTGCCCCTCGAGGACCCGCGCGCTGTCCACTCCGCCGGTGAATTTGCCGATGATCCGATAGTCCTTCGGATCCTTCAGCTTGACGGAATCCAGGTCCGGTGCCGCAAGCGTCGCGGCCTTCGCGGCAAGAGCCCCGTAGGTGAGCGTGCGGCCGCTCGGCCGATGGTGCACCGTGCCGTGACGGCTCTCGCACTCGGCAGCCGGCGCCTCCCAGGTGTGCGCCGCGGCGAGAATGAGCATCTGTCGGCCGGCGGCACCGACCCGCCGCATCGGCTCCCAGTTGAGCGGGGTTGCCATGCTGCCGCCGGCGAACTGCTCGCCGTAGATCGGATTCAACAGCGCCTGCTCGACGCGCACCTGCGACCAGTCGGCATCGAGCTCATCCGCGATCAGCATGGGCAGCATGGTCTTCATGCCCTGACCGATCTCCGGATTTTTGGCAACGATGGTGACGATGCCGTTGGGCGCGATGCTGATGTAGGGATTCAGGTCCACCGCCGCGTTCGGGCCCAGCCTCATCGGCTGGCCCGCGCTCGGCGTGCATGCCACGTTGAGGGTGAGGAGCAGTCCGCCGCCCGCGGCAAGACCGGTTGTCAGGAAGGCACGCCGCGAGAGCTGAGCGGCGCCAACGGATTGGGACGCATTCCGGATCGCCATGTCACACCTCCCTCGTGTCGTCCGTCGGCAGTCCCGCCGCCTGCTTGATGGCGGCGCGGATGCGCGTGTAGGTGGCGCAGCGGCAGAGATTGCCGCTCATGGCGTCGTCGATGTCCTGGTCGGTCGGCTTGGGGTTCCTGCTGAGCAGCGCGGTCGCCGCCATCACCTGACCGGACTGGCAATAACCGCACTGCATCACATCGAGCGTGAGCCACGCTGCCTTGACCCGCTTACCGACCTCATTGTCACTGACGCCCTCGATGGTCACGACCGAGGCGTTGCCGACACTCGATACCGGCGTGACGCACGAGCGTCTGGGCACTCCATTCAGGTGCACCGTGCAGGCGCCGCAGAAGGACATGCCGCAACCGAACTTCGTGCCTTTGAGATTGAGCTCGTCGCGCAGCACCCAGAGGAGGGGCGTGTCCCCGTCCGCCTCGACGGTACGCTGTCTGCCGTTCACCGTGATCGTAAGGGCCATGTGAGGCGTCCTCTTCGGTGGCATGCCGTAATGCACCAGCGCTGATTCTACTTGCTGCGAATGTAGAGGTGGAGGTACTTGCGGCGCACGTAGCCGGCTTCCACGAGCGCGAACACGAGCCCCCGCCAGCCATCGAGAAAGCCGAGCCTCAGCACGTAGCCGCGGAAAAAGCGCCACTGCGGATTGAGCAGCACCTTGGCCAGGCCGCACCGCTTGCCATCCGCGTAGAGGGCCTCCCCCATCAGCTGCGCGTAACGCTGCATGCGCTGCTGATGGTCCGTGAGGCTGCGATAGGAATAGTGCTCGAGGTGACCCCGGAGCTTGCCGACTCGGCCCTCGACCCGGGTATTCTCGTGAATCTCCCGTCCCACCCAGCCGCCGCGGCGGCGGTCGAAGAGGCGCACCAGCCGGTCCGGATAGGCATTGCCGTGGCGGAGAAACTTGCCGAAGTAATCGGTGATGCGCGGGATCGACCCGCCCGCGAAGTCGTCAAAGCCGCGCTCGCGCCAGCTCTCGATTTCCGCCCGCAGCGCTTCGCTCACCCGCTCGTCCGCGTCCAGGCAGAGCACCCAATCGTGGCGTGCGGCCGCCACGGCGAACTGCTTCTGGGAGCGGTAGCCGGGCCAATCCCGCTCGATCACCGTGGCGCCGAGCGCGGCGGCGCGCGCGCGGGTATCGTCGCTCGAATGCGAGTCGACGACGATCACCTCATCGCAGAAGGCGACTGAGCGCACGCAGGCCTCGATCCGATCGGCCTCATTGAAGGTGATGATGCAGGCCGACAGGCCCGTGCGACTGGCCACGCCGAGCGCTCCCCGTCTCGATGGGCGCAATTGCCCGGAGGCAGAGTGTAGCGTTCCCGGCGCGAAATAGGCCCTCGAGCCGATTCCGCCGCGGCTCAGGCACTGCGCGAAGAGACCGGCCCCACCAGCCGGGCGATCAGCCGGCTCGGCCGTGCCTCCCGTGCCAATTGCTCGTCGGTGCACTGCCGCGGCGCCTTGTCCGGCCGCCAGCGAAGGAGCCGCGTGCCATGCCGGAACCGTCCCCCCGTGACCTGGTCGTAGCAGACCTCCACGACCAGCTCCGTCCGCAGGGGACACCACTCACCCGAGCGCTCGGTGCTCCAGCGGCTCGGGCCGCCGGGTGCCCGGCCCGTGAACCCCGGCCCGCCCCGCAGCTGCCGCAAGCGCCGCGTCAGCGCCTTGCGCTCCCGCTCGGGAATCGAGGCGGTGAACCCCACGTGATCGAGAAGCCCCTCGTCATTGAAAAGTCCGAGGAGCAGCGACCCGACCTCCTGACTGTCGGTCGCCAACCGATAGCCGCCGACGACGCAGTCCGCCGTGCGCAGACGCTTCACTTTCAACATCGCACGCTCGCCCGGCACGTAGGGACCGTCGACTCGCTTGGCGACGACACCGTCGAGCGCCCCTCCGACCCGCTCGAGCCACTTCCTCGCTTGCCTCACATCGCGCGTGTAGGGCGTCAGCACGAACCGGCCCGAGCCGGACACTGAATCGAAGAAACGCTCGAGCGCCACCCGCCGCTCGCGCAGCGGCCGCTCCATCTGGCTGGCCCCGGTGGTGGCGAACGGCATGTCGAAGAGGACGAGGCTCGCGGGCGTCTCGGCGGAGAGCCGGGCGATGCGGCTCGCGGCGGGATGCAGCCGCATCTGCAGCGCATCGAACGACAGGTTGTCACCGCGCGCGATCACGAGCTCGCCATCCACCACGAAGCGCCGCGGCTCGAGCGCCGCCACGGCGGCCACCATCTCGGGAAAGTATCGCGACAGTCCCTTGCCCGACCGTGCCTGCAGCTCCACCCGCGCCCCGTCGCGGATCGCGAGACAGCGAAAGCCATCCCACTTCGGCTCGTATTGCCAGCCCGCATCCCGCGGCAGCTCGGCGACGAGCCGTGCCTCCATGGTCTGCAATTGGATCGGGATCGGGGAGTTGCGACGCTTCGATGCCGGCATGGCGCCCCAGCTCCTTACTCGCGGACGCTCCCCAGCTCCTCGACCAGCACGCGCATGTTCTCCGAGTAATCCACCGGCACCGCGATGAGGTGCATCCCACCGCCGGCGAACGCGGCCTCGAGCGCCGGCATGAGACCATCCGCGCTTTCCACCCGGGTCCCCTTCATCCCATACGCGCGGGCGTAGGTGACGAAGTCCGGGTTGCCGAACGTCATGCCGAAATCGGCGAAGCCGTCGGCCGCCTGCTTCCAACGGATCATGCCGTAGGCATTGTCCTCCAGAATGAGGACGACGAGGTTCAACCCGAGGCGCACCGCCGTCTCGAGCTCCTGCGAGCTCATCATGAAACCGCCGTCGCCGCACACGGCGAGCACGCGTTGCTCCGGATGAAGCATCGACGCCATCATCGCCGAGGGGAGCCCGGCCCCCATCGTGGCAAGCGCGTTGTCGAGAAGAAGCGTGTTGGTGACGCGCGTGCGGTAATTGCGCGCGAACCAGATCTTGTACATCCCGTTGTCCAGGCAGACGATGCCATCCTCCGGCATCGCCTGACGCACATCGTGCACGATGCGCTGGGGCGTCAGTGGATAGCGCCGCTCCGTGGCTCTCTCCGCGACGCGCGCCAGAATGCGCTCGCGCAGTGGCAACAGCGCGTCCGCCCGCGGAAGCTTCCCTTCCAGCCGGTCCGCGAGGAGCGCAAGGCTCGGCCCGATGTCACCGATCAGCTCCGCGTGCGGAAAATACACCTCCTCGACGGACGCTGGCAGATATCCCACATGCAGCACGGTGGGTCCGCCCGGTCCCATGAGGAACGGCGGCTTCTCGACGGTATCGTGGCCGATCGAGACGATGAGGTCGGCGCGATCGATCGCCTGGTGAATGTAGTCCCGCGCGGAGAGCGCCGCGGTGCCCATGTAGAGCCCGGAGCCGCCCGCCACCGAACCCTTGCCCATCTGCGTGTTGAAGAACGGGATCTGCACTCGCCGGACGAAAGCCGACAACGCATCCGCCAGGCGGGGGCGGCTCGCCGCCGCACCCAGCATCACGAGAGGGTACTGAGACCCCCGGATGAGCTCCGCCGCCCGGTCGAGCGCCGCGGGATGCGCAACCGGCAATATCGTCGGATGCGGCGGTACGAGCGGCACGTCCGGCGCTTCCTCCGCCGCGACGTCTTCCGGCAACTCGAGGTGCACGGGCCCCGGACGCTCCTGATGCGCAACCCGGAAGGCCTCCCGCACCATCGAGGGAATCGTCGCAGTGCCGACGATGCGCTGCGCCATTTTCGTGAGGGGTGTCATCGTCGAGACGATGTCGACGATCTGGAATCGCGCCTGCTTGCGGCTCAGGATCCCCTTCTGGCCGGTGATCATGACCATCGGCATGGCGCCGAGCTGTGCATAGGCGGCGCCGGTGGTCATGTTCAACGCGCCCGGTCCGAGCGTCGACAGGCACACACCCGCCTGGCAGGTCAGACGACCGTGAGTGGCGGCCATGAACGCCGCCGCCTGTTCGTGGCGCGTCAACACCAACTCGATGCTGGAGCGGCGCAACGCCTCCACGACATCGAGGTTCTCCTCCCCCGGAACGCCGAATATCC
>Ga0134126_10005452_pt1 | contig 15904 bp, 13 predicted proteins | sample KB31752_FD_96881 | JGI IMG/M metagenome (GOLD analysis project Ga0134126, IMG submission 96881) | Terrestrial soil microbial communities with excess Nitrogen fertilizer from Kellogg Biological Station, Michigan, USA - KB3-175-2 | ecosystem: Environmental > Terrestrial > Soil > Unclassified ...
CATCCCAATGTCTCGCCTTATGATCAGTTCCGCACCCGCACCAAGCGCATCTTCCTCGCCGTCGGCAACAACCGGCAATTCGCGCGCTTCTGCGCCGAAATCGGCAAGCCCGGGCTCGCCGAGGACAAGCGCTTTCGCGACAACAAGGACCGCGTCGTGAACCGCGCCGCGCTCCGCGCCGAGATCGAAGGCGCGATGGCGGAGATCGATGGCGAGGCGCTTTGCATGCGCCTCCTCGACCGCGGCGTCCCCTGCGGCGTGGTGCAGGAGCTTGGCGACGTGCTGACGCATCCGCATACGCTCCATCGCAAGATGGTCTATGAGCGGGGTGAGTACCGGGCCGTCGGCGCGCCCATCAAGCTCTCGCGCACCCCGGCAGCGTTACGTCGCCTGCCGCCGCGCTTCGGCGAGGCCAATCGCGAGGTGCTGCGCGAGGCGGGCTATTCCGAGGCCGAGATCGCCCGGCTGATCGATGCCGGCGTGATCGCCGAGGCGATCCGCCCGGCGGCGCAGAATTGAGGGCCGCCATGGACGACAACCGCCCCGCCGCCCTGCCGCTTACCTCGCGCGCCGCCTATCCGATCTGGACGAGCGACAACCTCCGCTATGGCGACACCGACCGCCAGGGCCATGTCAACAACGCGGTCTTCGCCACTTTCTGCGAGAGCGGGCGCGTCAGCTTCCTCTACGACGAGAAGCTGGACCTGCGCGGACCCGACGCTAATTTCGTCATTGTCCGGCTCGAGCTCGATTTCCGCGCCGAACTCTTCTATCCCGGCACGGTTGATATCGGCACGCGCGTGCTGTCGATCGGCAAGAGCTCCTTCCGCCTGGGACAAGGCGTTTTCAAGGGCGAGCTCTGCGCCGCTACCGCCGAATGCATCATGGTGCTGGTGGACGACCGCACGCGCCGCTCCATCCCGCTACGCCCGCAGCTCCGCGCCTGGCTCGAGGCGCGGCTCGCTCCCTTCGAAGGAGGCCGCTCATGACCGCCAAAGCGCCGCGCTTTCCGCAGCTCGCCGCCGAAGCGCTCGACCCGGAGCAGCGCCGCGTCGCCGACGAGATCCTCAAGGTCTCGAGCGGCGGTCTGGGCGGGCCCTATAATTTCCTGCTGCGCAGCCCCGTGCTTGCCGACCGGGTGCTGAAGCTCGCCGATTATCTCCGCCTCAACACCTCGGTGCCGCGCCGCCTCAACGAGATGGCGATCCTGATCCAGGCGCGGCTCTGGACGGCGCAGTACGAATGGTGGGCGCATCATCCGCTGGCCCTCAAGGCGGGGCTCGCGCCGCATATCGCCGAGGCGCTCAAGGCAGGCCTGCGGCCGGAGCCGATGCAGCCGGACGAAGCGGTGGTCTATGATTTCTGCGTCGAGCTCTGCAAACGGCAGAAGGTGTCCGATGCCACCTTCGCCCGCGCCCGGTCGCTGCTGGGGGAGCAGCCGGTGATCGATCTGGTGGCGCTCACCGGCTTCTACGCGCAAGTCTCGATGATCCTCAATGTCGCCGAAGCCGGCATTCCCGGCGGCGGCGCACCGCCGCTCGCGCCGATGGAGGACCCGTTGCCGCTCGCGGGATGAGCCGCGGCAGTAGCCATGCGCCTGCGGTAAATATTTGCTGAATAGAGCGCCCTACACATCGGGTTCGATTAGCACTTCCGTAATCGTTTCACGGCATTTTTGGGCGCTTTACTGTCGCGGAACAGGGCGGATGTCGCGCGCTATCGACGACGTGAAGAACTGGATGAATATGTTCCGCTGGATCGTCAAGCTCATCCGCGACGAATACCAGATCGACGAGACGCGGCTGACCCGCACCGCCGCGCTCGAGACCGATTGCGGACTCTCGCCCGAGCAGATCGAAGAAGTGCTTGGCACGATTTCCGAAAGCTTCAGCATGCGCTTTCCCGACGGCACGCTCGACGAGGTGCTGAAACTCGAGGAGCTCTGCATGCTCGCGAGCTGGGTCAAGGGCTTCTACAAGCGCCCCGAATTCATCTCGGCGGGTTTCGAAGCCAAGTGTCGCTCGGCCAATCCGGGGATTGCAACCTAGTCAGCAGGCGTTTCGATCGTGCAGATGGGCAAAAGTCCGCAGCATGATCTTGAAATCAAGAGCCAGAGACCAGCGATCGATATATTCGAGATCGAGCCGGACGCGCTCCTGGGCTTGCTGCAGCGTCTGCGTCGGGCCACGAAATCCGCTGATCTGGGCAAGGCCGGTAATGCCGGGCCTCACCCGATGCCGGGCAAAATAATCGCGAACCGCCTCATGATAAAGCCGGTCGGGCGCCCGCATGGCCACGGGATGAGGGCGCGGCCCGACGATGGACATAGAGCCGGCCAAGACATTGAAGAGCTGGGGCAACTCATCGAGGCTCGTGCGCCGCAGGAACCGGCCGATGCGGGTGATGCGCGGATCGTTGAGCGCGACCTGCCGGCGGCCGTCGTGGTCTGTCTGATCCGTGTATAGGGTGCGGAATTTCAGCACCTCGATAATCTCGTTGTTGAAGCCGAAGCGCCGCTGGCGAAACAGGGCAGGCCCGCGACTGCCGAGCCGCACAGCCGCAGCGATCGCGAGCATCAAGGGGCCCAGGACGAGAAGCGCCGCGGCGGCAAGCGAGACATCTTCCAGCCGCTTCCAGAGCGCGCTCCAGTTCTTGAGCGGCCGATCGGCGAGCGCGGCAAGCGGCACTCCCTGGCGCCATTCGATATTCCTGATCCCGAGCTGCCGCGTCGGCAGGTCGATCCAAAGGCGCAGATCGATCGGCAGCGCGCGCAAACGCTCGACCAGACCGCCAATGCGAGCGGTCGGCGTGCACGGCAGCGCGATGATGATCTCGTCGACCAGCGACTCCCGTACCATGCGCATGAGCGCTTCGATGTCGCCAAGGCGGAGGCCGCCGGGCTCCGCAGGCGCTTTTCCCGATTCCTCGTCGAAGAGACCGGCCAGAGATATCGACGGCCCGCCATAGGCGCGCAGTTCATCGACCAGTCGCATGGCGTCGGATCCGGCGCCGATGATCGCTACTCGACGCCGAAGGCGACCCGACAGGGTCCATCGCTTCACCATGCGTGCAAGCGCCAACCGGACAGCCACCAGCCCGGTCGCGCCGACGACGCTCCAGGTCATCAGCCAGATGCGCGAGTAATATGCCGAGGTCTTCGTGAGAAAGGCGATCAAGAGGCCGGCCAGTATGATGACGCCCCAGCCGACGAGAAGGCGTTTCAGCGTCCATCCCAAGAGCGCAAAGCGTGAAAACTCGTAGAGACCGAGGCTGCCGAACAGCGCCGTCGCGGCGACCCCGAAGACCAGGCCGATCAACCCAATGACCTGAGGATCGAAGCGGTTCTCCGGGTTGATGACGTCGTAGCAGTAAAGGCTGAGGAGTCCCGAAACAGCGATCCAGACGAGATCAAAGGCGCGCAGCACTCCGCATAGAATCGGTGTCTCGATGGGGGCGACCGACCGCGCACGGCTCCCCTTGGGGACGGTCGACGCGGTCGGCGCCGTGTCGATCGACCCGCTCATTTTCGACCGGAGTAGTAGCTGCTGCGCGCGTAATAGAGACCGGAATCCGGATAGCCGTAGCGTGCATGTTTTCGGACATCCACCCGGGAAAGCACGATGCCCGCAATGGACGCGCCCGCCGCAGCAAGCACGGCGATGCCCTTGACGGCATGAGTGCGGCGGGATTCCGCCCACCGGACCAGGAACAGCGTTTTGTCCATCATACGCGCAAGCGGCAGTGTATCCGAGACCGACAACACCGGCGCGGAGTCCGCGATCACCAGATCGTGCGATTGCGCGAGCGTCCGCAACAGCCCGGTCATCGCCTCCGAGGCAAGCAATCCGGCCGGATTGCGGGTCGCTTCTCCCGCCGGGATGACGTCGATCCCGGTCCGCGGATCCGTGTGCGTCGCCTCTTCGAGCGAGGCGTTCCCGGCGAGAAGCTCGACGAGGCCCGGCTTCAAGGGCACGCGGAGCGCAATGTGCGCGCTGGGCTTGCGCAGATCGCAATCGAGGAAGGCCACCTTGCGGCCATTGCTCGCCTGCATGCAGGCGAGAGCGACGGCAACCGCGGACTTGCCCTCCTTGGGCAAGGAGGACGTCACCAGAAGAGTTCGCGGGACGCGCTCGGGATCGAGGAGAAAGAGCTTGGTACCGAGATTGCGAATCGCCTCGGCGAAATTCGTCCGATCATTCTCTATGAAATCGGCCGAGCGCAGAGCCCGCGGCGCCACCGAAGGCACGAGACCGAGAGCCGGCAACGAGGTCGCCTGCTCGACCTGATCCATGCTGCGGAAGCCCTGATCGAGGCGTTCCACGGTGAAGGCCAGAGCGATCCCGATCATCAGCCCCAAGGCGAGCGCCGAGGGCACGACGATCGACAGCCTCGGGAATACCGGAGCGAGCGGCACATCCGCATGCGAAACGACACGCGCATCAGGTTGCTGCAGGTCGTCGGACTGACTGCTCGTCTCCTTGAAGCGGGCCAGCAGATTGTCATAGAGCGCCCGGTTCGCGTCGGCATCACGCTCCAGAGCCCGGAGCTGCACCTCAGATCGATCGAGTGCCGCGAGCCTCTGCTTGTGCTCGTCGAGGCTCGCCCGCAATGACGCTTCCCGCGAGCGTGCGACCACCACCTGGTTTTGAAGACCGCGGATGATCTTCGCGATCTCGGAATCGATCTTCCGCTGCAGGTCGCGGATCTCGGCGCGCGCCGAGATGACCGTCGGATACTCGTCGCCGAAATGCGTCGAGAGCTCAGCCATGCGGCGCTCCGCCTGCGCCTGTTGCTCGCGAAGCGTCTGGATCAGCGGCGATTGCAGAACTTCGCCTACCGTTGTCAGTGCCGCAGGCGAGCCCGCCATAGCGGAAAGCTGCGCCACCTTCGCTTCGGCTGCCGCACGGTCGGCCTGCGCCTGAACGAGTTGACTGCTGATCCCCGACACCTCCTGCGCTGCGATTGTCGAGTCCTTGGCGCGAAGAAGGCCGGCATGCGCACGGAAATCCTCGGCCGCGCGCTCCGACGCGACGACCTGATCGCGCAGACCGGCGAGATGCTCGCTGAGCCAGGTGTTGGCGCGCTTCGTCGCCTCGAACTTCTCCTCGATCTGCGCCACGATGTAGAATTCGACCAGCGCGTTGACTGCCGTCGCGGCCACATGAGCATTCCCCGCGTCGAGGCTGATGCGGATTACGCGCGAACGCGGCTCCGGCTCGACCGAGAGGCGCCGGAGGAATGCGTCTATGGTGCGCGACCGCATCTCTTCGCGAGCTTCCCGGCCGTTACGCGCAACCGGCCCAGCAGGCTCGGGCAGAGCCGCGGCCCAGCTCGCCGGCAGAAAACGACGGAGATCGGGCAGCCTGGCCCAAAGGCTTGGGCGCAAGCCGCTGTTGAATTCAGGATTTTCTTCGAGTCCGCACTTCTCGACGACTTTGCGCGCCAGTTCCCGCGAGCGGATTACCAGGATTTCACTGCGCACCGTCTCATCGTCGCTCGGCAGCCCCGCCAGGACGGCGTGCAGCTGCACAATGCTTGGTTGGCGCGGGTCGAGCATCACATAGGCGGTCGCCCGGTAGATGGGCGGAAATTGAAACACCAGCAGCAAGCTCAAAACCACGACCGCCGCGGCAGCCGTCAGGATCACGCCCTTACGCCGCCACAATTTGCGGCCGAGCTCGCGCAGATCGATGGCATCGGTTGGCGCCTGACCCGCGGTGGAGGCTGCGCCGCTTTGATCGGGCAAGACCTCGTTCCGCGCAGGCACCACAGCGTGCTGCGCCATGACTCTGTCTCCCTGTCTTTTTTTCGAAACTCTATGCCGATTTTCGCTGCAAAAGAAGCACAGAGGTCCGATCTGCCGCGGTTTGAGCGCCGGCCGATAAATTCCCTTTTTATTATGAAACCAGCAGTCGGATGAGCGCTCTTGCTTAGCGCATCGGGGCGATTGTGCTCTTTGCCTCAGGGCACTCGGGCGCCGCATCCACGGCCGAGCCAGCCTCAGTCGCGGCCATTGAGGCAAGCCGTCCGTTCGGAGCGGGATCGACAACGACGGAGCCGCTCCGCTCTACCCCGAGAGACCTGAGGCGCGGGAAGGTCTCCGGCGAGAAATTCTCGCCGTCCATCGTCCAGAACGGTGTCTTCGATGTCGTGACCACGTAGATATTGCTGTCGAACATGTTCCCGTCGGGGGCAAAACCGATCGAACCGAAATCTGCTACGGCACCGTTCCGCCCGCCGGGCGCGAGGTGCAGGACGATGTTTCCACGCACCCGATTAGCGATGGTCGCGTGCGAGCCATAGGCGCCGCTGCCGCGATGCTGCTGAACAAGCGCAATGCCGTTCCCGCGCTCGACGATGACGATGTTGCCGCGAACCTCCACGTGGGCGGAGTTCTGCAACAGTATGCCGGCGCCCCAGAGCCACGACGTGTTGCCATTCCGGGCGTTGGACGCCACGACATTCTCGCGGATCACGGCATCGTAGGAGATCTCATACTGAATACCGTCGCCATCATTCCCCGCAACGCAATTGGCCTCAATCAGCACCGTGCGATTGTCCGTGTCGAACCAGATGCCGGGCCCTTGGTTGTCATGGATGCGGCTGTGGCGGATCACTACATCGCTCATGTCGAAGAGCTTGATACCACCGGCTTCCCAGGCGTGGTCGAACCCGGCGAAATTGTTGTGCGCGACGTCGACCCCCTCGATCCGGACGCCATGCCGCCTGGCGCCGTCGCCGATTCCGAGCTGGCCGTTGAAGCTGTAAGCGCCGCCTTCGACCCTCATTCCGTCGCCGACGGCCAGTCCAAGGCCGTGATTCCAGAGGGCAACGACATCAACAAGTGTCCAGCTGCGCGTTGCACTGCCGGCGATGGCACCATGCTGCGCCATGGTCGCGTATTTCCGAATAACGAGATTCTTCAGCAGGACGCCCGTCGCGCTGCCGCCGATGGCCTGCGCGGTGGCGCTCATCTCGACCAGCCTTCCCCTGGGATCGTCGGTGAGATAGGCCTTCCGCTCGGCGGAAAACCATCTGCCAGGCCCGAGTTCGGCGGGATTAGCGACGCGCTTGTAGAGCTTCTGGTCGACAAAGAGGTCTTCGCGAAGTCCTCCGAGACCGAGCTCCGGCTGATAATTGGGCAAAGGTCTAGGCAGGGCGTCGGCAATCCAATAGCGGCCGTCGCGACGCCAGGCAGAAAGCGGAATCGAGCCGTCGAGGATCGCGCCATCCTCGCCCAGGAATTGCTGCCCATCCTTGGGCACGATGCTTTGTCCGCGGAAAACGCCCGGCAAAAGACGAAAGACCGCGCCCGGGGGATGGGCGTCGATCGCTCGCTGTATGTCGTCACCGGGATGGAGGATGACAGGCACCCCGGCTGCCGCTCCCGGCTGCACCGTGCAGAACAGCAGCAGCGCCAAGATCGATACGGAGCCGGCTGAGAAGCACCTCACGCCGAGACAGCCGCCGGCACAAACGCATCCTTTTCCGCCTTGCGCTGGACCGCCAATGCCGCCATGCCGAAGCCGAACACGCACCAGAACCAGATTCCGCCTTGCGGCCCCTCGAGGAAGACATCGAACGCGCCGTTCACGATGAAGGCAAGCCAATAGGCGAGAATCCAGGCATCGAGACGGACCCAGGCCTCATCGCCGCGCCGACGCGCTCGCGCGAGCGCCCGCAGCAAGCTCCCGCAGAAGGCGGCCTGCAGCGCCGTCCAGATCAGCAGGCCCGGTACCCCCATCCGCGCGAGAATGGTGAGGTGCCCGTTATGCGGGCTGCGCAGCGAACCATCCTCGGTAACCTGAAAGCCGTCTGCATCCGCGAGGTTTATGCCGAAGCCTTTACCGGTCCAGAAATAATCGCCGAATAGGGTGTACTCGATGATCTCGTTCCACCATTCGAGCCGCCACAGCCGGGTCCCGTCGAGCGCGGTCCCGGAGTTGCTGTCGAGGATGCTCCAGGCATTGGCCGCAACCTGCTGAGGCGAAGGGACCCTTTCCCCTTCGGGATCGACCGCTTGCCCGAGGGGCAGCAGGCACAAGGCGAAGGCGGATGCGAGAAGCACCGGGCGAGTAGCGCGGCTCCTCCGCGGGTTAAGCACGGAAGCGGCAAGCATCGCAGCAGCGATTGCAAGCAATCCACCGCGGCTGAAGGCGCTCACAAGCAATGCACCGCCCGACCAGAAGAGCCAGAGCAGATATTCTCGGATGCGCTCCAGACCGGCGGCGACCGGTCCACCGACGGGCGCGACCTCGAGAAGCAGAAACGCGGCGATACCGCCATAATGGACGGCGGCATCGCCTGCTTTGATATCGAAATACCGGATGTTCGATGGACCGATATCTTGCAGTTCGCCCGATACGGCGCGAAAGACGAGTATCAGCACCGGCTCCAGCACCAGGAAAATCGGCACGACCAAGCCGAAAGCTCTCGATATGCTGCTAAACCAACCTGAGCGGAGCAGCATGACGCCTACAAAGAGAGCGAAGGCGCCATAGCCCCATATGACGGCATCGCGCAGCGCCTCGGCGCCATAGCTATCAAGATAGGGCAGCGTACGGAGCGCTCCCCAGCCCATGAACAGGAGAAGAGGCCAGATGAGCGGTAACCTGGTTAGCGCGCCAACTCCGGATGCCAACAGGCAAAGCAGTCCAAAACCGAACGCCACGTCGCCAATAAACGCCGGTCCCAGGCGGAGGTAGGCAAAGCCCTTGTCGAAGAGTGCGTAGCTCAAGAGCAGCGCTCCCAGAGCCACTAAGTAGATCCGTGACGGGCTGACGTGCATGAGACGAACCACTTCACGGCGTGTGAGCGCCAAGGCTCGACTTCGCTCTGCCTAGCCAGATCAGGCTCTCACAAGCGCTGGATGCGCGCAATAGGACGTCAAGGAAATCAACCTACGAGAGAATAACGTCGACCAACGGTGACGCTGATCAGGTGCGGTTCCGATTTGGATTGCATTGCACGGGCAATATGAATTGGTCTTAGCAACCGAAGATTCGCTGAGCCACCGGGAGCAACGTGCAACGGCGCAGCGTCGCTTATGATCGAGGGCAAAGCGCGGGAGAAGAGAATGGGGGTAAATTACGTCATCAATATTGACCGAATGCCACAACGACTTGAATGGATGCGTTCCGAGTTCAGTCGCTTGGGGATGAAATTTGAGCGAGTGAAAGGTGTCGATGGCAGCGCCATGGCACCGGAGGCTCTCGCGAAGTTCAGCACGTTACGGCCCATCGTCAATCCGCAGAGGAGCCAATGGATAGCAGCCGAAATTGGCTGCTTCCTGAGCCACTTTGCAGCATGGAAGGCGATAGCGGAGGCCGACGATGATATGGCTACCGTCTTTGAAGATGATTTGCACCTCTCACCTCGACTCCGGCGATTTGTGACTGACTTCGGGTGGGTACCGGCGGATGCCGACGTTGTCAGACTTGTCACCGCAGTGAGCGGAATTGGAATGGGCAAACCAGTAGCGGTTTGCGATGGAATCTCGGTGAGAAAGGTATTCACCAGTGCATGGGATGCTGGAGCCTATATTCTCAAGAGAGATGTGGCGCACTGGCTGACAAGCACGCCCGCGCGGTATCAGACGACTGTCGATCAGTTCTTGTTTCACAAAAGTAAGTCGCCGGTGGGGCGAGCATTGAGCGTTTATCAGCTCGATCCGGCGCCATGCGTTCAAGACAGCATGCTTCCAAGGCCTCGCTTCGACGCTCGGCTCATCAGCACAATGGACCCTTTTAAAGATGATCTCGTGAGATTCGGCCGCTTCCGGTGGAAGCGCAGGAACCCTCTCTACCTGCTCGTCCGACCGGTTGCACGCAAGCTCTATCGTAGGCAAACAGTACCATTTGCCGATACAGAGAAACGATAAAAGGTCGATGCCCCAACGATGGCTCCGACCGTGGCTTCCGTGCGCGAGGGGATCGCTCCTGATAACACACCTCTGAGCAGGCTCCCCAGCGCCTAATCCCTTGCGTACCCTCCCGGTGGAGAATAACCTTTCTTCGAGCGCTTGTGCGCTAACCGGCCCGTATCTTCTCGCGGCAAACAAGGCGGCGCGAGCAGGCATGGCCCCTCGACCAGACCTATGCGACTGCGAATACGGCCCGAGCGCGCTCCGCCGCGCAACATGCTGCCGCTACAGTGTGATCGTCTGTACGCATAATCGCGGCGAATTGATCGAGCGATGTCTCCAAGCGGTGATCCGCGAAGCCAAGAATACATGTGCGCTCGGCGAGATCGTCGTCGTCGACAACGCCTCCACGGACTCCACCCGCGAGCGCATTGAAGGACATGTGCGGGAGACAGGGAATGGACCGCCAATTCGGTACGACTTCGTCCCCGAGGCCAATCTCTGCCTGGCACGCAATCGCGGGATCACGCTGGCGGAAGGAGAGATCCTTATCTTCCTCGACGACGATGCCTTCCCGGTTAGCGGCTGGCTTGCGAGCTGTCTCGACGCGTTCGAAAAATTCCCGAAGGCCTGCGCCGTGGGTGGTGAGGTGCGCCCGCTCCTGCAGACTTCTGCTCCGCTCTGGTTTCGCCCGCCGTTGAGCGGGCTCTATACGATCACGGATTTCGGCGGCACTGACATCCGCGCGTTTCCTCGACGCAGGCATCCGGTCGGAGCGAACATGGCGTTTCGTCGGCACGTCTTTGATCATTGGCGCTTCTCGACGCTGCTCGGGCGAAGCGGTGCCGGGCTCATGAGCGGCGACGAGGCGGAGCTGTTCGCCGCCGTCGACCGCGGCGGTGGAGAGGTTCTTTATGTTCCGGCGATGGCGGTCGATCATTTGATTCACTCCGACCGGCTTACGGAGAAATGGGTGAGACGCCGATTTTTTTTCGACGGCGTCTCGCGAGCTGGCATGCGGCTGACTTTCAGCGCGCGAATTGTCGTCTTTATCCGAATGGCAGGAAGAGCTTTTCTGCTTCTCCTGCTTTGGCCCTTTGTCAGAACACCTTTCCGTCGGCTGGTCTGGCAGTGCTCCTTGCTGAAATGCGTCGGCTACTTCGGTCAGCTGGCTCGCGTGGCGCGATTTACGCCATGGTTCTGAAGCGAGAGAGACTTTTTCGCGCGGAGGAGTTCATTTAGATGCACACTTCAATCAGCGTGATTATTCCAAACTACAATCACGCCCGCTTTCTCCCGCACGCCATTGAGAGCGCTCTGACACAGTCCCTTCCCGCCTGCGAGCTTATCGTTGTCGATGACGGTTCGACCGACGACTCGCGAAAGGTCATCTCGTCTTATCGGAAGCGGCTCACCGCCGTCTATAAAGACCATGGGGGTGAAGCCTCGGCGCTCAATGCCGGTTATGCCCTTGCCAAGGGCACAATAATCGTATTTCTGGATTCAGACGATGTGCTTCTTCCCAATGCGCTGAAATGCTATTCGGAGGCATTTAGACAACCTGGGTTGGCGAAGGTACATGGCAATGTGACGCTTATCGACGCCGATGGCACTCCGCTGGGGCCGTTGACATCACATCTGCACCACGGGGACCTGCGCCCCCATGTCGTGAGATACGGCCCGACCTATCTCGCAAGCCCCCCGACATCAGGAAACGCGTGGAGCCACGCGGCGCTGCAGCAAATTATGCCGATACCCCACGAACTTTACCGCCGGCACGTCGACATTTACCTCTACTCAATGGCCGCGCTGGTGGGGAAGATTGGCCGTGTGAAGCAGTCCGTTGCGGGCTATCGGGTGCATGGCGCCAATACCTGGTTCCGAAGCCGAACGACACCCGCAATGACCATAGACAACGTCAATGCATGGACGGCGACGATCGATCAAGTCGCGCGACGACTGGCACTGGAAGACGTCGCGTTTGATCCGCGGCGATGGCAGTACGCAAATTGGCGATATGTTCTGCAATGCCACATTGCGAAGTGTGCCGCCGAGCCAGAACGGCGCCTGCGCCCTAAGGACCTGTTCTTGTCAATCATTTTCAGCGCCTCGTCTCTATGGAAGCGGCCTGGACTTTTTTTGCTGCTCACATGTCTCTACTTGCTGTCGGTCTACCGGGCGACGGCGTTGATGGACCGCATATTCGATCGGATCCTTCGGCATCGAGGACAGACGTTGGTGCGCAGACGGCTGCGCGCGCATGGCGGATTGTCGCCGTCGTGAAGTTGCTGATGCTTCATAACTATTATCAGCAGCCAGGGGGCGAAGATCTCTGCCTTGCCGATGAGAGCAAGTTGCTGCGAAGTCATGGACATTCTGTTCTGTGGTACACCGACGACAACCGGCGCATCGATCAGCTTGACCGCTTGACGCTCGCACGTGCCACACTTTGGAACAGTTCCACCTACCGCGATCTAGCTCGACTGATCGCCACCCATCGGCCGGACATCGTCCACGTGCACAATATTTTTCCCCTGATCTCACCTTCTGCCTATTACGTAGCGCAAGCAGCGCGCGTGCCGGTGGTGCAGAGTGTCCACAATTTCCGCATGTTCTGCGTAAATGGCACGTTCACCAGATCCGGTAAGATCTGCAAGGATTGCACGCGGACCACGCTGCCCTGGCCTGGCGTCGTGCATCGATGCTATCGAGGCGGGCTAATATCGAGCCTGGGAGCCGCGGCAGGATTGACGATGCACAAGGCGCTGCGGACGCATTCGCGCAAGATTGACTTGTTCATCGTACCGTCAGAGTTCGTAAAGCGACAGCTGATCGAATGCGGTATTCCGCTGGCGAAAGTGAGGGTGAAGCCGAACTTCGTGCCTGGCAATCCCCGGGTAGGCGGCCGGCGACAAGCATGCGCCGTGTTCGTCGGCCGACTGTCTCAGGAGAAGGGGCTTCCGACCCTCCTTGCAGCGTGGCGATCACTCGCCGCGGAAATCGAATTGAAGGTAGTGGGCGACGGTCCATTGAGAGATCTGGTCCGGACAGCGGCGGCCCAGGACAGGCGCATATCGTTCCTCGGGCGGCAGTCTCCCGAAAGCGTGTTGGAGATCATGCAGAGCGCTTTATGTGTCGTGATTCCGTCGGAGTGCTACGAGTCCTTCGGGCGCGTTGCCATAGAGGCGTTTTCGGTCGGCACTCCGGTAATTGCCGCGCAAATCGGTGCTCTCCCCGAGTTGGTAGAAGACGGACGCACCGGCTTTCATTTCCCGCCGGGAGACGCCTGCGGACTCCGCGCGAAGCTGCAACATCTCTATGACGCACAAGACATGTTCGACACGATGTCGCGTGCGGCGCGTTCGAAATACGAGACGGAATTCACGGCGTCCCGCAACTACCGGCTTTTGGTCAACATTTACAGCGAGGCGCTCAAGGACGCGACGCCGTTGCGCATGCCCGTCAGTGCACAATGATGAGCTTTCGTTCGCGCGCCTCTGAATGTTCGCTCCAACCGAGTTAGTCATGCCATGCAGGGAGCGCCTCGAGATCTTGAGACCTATGCCCGCCTGAGACAGTTGGTTCGGCGGAACCGGGGCGTCTATGCGGCAGTACAGCTCATCAAATACGGACCTCTGGTAGGCTTTCGCCGCCGCTCGGCGCGAGCCGCACTATTGCGCCGGGGCGCGCGGAATCACTGGCGCATGCTGAATTTGGGAAGTGGCGGACGGCGCCACCCTGCGATGGTCAATGTGGACATTACGCCCATCACCGGCCCCGATGTGGTAGCCGACGGTTACGCTCTGCCGTTTCGCGATGGCACATTTCACCTCATCTGCTGCGAGTCGGTCGTCGAGCACGTGGTCGATCCAGAGCGGTTCCTGTCGGCCGTGACGCGCACGCTCGGCGCTGCGGGCATCATCTATCTCGAAGTCCCGTTCCTTCAGCCGATGCATAGTCTGCCTGACGATTTCACGCGCTGGACCAGGGCCGGTTTCATCGACGCGGCGAGAAGGGCGGGATTGGTCGTTGTCGAAAGCGGGATGGATATGGGTCCTGGCTCTGCTTGCTTCTGGATCTTGAGCGAGTGGCTTGCGCTCGCGATCTGCTGTGGTTCGCGACGGGTGCAGCGCGTCGTCCGGTACCTGCTCCGCTGGTTTCTGGCGCCGCTACTGCTCTCCGACCTGCTGTTCGGCAATTTTTCCGTCTCGGAGGAGCTGGCGTCGAGCTTCTTCTTCGTCGCGAGACGGATGGACGACGGATCATGCGCGTGAGATCGCGGTCGGCGCGCTTGCTACAGAACGGCGCAGCTGAGTCCGCCTTGGAGCCCGCGCAGACGCTGATGGAGAGCCGCTTGTCCCTGCAGCTCGGCCAAGCGGCGGTCAAGGGGGTCGCTTGGTTGGCCGCCCAAAGCCTCGCAACTCGCTTCATCGTATTGACGGCGCAGTTGCTGCTGGCGTGGCTGCTGTCGGCGGAGGATTTCGGGAAGATCGGGCTCGCCTACACCATACCCGCCTTTACCGCCCTGGTCGTCAATCCCGGCATCGACGACGTCCTGATCCAGCGTCAACGCCATATACGGCAATGGACGACCCCCGCGACGTGGATGAGCTTGGCGCTCGGCGTGGCGGGCGCCGCCGGGATGGTCGCGATCGCCCCAGTTTGGGCCGAGCTCTACGGCGAACCGCAACTGCTCGGTCTCGTTGACGTTCTTGCCGCGGGCGTTCCGTTGACGGCCCTAGCAGTCGTACCTTCCGCCGTGCTCCGAGCAGCGCTTCGCTTCCGTCTCCTGGCGGCTATCGGGGCTGCTGAGATTTTAACGATGCAGGCGCTCACCATTTTGTTCGCCTGGCTTGGGTGGGGTGCGTACAGTTTCGTGATCCCCGTGCCAATTGTCGCAGCCGCTCGAGTAGGATGGCTTTGGGCGGCGGCACGCCCCAAGGTTGCGTTATCTCCCCAACGCAGGCGATGGCGGTTCCTCATCGGCAATGGATCCGCAGTGTTTGCCAATCGCCTGCTGACGACTGCCGTCGGACAGGGCGACTACGCGATCCTCGGCATGTTGGCTCCCGCGGCCGTTGTCGGGGCCTATTACTTCGCGTTCGTCTTGGCGGCACAATCCCTGCGGCTCGCGGCCGGCAACCTTTACGCCGTCATGTTTCCGCTGCTGAGCCGAATGAGAGGAGATGCTGAACGACAGCGCGAAGCGACCCTGAAGGCGTCCGCCATTCTCGCCGCCGTAGTTATGCCGCTCTGTTTCCTTCAGGCTGCACTGGCGCGACCAGTTCTTCACGTCTTATTCGGCCAAAAGTGGGATTCGGCAATCCCGCTGATGCAGCTCTTGAGCGTCGGTCTGCCATTCGACGCACTCGCGTGGCTCTCGCTGGCGTTTCTGCAGGCGAAGGGCCAGTTCCGCCGGGTTCTGAGATATTCCTGCCTGCTCTCGCCCTGGTTTTTTGTCCTCGTGCTTGCCGGAGCCTGGTGGCACTCAGCAGTCGGCGTGGCTCTGGGCGTGGCGCTCTACTACTTCATCGCCGGCCCTCTCCACGTCTATCTCGCCCTCGGTGATTGTGGGGTGACATGGCAGGACGTAGCCGCACTCCACCTGATCCCGGCCGCGCTCAGCGTAGCGTCGATCATGCTGGCGGAACTCGCGGCGCTTGGGGTTCAACTCCTTCTCGCCGGCGACTGGGCCAATATTGTGGTCATCGGGCTTGGCACCGGACTGGCCTATTTGCCGCTAACCCGCTGGGCTATGCCCGATGTATGGCGAGAGGTGACAAGCCCGCTGCGCGGTCTTCGGGCATGACGCTGCTTCCACCTTGAGGCAGACGTCAATACTGCCGTCGGCTGGTGGTGTTCGGAATACCTCGCGTCCTACGTTCATCATTCACGCGCGCGGCGCGATGCTAAATTTGACGATCCGGAATTTCTGCATCAGCATGAGCACGATGAACGCCGGGACAGTGCCGAGATAGCGTCGCCACAGCCGCCGCGGCTCGGTCGCCAAGCGGAACAGCCATTCGAACCCGCTCCGCTGTA
>Ga0134126_10005453_pt1 | contig 15903 bp, 13 predicted proteins | sample KB31752_FD_96881 | JGI IMG/M metagenome (GOLD analysis project Ga0134126, IMG submission 96881) | Terrestrial soil microbial communities with excess Nitrogen fertilizer from Kellogg Biological Station, Michigan, USA - KB3-175-2 | ecosystem: Environmental > Terrestrial > Soil > Unclassified ...
CCAATCGTTATAAAACATAACTATTCTGAACTGGACATAAAAGACCATGGGAAACGCCGGCGCCTCGCTTGAGGATAATTCCGCCCTGCTCAACATCTAGCGGCAGGGCGCGGTCTTGACCGTGGGCCTCAACCGGCCGGCCAAGCGCAACGCGCTCAATGACGGCATCATTCTTCAGATCGGCGAGTGCTTTGCCAACCTGCCCGACGACATCGGCGCGGTGGTGATCCATGGCGTTGGCGATCACTTCTCTTCCGGCCTCGATCTTTCCGAGCTGGCCGATCATGACGCGACCGGCGGACTGATCCATTCGCAGATGTGGCACCGGGTGTTCGACCGCATCCAGTATAGCCGCGTACCGGTTATTGCAGCTCTTAAAGGCGCGGTGATCGGCGGCGGGCTCGAGCTCGCCTGTGCCGCTCATATCCGCGTCGCCGAACCCTCGGCCTATTTCGCGCTGCCCGAGGGCCAGCGCGGCATCTTTGTCGGCGGCGGCGGCTCGGTGCGGCTGCCGCGACTGATTGGCGTCTCGCGCATGACCGACATGATGCTGACCGGCCGGGTCTATTCCGCGACCGAAGGCTCTTCTTACGGTTTCGCGCAATATCTCACCGAAGCCGACGGAGCGCTGCCGAAGGCGCTGGAATTGGCCGCGCGCATCGCGTCCAATGCGCCGCTGACGAATTTCGCGGTATTGCAGGCATTGCCGATGATCGCGGAAGCCAATCCGCAGACCGGACTCCTGATGGAATCGCTGATGGCGACGGTGGCGCAGAGCGACAAGGAAGCCAAACGCCGCATCCGCGCTTTCCTCGACCACAAGACCGCTAAGGTGAAACCGGCATGAGTGCGGCAAACAACACGGCCCGGGCGGCAGCCGCGCATCCCCTGCGCAACATCTCGTTCAGCGATCCCGCTGTTTCGATCGAGCGCAAGGACGACGGCACCATCTACCTGCGGCCGAAGACGGCGCTCGCCGATTATCCCGCCCGCATCACCGACCGCCTGCTCCACTGGGCCAAGGCGAGCCCCGATCAGGTCTTCATGGCCGAGCGCAATGCGGACGGCAGCTGGCGCAAGCTCAGCTATGCCGAGTTGCATCTGGCCAGCCGGCGGATCGCCTCCGCGCTGCTGAACCGCGGGCTGTCGGCGGAAAAGCCGGTCATGATCCTCTCCGGCAATTCGATCGACCACGCGCTGATCGCGTTCGGCGCGCTCTATGCGGGGATTCCGTTCTGCCCGGTGTCGGCAGCCTATTCGCTTGTCTCAAAGGACTACGGCAAGCTCGCTTATGTCATCAGGCTGCTCACGCCCGGCCTCGTCTTTGCCGATGACGCCGGCAAATTCGCTCACGCCCTTGCCGCCAACGTTCCTGCCGGAATCGAGATCGCAGCAAGCACGGGCGAGGTGCCCGGCCGCGACGTGACCAGGCTCGGCGATCTCCTGAAGACACCGCTACACGCCGGCCTCGACGCGGCACATGATGCGATCGGCCCCGACACGATCGCAAAGTTCCTGCTCACCTCGGGTTCGACCGGCAATCCAAAGGCGGTCATCAACACCCAGCGCATGATCTGCGCCAACCAGGTGATGATCCGGGAGACGATGGCGTTCCTGAAGGACGAGCCGCCGGTCATTGTCGATTGGCTGCCGTGGAATCACACCTTTGGCGGCAACCATAATATCGGGCTCACGCTCTACAACGGCGGCTCGATGTATCTCGACCAGGGCAAGCCGATGCCCGGCGGCATCGAGGAGACGGTCAGGAACCTGCGCGAGATTTCGCCGACGGTCTATTTCAATGTCCCCAAGGGCTACGAGTCGCTGCTGCCTTATCTGCGCGACGACGCGGCGCTGCGCGACAAGTTCTTCGCGCGGCTGCATGCGATGTTCTTTTCCGGCGCAGCGCTGTCGCCGTTCATCTGGAACAGCCTCGATGAACTGTCGGTGCGCTCGACCGGCGCGCGCGTGCCGATGCTGACGGGCCTCGGCGCCACCGAGACGTCGCCGTTCTTCATGTCGGTCAATCCGCGGACCAGCCGCTCCGGCCATGTCGGCCTGCCCGTGCCGGGCAATGACGCCAAGCTGGTGCCAAATAACGGCAAGCTCGAGGTGCGCGCGAAGGGACCGAATATCACTCCGGGCTATTGGCGCCAGCCGGAGTTGACGAAAGTCGCCTTCGACGAGGAAGGCTTCTACAAATTTGGCGACGCGCTGAAGCCCGCCATGGCCGACGATCTCGATGCCGGATTCGACTTCGACGGCCGCATTGCCGAGGATTTCAAGCTTGCAAGCGGCACTTGGGTTTCCGTCGGTCCCTTGCGCGCTCGCTTCATCGCCGCGTGTGCGCCGCTGGTGCGTGACGTCGTGATCACAGGCATCAACCGCGACGAACTCTCCGCGCTGGTGATTCTCGATCTCGACGGCTGCCGCCTGATCAACCCTAAGCTCGCCGGTGATGATATCGCGGCGGCCGCGAGCGATGCGGTCGTGCGCTCGGCCTTCCGCGAGCGCTTCGAAAAGCTGCTCGCGAGCGCCACCGGCTCCTCGACCCGGATCACCCGCGCCGTCCTGCTCGACGGGCCGCTGTCGATCGATCGCGGCGAGGTCACCGACAAGGGCTCGATCAACCAGCGCGCGGTGCTGGAGCATCGCAGCGCGTTGGTGGAAGAGCTTTATGCGCCGACGCTGTCGGCGCGCGTCATCACCCTCGTTTAAAGTATTTCGGAGGACATCATGCAGTTGAAGGATCAGGCCGCGATCGTCACCGGCGGCGCGTCGGGACTGGGCGCCGCCACCGCGCGGAAGCTCGCCGCACAGGGCGCGAAGGTGGCCGTGTTCGATCTCAATGCCAAGGTCGCGGAAAGCGTTGCTGCCGAGATCAAGGGCGTTGCCGTCACCTGCGACGTCGCCGACGCAGCGTCGGCGGAAGCCGCGATCGCACAGGCTGCGAAAGCGCACGGCCCGGCGCGGGTGCTGGTGAATTGCGCCGGCATCGGCGTTGCCAAGCGCGTGGTCGGCCGCGACGGGCCGCATCCGCTCGGCGACTTCGAGAAGGTGATCAAGATCAACCTGATCGGCTCGTTCAACATGCTGCGGCTGGCGACCGCCCAAATGTCGAAGCTGGAGCCGCTCGCCGGCGGCGAGCGCGGCGTCGTGATCAACACGGCTTCCGTTGCCGCCTATGACGGCCAGATCGGTCAGGCCGCCTATTCGGCCTCGAAAGGTGGCATCGTCGGCATGACCCTGCCGATCGCGCGCGAGCTCGCGCAGTTCGGCATCCGCGTGCTCACGATCGCGCCCGGCCTGTTCCTGACGCCGCTGCTCGGCGCTCTGCCGCAGGAAGCGCAGGACTCGCTCGCCGCCGCCATCCCCTTCCCGCACCGGCTCGGCAGCCCCGAGGAATTTGCTTCGCTCGCCATGCACATGATCGACAATCCGTATCTGAACGGCGAAGTGGTGCGTCTCGACGCCTCGCTGCGCATGGCGCCGAAGTGAAGATGAACCGCGCGTCGATCCCCGCTCCACCTCTCCCCATCGGGGAGAGGTCGGATTGCGCAGCAATCCGGGTGAGGGGCGCAGCTCTCACGAGGGACCTGAACCCCTCACCCGACTTGCTGCGCAAATCGACCTCTCCCTATGGGAGAGGTGAATCTCCCATGCTGCACTGTCGAGGCAGGTAACCCATGTTCGTGCATCGGCGCGATGTCCAGATTCAGTGGGGCGATTGCGACCCCGCCAACATCGTCTATTACCCGCGCTATTTCGCGATGTTCGACGATTCCACCTCGATCATGTTCGAGGCGGCCGGCTTCTCCAAGCAGGACATCGTCCACAAATACGGTCTCGTCGGCATTCCCATGGTCGACACCCGGGCGAAATTCTACATCGCCTCGACCCATGGCGACTGGATCACGATCGAAAGCCGGATCGAGAGTTTTGGGCGCTCCAGCTTCGACGTCACCCACAAGGTGTTCAAGGGCGATCAGCTCGCGATCGAAGCCTTCGAGAAGCGCGTGCTGGTCGGCCGCGATCCCAACAATTCCGACAAGCTGAAATCGGCACCGATGCCGCCGGAGATCATCGAGAAATTCTTGCGCGGCTGAACGGTGGCGCGGCGCCACCGCCTAAAGAAAGGGTTGAACTAAAAGCCGAAGTTTGATCTGCACTCAACAAGACGTTCAGGGAGGAATGAATGAAAAGAGCCTTTTTGTCGACCGCGGCATTCGCTGCGGCCATGGCGTTGCAAGTCTTGGCGCTGCCAGTCTCGCCGGCTTCCGCGCAGACCAATGAAATCACCATCGGCATCACCATCACCACGACGGGACCTGCCGCCGCGCTCGGTATTCCCGAGCGCAACGCGCTGGAGTTCGTGGCGAAGGAAATCGCTGGCGTGCCGCTCAAGGTGATCGTGCTCGACGATGGCGGCGATCCCACCACCGCCACCACCAATGCGCGGCGCTTCGTCACGGAGTCCAAGGCCGATGTCATCATGGGCTCGTCGAACACACCGGCGACGATTGCGGTGTCGAACGTCGCCAACGAAGCCGGCATTCCGCATATTGGGCTGGCTCCGTTCCCCATCACGCCTCAGCGCAGCAAATGGTCGGTCGCCATGCCGCAACCTATCCCGATCATGGGCAAGGTGCTGTACCAGCACATGAAGTCGCATAACGTGAAAACCGTCGGCTATATCGGCTATTCCGATTCCTATGGTGATCTCTGGTTCAACGACTTCAAGAGCCAGGGCGTACCGATGGGCCTGACGCTGGTCGATGAGGAGCGCTTTGCGCGTCCCGATACGTCGGTCACTGGCCAGGTGCTGAAGCTCGTCGCTGCCAATCCAGATGCGATCCTGGTCGGCGCCTCCGGCACGGCGGCGGGCTTGCCGCAGACCGAGCTCCGCAACCGAGGCTACAAGGGCCTGATCTACCAGACCCACGGCGCGGCCAGCATGGATTTCATCCGCATCGCCGGCAAGGCCGCGGAAGGCGTCATCATGGCCTCCGGCCCGGTGATGGATCCCGAGGATCAGCCGGATAGCGCGCTGACCAAGAAGCCGGGACTTGCGCTCGACACCGCCTATGAAGCGAAATATGGCCCGAACAGCCGCAGCCAGTTCGCGGGCCATTCCTATGACGCGTTTCTCGTGCTTCAACGCGTCGTTCCGACGGCGCTGAAGACCGCGAAGCCCGGCACGCCGGAGTTCCGCGAGGCGATCCGCCAGGCGCTGTTGACCGAGCACGACATCGCGGCGAGCCAGGGCGTCTACAACTTCACCGAAAAGGATCGCTACGGTCTCGACGACCGCTCGCGGATCATCCTGACGGTGAAGGACGGGAAATACGTCCCGGCGCAGTAACTGCGTAGTATCAGGGGTGGACAAAACCGAGGCCGCCGGATGCGTCGCGATCCGGCGGCCTCGCCATTTGATCGGAGGTTGTTGATCAAGGCCGGTTATGCTCCTCGGAAATGTCCCTGTTGGTGTAGTCGGGCATGAACGCGGTGGCGATAATGGTGACGACCGCACAGAACGCAATATAGACCGCGATCGTGTAGCCCGATCCGGTCGCGGCGAGCAGCGCGGTCGCGATCAGCGGCGCCGGCCCGCCGGCGATGACCGAGGCGAGCTGGTAGCCGATCGAGCAGCCGCTGTAGCGCAGCCGCGGCGTGAAACATTCGGCGATCAGCGCCGCCTGCGGACCATACAACAGATCATGCGGCACGAAGGACAGCACGATGGCGATGAAGATCAGCGCCGGCACCGCCGTGTTCAGCATGGCGAAATAGGCAAAGCCGAACAGCCCGGTCAGGACCGCACCGATCATGTACATCCGCTTGCGCCCGATGCGATCCGACAGATGTCCTGCGAACGGGATGGTGAAGAGCGAGACGATGCCCGCACAGATCAGGCAGACGAGCAGGAAGTCGCGATCCTGGTGGATGACCTTGGTACCGTAAGCGAAGACAAACGCGAGATAGATGTAGGCCGGCGCCTGCTCGGCCATCCGCGCGAAGGCCGAGAGGATGATCGACCGCGGCTGCTGCTTGATGACCTCAAGAACCGGAACCCGCGCAACACGGTTTTCAGCCACGATACGCCGGAACACCGGCGTCTCCATGATGCCGAGCCGGATGTAAAGCCCGACGGCGATCATCACGACGCTGAGCAGGAACGGGATGCGCCAGCCCCAGACCAGAAACTGGTCGCCGGAAATAAGGCTGAACACCAGCACTGCGACGTTGGCGAGCAGGAGCCCTGCGGGACCACCGAGTTGCGGCCACGAGCAGATGAAGCCGCGGTGCTGGTTGGTGCGCGCCCATTCCATCGACAGCAGCACCGAGCCACCCCACTCGCCGCCCACGCCAATGCCCTGGATAAAGCGGATAACGGTCAGGATGACGGCGCCCCAAATGCCGATCTGACTATAGGTCGGCACAAGGCCAACTGCCGCGGTGGCAAGCCCGGTCATCAGCAGCGTGACGATCAGCGCGGCCTTGCGGCCCATGCGGTCGCCATAGTGGCCGAAGATCGCCGCACCGATCGGGCGGGCGACGAATCCCACCGTGTAGATGGCAAATGCCTCCAGCACGCCAACCAGGGGATCGGATTTGGGAAAGAACAGCTTACCAAAGACGAGGCCCGTCACGGTGCTGTAGAGCAGGAAATCGTACCATTCGATGGTGGTGCCTACGGTGCTCGCGATCAGTGCGCGGCGCAGTTGTCTCTGGTGGTCGGATTCCGGTAACGGAGCGGCAGTTATATCCAGTGCTGTCATGACGAATCTCCCTGGCTCGCATCACGCGAGTCCTTGCTGGAATGCGTTTCGTCCCCATCCGCGGAAGCGGATGCTGGCATTGACTGCTGGTTGTTGTTTGGTTGGGGCGGCGCCGTCATTTGCGCGTTGGGCCCATGCCGGCTTCGGGAAGCCAGTCCTGCATGGCGGGCGGCGCCAACCGATCGCCATCGCGGGAGCGATATCCCCTCATGACACGGTCTTGCAGCTTTGGACTTTAGTCGCGCGGCCCGCGCGGTAAATTCGACCTTGGTCTGTGGTTTCCCGGTCCGGCGCGCTGACCGCTGGCCGAAGCCGCCAATCCAAGCTAACGTCCGGTCAGGACCGAATCAGCGAGAGTTAGCGGCTCGCGAGCGGGTGCACTCTAGTAGCCTGAGTGACCGTCGAGGTCTGGCATGCAGTGAATCCCATCGATGTGGCCTCCGCTCGCAAGCGGCCGGGCGCGCGACAAGCGCGGCTGTCGAACGACATCGAAAAGGCGCATCGAAAACATGACCGCTGAACTTGCTACGCCCTCAATCAAGCCACTTCTCGATCAGCTCACGGCGATTGCCTACAAATGTATCGAGGAGAAGGACGTCGTCAACGCCCTGGCGGCCTTCAAAAAGGTCGTCGAGCTGGCCCCCAAGGACATCAACGCGCGCTTTGTTTATGCGCAACTGATCGACGACGCCTCGCATAAGCGGCGCGCCGAGTCGCGCGATCTGATGTTGTCCATTCTGGATGAGTACCCCGAGATCCTGGATAACCCGACCGAGGGCAATCTCAATCTGATCCGATGCGCGGCGCGGCTGTGCAGCTGGATCGGCCCCTTTTCCAGATCGATCGAGCTGTTCCGAAAGCTGGCACATGCTTCAAACAACGCCGGCGACTATTTTCAGTTCAGCGAAATCCTGACCCAGGGCAACTTCTTCGAGGAGTCGATCGCGAGCCTCGAAAAGGCCATCGCGCTCGATCCTGCAACTTTCGACACGCCCATGAATCGAGAGACACTGGACATCGCAAAGTCGCGCGTGAGCCAGCCGGCTCCCAAAGCGGCGGCGACGCAAAGGAAGAAGATCGGCCGCTACCCCGAAACGAAGGATTTCGTCGGCGATTTCGACAGGCTGATCAAGGACCATATCGCCGTCAATCTGAACAGCGAGCCCAAATTCCTGAGCAAGAAGACCCGCTTTTTCACGATGGGCTCCTGCTTTGCCAGGAATCTGGCCATGAGCCTCGACAAAAGCGGCTATCCGGCCCGGCACATGGAAATCTCCGAATACATCAATACGACATTCGCCAACCGGGTGTTCGTCGACTGGCTCAGCGGCGCTGAGATCGACGACGCCATCGGCGAGCGGATCGCGGAGCTTTTGCCGCAAGGCTGGAGCAAGGACGGCACCCTTCAGATCATCAAGGACGCCGACGTCTTCATTCTGACTCTCGGCGTCGCACCTGCCTTCTTCGATCGCGTGACCGGCGATTTCGTCCTGCCGCGGCCGAGCGCGCTGAATTCCAGGGTTCTGGCCGAGAAATATCTGTACCGGACGACGACCGTCAAAGAGAACGTCGACAACGTGCTCTACCTGGTCGACTTCGTCAGAAGCATCTCGCCCCGCATCAAGCTCGTCGTCACGGTATCTCCCGTGCCGCTGCTCGCTTCCTTCGAATTCGAATCGGCAGTTCAGGCCGACTGCCTGTCGAAAAGCACCATGCGGCTGGTCGCGCATGAAGTGGTGAACAATTCGAACATCGAAAACATCCTGTACTGGCCTTCATTCGAGGTGTTCCGATGGGCCGGCTCGAACGCCAGCGATTATTACGCGGCCGATGACGGCGCCGCCTGGCACGTGTCCGAGGACAAGGTGGGCGGCACGATCAAGGCGTTCGTGGACATGTTCTCGGCGGGATGATCGTTCGCAATCGCAGGCATTGCGTTGGGCACCTTAGATCCCGCTGGCGCCTTCATGCTGGAAGCCGAGATAGCTCGCGGCGACGCGCGCGTTGGCAGCGACATCGCCGGCCTTGCCTTCGAGAACGAACTCACCGAGCTCCATCACATAGGCGCGGTCGGCGATCTTCAGCGCAGCCTGCGCGTTCTGCTCGACCAGCAGCACCGAGACGCCGGCGCGGCGGAGCTCGCCGATGGTGCGGAAGATGTCGGCAACGATGATCGGCGCGAGCCCCAGGCTCGGCTCGTCCAGCATCAGGAGTTTCGGCGCGCCCATCAGCGCGCGTCCCATGGCGAGCATCTGCTGCTCGCCGCCCGAGAGCGTGCCGGCGAGCTGCTTGCGCCGCTCCTTCAGCCGTGGGAACAGCGCATAGACCCGCTCAAAGGCGCTCGCCGCCTGCGCGCGCCCTACGCGAAATGCGCCGAGCTGAAGATTGTCCTCGACGTTCATGCTGGCGAACAGCTCACGATGCTCTGCAACCAGGCTCAGGCCCAGCGCGACGCGATCCTCGATCTCGAACCGCGCGAGGTCCGCGCCGGCAAAGGCAACGCGGCCCTTCAGCGGCAACACGCCCATGATGGCGTTGAGCAGCGTGGTCTTGCCCGCGCCATTGGCGCCGACGATGGTGACGATCTCGTTGTCGCGGACATCGAGCGACACGCCGCGCACAGCCTCGACCTTGCCGTAGGCGATATGGGCATCGGCGACGGAGAGCAGCGCGCTCATGCGGCGGCTCCCAGATAAGCCCTGATCACTTCCGGGTCGCGCTTGATCATGTCGGGCGTGCCCTCGGCGATCTTGGTGCCGAAGTCGAGCACCACGACGCGATCGGCGAGATCCATCACAAAGCCCATGTCGTGCTCCACCAGCAGCACCGACATGCCGCCGTCGCGCAGCTCGCGCAGCAGTGCAGCGAGCCGCTGCTTCTCCATGTGCCGCAATCCCGCCGCCGGCTCGTCGAGCAGCAGCAGCATCGGGTCGGCGCACAGTGCGCGCGCAATTTCGACAATGCGCTGCTGGCCGAGCGAGAGGGAGCCGGCCAACTGGTCGATCTGGTCGGCAAGGCCGACGCGCGCGATCTGGCGCGCCGCTTCCGCCAATAATTTGGCTTCATCGGCACGGTCGAAGCGGAGCATGCTCGCGAGCGCGCCGGCGTGACCGCGTTGATGCGCGCCGATCGCGACGTTCTCCAGCACGGTCATGTCAGGCACCAGCTTGACGTGCTGGAACGTCCTGGAAATGCCGAGCTCCACGATCTCCTGCGGCCGCGCGTTGCGGATCTTCCTGCCGAGCACCGAGAGCGTGCCGCTGCTGGCGCGCAAGACGCCGGTGATGAGATTGAAGGTCGTGCTCTTGCCTGCGCCGTTCGGTCCGATCAGCGCCACGATCTCGCGCGCCTGGACGTCGAAGGAGACGTCGTTCACCGCGACCACGCCGCCGAACTGCTTGCGCGCCTTGTCGACCTCCAGCAACAGGTCTGGCGTGCCGGCGGCCCGCGGGCGCGGCGGCAGTGCAAGCGACGTGTCCGCCTGCTTGCGCACAGGCTTGAACGGCAGGCGCGATATCAGCCACGGCCACACGCCTTGCGGTGCAAGCTGCAGCAGCGCGACGAGCAGGATGCCGAACACGATGGTCTCGAGCTGGCCCTCGGCATGCAGAAGCAGCGGCAGATAGCTCTGCAGCACCTCTTTCAGGACCACGACGATCGCCGCCCCCAGCACGCCGCCCCAGACATAACCGGCGCCGCCGACCACGGCGATAAAGAGATATTCGATGCCGGCCTCGGCACCGAACGGCGTCGGATTCACCGTGCGCTCGAAATGCGCATAGAGCCAGCCGGAGAGGCCGGCGAGCACCGCGGCATAGATGAAGACCAGAAGTTTCGTGCGCGGCGTCTGCACGCCGAAGGCTTCGGCGGCGACATGGCCGCGCCGCAGCGCGCGGATGGCGCGGCCGACGCGGGAGTCGAGCAGGTTCATGGTGAGAACCGCGGAGATCAGCACCGCGGCCCAGATCGCGAAGTAGATCGTGCCGGGGTCAAGCATTTTCAGCGTGCCGACGGAAAGCGGCGGGATGCCGGAAACGCCGTCATTGCGGCCGAGGAATTCCAGCTTGCTGAAGAGATAGAACAGGCCGAGGCCCCAGGCGATGGTGCCGAGCGGCAGGTAATGGCCGGAGAGGCGCACCGTGACGAGGCCGAGAATCACTGCGGCGATGCCGCTGACGATCAGCGAAGCCGGCAAGGCGAGCCAGGGCGAGACGCCGTAGGCCGTCGTGAGAACCGCCGTGGTGTAGGCGCCAAAGCCGCAGAACGCGGCCTGGCCGAACGATGTCAGCCCGCCGACGCCGGTGAGCAGCACCAGCCCCATCGCGACCAGCGCGGAGAGACCGATATTGTCGAGCAAAACGATCCAGAACGGCGGCACGCCCGACACAAGCGGGATCGCCGCCATCACGCAAGCGAACAGAAGGACGGGCCAGCGCTCACGCATGCTCAATCCTTCTCCTCCTCGACCGCCGCCGGCGTCGCGAGCGAGCGGAGCAGCAGCAGGGGGACCAGCAGCATGAAGACGATCACCTCCTTGAAGTTGGAGGCATAGAAGGACGAGAACGCCTCGACGATGCCCACCATCAGCGCCGCGATCGCCGTCACGGGATAGCTGATGAGCCCGCCGATGATGGCGGCGATGAAGCCTTTCAGGCCGATCAGAAAGCCTGTGTCGTAATAGAGCGTGGTAATGGGGACGATAAGAATGCCTGACAACGCGCCGATCACGGAGGCGAGCAGGAAGGCGATCTGCCCGGACAGCGAGGTGCGGATGCCGACGAGGCGCGCGCCGAGGCGGTTGACCGCGGTGGCGCGGAGCGCCTTGCCATAGAGCGAGAGCCCGAAGAACAGCCACAACCCGACGATGAAGGCGACCGTGATGCCATAGACGGCAAGGCTCTGGCCGGTGAAGCGCAAGGGACCAACGGTGAGCGCTGCGTCCGCGAGCACCGGGCCACGCTGGCCCTCGGCGCCGAAGAAGAGCAGCCCAAGGCCTTGCATCGCAAGATGGCATCCGACGGCTGCGATCAGGAGCACCAGCACGGAGGTCTGCGCGAGCGGCTGGAAAGCGAGCCGGTAGAGAAACAGCCCGATCATGGCGACAATGACGAGCGACAGCGCGATCGCGAGCGGGATCGGCGCATGATGGCTGGCGGCCCAGAACGTTGCGGCGAGCACGATGCAGGGGAGAACGATATTGACGACGAAGGCGCGCGCGATCTTCCTGGCATGCAGCGCGCGACGCTCGGTGAACAGATCGAGCGCGAAGGCAGCACAGCCCATCGCGACCGCGAGCTTGGCGGTGCCCGGCATCTGGCCGGAAGCCAGCGAGGCATAGGTCAGCGCGCCATAGGTGACGAACTCGCCCTGGGGAATCAGGATCACCCGCGTCACGGCGAACACCAGCACGAGCGCGAGCCCGAGCAGCGCATAGACCGCACCATTGGTGATACCGTCCTGGATCAGGAACAGCAGGATCGTCGAATTCACGCTCGGACGCTCCCCCTCAAAGCCGGGCCATCAGTGGATTAGCCCGTTCGCCGCTGTTGAAATCGGCCGGCGATATTTGATATGGTGAATAACAATTATCAAATATAACATCAAGGGCGGAACGGTGTTGAAGCCTGAAACTATCGATATTGCGGGCGGTGCGCGATGACTGTTTCCAAGACCGCCATTTCCAAGACTGCCGCCTTGGCCGAAAGTAGCAAGGCGCGCAAGGAAAGCATCGAGGCCGGCGCTGAGGGGGCGGCGTTGCAGCTCGGCGAGCTGTCCGAGCTGCTCGGCTATTCGCTGAAGCGCGCGCAGTTGAAGATCTTCGAGGATTTTTTGCGCTGCGTCGCGCCGCTGCAGCTGACGCCGGCGCAATTCTCCGTGCTGCTGCTGCTGGACAAGAATCCGGGCCGTAACCAGACCGAGATCGCCAACACGCTCGGCATCCTGCGGCCGAACTTCGTGGCGATGCTGGACGGGCTGGAAAGCCGCGACCTCTGCGCGCGCACCCGCTCCACCAACGACCGCCGCTCGCATATTCTCGAGCTCACCGACAAGGGCCGCGCTGTGCTGGCGCGGGCGAAGCGGCTGGTCGCCAGCAAGCACGAGGCGCGGCTGAACGAGCTGCTCGGCCCCGCCAACCGCGCCGCGCTGCTGGCGATGCTGACCAAGATCGCGCAGGAGTTTTGAGCCGCTCTCGTGCCCCGGACGCCGCGCAGCACGAAGTGTTGCGCTGCTGATCCGGGGCCCAGGGACTTGCGCGGACCGATCCGGGTCCCGGATCTGCGGCGCACCGCAAGTGCGCTGCGCCGCGTCCGGGACACGAGAGCATTAGTCCACCAGGATCACCCGAATATCGTTCACATTCGTCAGCGTCGGGCCGGTCTGCAGGAGATCGCCGGTCGCCGCAAAGAACGCCGTCGCGTCGTTGTTGTCGAGATAGGCACGCGGATCGAGCCTCTCGGCCTTCATCTTCGCGAACGTCGTGGCGTCGATCAGCGCGCCGGCGGGATCGGAAGCCGAGCCCGCGCCGCCATCGGCGCCGTCGGTGTCGCCGGCGATCGCAGAAATAGCGGGCGTATCCTTGAGCAGGTCGGCGAGCGCAAGGGCGTATTCCTGGTTGGGACCGCCGCGGCCGTTGCCGCGCACGGTGACCGTGAGCTCGCCGCCGGAGAGGATGGCGACGCGCCGGCCCTTCGCCCGCGCATCCAGCGCCATGTGGGCGTGAGCGGCCGCGACCTCACGCGCTTCCCCCTCGAGATCGGCGCCGAGATCGATGGTCTCGTAGCCCGCGTCCCTGGCGAGCTTGATCGCCGCATCCAGCGATTGCCGGGGGCGCGCGATCAATTCGAACGTCGCCCGGGCAAAGGCGGCGTCACCATCCTTGCAGCTTTCATTGGCCGGATTTTCCAGCGCCGCGCGGATCGCCTCGTCGACCTCGAGCTTGTATTTCGCAACGATGGCGCGTGCGTCGGCCAGCGTGGTCGGATCGGGCACAGTGGGGCCCGAGGCGATCGCGGAGGGGTCGTCGCGCGGCACATCCGAAATCGCGAGCGTCATGATCTCGGCCAGCTTACCGGCCCGCGCCAGCCGCCCGCCCTTGATCCGTGACAGGTGCTTGCGGACGGTATTGACCTCGCCGATCGGCGCGCCGGAACGCAGCAGCGCGCGGGTCAGCTTCTGCTTCTGCTCGAAGGTGATGCCGGCGGCCGGCGCGATCCAGTTCGCCGAGCCGCCGCCGGACAGCAGCACGAGCAGCAAATCGTCGGCCTCGGCCGTTGCCGCGAGCTTGAGCGTGTCGTCGGCGCCCCTCAGCCCTGCCTGGTCCGGCATCGGATGGCCTGCCTCAACGAGGCGGATGCACCGCGTCGGCACGCCATGACCGTGACGCGTGGTGGCAATGCCGACCAGGCGCGATGGCTCGAGCTTGAGGCGGTCGAGATAGTGCTTCTCGGCCGCCGCGGCCATCGCTGCCGCGCCCTTGCCGGCGGCAAGGCAGATCACGCGGCCTCGAGGAACGGCACGCAGATGCTGCGCCAGCACGACATCGGGATGCGCAGCGGCAACGGCGGCGTCATAGATCGCGCGCAGGAGTGGACGTCGGTCGGTCATCGTTTCTCGAATGCGAAAGTGAGAGCCACGGAAGCGCCGGTTATCCAACCTATTGCGGCCAAAGAAAACCCCCGCGAGCGCTCTCGCGAGGGGTAATGGATGTCCCTATCGGGCGATAAGCGATCGCTATCAGCCGCCGACCTCGCCGGAGATCACGTCACCGAACATCTCCCACTTCTCGCCCTTGAAGCGCATCAGCTGCAACTGATCGATCGGGGCGAAATCGGTCGGCGAGGTGTTGATCTTGATGCCGGGCAGCAGCATCTCGGGGCGGAAATCCTTGATGTTCGCAGCCTGCTTCATGATGTTTTCCCGGGTCAGATTGTCGCCGCACTGCTTCAACACCTGCACCATCGTCTGGGCGACGGAGTAGCCGACCACGACCGAGTTGTTGGTCTTGTCGCCTTCGGGGAAATCCTTGGCGAGGAAAGCGAGGAATTCCTTGTTGCCGGCATCGTTGTCCCATTGCTGATCCACGGGGTCCTTGAGGTAGTTGGCGGAGAGGATTCCTTGGCTAGCCTCGAAGCCTGCCGGCTTCATCACGCTGCCGACATTGGCGGAGACGTTGTTGAGGATGTGCAGCGCCTTCCAATCGATTTCCGCAGCCTTCTTGATCGCCTGAGCCGCGAATTTCGGCGTGGTGACGTCGAAGAACACGTTGGCGCCGGAAGCCTTCAGCTTGACGACGTGGTTGTCGATGGTGGGCTCGGTGGTCTCGTAGCTTTCTTCGGCCACGATCATCGACGCGGCCTTGGCACCCAGAGCATCCTTCAGCCCCTTCAGATAATCCTTGCCGTAGTCATCGTTCTGATAGAGCACGGCGATCTTGGCGTCCGGCTTCTCCTTCAAGAGATATTTCGCATAGATGTGCGACTCGCTCTGATAGGAGGGCTGCCAGCCCATGGTCCAGGGAAAGTCCTTCGGATCGTTCCACTTGGTGGCGCCGGTCGCGACGAAGAGCTGCGGCACTTTCTTGGCGTTCATGTATTTGTGGATCGCCGAATTCGGCGGCGTACCCAGCGAGTTGAAGATGAGCAATACCTCGTCACTCTCGACCAGCTTGCGCGCCTGCTCGACGGTCTTCGGCGGCGAATAGCCGTCATCATAGGAGATGAAATTGATCTTGCGGCCGTTGATGCCGCCTTCGGCATTGATCTTGTTGAAATAGGCCTGCTCGGTCTTGCCGATCACGCCGTAAGCGGACGCCGGCCCGCTATAAGGCATGATGTTGCCGATCTTGATTTCGGTGTCGGTGGCGCCGGTGTCGTATTTCTTCTGGGCGAGAGCCGTAGTCGAGGCGGTTGCGAACAAGGCAAGCGTGGCCGCAACCACGGCCAGGCGAGTGCCGGTAACGGGCATTGCGTATCTCCCTATGTCATTTAGACGATGTGTCGCGGCTTTTTCGAATGGAAAGCTCTTTTATTTGAATGAAAGCTAGCATCTCGCCGGAACGGGCTCAACAAAAAGCCCCTGCGGCAAAAGCCGCAGGGGCCGTGTCTTTGGTCGTCATGATCAACGC
>Ga0134126_10005455_pt1 | contig 15901 bp, 16 predicted proteins | sample KB31752_FD_96881 | JGI IMG/M metagenome (GOLD analysis project Ga0134126, IMG submission 96881) | Terrestrial soil microbial communities with excess Nitrogen fertilizer from Kellogg Biological Station, Michigan, USA - KB3-175-2 | ecosystem: Environmental > Terrestrial > Soil > Unclassified ...
TCGGCGCCCGCTTCACCTGGCAGGCGAGGTTCGCCGGCGACAGCGCCTTCAAGGCGAGCCAGACCGGCAGCCAGGCGCTCATGGTGCAGCCGACGCTGACGACGAGCTCGGACCTGCACTGGAACGGCAAGCAGTACAGCGGCGTCCACTCCGTCGTCGCGACGCTGAGCGGCGTCTCGACCCCGGCGATGGACGGCGCCGTCCTGACGGTGCAGACGAAGGCCAGCGGGAGCACGAAGTGGGTCTCGACGACGACCACCGTCACCGTCGCCGCCGACGGCTCCTACTCGACGCCGTTCACCTTCAGCACGGCCGTGAAGGAGTCGATCCGGTTCAACTACGCCGGCAAGGCGTCCGGGCCGTGGCTGAGCGCGAAGTCTCCGGCGAAGGTCTTCTCGATCACCTAGACCGTATCCTTCTGCCAGACCGAGACGTGACTCGTGCTCTCGGCGGTGAACGGGCTCCGCGCCCAGTCGCTCCAGCGCTCGCGCAGCGACATCCCGCCCAGGCGGGCCATCAGGTCGAGCTCGGAGGGCCACACGTAGCGGAACGGCACCGAGAGCGAGTCGAAGCCGCCGTTCTCGTTGCGCCAGTAGTGGTGCGAGACCATCCCCTGGCCGACCACCTCGTACTCGTCGAAGCCGAGCCGGTCGGGCGAGACCGTGAACGGGACGGCCGTCTGGCCGGGCGGGAGCCGGCGCAGCGCGGGGACGCCGACCTCGACCACGAAGTGCCCGCCCGGCGCCAGGTGGGCGCCGGCGTTCTGGAAGCAGGCGACCTGCGCCTCCTGCGTGGTCAGGTTGTTGATCGTGTTGTAGACGAGGTAGGCGACCGCGAATGTCCCGTCAACCCGCGTGGTCGCGAAGTCGCCGATCGTGACGCCGATCGACTCCGCGCCGGGCTTTGCGCGCAGCCGGGCCACCATCGCCTCGGACAGGTCGATCCCGTGTACGGGGACGCCGCGCTCCGCCAGCGGCACGGCGATGCGGCCCGTGCCGATGCCGAGCTCGAGGGCGGCCCCGTCGCCGGCCAGCTCGGCCAGCAGGTCGATCACAGGGGCGATCGCCGACGCGGCGAACATGCTGTCGGCGGGGTCGTCGTAGCGGGCGGCGACGTCCTCGCCGAAGTAGTTCTCGGGCATGCCACACTCTAGGCACACCCGACCTTGGAGGCATTGCATGAGCTCCCCGGCCCCGGTCTTCGATCTCGAGGACATGCAGTTCAGCCCCACCGCCTGGCTCTTCGAGGGCGCGAAGCGCGGCGGCGCCGGCGTGTCGATGTTCATCGTCCGCACGCCGCCCGGCGGCGGCGTCGACCTGCACGTGCACCCGTACCACGAGACGTTCCTCATGCTCGAGGGCGAGGGACGCTGGACGGCGGGCGACGACGTGGTCGAGCTGCGACCGAACCAGATGCTCGTCGTGCCGCCGCAGACGCCGCACGGCTTCCGCAACACCGGGGACGGCCCGCTGCTCGTCGTCTCGGTGCACGAGGCCGGCATGCTCGACCAGACCTTCCTGGGCGAGGAGCCGGCGTGACCGACTACTCCCCGTTCATCCGGAAGCTCGAGCTGCCGGCCGGGTACGCGGCGCCGGCCGAGCTGGTCTATGAAAACCTGGTCGCGCAGGCGCTTACCCGCGACCACCTCGCCGACGACGTCCGCGGCATCAACGCGAGCATCGAGCTGATCCGGTCCACGCGGGGCGGCGGCTGGCCGGAGGGGCCGGTGACCGAGGACTTCAACTACGTCGACCTCGTCTGGCACGAGCAGGAGTTCCGCGAGGGCACCTCGTTCTCGTATGCCGTGTACGACCGCGACGGCACGTACCTCGGCTGCGCCTACCTGTACCCGGTGGGGCGGCGCACGCCGCTCTCCGGGGCGCTGCTCGGAAACGACGTGGACGTCAGCTGGTGGGTGACGCCGGACGCGTACGCGCGCGGCGAGTACGCGAAGCTCTACCGGGCGCTGCGCCACTGGGTCTCGGCCGAGCTGCCGTTCCAGGCGCCGCACTACTCGAACGCCGAGATCCCTGCCGCCGATGTTTGACCTTGTCGTCCGCGGCGGACGGGTCGTCACGGCGCACGAGGACTACCTCGCGGACATCGGGGTGACGGGCGGGACGATCGCGGCGATCGGCTCGGGCCTGCGCGGGTCGCGCGAGATCGACGCCACCGGCAAGCTCGTCATCCCCGGGGGCATCGACGGGCACGTGCACATGCGCACCGAGCGACCGGTCTCGGTCTACGACGACGACTGGGACAGCGGCACCATTGCGGCCGCGTTCGGCGGCGTCACCGCGATCGTCGACCAGGCCCAGGTCGAGCCGGGCCTGACGCTGACGGAGGGCGTCGAGGGGCGCCTGGCGGCGGCCGCAGGCAAGGCGGTGATCGACTACGGCCTGCACGTCAACCTGCGCGAGCCGAACATCGAGCGCGTCTCCGAGTTCGCGGCGCTCGCGGCGCGGGGGATGCCGAGCTTCAAGTTCTACATGACCTACGACACCTACAAGGTGCCGGACGACGTGCTCTTCGTCGGCATGCAGGAGGTCGCGCGGCTGGGCGGCCTGGCGATCGTGCACGCCGAGAACGACGTCATGATCGCCGAGCTCGAGCGCCAGAACGCCGCAGCCGGCCGGGCCGGCGCCCGCGCGACCGCGGCGGCGCGGCCGCCCGAGCTCGAGGCCGAGGCGGTCTACCGGTGCCTGGCGATGGCGCAGGTGGCGGGCGCGCGCACGCTGATCTTCCACGTCACCGCGGCCGAGGCGGTGCGCGAGATCGCGGCCGCCAAGGCGCGCGGGCAGGCCGTGTTCGGCGAGGCTGTCCTGCCGTACCTGATGCTGACGATCGACGCGGCCGACGAGCCGGTCAGCGGCACGGCGCTCGACATCGGCCCGCCGCTGCGCGACGAGATGCACCGCCGCTCGCTGTGGGAAGGCCTGGCCCGCGGGGCGCTCGACATCATCTCGACCGACCACGGCCCGCGCCGGCGCGTCCGCGCTGCGGACGGGACGCTCACGACTCCTCCCGGCACGTCCGGGGTGGAGGTGCGCCTGCCGCTGGCCTACACCTTCGGTGTGCGCGCTGGCCACTTCTCGCCGAACCGGTGGGTCGAGGTCTGTTGCACCCGCCCCGCAGAGGTGTTCGGCCTGACCCGCAAGGGGCGCATCCTGCCCGGCTACGACGCCGACCTGGTCGTCTTCGACCCCGAGCGGCGCGTGACGCTCTCGCACACGAACCTGCACTCGAACATCGACCATGCGACGTACGAGGGCGTCGAGGTGGTGGGGTACCCGGTCGTCACGATCGGCCGCGGTGAGGTGCTCGTTGCCGACGGCGAGGTCCACGTCGAGCCCGGCCGGGGCCGCTTCGTCGAGCGCAGGTACGCCTAGCCCGTCAGTCCGGCGAGAGCGGCGGGCCGAGCAGCGTCATGTCGTGCCGCGCGAAGCACGCGGCGACGGGCGCCCGGTCGGGGGCACCGTTGCGGGTGAGCGGCCCGAGCTCCTCGTAGAACCGGTGGCCGCCGCCGGGGGTGTAGACGACCACAATCTGCGCCGGCTCGCCGGTCAGGTTCAGGAAGGCGTGGGGGACGCCCGACGGCAGGTACGCGAACCCGCCCGTCTCGCAGGTGAAGGCCTCGTCGCCGATCCGCACCTTGAAGCGCCCGGAGAGGACGTGGATGGCCTCCTCCTGGCCGTGGTGCACGTGCAGCGGCGGCCCGCCGTGGGGCGCGACCTCGACGATGAAGTAGTCGAACGCGCCGCCGGTCTCGTCGCCCGTGAGCTTGAACACCAGGTCGCGGCCGGGGCCGGACTGGAGCCGCAGGCCCTCGTCCGGGGCGAGCACCTTGTGCGGCAGGGGAGTCATTAGGAGCCTCCGGGATAGGATATTTCCTGCTGAAAGCAAATAATTATTACCGGTTGAAAGGATCTGTGTCAAGGATGCCGCCCAAACGACCGGAGCCGCCCGAGCCGTCCCCGTTCACCGAGGACGAGTTCCGCGCCTGGCGCGGCTTCCTGCGCCTCCACCGGACGATCACCGACGAGCTCAACCGGCGGCTGCTCCAGGAGCACGATCTGCCGCTGCTCCACTACGGCGTGCTGATCACCTTGATCACCGTCCCGGAGCGGCGGATGCGCATGACCGACGTGGCCGAGCGGGTGCTCGTCAGCCCGAGCGGCATGACCCGCGCCGTGGCCAGGCTGGCGGGCGACGGGCTGGTCGAGCGGACGCAGGACCCGGATGACCGGCGCAGCTTCCTCGTCACGCTCACCCCGCGTGGCGTCCGCCGTCTACGCAAGGCGCAGGAGACGCATCACGCGTGCGTGCGCGAGCTGCTCTTCAGCGGTCTCGGCGCGAAGGACGTGCGCCGGCTGGCGGCCCTGTTCGACCCGCCGGCCGGCTAGGCCTGCGGCAGCTTCTTCGCGCCGCGCTTCGTGACCGGGTTCGACGGCGGCGGCACGACCGGCCCGATGTCGCCGTCGGGCGCCTCGTCCAGGTCGACGATGACCGGCGCGTGGTCGCTCGGCCCCTTGCCCTTCCGCGCCTGGCGGTCGATCCATGCCGCCCTGACGCGGGCGGCGACCGGGTCGCCGGCCAGGATGAGGTCGATGCGCATGCCGAGGTCCTGGTGGAACATCCCGGCCCGGTAGTCCCAGTAGCTGAAGACCCGCTCGCTCGGCCAGCGGTCGCGGACGACGTCGTGTAGCCCGATCGCCATCAGCTCCGCCAGCGCGTTGCGCTCCCGCGGCGTCACGTGCGTCTGGCCGATGTAGGCGTCCGGGTCGAACACGTCGGCGTCGGCCGGCGCGATGTTCATGTCACCGCAGACGACCGTCGCCGGCAGGGCTGTGGAGACGACCGTCCGAAGCGCGGTCAACCACTTCAGCTTGTACTCGTAGTGGTCTGAGTCCGGCTCGCGGCCGTTCGGGACGTACACCGAATGGACGCGCACGCCGTCGCACGTGGCCGCGATCGCCCGTGCCTCGGGGTGCGGGAATCCGGGGGCGTCGGCCAGGCCGGTCGTGACGTCGGCGAGGCCCACGCGCGAGAGGATCGCAACGCCGTTCCAGGCCGTCTCGCCGTGCGCGGCGAACTCGTAGCCGCGCGAGCCCAGCTCGTCGCCCAGCAGCTCGTTCAGCGCGTCGTCGGCGAGCTTGGTCTCCTGGAGGCAGACCACGTCGGGGCGGCGCTCGTCCAGCCACGGCACCAGCCGGGGCATGCGCTGCTTGATGGAGTTGACGTTCCAGGTCGCGATGCGCACGGGCTACACCGTACCGGAGCCCGGGCGCGCGCCCGGCGGGTCAGGCGGGCAGCCGCTCGGGCAGGCCGAAGCGGGGGAAGCGCTCGCCGCCGATGAAGGCGGTCACCTCGGCGATGCGGTCGCCGCGCAGGGTGAGCACGTCGAGCACCCCCGCCTCGAAGTCGCCCCGCTCCGCGTCCCAGATGTAACAGCCAACGGCCAGCTGTCCGTTCACCATGGTCGGCAGGTGGCGCCAGCGCACCGTGAACGGCGATCTGGTGAGGAAGGCGACGATGTCGTCAAGGCCCTGGTACCAGCCGCTTGCCGGCGGCATCGACCAGACGGCGTCCTCGGTCAGAAGGGCGACCACCCCGTCGACGTCGGCGTGCTCGATCGCCTCGATGTAGGCGGCCACGAGGGCGCGGCTGCGCTCGTCGCCGAGGTCGCGCAGCGTCGCCTGCTGGCTGCGCTCCGGGGCGCGCTGGCGGATCGTCTCGCGCGCCCGCTGGAGAGCGCTGTTCACGGACGGGACCGTGGTCTCGAGCAGCGTGGCGGCCTCCCGGGCCGAGAAGTCGAGCACGTCGCGCAGGAGCAGGACGGCGCGCTGCCGGGGCGGCAGGTGCTGGAGGACGGCGACGAAGGCGAGCTCGAGCGTCTCGCGCTCCTCGTAGGTCGCGCCGGGCGACGGCGCGGTCTCGAGCGCATCCTCGGGATAGCCCTCGATCCAGACCGTCTCCGCCAGGGGGACGCTGCGCCCCGCGTCCGTCCCCGCCGGCGGCCCGTAGTCGCGCGGCAGGGCGCGCCCGGGCCGCCGTCGCACGAGCTGCAGGCAGGCGTTGGTCGCGATCGTGTAGAGCCAGGTGCGCAGCGAGCTCCGGCCCTGGAACCGGCCGATGCCGCGCCATGCGCGCAGGAGCGCGTCCTGCATCGCGTCGTCGGCGTCCTCCAGCGACCCGAGCATGCGATAGCAGTGGGCGTGGAGGCTGCGGCGGTGCGGATCGACCAGCTCGCCGTAGGCGCGGTCGTCTCCGGTGCGAGCCCGGCCGAGCAGCTCGGCTTCGGTCGGTGTGAGGAATGTCATCGTGGTGCTCATCTGCAAGATGGGATTGCAGCACGCGCCGAAACTCATCGGTCGGCGGGCGATGAGTTTGCCGCCGGCGGGCGATCGAACTCTACGACCGAACCGAAACCGGAAAGGAGCGCCGAGATGCTGCGCCCGATCTTCAACCTCCGTGCCCAGCCCGAGCCGACCCGCCCCGCCCGCGACGTGATCATCGCGGCCCGCCGCCGCGCGACGCGCGACAGCATGCGGGAGTGGGTCTAGCCCGGACCGGAGCGGCCGGGCCCGCACCTCGCACGGGCCCGGCCGCCTCCGCCGCTCAGCCGATCGGGTTGCCGTCGACGATGTACACCGTGTCGCGGTTGGCCGCGGATATCAGGAAGTCGGGGGCGCCGTTCCCGTTGGTGTCTCCGATGCCGACCGCGTCGAAGCCGAGGTCCTCGTTCGGCGTGGTGCTCGTGATCGTGCGCAGGCGCTTCCCGGTCGCCCCGGAGAAGATCTGCACCTTGCCGGCCGCCTTCGCGCCGTCGCTGCTCGTGTAGTTGCCGACGATGATATCCGGGACCCCGTCGCCGTTGACGTCACCCGCGGTGCGGCCGGGGCCCATGCCCTCGCCGGCCGCGCCGCGCCAGGCGTGCAGGCGGGCCCCGTCGACGCCGGAGTAGACGGCCGCGTAGCCGCCCGCCGCGCCGGCATTGTTCGAGGCGTAGTCGCCGATGTAGATGTCCGGCACGCCGTCGCCGTTCACGTCGCCCACGCCGGCCACGAAGAACTGGCCGAACGCGGCGTTCCCGTGCTCCCCACGGATGCGGAAGAGCAGCTTGCCGGTGCGCCCGGAGTAGACGTCGACCGCGCCGTGCCCGGGATCCTTCCCGCTCGCACCGACGATCAGGTCGGGCACGCCGTCGCCGTTCAGATCGGCGGTGTGGGCCACGCCGTCGCCGAACTCGTCGGCGCGCCGGTGGGCGGAGAGGACGCGGATCGTGCGGAACGTCCGCCCCGAGATGACGTACGCGTGGCCGGTGTCCGCCCCGGCGCCGGGGGCGCCCACGAGCAGGTCGGGAACGCCGTCGCCGTTCAGGTCGCCCGCGCTCGAGACCGCGGCGCCGAACATGTCGCCGTGATGGTGTCCGCGCAGCCGCACGATCGTCTTGCCGGTCGCGCCCGAGTAGACGTAGGCATGGCCGATGTCTCCGGCCTGGCCGACGGCGCCGCTGATGACGTCGGAGACCCCGTCGCCGTTCACGTCCCCGACGTCCGCGATCGCGTAGCCGTCCTGCTCGCCCGGCCGGCCGCTGCGGCGGAACAGCAGGTGGCCGGTGCGGCCCGCGTAGACCCAGACGCGGCCCTGCATCTTCGACCCGCCGTCCACCTCGCCGATGATCGCGTCGGTCACGCCGTCGCCGTCGACGTCGCGCAGCTCGCTCACCGCCCAGCCGAACAGGGCGCCCTTGCCGGTGGTCGGGCCGTGGAAGGTGCGCAGCACGTGCACCGGCTGCACGAAGCTCCCGGACGCGCCGGCCGCCGCCGTGAACGTTGCCAGGACGACCGCCGCGATGGCCGCCGCCCGCGTGAAGACTCGAGACATCGATCCCTCCTCCGTCGGACTGGGAGCGATGCTACGAACGCCCCGGAGCGGGGACATAGGACGTTCTTGCGGCCCGCGCTCAGGCGGCCAGAAGGCGTCCGACCAGGCCGGGCAGCGCCGTCCCGTCGGCCGCGGCCGCCCGTACCGCGGACGGCGTCTCGCCGAACGCGCGCCGGAACCGCGACGTGAAGTGGCTGTGACCCTGGAAGCCGAGCTCGAGCGCGATGTCCCCCACCGGCACCCCGCCCAGCAGAGGGCCGAGCGACCGCCGCAGCCGCAGGTGCAGGTGGTACTGGTGCATCGTGTAGCCGGTGCGCGCGTGGAACGCGCGCAGGAGGTGGAAGCGCGAGTAGTGCGCCTCGCGCGCGATCCGCTCGAGCGGCAGCAGGCGTCCGGGCGAGCGGGCCATGAGCTCCTTCGTCTGCTCGACGGCGCCTCCCCCGGCGCCGCCGGCCGCCGCCGGCGAGGGCCGGAGCGTCGTCACGACGAGATCGCGCGCCAGCCGCTCGGCGACCGCCGCGTCGGAGCCCGGCCGCGACAGGTAGGCGGCCAGGAGCCGCTGCGCCAGCCACACCGTCGGGGTCAGCGCGGGGTCGTCCGCCGGCCCAGGCCGCAGGCCCAGCTGCTCGTACATTCCCGCCCCGAGCACGACGAACAGGCAGTGGTCGCCCTCGCTGGTCAGGTGGCGGCGGCGGAAGCGCAGCCGCGGCGGGTAAAGGACGGCGTGGTTCGGCGTCGCCACGAGCTCCGGCATGGCCTGGCGGGCGATGTGCACGGGCGTCCACGGGAAGACGACGTGGAACCCCTCGCCGATGTCGTTCTCGCACGCCCAGCGGCCGTCCGCCGGCGGGCAGACGAACTCCCCGACGGTCACGTCGTCGGTGGCGAGCAGCGTGCGGATGGTGGCCGCGGAGGCCATGGCTCCAGTATGGCGGCTCGGCGGGGGTGCGCTGGCATGAAGTTGCGCAATATGGTGCGGAGAGTGATCGACTGTGTCGTGCACGCGGAGGTCGGGTCGGTGGAGCAGCTGGTTCCCCACCTGCCGCCGCACTGGCAGGCGGTCGTTTCGGAGACGGGGTTCCGGGGCCCGTACGTCGCGACGCAGCCGGCCGGCGCACCGACCATGTGCGCGCCGCGCTTCCTGCGCGCCGACGGCGCGATCGAGGGGACGGCGCCCGACCACCTCGCGCGCGTGCTCGACCGCTGGTCGGCCGATGTCGGGATCCTCTGTTGCGACTACGCCGTCGACGGCATTCGAAACCCGGACGCCGCGGCCGCGCTCGCCGCGGCGGTGAACGACTGGCTGGTCGAGACATGGCTGCCCGCCGACGAGCGCTTCCGCGCGTCGCTCGTGCTGCCGATCGCCCAGCCGGAGGCGGCCGCAGCCGAGATCGACCGCCTGGGAGGTCATCCGCGCGTCGTCCAGGCCCTGCTCCCCGTCCGCTCCGCCGCACCCTACGGAGACCGTCGCTACCTGCCGGTCTTCGCGGCCGCCGATCGCGCCGGGATCGCCGTCGGGCTGCGCGCCGGCGGCAATCCCGGCAACCCGCCGACCGGGACCGGCTGGCCGTCGTACTTCGCCGAGGAGCACGCCGGCATGCCGGCCGTGTTCCAGACACAGCTTCTCAGCCTCGTCGCCGAGGGCGTCTTCGAGCGCTTCGCCGGCCTGCGGCTCGCGCTCCTCGGCAGCGGGTTTGCCTGGCTGCCCGCCTTCCTGTGGCGGCTCGACAAGGAGTGGCGCGGCATGCGCCGTGAGATCCCCTGGGTGCGGCGCGCGCCTTCCGCGTCGATCGCCGACCACGTGCGGATCGCGCTCCAGCCGATCGACGTGCCGGCGACGGAGCTCGGTGCCCTTCTCGACGATCTGCCGTCCGAGGATCTGCTGATGTTCTGCACCGACCATCCGCGCTGGCAGTTCGATGCCGACGAGGACGCGCTTCCGGCCGCGATTCCGGAGCCGCTCCGCGCCCGGATCTCCGGCGTGATCGCCCGCGACTTCTACCGCCTGCCGTGACAGTCGAGGCCCCACGGGACGGCTCGTCCGCCGAGCGATCGGCTCCCTCCGCGATCGTCGACGCCGACATCCACAACACGTGGCCCGAGCCGGCCGCGCTCGACGCGTACCTGCCGGAGCGCTGGCGACGCCTGCGTGTCCAGCTGGGCGAGCGCCTCCACGCCGGAGCGCAGTACCCGCGCCTGAACCCGGCCGCCGCGCGCACGGACGCCTGGCCGGCCGAAGGCGGCCTGCCCGGCTCGAGCCTCGACCTCATGCGCGAGCAGCTCCTCGACCGCTGGTCGATCGAGCACGGGATCCTGAACCCCTTGCTCGAGGCCGGTGAGCTCCTGAACCTCGAGTACGGCGCGGCGTTCGCCCGGGCCATCAACGACTGGCAGGTCGCGGAGTGGCTCGAGCCGGAGCCGCGCCTGCGTGCGTCGATCACCGTGCCGTACGAGGACGGCGCGCTCGCTGTCGCCGAGATCGAGCGGCGCGCGGGCGACCGCCGCTTCGTCCAGGTGCTCCTGGCGTCGCGCACGCTCGAGCCGCTCGGCCGACGCCGGTACTGGCCGGTGTACGCGGCGGCGGAGGCGGCCGATCTGCCGATCGGGATCCACTTCGGCGGCGCCGGAGGCTTCCCCACCACAGCCGCCGGCCTGCCGTCCTTCTACTTCGAGGAGCACGCCGGGATGGCGACGGCCTTCCAGGATCAGCTGACGAGCCTCGTCTTCGAGGGGGTGTTCGAGCGCTTCCCGGGGCTGCGCGTCGTCCTGATCGAGGGCGGGTTCGCCTGGCTCCTGCCGCTGATGTGGCGGCTCGATCGTACGTGGCGCATGCTGCGCGACGAGCTTCCGCACGTGACCCGGCCGCCGTCGGACACCATCCGCCATCGCGTGTATCTGACAACCCAGCCGATCGAGGAGCCGCCGCAGCCGGCGCAGCTCGCCAGGCTGCTCGACCGGATGGACATGGACGAGCGCCTCCTCTTCGCGACCGACTATCCGCACTGGGACTTCGACGCGCCCGACCGCGCCCTGCCGCCGGTGCTCGGCGGGGCCCGCCGCGACCGGCTCCTGCGCCGGAACGCGCGCGCCCTCTACCGGTTCGGCTGATGGGACAGCACGTGCTCGGCCCGATCGACGACTTCCCGCCCGGCTCACGCCGGATCGTCGATCTGGACGGGCGCTCGATCGGGGTCTTCAACGTGGACGGGCGGCTGTACGCGCTGCGCAACCGCTGCCCGCACCAGGGCGCGCCGCTCTGCCTGGGCCTGATCGCCCCGCTCGTGACCGCGCCCTGCCCCGGCAGCTACGTCGCCGAGCGCACCGCGGTCATCCGCTGCCCCTGGCACGGGTGGGAGTTCCATCTTGCCGACGGCCGCTCGTGGGTCGACCCCGAGGGGACGCGGGTGCGGGCGTACCCCGTCGAGGTGCGCGAGGGGCAGGTGCTGATCCGGTTGCCCTGACGGCTACAGCCGAGTCGTCCGGACGCCGATAGACAACACATGAACCGATGGCGGATCCGCCTTGCCCTGGCGTCGCTCGTCCTTGCCTGTTGCCTTCTGACGCCCGCCGTGGGCGCGTGGGCCGGCGTCGGCGGCGGGACGCAGCGCTGGACGGCGACTTACGATGCGGGGACGCCCGCGTTCTCGTACGACGTGGCGGTGAGCCCGGACGGGTCGACCGTGTTCTCGACCGGCACAACGAGCTACGGCACGACCGCGCCCGGCCAGATGGCGACCGTGGCGGTCGACGCCCAGACCGGCGAAACGAAATGGTCCCGCGTCTACCAGAGCACCGGCGTCGCCGGCCAGAGCGACCGGGGAACCCGGATCGCGGTCAGCGCCGACGGCTCGAAGGTCTTCGTGACGGGCGAGAGCTCGTGCCCGTACGGCTGTGGCTCCGGCGCGTTCTCCGGCTATTCGACCGTCGCCTACGACGCTGCCACGGGGCACAGGCTGTGGGCGGCCCAGGTCGCCGACGACGGCCCCGGTGCGTACTCGATCGCGGTGACCCCCGACGGTTCGACCGTCTTCGTCAACGGTGAAGCGGCCGCCTGGCCGGGCAACGAGACCATCGCCTACGACGCCGCAACCGGGAGCCAGCTCTACGCGATCCCGAGCTCCGACTACATGGCTCCGTGGAACGCGCTGGCCGTGAGCAACGACAGCTCGACGGTCTTCGTCGCCTCGGTCAGCGGCTCGCAATGCGGGCTCGACATCTCGACATACAACGTCTCCGATGGAACGCCGGGCTGGTCGGCCGGCTATCCCGAGTGCATCCCGGCAGACGCCCACCTGGCGATCACGCTCAGCCGCGACGGATCGACCCTCTACGCCGTCGGCGGCGCCCGTGGCGAGTTGCGACCGTCGCCTTCGACGCCTCCACCGGGGCGCAGCTCTGGGCGGCCGTCGACAGCCAGGTGGCGGTCGACGGCGACATCCAGCCGTCGATCGCGGCGAGCCCCGACGGTCGCGAGGTGTTCGTTCTCGGCAGCCCCGTCTGTACGCCGAGCTGCTCGGACGAGCCGCTCATCACGATCGGGTACGAGGCCGCGAACGGCGATCAGCTGTGGAAGTCGCAGTACGACAGCGGCGGCAGGACGTATCCGTCCGACCTCGCCGTGAGCGCCGACAGCTCGCTCGTCTACGTGGCGGGGCAGGAGCAGATATCGACGCACGTCAACGCGCCGCTCATCGCGTACGACGCCGCGACCGGAGCCGAGGCGTGGGTCGACGACTACCAGGACAACAGCGCGTTCGCGCTCGCCGCGAGCCCCACGGGCGCGAACGTCTACATCGGTGGGACGTTCACCACGCTGACGTCCGCGACCAGCTCGGGCCACCTCCGCCCCATGGCGCGGTCGGGGTGCTCGGTGAGCGCGTGCGGCTACTCCGTGACCGCGTACAACGGCCACGCGGGTGCCGGCGTGTCCCAGGATCGCGACCCGTCCCCCGGCTTCGACGGATGGAGGACGATCTTCGACCGGACCGCGCTGGGCGGCGCATACCGGGCGAGCCGGACCGCGGGCGACGCCGCGACGTACACCACCCCCCGGACCCGGAAGGTGGTGTGGATCACCCACGTCGGCCGCCAAGGGGGTCGCGCACGGCTGCTCATCGACGGGCGTTCGCACGGGACGTTCGACCTCTACGCGGCCGCCGGGGCCGTCCGCAGGCTCCGGTTCCCGAACCTCCCGCTGAAGAAGCATGTCGTGACCATCGAGGTGCTGGGAACGAAGGACGCGGCGTCCAGCGGGCGATGGGTGGCCGTCGATGCCTTCGTCGAGCGGGACAACCTCCATCAGGAGACGGCGCCCGGGGTGATGTACGGCACCTGGCGAGGAGTGGTGGCCCGGGCTGCGAGCGCCGGCACCTACCGGGTGAGCAAGTTCCCCCGCGGACGCCTCACCCTCGCGTTCACCGGGCACCGGCTCGAGTGGATCACCGCGACCGGCCCGGCGTACGGCCGGGCCAGGCTCGTGATCGACGGCGTCGGGCACACCGTGGATCTCTACCGGGCCCGTCACCACTGGCGTGTCGGCGTCTCCTTCACCGGTCTCGGAGCCGGGACGCACCACGTGACGCTGATCCCGCTCGGGACGAAGGACCGGGCGTCCGCCGCGGCGAACGTCGTGTTCGACGCGTTCGTCGTGCGCTAGCGGATCATCGCCTCGAGCTCCGTCGCCGGAACGCCTCGCTCGGAGAAGTGGCGGCGCGTCCTCTCGAGCCGCGTGAAGACGTCGTCGTAGCCGATCGGCGTGCCGTCGGGATCGACGTAGATCAGCGCGCCGTGGACGTGGAACGTCGTGATCATCTCGTCGCAGCCCTCGGGGACGACGAGCGTGTGCGTCTCGCCGGGCGGCTCGAACGCGAAGCCGCCCTCGGTCGCCTCCCAGTCGTGCTCGAGGTAGTGCCAGCGGCCGCGCTGCACGAACGCGAGCACCGGCCCGGTGTGCCGGTGGCGGGCGACGATGCCGGCCCGCGTCACCTTCATCACGTGCGCGTAGGCGCCGTGCGTCACGTCGAAGAGCAGCGGCCGCGACCACACGCCCTCGTCCAGCGGCACCCACAGCCGTGCGTCCCGGGGGAGCAGGTCGGCGATGACGAGGTCGTCCCGCATGTCCGCCGGCTGGGCGCCGCGGTACGGGGTGGCGGAGACGTCTCGGACTCGGGCTCGGTCGACGGTCATGGGATCAGGGTCTCCTCGGGAGAGGGTTTGGACGGGGGTCCTCCGTGGCGGCATACGTCATAGCAGCACGATGGCAGGATGCGCGGTTGGAAGACTCCGGGGCGGGTATACACGTGCCATGTTCGCGCGTGAGCGGGTCGTGCCAGGCGTCCTCGCAGGCGTCGGCGCAGTGTTGGCGGGGGTTCTCGTCGGAACCGGGATTGGCGGCAAATCCGGTGCGGCGATCGAGGCGGTCGTCGTGCAGGCGGCGATGCCGGGCGCGGCCGTTCACGCCTCGCTTCCCGATCCCGCAGATCCGTCCGCGGCCGAGGGCGCGGCGGTGGGACGACGGATGGCGATCGCCGTCCGCGGCGTGCGGACGAGGCACCCGTCTTCGGCTCGGCGTCCCGTGGGGCGGGCCGCGGTCGCGCGGATCGCACATCCGGCGGCGGCCCGGCCTTCCCGGCCGGCCGCAGCCGCCGACCGGAAGCGCGCCGGCCAGGTCAAGGCCGATCAACCGGCTCCGCTGCCGGCGGCCCGGCGCGTGCATCGCCGCCACCATCACCACCCGCCCGACGGCCGCAGGCACCACCATGGCCACCGCCGCGCCCACCACCGCCACGCACACCGCTCACACCACGGGCACCACCACGCGCACAGGCCGGGCTGACCCGGCCGGGTGGCCGCGCGAAGCCGCGCGCCGTTGCGCCGGAAGACGCGGCCAAGGCGAATCGGCGACACTCCGGGACGTGCGTTCGAGTCGCCGGCGGTTCCTGGTCGCCGCGGCCGTGCTCGGCTCGGCCGCCGTCTCCGGGTGCGGAGGCGCGCCCGCCCCGGCGCGCTATCGCTGGCGCAAGGGTGCGATGGACGGCGGCGGCTACTGCAACGCAGTCGCCACCGATCCGCACCGACCCGGCGAAGCCTCGGCGGCGGGTGACATCTGGGGCGAGTACGCGACCCGGAGCGGCGGCGCCTACTGGTACCCGACCATGACCGGTGCGACCGCGGTCGATGAGATCTACGGCCGCGCCGTCGCCTACTCGGAGCAGCATCCCGGCCTGCGCTACTTCGGCATCGGCGTGCTCCGAGACCGGGACGCTCACCATCACGGCTACCTGGGAGCGGTGGCGCCTGGGTCGCTGCGGCTCGAGCGCCGCAACCAGGCGATCACGTTCTCGAGCGACCTGCCGGTCGGGACGGCCCACGACGTGCCGCGCGCCGTCGGGCACCTCATCGCCGTCGACCACGACCGCGGTCGTGGCGTCGAATACGTGTACGCGCTCTCCCGCCAGGGGCTCGTGCGCTCGACCGACGGCGGGGCGTCGCTCACGCCGCTCGGGCTCCCGGCGCCGCTCCCGGATGCCGCCTGGTCGGCGCTGTGCCTGTGCCCGGACGGCTCGCTGCTGGCTGCGAGCTTCCGCACCAGCTTCCGGTCGGGGTCGCGAGTGTGGCGGATCGAAAGCCCGCGTGCGCGGCTGGCGATCGGCCTCGAGCAGGCCGCGCCGGCGGTCGTCGAGGACATCGCCGTCGTCGACGGCGTCGTCTACGCGGCATGCGGGCCGTACGGGCTCCACCGGGTCGACGGTCGGGCCTGGACGCCCGTCTCGCCCGGCGCCTTCGCGGGCTGCCACCTGTCCTCCGTCGCGGGTCACAGCGGTGTGCTCTGGGTCGGCAACGGCATCGCCATGACCGACCACCGCTACATCGCCCGGTCACGGGATGCCGGGCGCACTTTCGCCTGGACGACCCGGCCGGCCGAGGTGAGCGACGCGGTGCTGGGCACCGGCCGGCGATGGTGGCTCGCGTCCTCCTGGCCGGGACTCGCCAAGGACGGGTACTCGGTCAGCCA
>Ga0134126_10005457_pt1 | contig 15898 bp, 11 predicted proteins | sample KB31752_FD_96881 | JGI IMG/M metagenome (GOLD analysis project Ga0134126, IMG submission 96881) | Terrestrial soil microbial communities with excess Nitrogen fertilizer from Kellogg Biological Station, Michigan, USA - KB3-175-2 | ecosystem: Environmental > Terrestrial > Soil > Unclassified ...
CAATTCTGCCGTGGGCAGAAAAGCTGGGCTGAGCGATGAAAAGCTATTGGCAGTGTGTAGAGGCAATCTCAGCATCCTCACTGACACCGAACGTCTCGCCGTCGATCTAGCCGACGCCATGGTCGCAACCCCCGCAAATATCTCCGACGAACTTTATGGTCGTTTGCGTGCCCAGTTTTCCGAAGAGCAGCTGATGGAATTGTGGGCGCAAATTGCCTTTGAAAATTTCCGCGCCCGCCTAAACCGCGTCTTTGACGTGGGTAGCGACGAGCTTTACAAGCCCGCGCTGTCCTCAAACACGTAGAGGTCCCGTTCCTGCGCTGCTCGTGGGAATTGTCGCTCCGGCCTGCCAAACCAAGATTCTCAATACCGCGCCCCTGGTTCCGCGTCTACTGAATTCACCCTAAGGAACTGCGCATAGAGCATCCCACAATGCTGCTCTTTCATCCGAGAGGCGGATTGGATTTTGTGAAAAGATTGCGGGGAAATAAAGGAGACTCCCATGAGATATTTTGCTGCTTTTACAGCGGCGCTCCTGTTCATGTTCATGGTTATGTCTGTGCCTGCGTTTCCGCAGGCCGATGACCACTCTCAACAAGCGCGCGACAAGGACAGAGATCAAGCACAGGGTAAGGACAAAGACAAGGATCGCGACCAAGGCCGCGCAATGGATCAGGGCCAAAACAGACGTGAGCAAAGAGAAGCACGTCCAGAACAAAGGGAGCAGCGTCCGAACGACCGCGACGCCCGCCAAAATGAGAACCGTCAGAACAATGATCGTCGTGACAATCACGAAGAAGCGCGCCCTTCAGGCACGTACCAGGGGCAGCGCAATGGCGGGTACGCGCAACAAGGCAATCAGCGACCAATGCACGAACGAGGTCACGGAGCTCGCATTCCGCAGGAGCGGTTCCGCGCCAGCTTCGGACGCGAACATCATTTCCACGTGGATCGCGACAGAATCTACAACCAGCGCCAGCCTGTCATCCTGTACGGCGGCTATTCATTTCAGTTAATCGACGCGTGGCCTGTTGACTGGGCGTACTCCGATGACTGCTACATCGATTACGACGACGTCGATGATCAGTACTACCTTTACGACGCCTATCATCCGGGTATGCGGATTGCCGTAATAGTGATTGAGTAGTTTTGCAGCAAGGTTTCAGATGCGCAGCCCTTCGGGGCTGCGCTATGAAGCTGTGGTCTGAGCTTTCACGGCTTCGGTTGCAGAATGTCCACACATGGAACAGAAATGGCCGCCAGCCGGCATGTGCCCTCCACAGTTTGGACAAAATGCCGCGACGGCTCCGGGCTGACTTAATAGCGTCGGGGTGTCGGCGAGCGCCCAGATCAGCGCTCCAACCCAGCCAAGCACGGTCCACCCCAAAAGCAGGTTCACTAACAAAATCGGTATCCGTTGCTTTTTCCTCCAACCCAGGATGGTGGGTAAAACATATAAGGGCAGAAGAAAGACCCCGGCTGCCAGAACTCCCGCGACCACTCTGATCAGAGTAACGTTATCCATCTGGAAAGCGCTCTACTTTGAAGTGCAGGCAGTTTAGCACGCAGAACTCTTGGATGGACGGCACGCGTTTGTGCGCGCATGTGCCTCTTTTGGATGTGCAACGAACGCGCGGGATCGGCTACGCCTCCCTGTGCTTTAGCGATATCAGCGTCAACGCCCCGAGTGCGAAGCCAATCACCATTGCGGCCCGCACCATCGACTTCTTCAGCTTACGCTTGCGTTTCTCTACGAAGGTGCTCTCCGGAAACATCTGTGGAACTTGTGAACCCCCATTATGGAGCCCGAGACTGAGGACCTCTGCGAGGTGGAGAGCATGACGATTGGTGTCCTGCGCGATCTGCTCTTTGCAACTGAAACCATCGGCCACAATGAACGTTGACAGTCCGGCTTTTCGAACTTCGGGCAGCAGCGAACGCTCCCCACAGGCTATGGATACTTCATACTTGTCTTTCTCATAGCCAAAGGCCCCTGCCATTCCGCAGCAACCCGACTCCAAAACACGATAATCAAGCTGCATTTTGTCCATCAGCGATTTCTCTTCCTTCATGTGCATCACTGCCTTGTGATGGCAGTGCCCCTGCACAATCGCTTTGCGTTTGATAGCGGGTGGCCGGTACCCGGGAACTTTCTTGTCAAGAAACTCCGACAAGGTAAAAATGTTCTCCGCAACCTGCTTCGCTGTGCTCGATTTCGGAAACCAGTTATGAAGTTCATCGCGAAAGACTGAGCAGCAACTCGGCTCCAAAACAACCATGGGGACGTTTGCCGAGATGTAAGGGGAAATAGCTTTCAGGTTACGCTGCAGATAAGCCCGAGCCATGTCGAGAAACCCATAGTCATAGAGCGGTCTGCCGCAGCAAAGGTGCTGGGACAGGACTACAACTTCAAAACCGGCGTTTTCCAGAACTTCCACCGACGCCTGCGCTGTTTCCGGCATGAAGTAGTTGTTGAATGTGTCCGCCCACAAGAGCACTTTCTGTCGAGTACCGGGTCGAGGTTTTCGCTTTCGAAACCACGCCTTAAAAGTTTCTGGGGCAAACGCTGGAATTTCTCTTTGTTGCGGAACGCCGGCCGCCAGCTTCGCGACATTCCGCAGTCCGGGTAATTGAGTAAACAGATTGGCGAACCCCGGTGCTATCGACGCCAGCCGTGCCCATTTGTCGACCCATCCGAACGCATAGGCGTAGACCGGACGCACTCGCCCTTTCCAGTAGTGTGCGAGGAACTCCGCCTTGTACGTCGCCATGTCGACATTGACCGGGCAATCTCCTTTGCAGCCTTTGCACGCGAGACAAAGGTCCAGTGCTTCCTTAACGTGTTCGTCGCGCCAGCCATTGCGGATCACGTCGCCGTGCATCATTTCCCACAGAAGGTGTGTCCGGCCCCGCGTGGAATGCATTTCCTCTCGAGTGACCATGTAACTCGGACACATGGTGTCCTGCGTACCTTCGCCATTCTCCCGCCGGCACTTACCTACTCCCACACAGCGCAGGGCCGCATGGGCGAAGCTCCCGTGATCCTCTGGAAATTGGAAATAAGTCGGCGGATCCCATGGGTGATAACCCGCTCCCAGACGCAGATTTTCATCGATGCGATAGGGCTCAACCACCTTGCCGGGATTCATCTTCCAATCAGGGTCCCAGATGGACTTGAATTCACGGAAGGCTTCAATCAATTCCGGTCCAAACATCTTGTAGAGAAACTCGGCTTTGGATTGCCCGTCGCCATGCTCGCCGGAGATTGAACCGCCATAGCTTGTAACCAGGTCGGTCGCTTCTTCCATAAAGGCGCGCCACTTGCGGATCCCCGGCTCGCTCAGCAGGTCGAAGTTGATACGGCAATGGATGCACCCCTGTCCGAAGTGTCCATAAAGAGCAGAGCGGTATTCGTACTTTTCGTAGAGCGCGCACAAGTCGCGGAGATAGTCGCCGACCTTTTCCGGCGCCACCGCCGAATCTTCCCAACCTTCCCACGTCAGCGGCTCACCCGGAACGAATGCTGTCGCGCCTAAGCCCGCCTCGCGGACGTCCCATATTTCTTGCTGCTCGCTTTCATCGACACACAACTTCATCGATGGCGCCCCGGCGCCTTCCAATGCCGACATCGCCGCGCGCGCCTGTTGCTCCGCTTCTTCCGTTGTGCCGGCTCCGAATTCAACAATCAGCCATCCTTTTCCGTCCGGAAGCACGGAGAGGTCCTGCGCTTGCGGCATTCCTTTCTTCTTCACGTTTTCGATTAGAAAATTGTCGAGTCCCTCAAATCCGATGGGCTTGTGCTCAAGCAATTTGGGAACATGATCGCCGGCATCGTAGATACTTGGGTAGCCAAGCACCAGCAACACCCGCTTGGGATAGCTATAGATAAGCTCGACTTCAGCTTCGAGGATGGTAACGCACGTGCTCTCGGTACCCACAAGTGCTCTCGCAACGTTGAAGCGACCGTCCTCTCCCGGCAGGAGTTGATCCAGGTTGTAACCCGAGACGCGTCGCGGGATGCGTGGGTATCGCTCACGCACCAGCTTGCCATAATGGTCGCGTAGTGATTTCAATTGTGCATAGATCTTTGCTTCGCGGCCGCTGCCGGCGATCTTCGCGTTTAACAGTTCCTCATCCATCCAGCCGACTGTCATTTGGGTGCCGTCGTAAAGAAGAATGTCCATCGACAGCAGGTTATTGTCAGCCTTGCCATTCATCTGCGCATGAACGCCGCAGGAGTTGTTGCCCAACATCCCGCCAAACGTGCAGTGGTCATGCGTCGCTGGATCGGGGCCCCAGGTCAGCGTGTAAGGTTTCGCCGCGTTGCGCAGAGTATCGCAAATCGTTCCGGGTTGGACGCGCGCATGTTTGTGCTCGGGGTCAAGTGCGAGGACATTATGAAGATACTTCGACCAGTCAATGACGACCGCCACGTTGCAGCACTGCCCCGCCAGGCTCGTTCCTCCACCGCGCGATAACAAGGGGGCACCGAACTTCCGACAGGCCGCGACAGTTTCGATTACATCCTGTCTCGATTTTGGAATGACCACACCAATCGGCACCTGCCGATAATTCGAACCATCCGTGGCATATAGTGCTTTGCTGCCCGCGTCAAAACGAACTTCACCTGCCACAACGCGCCGAAGTTCCCCTTCAAGGGCGGAGGCATCAATATTCCGCGAGTTGTTCTTCCAGGATTGTTTCAGGCTGTCAGGTGCTACCAGTGGAACTCGGCTCGCGGACATCTGTCCCCTCCGTTTATCCCTTATGCTGCAAAGCGTTGTGCATCAATTTGCTTAAACTCAATTCCCATGCCTGGCCGCCGCAGGTTGGGTGAAAGTTCACCCGCTATAGGCATGGAGACGCCATCGAAAAACATCTTTTCTATCCGCACGTGGTCGTGAAAATATTCCAAGTGTCGCATTGGGATTGCTGCACAACCTAAGTGCATGTGGATGGTTGGCGCGGTGTGGGCCGAGAGTGGGACATGGTGGGCTGCGCAAAGAGCCGCAGCTTGCCGAAATCCGGTGATTCCTCCGCAGCGTGTTGCGTCGGCTTGAAGTACGTCGACCGCACCTGCGTCCAACATACGACGGAAATACCACGAATCGTATCCGTACTCTCCGGCAGCGATATCCATTCCGGCAGGCGCGCGATCGCGCAGCAATCTCAATCCTTCCAAATCGTCTGACGATACGGGTTCCTCGAACCAACTCACGCCACTGTCCGCAAACTTTTCGGCTTGCGCCAGTGCCTGCTTGCGGCTATAAGCACCATTCGCATCGACGAAGAGTTCTGCGCTTGGGCCAATAGTGTCCCTTGCCACAGCGACTCTGTGTAGATCCGCGTTCGCGTCGCGGCCAATCTTCATCTTTACGCGCGAAATCCCTTGCTCCACCCAACCACCAAACTGATTTCGAAGTTGCTCATCCGAATACGACGTGAACCCACCGCTGCCGTAGATTGAGACCGAGTCGCGCACGGCGCCGAGAAGAGTCGCCAGCGGAAGGTTGAGTAGATGCGCTTTCAAATCCCACAGCGCCACATCGACCGCCGAAATGGCCATCGATGCGATTCCTGGCCGTCCCAGGTTGCGAATACGCCGCGCCATCTGGTTCCAACAAGCCACTGGCGACATGGCATCCTGCCCTGCAACCACGTTTGCCAGGAGTTTGTGAATCAGCGTGGCGGTTGCTGAATCCGCGTAGGTGTATCCGAGGCCGATCTCGTTCCCGGCAAACGCATGCACCACCACCAGTGTTGTGGAGTCCCATTCCAAAGTACCGTCCGATTCCGGGAAATCAGTCGGTATCGTGTACTCACGTACTTCGAGACGGTCGATCGAGATGCGCGAGAGCGTGGCGGAAACTCCTTCAGCTGACTTGCAAGTTGCTGCTGCCGCTGCGGCAACAGGGCAGTGTCGTCGAACCTACTCTTTAGAGATGACTCGCTCCACCCGAAGGGTAGGCTGGAAATAGGAAAATTCTCCAAGGTGAATCCTGCGACATCAACTGAACAACCGAGGCCTGCTCTCGTATTCACCCTGACATTCTCCAGTCATACCCACTGCATGTCCGTCCTGCGCATCTGAAATACGACATTCTGGCTGCGCGGAGGATTTCGAATGAACGCAAGTGACGTACTCGTGGAAACCCTAATGGATTGGGGTGTGGAAGTCATTTTCGGCTTGCCCGGAGATGGAATCAACGGCGTCATGGAATCGCTGCGAACGCATGCAGACAAGATCCGCTTCGTCCAAGTTCGCCACGAGGAAGCGGCTGCCTTCATGGCGTGCGGTTACGCCAAGTTCACGGGCAAGCTGGGCGTCTGCCTCGCGACTTCAGGCCCTGGCGGGATTCACCTCTTGAACGGTCTCTACGACGCGAAGCTTGATAACCAACCGGTGCTCGCGATTACAGGTCTCCAGTTTCACGATCTTATTGGCACCTACACGCAGCAGGACGTCGCTCTCGACAAACTGTTCATGGACGTTTGCGTCTTCGACGAGCGCATCATGGGTCCAACTCACGTTGAGAACATCACAGACCTTGCCTGCCGCACCGCCCTTGCCTATCACGGAGTCGCTCACATTACCATTCCTGTGGATTTTCAGGAAATGGAAGTCAAAAAGAAGCAAGCCTCGAAGCGCAATGTTCCCCATCACACTTCCGATGTTGCTGCTCGGAGTGCTCGCTTGCCCAACCGCGCGGACCTCGAACGAGCGGCGGACATCCTCAATTCCGGCAAGAAAGTCGCGATTCTCGCCGGGCGGGGGGCTCTCGATGCTACAGATGAACTCGAGCAAACGGCAGAGTTGCTGGGTGCCCCGATCATCAAAGCCCTACTCGGGAAAGCTGCAGTGCCTGACGACAGTCCATATACCACCGGCGGCATCGGCCTTCTCGGAACCAAGCCCTCGCAAGAAGCTTTAGAAGACTGCGACACGTTGCTCATCGTGGGAAGTTCGTTCCCCTACATCGAATTCATGCCGAAGCCAGGGCAAGCGAAAGGAATCCAGATCGAACTGGATCCCAAACGCATTGGGCTTCGTTATCCCGTGGAAGTGGGGCTGGTGGGGGATAGCCGGAACACACTTCGGGAACTCATTCCGCTGCTCAAGCGCAAAGAGGATAGAAGCTTTCTCCAAGCCGCACAGGCTGGGATGAAGGACTGGTGGCAAGTGATGGAAAAGCGCGCTACGCGAACCGACAAGCCGATGAAGCCCCAGGTTGTGGCCTGGGAACTCGGCAAGCGCTTGAATGACGACGCCATTGTCAGCTGCGACAGCGGAACAATTGCCACGTGGTGGGCGCGCCACATTCTCGCGCGTCGCGGGCAAATGCATACCTTGTCCGGAAATTTGGCGACGATGGCCCCCGGTCTTCCTTATACGATTGCCGCCCAGATCGCCTACCCCAAACGGCAGTGCATCGCGTTTGTCGGTGATGGCGGCTTTTCCATGCTGATGGCCGACTTTGTCACCGCAGTGAAATACAAACTGCCCATCAAGGTAGTGATTATTAAGAACAATACCTTGGGACAGATCAAATGGGAGCAGATGGTTTTTCTTGGCAATCCCGAGTACGGCGTTGACCTACATCCCATCGACTTCGCTGCGTTCGCTCACGCATGCGGCGGTGTTGGCTTTAGCGTAGACGATCCGGCTGACTGCGGACGGGCGCTTGAGGAATTCTTGGCCGCTCCTGGACCAGCAATTCTGCAGGCGTCGGTAGACCCGTTTGAACCTCCCATGCCCGCAAAGGTCAAGGCCGAGCAGGCGTTGCACTTTGCTGAGTCTCTGGCCCGCGGGGAACCGAACCGTAAGAAGATTGCGTTGACGACCCTTTCCGATGAGGTGCGCGAACTGATTTGAGTTCACCGGCGCAGAGAAGACTTGAGATGGATTATGCGATAGTTAGGCGCATACCTGAAGCATGAGGGACTACGATCCGAAAGGGTTTGTCCTTCTTCAGGGCGGACCCGGATAGCTGCACAATTTCGGCGTCGCGGCTATCCACCGCCGGGGCGCGCAATGCTTGCAGATCTGCAACCCCACCTCGATCGAAGTTCAGTGCAATCTCCACGTCCTTAGCGAGGTCCTTATTCAACAACACCACGCACCATTTGCCACCCGGAAGTTCGGCAGCATACCCCGTTCCGTTAACGCTAGCCGCCTGGAACTTCGCCGCGAAATCGGTTTTAAAGAGTCTGCCGCCACTTAAAGATCCTGCGAACTGAAGACCGCGCGCCACGGGTTCAAGTTTGTACTCTGTCCCAAAGGTCGCAATAGGCGTGTAGAACGGATGGGGATGCGTGGCAATCTCGGCAGGCGTTGCCCCTTGCTCTTCAAGCAGGGTATCGCCGGGCAGGGACCCGCCAACGGAATTCGCAACTGATTTTCCAGTTCCTCCATGCAGGTTGACGCCGGAATAGTTGTTGCTCGCGAGTAGCAGCGAGTAGTCTGCCGCCCACAACGCCGCCGCAAGCACGTCAGAGACGCCCGGCTTCCCACCTCGATAACAGGTGTTGCCTTCGGTCATACGCACACGTGCGCCCACTTTGTTGGCCGCTGCGGTCGCGGTATCCGCCGTCTTTTGTACTTTCGCCATCGTAGCCGGCATTAAAAGGTTGAGGATGTTTACTTCCGGATTCGTCGCCGGGCCGCCGAAATAGTAGTGGTGCGTCAAAGTTGTTACATGCGGAGGGTTCTCAATGGATGGCCACAGTGCCGCGATGTCGATCAGCCACTCGACGCGTGAGGCTACGTCGGGCATGCCAAACTTGGCGCTGGGCACTCGAGCCGTAATCGCCCGTGCCATTGCCAACCATTCCTGCAGATATGTCTTGGCGGACCATGTCTTCGGATCACGCAGATGACGGTCAAACAGATCAGCTTCGTTGCCGATCTGGAAATATTGCAGACTTCCTCCCAGGGCGTCAGCAACGAAAGCCGCTTCTTCGGCCGCGCGCTCCGGCGTGTTCGTACCCATTCCGATTCCGTAGAGGCAGGTCCATCCGGTTGCTTTCAAGAATTCGGCCAGGTTGCGAACCGCCTCTGCCGTGACAGGGTAATAGTGGGCCTTAGGTTCTCCCACCACCTCTCGAATTGTCGGATGAGCGGGTTCCGGAGAGTCGGGCGTCGGTTTCCAATACCCGAATTCGCTGGTATTGCCCCCCAGGCGCAGCACCCCGTGTGCAGTTATTTCTCGGAAAGCATTTATGAGGCCCGTGTTCTTGGACGAGAAGAAACTGGGATCGACAAGCTGCTGCACTTCGTAGGAGAGACCTACAAAATCCGCGGGCATTTGCGGCCCTTCAGCTTTCGACGGGATCGTAAGTCGAACCTGAATTACTGATTTGGATTGGGCGTGCAGATGAGTTGCTCCGGCAGCCATGGCCGCCGTCACCAGGAAATCGCGCCGCGTAATGAATCGCTCCGTCACCCTTCACCTCACACTTGGATTGCGCATTCAGAGTTCAGGCCTCACAGCTCGGCCGCTCGTGCGTACAAACCAAGAACCGCAATGATAATACTTGGCGGCTCAGGCCGAGTGGGCACGAGGAGTTGCGTACCCTGGCAGTGACCTGAGTCACTGGCCGGGGGCATCGTAGTTCGCAGATAATCTTCGGGTAAACACCTGCCATCGCCGGGACCAACTTTGCGGGGGACGGTGTTCCTATAGACTTTGCTGAGGTCATGCAAGGGATTGAGCAACCGAAGCCGGAAGAGAGGCCTGCGCAGGCAGCATCAGCCGCAGCGGATCCGACGCCGGAACCTGTGTCGCTGGTCAATACACGGATTTGCGACTTGGGACTGAAGCTGGAAGGGTCAGATGTCGAACCGTTTGTGCAGCAACTGCACCGTGAACTTGAAGAGAAGAAGATCAGGAAGTTTAAGCCGCAGTGCTATCTGACCGACGAGTGGGGATGCCCGTCGGGCGAGCCTATTATTGGAGTTCCGTTTTACCTGGCGCGAAAAGACCTGGCGCAGATCGAGGCGGAACACAACGACCTCGAAGATCGGCGCGAAATCATGAAGTACTTGCGCCATGAGGCGGGGCACGCATTCAACTACGCGTATCGACTGCATCGTACGCCGGAGTGGAAGCAGCTGTTCGGGCCGTATCGACGGCCGTATCGAGAGAACTATCGGCCGGTGCTGTTCTCCAAAGATTACGTTCGGTACTTGCCGGGATGGTACGCGCAGAAACATCCTGATGAAGACTTCGCCGAAACTTTTGCGGTGTGGATGACCCCTCGTTCGGCTTGGCGAAAGAAGTATCGCGGCTGGGGCGCCCTGGCAAAGTTGCAGTATATGGACCGGATTGCGCGCGAAGTGGGCAACGTCGATCCCCTGCGTAAACGCGGGTCGCCCGATATCACCGTTGATGACATGGAGATCACCGTCGGCGAGTTTTATCGGCACTCGACCGAGCAGATTCCGCTGTTCGAAGCGAATCTCGATGCGGATCTCGCGGCGATGTTCAGCGCACCACGAAAAAAAAAGAGCGCAGAACCAGCGGAGATGTTTGTTGCACGTCATCGCAAAGTGCTGATAGATCACATTGCGAGTTGGACGGCGATGCAGAGGCCGCTCATACGGAAGTTGGTCGAGGCGATCCAGAAGCGCAGCGCGGAACTGGGGCTGATGATCGACCGTGGGCGAGAATCAGAACATCTATCGGAATTCACGGTTTTTGCGACTACGCTAGTAATGAACCATCTGGCGCGCAGCAAGTCGTTTCAGGCATAGAAACACCATGGCAGACAAACTCAAAATTGCTGTGCTTTACGACGCCTGGGGAGAGGAAACTCCCGATTCGGAGAAGGCGGCGGAGTCGGGCCGAAAGCGCAAGGAGAAAGAAGATCGCGAGGAGATCTTCGACGCGCTGACCAAGCTTGGACACGAGCCTTTCTATCACGTGCTCGACGGGCGCACGCAGTCGTTGCATGCCCTCGCGAAGTGCGGCGCTGATCTCGTATTTAACCTGACCGAATCCTACGCGGGCGACGACACCATGGAAATGAACGTCGCCGCATACTTGGACCTGATTGGCCTGCCGTATACGGGCGCCGGGCCGCACGCGAGTTTCCTGGCGCAGGACAAGGCAACGGCAAAAAAAATGTTTGCCTTCCATGGAATTCGCACGCCGTATTTTGCGACAGCGTACCGGGGGAATATCGATCACGCCCACGACGTGAAGTTTCCGCTGATTGTGAAACCTCAATTAGAAGATGGCTCGATCGGCATTGACGCAGCGGCGGTCGTGAATGGCGTGAAGGAACTGATGGAACGCGTGCAGTACGTGCAGAATGAGTTCGATTCTCCGGCTCTGATCGAGGAGTACATCGAAGGGCGGGAAATTTACGCGGCAATTCTTGGAAGTTATGAGCGGACGGAAGTATTGCCGCTGGTCGAACTGGATTTGTCCCAACTTCCCGAGGGCGTACCGCGCATTGCCAGCCGCGACGTGAAGTTCGAGCGGGACTCGCACGCGTATAAGGTGACCAAATCTGCGGTGGTCGAAGATTTAGATGAAGAGACAACGCAGAAGCTGTCCGATACGGCAATCGCGGCGTACAGAGCGGTCAAGCTGCGCGACTATGGACGCATTGACATGCGGCTTACGGCGGACGGCGAGGTATACGTCATCGAGGCAAACCCGAATCCCTGGTTGTCGAGCAAACATGAATTCGCGATGGCGGCGAAGAAGTCAGGCCGCTCCTATACGGAATTGATCAAGAGCATCTTGGAACTGGCGCTGGAGCGCACCCGCAAGACGGCAGCATCAGATTAAGCCACTTTTTCACCACGGGAGACACGGAGACACTGAGAAGAGGCGGGAAAACTTCTTTTCCACGGATGAACACGGATCAACACGGATATCTAATTTCGATTTAGATCGGTGTTTATCTGTGTGGATCCGCGGTAATGAAGTTGTCTTTCGTGTCTGCCGCGGGAAATACGGCTACGCCCTCTGCGAAGCTTTCGCTTTCCTTGCCTTCTGTTCCACGCATGAACACGGATCAACACGGATATCTAATTTCGACTGAAATCCGTGTATATCTGTGTAGATCCGTAGTAATGAAGTTGTCTTTTCATCATGTCTGCTGCGGGAAATATGGCTAGGTCGTTTGCGAGGCTTTCGCTTTCCTTCCCTTCTTCTCGCTCGCGGAAATCTCAATGCGATTTCTTCCACCCTGCTTGGCGGCGTAAAGCGCCTTGTCGGCCGATTCAATCACCTGCTCGACGGTCGCGTGCGGTCTCGATTCCGCAATCCCAATACTGACAGTCACCGAAAGTGCGCCGGAAGTTGGGTGCCTGGTGGTTTTTGTTTTCCGGCCCGGGGCTGCTCGACGGTCGGTTTCGCGGGGCGTTTTGCGACGATCTTCTCCCCGGCGAAGACGGAACGAGCAGCTTTCGATGTTCATGCGCAAGAGCTCGAGATGCTGGAAAACATTCTGCGCGTTACGGCTCGGAAAGAGGATGGTGAACTCTTCACCTCCCACGCGATAGGCGTGGCCGCCACCACTCACATTGGCCAGACGCGCTGCGACCATGCGCAGCACCTGATCGCCGGTGTCATGGCCGTAAGTGTCATTGATGCTCTTGAAATGGTCGATGTCCACGACAGCAACGGCATAGGGCGCTTTGAGGCTGGCGGCGGCATCGTTGAAGGCGCGGCGTGAGTGCAGGCCGGTCAACTCGTCACGGTAGGCGAGCGAATAAGAACTCTCGACGATCGAGCTGGCAAGGATTAATCCCGCAATCGCAAAGTAAGCGACGCCGGCACGAGAGGCACCTCCAACCTCCAGGCCGACGCAAGCGGTCAGCAAGCACCAGAACATCCCGTGATCAATGGCTTTGCCGAAACGGAGCACGCGATACAGAAAGACGCCGAAAGCAATCAGAAACATCAGCAGCGCGGGCTGAGTAAGGCGCAAATGGTACGACCGAATGATAGAGAAATGCAGCAGCGACCAATCCGGTTGATCGGGACGGGAAAAGACCGCCACGAAAGTCGATTGGAAAAATAGGACCGCGACAATTCCGATGAGGTGCTCACGGGTGAGCGTGCGCTCGGGGATCAGAGTCAGCAGGATGAAATCGAGGGGGATCAGCAGGGCTATGACTTCAAACGCCATCTTTCCCTGGCCAAGGTGAAGCGAGCCCTTGGCCTGAAGCGCATATTGCGCAAGCAGAAGCACGACGGCACCAAACACAATTCGAAGCGAGCGAAAGCGGAGGGACAGGGCCAGAGCAGCCACGAAAACGGCGTAGTAGAAGAAGTTGAGACCGGATGGCGTGAAAGGAATCCAGGAGTGCTGAATGAACAGGGCGGCGACCGCGAGGATGATTCCCCCGGGAATAAAGACCGATTTGAGCGTCGTCCTTGTCCAGAGCGTCATGGATTTTCACATTATCCTCCGTCGCAGCGAGGGTATAGAGAGTGGCTTGGCAGGTTCGCAAATGGAGAAGTTTCATTCGCGGAACGCTACGACCATTCGTACGCCTACAAATGCTTGTATGGAGGCGCACGCGGAATGAGAATGGATTCATCTTATTTTCATCCACAAGAGGTTTGCGATGCGCGTACTCATAGCTGAGGATGACGTTGCGCTGGCGAGTTTCGTCCAAAAGGGTCTCGAAGCAGAACACTACGCAGTGGACGTGAGTCACGATGGAGAGCAGGCCCGGGCCATGGCGGGAGAACTGGACTATGACTTGCTGATGCTCGACATGAATATAAAGCACATGGATGGCATGAGTATCTTGCGTCAACTGCGGATGAAGAAGCCGAGTCTGCCAATCCTGGTGGTCACGAACAACGACAAGGTCGAGGATCGCGCTAAATGCCTCGATTTAGGGGCTGATGACTTGGTGGGAAAGCCCTTTTCGTTCACTGAAGTTGCGGCACGAATTCGAGCTCTGCTGAGAAGGAGCCAGAATCCGGCAAAAATAGTGCTGGTGGTTGCGGATTTGAAATTGGATCGTGTGGAGCGGCGGGTGGAACGCGGGGACAAGCCAATCGAACTCACAGCAAAAGAGTTCAGCCTGCTCGAATACCTCATGTTGAATTCCGGAAGACGCCTCACGCGCGCCATGATCATCGAACACGTCTGGGACCTCTCGTTCGACACTTCGACGAACGTGGTCGATGTATACATCAACTACTTGCGACGCAAGATCGACGACGGCTTCGAAAAAAAGCTGATTCACACCGTACGCGGCGTTGGGTACGAACTCAGCACACGGGAAGAGGGCGAGCGCTAAGCGCACATTCTGGAGGTTCGAAAGTTCGTTAAGTAATGACTTTCACCGTTGGCCGTAGTTGTTCCTGATTTTTCCAGTCCTGCCCAGATAGAAACCACTCTCTGCGAATTAGACATTCTTAATTCCGTGCTAATCGCGCTCTTAACTCTGCCTGTTTGAATCAAGTTGTGCGAGGCGGTCTACTCCTCCTCTTCCCCACGGCGCAGTGGCCTCGGTCTCGCCCGACTGTGTTGAGCCGCTGGCTCTTGCTGGGAGCAGCGAGGCGGATTATGAGCGAGCGAAAAAAACCTTGCCGCAATGTGTGGACGAACGAGGAAGAACGACAACGGTTGTTATCGGAGCAGTTGCCGCAAGTTCGATATATTGCGCGTCGAATTCACGAGCGATTGCCGCGGCATGTGCCCCTGGAAGATTTGGTGCACGCCGGTGTTGTTGGGTTGATGGATGCACTAGAAAAATTCGACCTTGGTAAGCAAGTCCAATTCGGCTCGTATGCGAAATTCAGAATTCGAGGTGCGATTCTGGACAGTTTGCGCGAACTCGATTGGGGACCACGCGACCTGCGGCGGCAGGCACGAAGCATTGAGGAAGCACACGATCGGCTGCGATTTCAGCTTGGACATCACCCTTCGGAACCAGAAGTAGCACACGAGTTAGGCATGCCACTGGAAGAACTGCAGAGGCTGCTCGGGAACATCAATGCACTCGAGATCGGCAGCCTGCGGATGATTTCGCCGCGCGACGGGCGGGAAGAGGACCTGTCGGAACGAGTGTCGGCCGACCGAAACAATACCCCGCTCACACAATGTCTGAATTCGGAGATGAAGGAAATCGTCGCTGATGCGGTTCGTCATTTACCGGATCGTGAACGCCGAGTGCTTTCGCTCTACTACTTCGAAGAACTCACCATGAAGGAAATTGGCGGGCTGATGGGCGTCGGCGAATCGCGGGTGTCGCAAATTCACTCGATGGCGGTCCTTCGCTTGCGGGCGCAAGTCGCAGCATTCAGGCGTAGCGGTGACGCGCCTCCGAGGCAGGCAGCCGCGGCTGCATCGGCAATGTAGGCTCGAGGCAGCCGCGGTCCTGATTAGCCAGGGAGCAACATCCCTTTTTCCAAGTGCCGGGTGACGTGCGCGTACGAAGCGGCGTGAGGATCGTGCGTCACCATCACAATCGTTTTATGGAACTCCGTATTGAGGCGCTTGAGGATTTCCAGCACTTCCGTCGCGGAATGGCTGTCGAGGTCGCCGGTTGGCTCGTCCGCCAGCAACAGGGTCGGATCGCTGACAATGGCGCGGGCAATCGCGACGCGCTGTTCCTGACCGCCGGAGAGCTGCTTCGGAAGGTGATGAACACGATCTCCCAAACCCACCAGGTTCAGCGCAGTCAGAACGTGCTCTCGCCGTTGCTTTGAGCTCAGCTTTGTGAGGAGCAGAGGGAGCTCAACGTTCTCAAACGCCGTGAGCACTGGGATCAGGTTGAACGTCTGAAAGACATAACCGATGTGCTCATTGCGCCACTTGGCTGCCTGAGTATCGCTGAGCGAGAAGATGTTCTTACCTAATACAAGGAGTTCACCCGCGGTGGGGCGGTCGATGGCAGCAATCATGTTCAGCAGCGTCG
>Ga0134126_10005458_pt1 | contig 15897 bp, 14 predicted proteins | sample KB31752_FD_96881 | JGI IMG/M metagenome (GOLD analysis project Ga0134126, IMG submission 96881) | Terrestrial soil microbial communities with excess Nitrogen fertilizer from Kellogg Biological Station, Michigan, USA - KB3-175-2 | ecosystem: Environmental > Terrestrial > Soil > Unclassified ...
CAGACACGGATCCGAAAACACCTGCTTAGCCGTTTCGAAGCTGACGCGATGCTTCGCGAGATTGCGCCGGGCTTTCTCCGACCTCCAGGTGAATTCGACAACCACGCCCATAGTGTAGCTACAAATATGTAGCTACACAAGAGGGCACTTGGCGGATTCAGCGGCGGCACATCAGGCGCCGCCGCTAAACTAAAGCGTGCCTCAGCCTTCCGGATCAATAGATACAACGCTTTCCAAGCTGCCCGTCCTCGACGTCGGCTGTGGCATTAACAAATTCCCCGGATCGATCGGCCTTGATCGCAGCTCCCGCACACGCGCCGACATCGTCGCCGATCTCGACCGCTTTCCCTATCCATTTCGCGACAATTCCTTTCGAGAGATCCGCGTTATTCATGTCATCGAGCATGTCGGCGACATTATCCGCATGATGGAAGAACTCCACCGGCTCCTCGCGCCGAACGGGCGCGTCGTCATCGCGACGCCCCACTATACGGATTTCAGTTCATTCTGCGATCCCACGCACCGCTGGCACCTGAACAGCTATTCGCTGCGCTATTTCGGCGAGAACCACGGCGGGTTCGGATATTATTCCGCCGCGCGATTTCGTGAGATTTCCGTTCGCGTCCGGCTACTTGCATTGTGGCGGTATCTCGGATTTGAATTCCTGGTGAACCGGTTCCCTCATTTCCGCCGGTTTTGGGAGTTCTATCTCTGTTACACGATCCGCGGCAAAGTCATCGAATGGGATCTTCAGGCGATCAAGGAGACAGAGGCTTCCTCCATCCGCGGCAGCTCCTCTGGAAATTGACGGACGCCACCCGGCAACTCCGGCAGCGTCAGCTATTGACCGCGGATCAGGCATTGGGGCGCCAGGGGGAAGACATGGCGCATCGATATCTCCGCAGCAAGGGCCTGCAGATTATGACGCGCAACTTCCGGCTGCCGGATGGCAGCGGCGAGATTGATATCGTCGCCCGGCTGGCCGAAACGCTCATCTTTGTTGAAGTGAAGGCCAGGCGCAGCTCGGCTTACGGCGCTCCCGAGCGCGCCGTCGATCCCGAAAAACAGAAGCGCATCATTCGTGCTGCCCGATCGTACGTGCTGCGCTGCGGCGCCGATTGGAGCCGGGTCCGATTCGATATAATCTCTATCGTCTTCACGAGCCCGCCTTCCATCACGCACTACGAAGACGCGTTCTTTCCCAAGCGAACGATATAATTGCGGAGTTCCGCTTCATTTGGAATTACTTCCCGCATAGTGGATGAGGTTTAACGGAGATTGCCTGAGTTTCGAAAAGAACCGGTCACCGGTCGATGGGTCATTGTGTCCACGGATCGCGCCAAACGGCCCCGCGATTTCATCCGCACGCAAGTTGTCGTCCAGAAGAAAGGGATTTGCCCGTTTTGCCCTGGAAATGAGAACCGTACCCCACCCGAAATTCTTGCGTTTCGCGCGCACGGCGGCCCAAACCAGCCCGGCTGGACTACGCGCGTCATTCCGAACAAATTCCCCGCGCTGCGTGTCGAGGGCGACTTCGATCGTGAGCCTGACGGTCTTTACGACCGCATGAACGGAATCGGCGCCCATGAAGTCATCATCGATTGCCCGGAGCATATAGCCTCGCTTGGCGAAACCACCGACACGAATACCGCCAACGTGTTCTGGGCTTTTCGAGAGCGTTTGGCAGACCTGAAGAACGACGTTCGCCTTAAATACACCCTCCTGTTTAAAAATCACGGCGAGCCCGCGGGAGCATCAATCGAACACAGCCATTCACAATTGATTGCGCTACCGATTATCCCAATGGCGGTTCAGGAAGAGTTGGATGGCTCCAGGCGTTACTTCGATCTCCATGATCGCTGCGTTTTCTGCGACATCATTCGCCAGGAGCGGCGGGATGGTAAACGAGTCGTACATGAGGACGAAGACGTAATCGTGCTCGCGCCGTATGCCTCCCGCTTTCCATTTGAGCTATGGATTCTGCCCCGGCGGCATGCCTCGCATCTGGAGTTTGCCCCGGCCGAAATCTACCGCGGTCTCGCCTCGACGCTCGGCAGATTGCTGCGGAAGATCGATCGCGCACTCGAGTGCCCCGCCTATAACTTTGTGCTGCACAACGGCACAATGAAAGAAACCGATTCGCCCAGCTACCATTGGCACCTCGAAATTATTCCGCGCTTGACTCGCGTCGCCGGCTTTGAATGGGGAAGCGGGTTCTATATCAATCCAACCACTCCGGAAGAAGCGGCCAGTTTCCTGCGCGATACGATCGCCTGACGCTATCGCTCCGTGGCTTTACGTTTCGAGCAGAACCCACGTGTCTTCCTGCTCCCAGCAGGCAACGTGGTGCGGAACATAGAGCACACCGTGCCCTTGCGGGCACAAAAATTCGGTTCCGGCCCAGTCGAGAAGCAGACAGCCAGGGCATCCGATCTGAATCGGCAGGCCAAGCAAGCGCTGGCAGACCCGGCACCGAGCGCGCTGATCGGAAATCGAGGCCAGCAGGACGGCGTTGCAACCCACAATGTAGAACCACATCAGAGCAGGTCCGCCGAGCGCTTCGCTCATTGTTTGTCTTGTCCCGGCGACAAACAACTCCAGCCCGACGATAAATACAAGCAGCAAGGCCAGCAGCGTCTTCACAAAGAAGAACTTCCACCACCGCCAGTTCTTCGACGGCAGCCAATCCGCGACGTTGTTCAGACGCATCCACCGCGGGCCGTGCGCAAGAACGGCGAGCGCCATAGCCAGAAAGCACGCCGCCGCGAATATGGAAATAGGCGCCCTCTGAGCGTCCGGCAGAAAGACCGCGTGGGGAGCGGTGCTGACAAACGCATAGCCTTCGCCCTCCGCCGCCTGAGCAAGCTCGCGTTCGAGCGCGCTCGTGGAGACGTGCGGCCGGCAATGAACAACAAGCAGCCCTCCAGCCTCATCGTCCATCGGCTGAAGCCGGTAGATGCCGATTGCTGGTGAAAGAAACCAGGCGTTTACGGGCAGGATGCCCGCAACCACCTCGGCTCGGCCTTTGATCAGCAGTCGGGTTCCAATAATTTGCGAATCGCCATGGAGTTGCTTCTCCCAGAAAGCATGCGACAAATACACGGCTGGCTGTGTATCGCCGCCAGCCGAATGGGATGCCGCGGGCGCAATGGCAACACCGAGCACATCGAAGAGATTTGAACTCGCGGTAACAAAAGATGTCGTTACGCGGCGGCCTCCGGCGATCGCGGAAACTTGTGTTGCAAACGAGGATGAGGCCATCGCGTCGATCAGATGGCTATTCCGTAGCCAAGCCTGCGCAATTTCCTTGGGAATCCCACGCCGGACAGGCTCCATGCGCCCGGTTCGCGACACGATCGCCATGCGGTCGCCATCCTGGTAGGGCAGCGGAAACAGAACGGTCCGCGTCGCGGGTAGAAATCCGCTTACAACGAAACAGATGAGGAAAAGCAGCCCTAACGAACTCAGACAGAAGCGCGGCGATCGCAATATCCGCGACAGACGCGACAGGGCGTGGCCGTCTTCCCGGAATTGCCACCAGGCATCCGCCAGGCTGCCAAATGAACTACAGTACAGCCGCCAGATACTTCGCAGCTCTCCCTTTTCGATTTCCGGCGCTCTCGACTGATGCCATATTTCCGACAGCCACTCGCGCCTCCAGTCGCGGCGCAGGGAGCTTGGCGCCAAAACACTCGCTATATAAACGATGGCCCGGCAAGGGATGAGAACCACTTCCAGTAAGCGCATCGGGTGCCTTATCCCGCGTTACTTCTGCACGGGCGTCAATTTCTCAAGGAGAGGATATCTCTCGATCAGGAGAACCAGCGATTGTCTACCGGCGCGTGTCGTCCGATAATAACGGCGCGCAGGCCGTTCCTCGGCGAGAGCAATCGATTCGTCTTCCCATTTCCCTGCAACCAGACCGTCCCGCTCCAGCCGCCGGAGCGCCGGATAAACCGTCCCGCTCGGTAGTCCGGTTACGTCCATAATGTCGAACCCGTAGCGGTAGCCGCAATCGACGGTGCGGAGAATCAAAGCCGCCGTATGCGAAAGCTTTACGTTCTCGTTCATGCCTATGTAGCATTCTAAAACGACAAATTCGAGAATGGATACAAACCGTGCCGTATGAACCATCGCGCGCCAAAGGCGATGGGAACTATTCGATCCGTGCCGATGCGAACCAACCGAGTGATTTCTCGACCTGATTCGAAGCAAGCGACGTGCGCGCCCATAGGTACTCCCCCGTCCTGGAAGTACGAACTAAGTCAAGTCCGAATCGCAAAACATCCAAAAATGCTGCTATGGTTTGTAGATCCGTAGTGCAGTTCACGGCTGGCGTCGCTCGTCTCAGCGAGCGCGATAGCGTGCGTCTTGACTCATGTTGAACCGACTGTCCACAGGACTAGCTCTCGCAATGTCTCTTGCGATTGCTGCCATAAGCCCCGCCGCGGATGCTCCCGATTACTCAAAAGAAGCCGCCGTCATTCAGGACTTTACAACCAAAGTCAGTTTCTCCGCGACGGGAGCCAGGGAATGGCGGCAGAAAGTGTCTGTCCGTGTTCAGTCGGAAGCCGCAGTCCGGCAATTCGGAGTTCTTGGCTTCTTGTATAACTCAGACAACGAGCAGATGGAGATCGAGTACGTTCGAGTCAAGAACGCGGACGGCTCGGTCGTCGAGACCCCCGTTTCCAGTGTCATGGATATCGCCACACAGATTGCCGCCGCGGCGCCCACCTACAGCGATTTGCGGCAAAAGCAAGTTCCCGTGAAGGCGCTTGGGGTGGGAGACGTACTTGAGTACTCCGTCCGAAGCTCACAGCGGAAGCCCGAAGTGCCGGGCCAGTTCTGGTACCAGCAGGTCTTTATCGAGGATGCCGTTGTCTTGAATCAATCTCTCGAAATCGATGTCCCGAAGGACAAGTACGTTCAGGTGTCGAGCCCGGAGCTAAAGAGCGAAACTCGCGACGAGGGCGATCGGCGCGTCTTTTTTTGGAAACATTCGCAATTGGCGTTGAGCAAGCCGGACGGCAAGAAAGAACAAGCCACGACGGACAGCGAGCCGCCGAAGGTGCAGATCACGACCTTCAAGAACTGGGAAGAGGTCGGAAACTGGTGGGGAGCGCTTGCCTCGGAACAAGCGAAAGTTACACCTGCAATTCAAGAGAAAGCCAGGGAACTGACGGCGGGACTCTCCACGGATACCGAAAAAGCAAAAGCCATCTATCGGTATGTCGCCATGAAGTTTCGCTATGTCTCCATTTCGTTTGGCGCCGGTAGATACCGCCCGCACAGCGCGGAAGAGGTAATGGCAAACCAGTACGGCGATTGCAAGGACAAACATACGCTGCTTGCAACTCTTCTAAAGGCGGCGGGCATTCCGGCTTGGCCCGCGCTCATCGGAGTAGGCGTCAAGTTCGATTCGAGCGTTCCATCGCCCGCGCAGTTTAACCATGTGATCACGGTGCTGCCACGGGACGGGAAATACGTGTGGCTGGATACTACCGCAGAAGTCGCTCCGTTTGGATTCTTGCTCCAGGCCATACGCGATGAAGAGGCGCTCGTCATCCCTCCCGGCGGCAAGCCAGCTTTGGTGAAAACGCCTCTCGACGCTCCCTTTGCCGCGTCCGAAATCGTCGATGTAAGGGCTTCTCTCGCGGCGGACGGCACGTTGACCGGACGTTTCGATTTTCGCTTGCGCGGAGATGGAGCGGTTGCGATGCGGGGGGCATTTCACGAGTTGGCGCCCGCGCAATGGCAGGCGTTTGCACAACAAATGTCGTACACGGCAGGCTATGCCGGGGATGTAAGTGGCGTTGAGGTTGAAGACATTGAAGACGTCGACAAACCGTTGCATTACAGCTACGACTATAAGCGCAAAAACTACTCCGATTGGGCAAACCATAGGATCACACCGCCAACGCCGCCCCTTGGGTTCGGACCCGGCGACGAGGCCGACAAGCCGAAAGATTCTTTTTGGGCGGGCGCTCCTGGTGAATCGATCTACCGCGCGTCAGTCCAGCTACCGAATGGATTTTCCATCGAATTGCCCAAAGACACTACCTCGACCAGCGATTTCGCGGACTACTCCGCGCGCTACTCCGTAAAGGACGGAACGCTGTTTACGGAACGCAAAATGGTTTTCAAGAAGTCGAAGGTGGCGGTCGAGCAATGGGCCGAATACCAGAAGTTCTACAAAGGAGTTCGAACCGATCAAGGCCAGTATCTCTCAATGTCCGAGACCGGCGGAAATCAGAAGGCAGCAGTTTCGGAAAATAATCCGGAAGCGGAGAAATTGATTTACAGCGCCTTTGAGGCCGCGCAAAGACGTGATCTGACGAGAGCTCGAGATTTATTGGCGCGGGCTGAACACCTCAACTCTAAGCAGCCGAAATTGTGGGCTTGCTACGCCTTCGTCGACATCGCCGCTCAAAATAGCGAACAGGCTGTCGCGGATTTCCGAAAGGAGATCAAGGAACATCCCGACGAGATGCCGGCCTATCAGAGTCTCGCTACGTTTCTGGCCCACTTAGGGCAATCCGATGAGGCTCTCGCCGTCTGGCTCAGTGCTCTCGCTCAAAAACCCGATGATGAAACTGCTGCCGCGCGAGCCGCCAACCTGCTGCTGGAGGCAAAACGATATTCCGAGATTCCGCCTATGCTCGAAAAGCCGATCGCCGCGGCGCCGGACAACTACACCCTCCGGACGCTTCGCTTCGCAGCCCTATTACGCGTCGGCCAAAAGGATCAAGCCATCGTGGAGGCGCGGATCATCGCTAAGGCGACCTCCGATCCGCACATTCTGAACAACCTCGCCTATACCCTGGCCGATACCGATCTCGACAATGGCCTCGCCCAGACCCTTGCAGAGAACTCGCTCAATATCACGGAACAGGAATGCGCAATGGCCAACCTGAACAGCTTCGAAAGCTCGGACCTGGCGCGAGTAAATACCCTCGTCGCGATATGGGATACGGTTGGGTGGGTTTATTTCAAACGCGGTGACTTCGTGCGCGCTGAAAAATACATTGATGCTTCCTGGCGATTGGGTCAGGCTGCCGACTCCGCCGATCACCTAGGCCAAATCTATGAAAAACAGGCTAAGCATGAAGCGGCGATTCACATGTGGCGGCTCGCACTCGCCGCCAATGCCAATCAAAAGGACGCGAAAGAACGCCTGCAAAATGCGGGGGAGCCGCGCGTTGAACCCGTTCGGACCGGACGCAACCCGAGAAGCGCTCAACCGGCTTCACCAGTCGAAGAACTTAGTAAATTGCGCACATTCCCTATTCCTGAACTGCCCAAGCAAAGCGGAAGCGCCGAATTCTTTCTGCTCGTTTCAGGTCATGGAATCGGCGCCGCGCGGTTCATCGGCGGCGCCGTACAGACTCTTCAAAAGGCAAAATACAGGTTTGCGTTCCCCGATGAAGGGCCGGAAAAGATCATTCGGCGCGGCATTCTGTCCTGTTCGACTTTGACTGCGCCTAGCTGCCAATTCACGTTCTTGCTTCCTTCAACGGTTCGGAAGGATACCAAGCCCGACTGACGGCCGGTAGCCGCCGTTCCAGGCTGTCAAATCGGCAACAAACTCAACGCCGCTTCAATCTCCGACCGCGTATGCGCATCTCCCTTGCGGTTGCACGCGTCGATTCCTCGTTCATAGAATCCTCGTGCTTCCTCAAGGCGGCCCAGCTTTTCAAGCACCTGCCCGCCGTGATAGTAGGCAGCGGTATACGTCTGGTCGTTTGCAAGTAAGGTTTCGAATTCGGCGATAGCATCTTCAAGCTGGCCGTTGTTTCCATATTCCATTGCCAGCCCGTAGCGGGCGAACGAATTTTTCGGGTCCTGCGCGACCATTTGCTTTAGCAGATCAAGGCGGTTCGTAGCCATCGCTAGTATTGTCGCAAGCAAAGGGGTCGCAAGCGATGGCCACAAGATGTATGCAACATAGACGTGAAGGTAACGATCGTCCGGACCCGAGCCATGATCGCAACGAAGTAAAGCATGGCCCTGCGGGCTTTCTAGCCGTCTAGATGATCTTTAGGACAGCGGACCCCTCGCCCTGATCCTCAGTATAAGTAAATACACTGGTTTGGTCGGTCATCGACAGAGAATATGCCACGACGCGAATCACCGCTCCAATCGGAAATACTTCAGGGGACAGCACTCTAGTTCGAAAGGACGTCTACATCATGAACACGATGCGATTGGTTGAGTCTCTCTCAGCGGCCTTTCGTTATTGGTTCCGGACCGTCCGCCACGCGCCTCTATTTGCGGCCACTGCAATTCTCACGCTATCGCTCGGCATCGGCGCGACGACGGCTATCTTCTCCGTGGTCAATGGCGTATTAATCAAGCCGCTGCCATATCCGAATGCGGATGAGCTCGTCAGCATCCGGCACTTTGCGCCTGGCATGGGGTTTCACGATGCGATTGGCATGTCGCCTTCGATGCTATACACCTACCGCGACGAAAGCCGCGTGTTTCAATCCCTCGGATTGTGGATGCCTGCCGCTGCGACCGTAACGGGTCTTGCCGAACCGGAGCGGGTGGGGGCTCTCGAGATTACATTCGGCACACTTCGGACACTGAATGTTCCACCGCTGCTAGGCCGGTGGTTGTTGCAGGACGATGACATGTCCGGCGCGCCAGAAGTCGTGCTGTTAGGCTACGGCTACTGGCAACGGCAGTTTGGCGGCAACCAGGATGTCATTGGCCGCAGCATAACAGTCGATTCGCGGCCGCGCCAGATTGTCGGCGTGATGCCGCGTTCCTTTTTTCGTTTCCTGGGCCAAGATCCAGATCTCGTGGTTCCCCTGCAATTCGATCGCAGCCGGCTTCACCTGGGGGATTTGGGTTTCCTTGGAATCGCCCGGCTGAAGCCGGGTGTCAGCCTCGCAGCGGCCAATTCGGATGTGAGGCGCATGCTCCCCATTTGGCTGCGAAGCTGGCCCACGCCGAGTGCCGGTTTCCCCAAAAGGTTGTTTGAGAATGCACGCTTCGCACCGGCTCTAACGCCGTTGAAAGATGAGGTGGTCGGGAATATCGGAAACGCTCTCTGGCTGCTGCTGGGCGCCGTTGGGCTCGTGCTTCTAATCGCTTGCGCCAACGTGGCCAATCTTTTCCTCGTCAACTCCGAGGCGCGCGCGCACGAGCGCAGTATCCGGCTTGCCCTCGGTGCGGGCCGCATGCAGATGCTGCGCGATGCGCTCGCGGAGAGCCTCTTGTTCGGGGCAGTCGCCGGGTTACTGGGACTGGCTCTTGCCTATGGTGGACTTTCCCTGTTGCGCTTCCTGAAACCGGTGGATCTGCCGCGACTCGACGAGATTGGCGTCGACACGCAGGTCATGCTGTTTACGATCGCCATATCGCTCTTCTCCTGTCTGCTGTCTGGATTGCTTCCTGCGTGGAGATGCGCAGGCTCGCAGCACTCCCTGGCTCTGCGAGTGGCCAGCCGTTCCGCCATTACCACTGAACGGCGCCATGCGCGAAACCTCCTGGTAGTCGGGCAAGTCTGTTTAGCACTCGTCCTCCTCGTGACTTCGGGCCTGATGCTTCGAACCTTCCAGGAGATCCGCAAAGTACAGCCAGGCTTCACCAGCCCCGAGCAGGTTCAGGTCTTCAGCCTCGCGATTCCCCAATCGCACGTGGAGCAACCGGAGCGTGTGATTCGCATATTAAACAACATTCTTGAACGGCTCGCCGCGATTCCCGGCGTCTCGGCAGCCGGCTTGGCGAATTCCCTTCCGATGGACTACACCAAGAACCAGAACCCGGTGATTGCCGAGAATGCATCCTATGAACTACCGCAGAAGGCGCCGATGCGCACGTTCAAGTTCGTCTCGCCCGGGTTCCTGAGGGCAACCGGAACCCGACTGATCGCCGGACGTGATCTGACCTGGACCGATATCTACAACCATCGTTCCGTTGTCCTGGTGTCCGAGAACCTCGCCAAGGAACTGTGGGGCGCACCCCAGGCCGCTCTTGGCAAAAGAGTTCGCGAACTCGGCGACAAAGTCCACTGGCGTGAGGTCGTAGGAGTTGTGCAGAACGTGCACGACGACGGCGCGCAAACACCGGCTCCTCCGACAGTGTACTGGCCATTTGCAACCGGGAATTTCTCCGGACAACTCTTGAATGTTCAACGGAACGTGGAATTTGCCGTCCGGAGTAATGCAGCAGGAACAGAAGCCTTTATGGAACAAGTTCGCAGAGCTGTCGGCTCGGTCAACTCGACCTTCCCGTTAGTGCGCGTACGCACCCTGGAGCAGATCTACGACCAATCTATGGCACAGACGTCATTTACGCTTGTCATGCTGGCCATTGCCGGCTCGATGGCGCTCGTTCTGGGTGTCATTGGCGTTTATGGCGTAATCGCATATGCGGTTGTGCAGCGAAGAGCCGAAGTCGGCATCCGTATCGCGCTTGGCGCGCAGACCACTGCGATCACGGCGATGTTCCTCCGCCAGGGCCTGTCGCTGACAGGGATTGGAATTGCATTAGGCCTCGCCGCCGCAGCGGGATTGGCGCGGTTGATGTCCTCCGTGCTATTTGGCGTGACGCCGTTCGATCCACTCACGTACGGGATTATGGCGGCCGTCTTGCTCATTGCCGGGATGGCTGCGAGCTACATTCCTGCGTGCCGCGCAGCCGCTGCGGAACCAATACAAACGCTTCGAGGTGAATAGCGCAACTGCTCTGATTACTCTGGCGGAACGGCCTGGTATGGCGCTGGTCGGGCGCCGGATTATCCGCGATCTAGTTGCCCAGTATTTACCGATCTTCGACGCTGCGGCCGCAACACAGCGTTGTCGGAAGCTAACTTGCTGCCGAGCCGTAGACTAGGATTTTCCGACCGGCCTGCATTCCGGTCAATTGATCACTTTCATGTCGCGCATCCCGGCCGCAAGCAGCCGTTTGCGCCGCGCCCTGGAAACGCGCCACACTATCTCCATGGCGTCCCCTGTTGCCCGTCCTGTTGAACGCCGGTTGAGAGATCTCGCCGGCATCGGAAAATCCATCGAATCGGATCTTCGGCTTCTCGGCATCACCAGCGTTGACGAACTATCGCAGGTGTCCGGCGATTTTCTTTACAACGAACTGTGCCGCGCCACAGGCGTCCGACAGGACGCTTGCGTCCTCGATACGTTCCGCTGCGCCGTGGCTCAGGCGCGCAACCCGGCCCTTCCGGCAGAACAGCGCAATTGGTGGTGGTCGCAGCAACGCAAGCAGGGCGACATCCGTTGAGTTTCTATACTGGGGGATAGCGCGCCAATGCCCTGCCCCTATTTCGAGCCGCTGAACCCGGTCGCCGAGCCGGCTTTTCAAAATGGCCGGCTACCGCTGATTGAGCAGTATAGCGGCGTCTGCCATGTCCATGCGGAACCCGCTCAATCGACGGAGAGTTGTTGCAACCATGGCTACGCGCGTGGACAATGCGAACGGTTTCCTTTGGCGGGGAGAAACGTGGCGCACCGATTTTCTCTCCTGGGCCAAGGCCCCGAGGAATTAGAGTTGGTTTTCATCGACGAGGAGGATTACGCGCCGGCTTTCACCCGCCGGCTGCATTTTTCGGTGAGGGGCAATTGTCTCAGCGAAGACGACCTCGATTCTTGCATTGCCGCCCAGGCCCTGGCGTTCTGCCGGAGCTATCTGCGCAAAGTCGCGTGCGCCGCGGGCGCGTAGCGGACGCGTTGAACTAGCCTGCGGCATGCCTCCATTTTCCGAAGCCGGATCGAGCATGACAACCGAAACGAAAACGACCGATCAACCACGCACTACGAGCGACAGTCGGTCTGAATACACGGAAATCTGCTTGCCAAACGACACCAACATGCTGGGCACGATGCTCGGCGGCCGTGTCATGCACCTTGTCGACGTCTGCGGCGCCATCGCCGCCATGCGCCACGCGCGCGGTCCGGTCGTCACGGCCTCTGTCGACCAGATGACCTTTCTCCATCCCATCCATGTCGGCGAGTTGGTGCGGCTGAAGTCGCAGGTCAACCGTGTGTTTCACTCGTCGATGGAAGTCGGCGTGAAGGTTTGGGTCGAGAACCTGCACACGGGCGGAATGAAACACACGTCCTCCGCCTATCTCACTTTCGTCGCTCTGGATAGCCAGGGCGCCCGCGTGCGAATCCCGCCAATTCTTCCGGAAACCGAAGAAGAGCACCGCCGCTACGCCCAAGCCGCCAAACGGCGAGCCAACCGGCTTGCGATGAAAAATAGAACGCGCGCCGAGCCCGAAGAATAGCGGCCGCGCTTTGTAATTTCCCGGCACTTTAGGGGCGAAGCATGCCTCGCCCGCTGCCTTCAATACAAAATTTTGAGGTCTTCTACTCCGGCTCCGACTTGTACAGGTACTTGATGCAATGCTTGTACAGCAAAAGGTTGGGCTCACCGTCGCGATTCAGCTTAATGCAGCTTCGGTCGTACCATTCGACGACGCCTTCGAGACGTTCGCCATCCGTCAGGATGACTACCATTTGCGTCTTGCTCTGCATCTGCTTCGAGAAGTAGAACTGCTCGGCATTGGTTTGTTCCGGCGGCGCCGTTTTTTTAGCTGCGGGCCGCTTGTTGTTTTCTCTGATTTCCATGCGTCGGGTCCGATTAGGCGGAATTAAAATCTGATGCGGGCTGGCCACGTTGCTCTCCATGAATTCGTCAGAACGAAGCACTTGCTGTTAGGCGCGCGCACCCTGCAACTGGTTACGTAATTCAATAATAACCGCATCGAGCGCTATTGTTTTTTGAATATTGCGCCGCACCAGTTGCGCCAACTCATCCACGGCCCGGATCGCCTTCTCGATCCATCGGAAATCGACTGTTGCCGATATGCGCGCAATGCGTTCTCCAATATCCCGGTTGCGCCAAGCCGCGGAGCCCTGCCATATCATTAAAATATCTTCAAGAATGCCGTAAGCGATCTTCAAATAGAGATCCAGCTTCTCGGTCTTTCGGTTCGAGAAAGATTCCGATGCCTGCACCCATGAGGCGAAGGGCGTTATACCGGCGGCGCATTCGAGCAGCGCCAGCATTAGGCTCCGGCGCTCGCGATAGCGATCGAGATCCAGCGTGACGGCCATGCCGGGACAGCCTTCGGCCAGCATCGACCGCGTCTCACCCTCGTCCAGTCTCCTGTGGCGGACAAACGCTCGCATTTCATCATCGGACAATCTGGTCATCGGGAAGACGATCGAACGCGAGCGGATTGTCGGTAATAGATCGTAAAGATTCTCCGCCGTCGCGAACACAAGCAGGTGATCCGGCGGCTCTTCCATTAGTTTCAATAGGGAATTCGCCGCCTGTTCGTTTGCCCGATCGAGATGGTCGATCAGAAAAACACGGCGGCTGCCGTGCAGTGGCTTAAACTGCGCGCGTTCCTTCAGCAGACGCATCTGCTGGATGGAAAGCTGGCGCAAAGGGCCGTCGGGGGCAAACGTCACGAAATCCGGATGCGTGGCAAATAGCAGAGGGTCGTCGGCGCGTTTATCCGCGGGCAGTTTCTCGCGTTGTTCGATCAGGTCCACATTCGCCGGGAGGCTCAAATCGTCCTGCTCGATCTTTTCGGCGCCGCCCAGCAACTGTGCCGCGAAGCGCCGGACCAGCGTCGCCTTGCCGACGCCGTCCGGACCGCCCAGCAGAATTGTCTGCGGAATCCGGGCCGAACCGATCGTCTGCGCCAGGGCTTCCGCAACAGGCGCATTGCCCCAGAAATTGTCAAATGCCTGCATGTAGGTAATTTCGCGTGCTGGACGACGGCGCGCTCCAGGCTGGAATCTCAGCGCCCGGCTGCGTTCGGTTCACATAGCCATGGTAGCGCCAGAGGAAGGCCGCCTTAATGCTTCCGCACGGGCGCGATGACACGGCTCTCCATCAGTAGCCAGCCAGGTGCAGAGCCTCCACGGCCGCTGCGGCGGCAAGACAGTATACGCCGAAGAGGTACCAGCGACCGCCCTCGAGCCACTGGCTCAGCCACTTCAAGGCAAGGAGGCCTGCGAAGAAGGCTAGAATCGCGCCAAGCAGACTCGGGAAAATTGCGGATGCCAGGCCCGCTCCTCCGGCGGCGTGCCCGGCGCGAACAAGCCGCAGCCCTTCCCGCGCAACGGCCGCGGGAGTGAGGACCACGGCAAGAGCAAAGCTGAAGCTTTCGGCGCGTGATTTTGCGGCGCCGGCCAACATTCCCGTGGAAATGGTAGCGCCAGAGCGCGAAAAGCCGCGAAACGGGAGGCAAAACCCTTGCACAGCCCCGATGAGCATGGCCTGTCGCGAGTTCACTTCTTTCATGCCAGCAGTAGCTTCCACGGGATGCCGCTTCTCAAAAATACCAGCAATCAAAATCAAGACTCCCCCTACAGCTAATGCGGGCGCGATGAGCTCAAGATGGCTGAACAGATTCTCAATCTCTGCGCTTGGCGCACCTTGAAAAGCGGTCTTCTCGATGATCTTGATGAGGGCTCCGCCGATTACCGCCGTGAATACGGTCGCGACGATGACGCGACATGCGCTTTTCTTTAAGGCGGCCAAGCTCTTGAAATACGTCGCATGCCATTGACGCCAGAAGTAGACGATTACCGCAAACATCGTACCGGTATGCAACATGACCAGAAGTAAGGTCATCGGGGGCGATGCCGGGTCAAGCCCCATTAACTTTTCAGCTACGACGACATGCGCGGAGCTTGATACCGGCAGGAGTTCCGCCAATCCTTGCACGATGGCAAGGATTAGGACATGTACGAACGACATCATCCGAGTCTAGCTGCCCGGGTTAAACGCTCCTTTACTCGAAGCCGCCGCCGTCACCGGTTCTTCCGTGGCCGGCGCCAACCCCAATTGGCTGCGCCCAAGCGGCGTGAGATCGGCCTCGGTCCCTCGTCCCGTAAAATCCACCTCAAAATTATCCGGCGCAAAATCGGGAGGAGTCTTGCCTGTCAGGAAAGCGGGCAATTGCCGCTCGAGATACGCCGTGTTCTTTGCACACCAAGGCGTCGACGCAATGTACATCACGTTGCTATAGCCTTTCCCCCGATGCTCGTTTTCGACAGCATGCACTACATCGGAATGCCACCATACGGTGTCGCCCGGCTGCATCAGAGGAATAGAGGAAAGCGCTTCGAGCAGTAGACCGTGCCAGCCCGGCGTCACTGACAAAGCTCGCCCCGGCTTGGCGCCGCACAATTCGTCGTCCGGCACATCGTCCTGCAGCGCTCGCAGCAGGAGATACGCCATGGCATTGCTGATCGGAATTAACTGCAGCGTCCCGTCGCCTTGCCCTTGTTGCGTGAGCGCGGTCCAGCCTTGGAACGTTCGAAACATGGAACAGACCGCCGGCGATGGAATCTCTCGCACATCCGGCCGCCACTCGGCGTCGAAAGGATCGTAGTCCCTCCAGTTCCCCGCGAAAACATGGCGATACACGTTGCGAAAATTTGCGTCCAGCCAGCGCTCAACGGACCCTCCATCCACGTGCGGCGAGAGACCGAGGGACGCCGACCCCGGCGGCCTGCGGCGAATCCGGTCGGCGTAAACCGGCGTCTGTTCCGGATCGAAATGTGTCCGGCCTCCGCTTTTCGAGCGCCACAGCCGGTTGAGAAAAATCCTCGCTAGCGTCAGCGATTCCGATTGACGCGCTTCCACCTGCGGTTTCGACCAATAGATGCCATAAATCTGCGGCTTGGCCGAATCCAGAGACCCGAAGTACTTGTCTTCCGCGGCGTTTGCCAGGCGCTCATCCAGATGGTTATCTTGAACGTACGCGGCAATCTCATCGTCCCAGGCGCGCGCCTGTGCCGGATCGAAGACGCCACGGATGACGCAAGCGCCACGTGTCTTAATCTGTGCCGTCAGCTCGGGCGAAACCTGGCCGGCGGCCACGTCCGCGTAGTGCAGCACCGGAATCAC
>Ga0134126_10005459_pt1 | contig 15897 bp, 13 predicted proteins | sample KB31752_FD_96881 | JGI IMG/M metagenome (GOLD analysis project Ga0134126, IMG submission 96881) | Terrestrial soil microbial communities with excess Nitrogen fertilizer from Kellogg Biological Station, Michigan, USA - KB3-175-2 | ecosystem: Environmental > Terrestrial > Soil > Unclassified ...
CGCCCGGCTCGGCCGGGCCCTCCTCGACCAGGCCCCGGCCCGGCAGCCAGTGCAGCCAGGGCGGCAGGTACCAGGCCCGCTCCCCCAGCACCGCCAGCGCCGCGGGCAGGATCACGCCGCGGACCAGCGTCGCGTCGATGAGGACCGCCGCGGCCAGGCCCACGCCCAGCATCTTGACGTCGATCCCGGACAGCGTGGCGAAGATCGAGAACACCGCCACCATGATCACCGCCGCGCTGGTGACCACCCCGGCGCTGCGGCCGATGCCGCGCACCACCGCGTCCGAGCTGCTCATGCCGCCCGACCACAGCTCCCGTATCCGGCTCAGGATGAACACGTGGTAATCCATGCTGAGACCGAACAGGAGCACGAACGAGAACAGCGGCACCCACGGGATGATGCCGCCGAACGAGGCGAACCCGAGCGGCCCCTGGAAGTGCCCGTCCTGGAAGACGAAGGTGACCACGCCGTACGCGGCCCCCACCGAGAGCAGGTTCAGGCCGATCGACATGACCGGGATGGTGACGCTGCGGAAGGCGCACATCAGCAGGATGAAGGCCAGCGCGGCCACCGCGATGAACACCAGCGGCGTGCGGGCGTGCAGGGCCGAGTTCATGTCGCTGCTGGAGGCGGTGTCCCCGGTGACGGCGTAGGTCACCCCGGGGGCACGCCCGATCGTCGCGGGCAGCACCTGGTTCTGCAGTGTCTGCAGCGCGCTGACGGAGGCCTGGTTGGTGCTGTTCCCGGCCATCGGGACGTTGATCACCATCCCCCGGCCCCCGGCCGCCAGCTGGGCCGTGATCGGCCCGCGGATCGGCCCGGTCGCGGTGGCCCGGGCCTCCAGGGCGGCCACCTGACGCTGGACCGCCGGGCTGGTCAGGTCCGAGCCGGTCAGCACGACCTGGGCCGGAGCCGAGGTACCGGGGAAGTCCTGCGCGATCTGGTCGAAGGTGTGCACGATCGGCAGGTTGGTGGGCAGGTCCACGGACGGCGCGCCAAACCGCATGCCCATCGCGGGGCCGGCGATCACCAGCAGGGCGAGCACGCCGGCGCCGCCCCATAGGACCGGCTTGGCCACCACGCGCCGGGCCAGGCCGGTCCACGTACGGGACGAGGTGCCGTCCTTGTGGCCGCGGCCCAGCCAGGGCAGGCGCCCGCGGTCGGCCCACGGGCCCAGCCAGGACAGCAGGGCGGGCAGGAAGGTCAGCGAGCCCAGGACGGTCACGCCGACGACCACGATCGTGCCGACCGAGATCCCGGTGAAGACGTCCACGCCGGACAGGAACAGGCCGGCCAGCGAGATCATCACGGTGACGCCCGAGATCACGATCGCGCGGCCCGAGGTGCTGGCGGCGATGCGCAGCGCGGCGCCGTGCGAGTGCCCGGCGTTCCGTTCCTCGCGCTCGCGGCGCAGGTAGAACAGCGTGTAGTCGACGCCGACCGCCATGCCGATGACCAGCACGATCTCCGACGTCCCCGAGTTGACCGGGAAGAAGTGCGCCGGGATGGCCAGCAGCGACACCGCCGCCGACACGGCCGTGCCGGCCAGCAGCACCGGGATGCCCGCGGCCAGCAGGGCCCCGAACACGAAGAGCAGCAGGATCAGCGTGAGCGGGATCGAGGTGTCCCCGGCCTGGCGGAAGTCGTGGTCGAGCATCTGGCTCGCGACCCGGTTGGCGCTGGCCTGGCCCGCCTCGCGCACCGTCAGCTCCGGATGCTGAGCCTGGATCCTGGCCACCGCGGCCTCGTCGGACACGACGGTGGAGCTGGCCGCCTTGTTGGGGCCGCCCACGTTGAAGGTGACCATGGCGGCCAGGTGCCGGGCCGAGATGAGCCCCCCGGCGCGGGCGGACGGCGCGTGGATGTCCGTCGCCGCGTGGTGCGGCAGGGCGGCCAGCGCACTGGCGACCTCGCCGGCCACCTGCCGGACCTCGGCCTGCGCCCTGGCCGGGCTGGCGGCCACGTGGCCGCGCGCCGCGACCAGCACGCTCTCGGCCGGCGGGGTGACCACCTTGAGGTGGTTCATCATCTGCTCGGCCTGGCCCGCCTGGCCCGGGTCGTATTGCTGCACGCTGGACCCGCTGAACGCCTGGCCGATGATGTAGGCGGCGGCCACGAAGACCAGCCAGCCCAGCACGGCCGTCTTGCGGTGCCGGACGCTCCAGCAGGCGATCCGCTCGACGACGGTCCGGGAGGCCCGGCTGAGCGGGTCGGCGGTGGCGGCCGGGAGCGCAGAAGACGGCGCGGCCGCCTCGGCTGCAGGCGCGGAGGCACTCAGGAGCGGGCGCATGGGGGCTCTCTTGGCGGCGGCAGGACAGCACGGTCCGAACGGGGGTCTCGGCTCGGGGGCTCGAAGTCGCTGAACGACCCGCCTGCCGCGAGAGTTCCGTACCCGCCAAAAAAAGTTTTCCCAGCTCATTCGGCACCAACTGACGAAAGTGTCAGTTTCCAGCGCGAACTGGGCGCGGGCGCCAGCCGCGCGCCAGCCGATAGGAGACCCGTCTCGGCACCGGTGCCTAGCCGCCGCTGGCGCTAGCCGCCGCTGGCGCTAGCCGCCGCTGAACCGCTGGGCCGAGGCGTCCTCCTGAGCCATGCGGCGAAGCGCGATGATCACCCGCTCGTACAAGACGATCCCGACCACGGCCGATGCTCCGTAACTGGCGCGGCTAGGCCGGTCCTGTCCATCGCCGGCTCCCTGAGCCGCGGCGGCGTCCAGGCTGGCGACCTCCAGGTCGGCCAGGGCGCGCAGCGCCTCGGCGTAGCGGCGCAGCCCGGCTCCAGCCGGAGCCGATCCGGTGCGCCGCAGTGCGGCAACGGTCCCGGTCAGCAGGGTGCGCGCGGGCGCGTCGGCCGCGACCGACCAGCCGAGGTCGGTGATGAGCCGATCGACCTCGCCGCTCGCCGACTGCCAGTACGGGTCCTCGCTGGTGGGCGGGGCCAGGTGCGGCCCGAGGGCGTACTGGACCGCGCCGAGCACCTCATGCAGGCTGGCTGACTCGTCGTCGACGGCGGCCAGGATGCGCCCGATCTCGGCCAGCGGGACCTCGCCGACCTCCAGCAGCGCCCGGATGAGCCGCAGTCGGCGCAGGTGGTGCTCACCGTAGTCGGCACGGGTGGCCGAGGTGGCCTGGCCCGCCGGCAGCAGCCCCTCCCGCAGGTAGTACTTGATCGTCGCGACCGGCACGCCGCTGCGCCTGCTGAGCTCCGCCATCAGCATCCCTGGCCACTCCCCCACTCGCCGTCTTGCCGGGTAACCGCCTTGCATTGGATAGTCTAGCTCTCTAATATTAGGTAGTGAAGCTATCTAATGAGCTGGAGGCATGACATGGAGATCCCCTGGAGCACGCCCGCCGCGGCTCCCGTCCCGGCCGGGCCGGACATCGTGATCCTGGGCTCACGGTTCGAGCTGATGTCGGCCTGGCGGTCACCCGCCTTCCTCGGCTATGCGCTGCGCATCTGGCTGCAAGCGCGGCGGTCGCCGGGGATCATGGGCGTGTCGCTGCGCGCGCAGCCGCTGCGGGCGACCTTCTGGACGCTGTCGGCCTGGTCGTCGAGCGCGGCGCTGCGGGACTTCGCGCGGGCTGACCCGCACCGCTCGATCGTGGCCCGGGTCCGGCCGTGGGCCAAGACGGCGGTTCTCCGGACGTGGACCGTGCCGAGCGGCGAAGCAGACCCGGCGGCCCCTGGCCCGACGGCGCTGGACCCGGCCGCCCTCTGGGAGCAGGCGGAGACCAGGATCGCCAGCGCGACCCGGTGACCCCCAGCGCTGCGACGAGTACAAACCTGTGGACAACCGACAGTGGTTCGGGTTTTACGCGTGATGACACGTAAAACCCGAACCACTCCGGGGCGGACGGCCGGCCTACTGGGGCCCGCGGGCCGCCCGGGCCGGGCCGGCCGCCCCTATCGGGCCCGCGGCCGCCGGCGGCGCGGGGACCGGGCCGGGTGCCGGCGCGGGGACCGGGCCGGGTGCCGGCGCGGGGACCGGGCCGAATCCACGGCCGGGCAGCCAGCCCAGCCAGCGCGGCAGGGACCAGCTGCGCTCGCCGAGCAGGGCCAGCGAGGCCGGGACCAGGATGCCCCGGACCACCGTGGCGTCAATCAGCACCGCCACGGCCAGGCCCACGCCCAGCATCTTGAGCTGGATGTTGGCCAGCGAGCCCAGGATCGAGAACACCGCCACCATGATCACCGCCGCGCTGGTCACCACCCCGGCGCTGTTGGCGATGCCGCCCACGACCGCGTCGCGGGTGCTGGCGCCACCCGACCGCAGCTCGCGGATCCGGCTCAGGATGAACACGTGGTAGTCCATGCTCAGCCCGAACAGGAACACGAACATGAACAGCGGCACCCAGGACACGATCGCCCCGAAGCTGGTGAAGCCGAGCGTGCCCTGGAGCCTGCCGTCCTGGAAGATCAGCGTGATCAGCCCGTAGGCCGCGCCCACCGACAGCAGGTTCAGCCCGATCGACACCAGCGGGATGGCCAGCGACCGGAACGCCACCAGCAGGAGCAGGAAGGCCAGCACCGCCACCACCGCCAGCACCAGCGGCGTGCGCATGTGCAGGTCGGCGATCTCGTCGTAGTTGTTGGCGGTGTTCCCGGTCACCGCGTAGCTGAGCCCGGGGACCTGGCCCAGCGTCTTCGGCAGCACGTTGTTACGCAGCGTGAGCAAGGCCGTGTTCGAGGCGCCGTTGGCGCCGGTGCCCGCCAGCGGAACGCTGATCAGCACCGCCCGGCCGCCGGCCGCGGGCTGGGCCGTGACCGGCTCGCGGATGGCGCCGTGAGCCGAGGCCGCGTCCCGCAGCTTGAGCACCGCCTGGCGCACGGCCGGCCGGCCCAGGTCACGGCCGGTGACCACGACCTCAGCCGGGGACGGCGCCTGCGGGTAGGCCTTCTGGATCTTGTCGAACGTCTTGATCACCGGCAGGCTGCTGGAGAAACCGCTGTTCGGCGCGTTGCCCAGCCGCAGGCCGACCGCGGGAGCGGCCAGGGCCAGCAGGGCCACGGCGGCCACGCCACCCCACACCGCCGGGCGGCGGACCACCCGGCCAGCCAGCGCCGCCCACATCCGGGACGGCTTCGAGGCGGTCCGGCGCCGGCCCAGGAACGGGATCTTGCCCTTGTCGGACCAGCGGCCCAGCCACGACAGCAGCGCGGGCAGCACGGTCAGGGAGCCGAGCACGGTCACGCCGACCACCGCGATGGTGCCCAGCGCGATGCCGGTGAACACCGAGTACCCGGTCAGGAACAGCCCGGCCAGCGCGGTCATGACGGTCAGCCCGGAGATCACGATGGCCCGGCCCGAGGTACTGGCCGCGATCCGCAGGGCCTCCGCGGTGCTGCGCCCCTTGGCCCGCTCCTCGCGCTCCCGGCGCAGGTAGAACAGCGTGTAGTCGATGCCGACCGCCATGCCGATGATCAGCACCACCTCGGAGGTGCTCTGCCCGGTCGGCAGCCACTGGCCGATCACCGAGGTCAGCGAGATCGCCGTGACCACGGCGGTGGCGGCCAGCAGCAGCGGGATGCCCGCCGCGATGAGCGCCCCGAACACGCAGATCAGCAGGATCAGCGTGATCGGCAGCGAGGTCTCCTCGGCGTGGTGGAAGTCGTCGCTGATGAGCTTGTTGGCCACCCGGCCGGCGCTGGCATCGCCGGCCTCCTGGACGAGCAGGCCGGGGAACCGGGCCTGGACCGAAGCCACCGCGTGCTCGGCCGGCACCACCGCCTGGTCCTCGTTGCTCCCCGTCACGTTGAACGTGACCAGGGCCGACCGGCCGTCCGGCGACACCAGCGAGGCGTTACCCCTCAGCGGCGACTTGATGTCCGAGGCCGTCTTGGCCGGCAGCGCCTGCAGCGCGGTCACCACCTGGCGCGTGGCCGCCCGCAGCTGGCGGTCGCGGGCGAACGTGCCGCCCCCGCTCCGGGCCTGGATCAGCACGCTCTCGGCCGGCGGCGCGCTCTTGACGTGCAGCCGGCTCAGGGTCTGCTCGGCCTGGCCCGACTGGCCCGGGTCGTAGGAATTCACGTTGCTGGTGCCCACGTGCGTCCCGACGAAGAACACCGCGACGACCATGACCAGCCAGCCGAGGACGGCGGTCTTGCGGTGCCGGGCGCTCCAGCCGGCGATGCGCTCCACGACTGGCGCCCGCCCCCGCGGTGGCGGGTCAGCGGGGCGCCCGTGACTATCTGGTCGGCCGGTTTCCGGCGTGGCTGAACTCAGCGAGTGACTCATCGTGACCTCTCCGGTGATGTGGCTGGGATTTACGGTGTGGACTTACTGCGCGCCTGAGGCTCGGGCTAGCTCTTGACGGTGGTGACGGTCAGGTGCGGGTCGGCCGTGATCTGCGCCGCGCAGAACCGGTCCGGCAGCCACTGCTTGCGGCTGAACAGCGCTGTCTGGTCGGCGTGGTGCGGCGACGCCGGGTTGGACGACTCCGAGTAGGTGAGGATCGTGGCGCCCTCCGGGCACCGGGCCTTGGTCCAGGTGACCACCTGGATGAACGAGGAGCCGAAGTCCGGGGCCGTGGCCGAGTCACCGGGCTGAGTGCCCTCGCCGATCACGTTGTAGATCCCGTCGGAGTCGCCGGGCCCGCCGGGGATCGGCAGGCGCCGGCCGTGGTCGGTGACGAACTGGATCGCGGCCGGGGCGGCACCCAGCGGGATGCGCGCCTGATCGAGCTGCCGGATGGCGTCACCCAGGGCGTCGCGGACCGTGGTGCTGGCCGTGTTGAGCCCGGCCGGGGTCCGGACTGGGTTCTTGAGCTCAAACGCCCTGGTCCAGGGTGACCCAGGTCCGTTGCTGGCCAGGTTCCAGAAGGTCGAGAACAGCACCGCGCCCTTGCTGCCGGTGTCCCAGCGCAGGTCCCAGCGGGCCAGGATGCGGCAGGCGCCGTCCAGCCCGACGTGGCCCCCGCCGCTGAGCGGGGCGCCGCCGCCCGCCTGGAAGCTGCGGCACATCCGGACCAGGGCGGCGCGGGCGAGGATCCCGGCGTAGTCGGCGTCGGACAGCTCCAGGTGCTCCATGCCCGCCAGCGTGAACCCGCGCGGGCCCAGCCCGTCGGTGCCGTTGATCCGGGCCTGGACGTCGATGAGCCCGATCCTGGTGCGCAGCGACCGCTCGGTGCCCACGTCGCCGATGATGCGCGCGAACCCGGTCAGCGGGCGGTGCGGGCTGGACAGCCAGTAGCTGTCATTGGAGTTGGTGACGAAGTCCCGCCGCAGCAGCGATGGCTCCTGGCCCGGCCCGAACAGGCCGGGTGCGGCCGCGTGCGGCCCGGTGATCCAGTCACAGGCGGTGCGCGAGCCGTCCAGGATCGGCAGCCGGATCGACGCGAAGGTCTGCCGCCCGAGCGTCGTGTCGCAGGCATGAGCCAGTGAGTCGGGCACGCCGGGCACCGACCCGATGTCGGCGTACAGGGCCTGGCCCGACCGGTCCGAGACGATGGTGTTCACCCAGGGGATGCCCTGGTACTTGTTCAGGACCGCCAGCACCTGGCCGGTCGTCTCGGCCCGGTTGATGCCGAACCAGGTGTTCATGGCCCTGGCCAGGTTGCCCGCGTTGGCGTCCCGCAGCGTGAACGCCGACGTGCTGGTCCACGGCACCGGCGTGCCCAGCAGGTTGTTGATCACCGGTCCGTACCGCGTGGACCACAGCGTCCGCGTCACCCGGGCCAGCGAGCCATCCGGCCGCCGGGCCACGACCGTGACCGCGCGGTGGGTCATCGCCACCGGGCGCCCGTTCTCCAGGTACTCGGTGGGATGTCCCTTGACCAGGCTGAGCTGGTAGGGAGTGAACCGGTACGCGTCCGACACGGTGTGGCTCCAGGCCATCGACGCGGTGTGGCCGATCAGGATCAGCGGCACCCCGTACAGCGACGCTCCGGTCACGTTGAGCTGGCCAGGGATGGTGAGCTGGGCCTGGTACAAGCGCTCCGTGCCGAGCCACGGGAAGTGCGGGTTGCCCAGCAGCAGGCCATGGTGGTCGCGGGTGCCCGCCGAGCCGATGGCCACCGCGTTGCTGCCCGCGGCGTGGAACACCGAGCCCGCCCGGGCGGCCAGCTCGCGCGCGACCCGCCGGGGGTCGGTCAGGGCGGCGGCTGGCTGTGCCTGCGCGCCCGGTGCCGCCGCGGCCGGCTTCGGCGGGGTGGCCGAGCCGATGCCGTTGATGAACACGTCCTGGCCCATCAGCAGCATGAGCTGGTAGAAGCGCAGGTAGCTGTCCTGGAGCGTGATCGGCTTGACCCAGGCCCGGCCCCGGCAGGTCGGGTCGGGCACGCCCGCGGACCCGCCCACGCTGGCCAGGTAGTGGTTGTAGCCGCGCACGTAGCCGGCCTGGATCTGGGCCACCTGCGGGCTCAGGCCCCTGGTCAGCCGCTGGACCAGGTGCGAGTCGATGATCTGCCGGAAGAACAGGTCGGAGTCCAGGTTGGTGGTCGGCGTCCCGGTCGGGCGCTGGAGGTAACTCGCCCGCGGCCCGAAGTAGCGGGAGCGCTGGCCCTCGACCGTGACGTAGTCGTTGGCCATCGTGCAGATGTTGTCCTGGGCGAACGCGTAGCCGTAGCCGAAGCCCAGGCCGGTCCAGTTGCGGGCCAGGATGTGCGGCACGCCGCCGACGGTGCGACGGATCACCGCGGACAACTGGCGCGTGGCCGGCGCCGGGGGCCGGCTGGCGGCCAGGGCCGCGACGGCCGTGGGCACCAGCCCGGTCAGTCCCATCGCCGCGCTGGCGATCACCGCGCTGATCGCGACGGCCGCCGTGCGGGGCTTGTGAGGCATGCTTGACCTCCGTTGGTCGGTGGATGGCGCCTTAGAAAGCATGCTGGCTGCGGCCAGGCCGGACAATCGGGTAGACCCCCGTCCGGACCCTGAGGCCAGCCGGGGCGGCACCAGGGTTCACCCGGACTACCCCTGACCTACGGAGTGAGCTGCGCAGTGCGGTTGTAGGCAATACTGATCCAAGCGGCTGGCTCATCGTGACCTCTCATGGCTGGGTAGTTTCCGGTGGCAGGCCGTTCTGTCCCTCGCCCGTGAGCTGGCACTCACGGGCGAGGGCACTAGTGCTCTGGGAATTCCCCGTATAACACCGCCCGGCCCGCCCGCGCCGCTGCGATGCTCGCCGTGGCCCGCATCTCGCCCAGCGGTCCTGGCTGGTCCAGAACCTCTCGCGCGTGCGCCAGCGGGTCGGCGGGCGGGCTGAGCAGGGCCCTGGTCACCACCGCGTGAGCACGGGCCGTGGCCACCAGTACGTAGTTGAACAGCAGGAACAAGACCAGGCAGACCGCCGCGGCGACCAGCGCGCTGGGCAGCGTGCCGATGAACACCCCGACCGCGCCGTGGCCGTAGGGTCCGTGCGGGAAGTAGCCCAGGGCCATCCCGTGCACCATCGGCCCGTTGCCGCTGTAGCCGTGGGCGCCCGTGCCGCTGGGCGCCCAGTACCACAGCGGCACGGTGATCATGCCGAGCAGCGCCAGCCAGACCGTCAGCACCACGGTGTCCAGCGCGAACAGCGGCACCCACAGGCCCACCAGGCAGGCGAAGTCACGCCAGGTGGCCGGGTCCCGCCAGCGGGCCGCGGCCTGGGCGATGAGGCCCCCGGTCACCGGCCGGTAGCGGCCGTGCACCGGCCCGGTCAGCACGTGACTCAGCCGCATGCGCTCGACGTTGGCGCAGCCGCGCATGGCCTCGGCGGCCGCCGTCATCAGCGGGATCCCGGCGATCGTGACCGCGAAGGCCAGCGCCGTGACCGCCGCCGTGAACGCCACCGCGAACAGCACCCACCCGGTCACGAACACGTACACCGCCAGGTAGCCCGCGGCGCGCCAGGGGGTGCCCGACAGCACCAGGCGCACGGGGTTCTGCCTGGCCGCCGTTAGCCGGAGCTCCGGCACCGGGCCGCCGGGCACCTCGGCCGCGGTGGTCATCCCACGTCCCGCATGAGCTGCTCGACCGCGCGCACGTGCGAGGTGAGCTCGGCCAGCTGGGCCCGGACCTCCTGCTGGTTGGCCACCGCCTCCTCGGCCAGCTTGCGATAGTGCGCCATCGCGACCGCGTCGGCGCGGTGCGCCTGGAGCCGGAAGTAGGACCAGACGATCACCGCGATGGCCAGGCAGACCGCCACCGGGATGCCCAGCCCGATCCATACCGCCGTCTCGTTCGTGCCATCGGCCAGTACGTGCGTCATCTGCCGCTCGCTTTCATCGTTGCCGTGCCTTTCTCAGCTCCGCGGCCCTGGCGTGGACCACGAGGATTTCGATTAAGTCCGGGTCCGGTTTAGTCGGCCTCGTCCGCGGCCGCGTCGGCGGCCTGCTCGCGGACGGCCTCGGCGACCGCCTCGGCCGTCAGCCGGACGTCGAACGGGGCCAGCTCGAAATACTTCATCGCCTTCCCGTCCTCCGACAGCTCCAGATGCCCCACCACCAGGCCCGCCTTCTCGAGCCGGTCCAGGTGCATGTAGAGCAGGGGCCGGGACATGCCCAGCCGCCGTGCCAGCTCGCTGACGTGCACTCGCCCGCCCGTCAGCTCCGCCACCACGCGCATCCGCTGCGGGTTGGCGATGGCCGTCAGAACGGTCAGGAGCCCGGCCTGGTTCGTCAGCGTCGGTCCCCCCAGCCTGCGTGCTCGGTCATCGGTGCTCTTCTTCGTGCTCTTCTTCCATCTGTCAGCCTGAACTTACAGGTGATGGCTGAGGCCGTCAACTGTTAAACGCTTGCGGGCCGCTTCTTGCTGTTATCACTTGGGAGGGCGGTGCGTGAACGGGCGGGCGGGGCGGGAGGCGGTGCGTGAACGGGCGGGCGGAGTGGGCGATGATGTCAGCCATGGGCCAGCTGATCCTGCTCCGGCACGGCGAGACCGAGTGGAGCCGGTCCGGCCGGCACACCGGGCGCACCGACATCCCGCTCACCGCCAGGGGCGAGGCGGCCGCCGCCGCCCTGGCCCCCGCGCTGGCCGGGCTCGACATCGGCGCCGTGTTCACCAGCCCGGCCAGCCGGGCCGTGCGCACCGCCCAGCTGGCCGGCCTGACCCGTCCCGACGTGCCCTGGCCCGTCAAGATCGACCCTGACCTGCAGGAGTGGGACTACGGCGGCTACGAGGGCCGGACCACGGCCGACATCCAGGCCGACCGGCCGGGCTGGTTCTTGTGGCGCGACGGCGTCATCCCCGGCGACGCCGACCACCCCGGCGAGACCGTCCGGCATGTCGGCGAGCGGGTCGACGCGGTGCTGGCCAGGGTCCGCCCGCTGCTGGCCGACGCCGACGTGGCGCTGGTCGCGCACGGCCACTGCCTGCGCATCCTGACCGCCCGCTACCTGGAGCTGGACGCGTCGGAGGGCCGCCTGTTCGCGCTGAGCACCGGGACCCTGAGCACGCTGGGCACCGAGCACGCGACGCCGGTCATCACCTCCTGGAACCGGCCCCCGAATTAATGACCGCGGAACCCGGTCAGCGCATAGCACGGACGGATTTCCGCGATCATGGAAGGTCCGTCGGGGCGGGCCTCAGGCGGCGTCGCGGAGGCGGGCGGCGGCCAGCCGGCCGAGCGGGATCTGGAGCACCTGGCGCGGGAGGTGGACGGTGGACTGCCGGGCCGTGCGCAGCGCGGCGGTGGCGGCCAGGTCGGTCAGCGGGCTGCCTGGGGTGCCGTATAGCCGGCGGGCCCAGCGGGGCAGGCTGGCGAACGCCAGGGTGTTCAGCGGCGGCACCACCAGCCGCAGCGGCAGCAGCGGGGGCGGCAGCCGCGGGGTGAACGACAGCCGCAGCGCCCGGCGGGCCTGCGCGGTGGCATGCAGCCGGGGCCGGATGCCGTCGTAGTAGGCCTCGAGGTCGGCCATGCTGGCGGGCACGCCGGCCGGGTCCAGGCCGACGACCTCGGCGCTGCGGCGCTGCTCGGCCACGAACAAGTCCAGCTCGGCCGCGGTCACGGGCACGCCGCTGCGGCGGGCGACGTCGGCGTAGGACGCGATCTCGCCGCAGTGCACCCACAGCAGCAGGTCGGGCCGGTCCAGGCGGAACTCGCGGCCGTGCTCATCCACGCCGGCGAGCGAGGCGTGGATCTTACGGAGGCGCCGGCCGGCCCGTTCGACCTGAGCGGTGGAGCCGAACGTGCGTACCCGCACGAACTCGGTGGTCCGCATGAACCGGCCCCAGGCCTGTGCCGGGTCGGTGAACGAGGTGTTCTGCCAGGTGCCGAGCATGGTGTCGGGGTGCAGGGCCTGGAGGTACAGGGCCCGCAGGCCGGCCACCCACATGACCGGCTCGGCCATGATCCGCCAGGTCACCGAGCAGGGTCCGAACAGCCCGTGATCGGCCCGCCCGTCGGGCCCGAGGGGGGCGGACGCATTCGTTGATGAGATCAATGGGGATCACCAACCCTCTGCCGGGACCCCCTCCAGACCGGTCAGTCCGGGCGGGTCTCGTCTTCCAGCCAGCTTAGGTACGCCGGCGACCCGGCGACGATGGGCGTGGCGACGATTTCCGGCTCGTCGTAGCTGTGCCGCTCGGTCAGGAACTCGGCCAGCTCGTCGTAGCGGTCGGCGGGCAGCTTGAGCAGGACCAGCCACTCCTCGGACCGCTCGATGGTGTCTTCCCACCAGTAACTGCTGGCGATGGGCCCGGCGACCTGGGCGCACGCGGCCAGCCGCGCGGCCACGGCGGCGTGGCCGAGCTCGATGGCCTCGGAGCGGGAGTCCGTGGTCGTCTGCACCTGAAGGAACTGCGGCTCGGTGCCGGCCGCGGGGCTGTTGCCCGGCATGGCCATGATCGTACGCCCCGCGCTGCAAGCCCGGCATGGCCTTATTGCACGCGCGGCGGGACTGTTACCGGGGCGTGAAGATGGGCCTGTCGCGGGTGGCCGGGGCCCCGGTAGCCTGGCCGCCTCGCGGCCCGAGGCGGGCCGCCCTTCGGCCAGCTGAGGCCAGCTGAGGCCAGCTGAGGAGCAAGACGTGCCCGGTCTGGTCAGCCTGATCGTGAACCCGGCGGCGGGCGGCGGCCGGTCGCTGCGGCTGCTGCCCGCGGTCACCGCGGAACTGGACGGCCTGGGCGTGCGCTACGCGGTGGAGCGGTCGCGCTCGCTGGGCGACGCACGGGTGCGGGCGGCGATCGCGGCGGCGGCCGAGCACGTGGTGGTCGCGGTGGGCGGTGACGGCATGGCGGGCGCGCTGGCCGGGGTGGCGGCGGCGGGCGGGGCCCGGTTCGGCATCGTCCCGGCGGGCCGGGGCAACGACCTGGCCGGGGCGCTGGGCATCCCGCGGGGACCGGCGGCCGCGGCCAGGGTGGTGGCGGGCGAGCACGTGCGGGCGGTGGACCTGATCGGGGTCAGCGTGCCGGGCCAGCCGGAGTACGTGGTGGCGGGCAGCGTCTACGCCGGGCTGCCGTCGGTGGCGGGCGAGATCGCCAACGCCAGCCGCTGGCCGCTGGGCCCGCTGATGTACCCGGCGGCGGCGCTGCGGGCGCTGGCCGGCTGGCGGCCGGTGAGCTTCCGGCTGGAGGCGCCGGGCGCGACCGGGGGCGGCGCCGCGGGCGGGGCCAGGGAGTTTCCCGGATACGCCGTCGTCATCGCGAACTCGGCCCGGTTCGGCGCGGGCATGCAGGTCGCTCCCCCGGCCCAGATCGACGACGGCCTGCTGGACATCGTCCGGATGCGGCATGGCTCGCGGCTGGCGTTCGTGCAGGTGCTGCTGCGCATCCGCGGCGGCACCCACGTGACGCTGCCGCTGATCAGCCTGGACCGGGGGGCGGCGGTGACCCTGACCATGGACCGGGCCATGCCGGCCGCCGCCGACGGCGAGACGCTGCCGTTCGCCGGCCCGCTCCCGGCGGGCACCCCGCTCACGGTCCGCGCGCTGCCCGGCGCGCTGACGGTGCTGGTCCCGCCGCCGGCCTAGGCGAGCGCCGGCCAGAAGTCGCGCAGCGCGCTGGTCAGCTCGGCCGGGCGCTCCAGCGGATGGAACAGCTTGGCCCCCTCGATCAGCCGCAGGCCGGCCGTGCCGGGGATGGTGTCGGCCAGCCAGCGGGCCCACTCGACGCCGAAGAACTCGTCGGCCGTGCCCCACACGATCAGGGTCGGCGCGTGCAGCCGGGCCAGGTCGGCCCGGATCGCTACGGTGACGGCGGAGTCCAGGCTGGCCACCATGGCCTCCACGGCCCTGGCCCGGCCCGGGTCGGCGAACGGCGCCAGGAACCCGCTGATCACCTCGTCCGGCAGGGCGTCCGGCCGCTCGAGGCCGGAGGCCAGCGCGTCCCGGCCCGCCGCCGGGTCGGCCACGAGCGCCGGCAGTCCCGGCGCGAGCACGCCGGCCCTGGCCATCTCCACGATGGGGACGAACGAGGCGGGCGGGAAGTTCTCGTCGGTATCGCAGTTGGTCAGCGTGAGCGACCGGACCCGGTGCGGTGCCCTGGCCGCCACGAGCTGGGCGATGGCCCCGCCCGAGTCGTTGCCGACCAGGTCGGCCTGGTCAGCGCCGAGGGCGTCGAGCACGGCCAGGATCATGTCCGCCTGCGCCGGCATGGTCATGTCGGCCAGCGGCGGGCAGGTGCTGCCGCCGTGCCCGAGCAGGTCCACCGCCACGCAGCGGCGCAGGTCGCCGAGGGCGTCGAGCTGCGCGCCCCACAGGTCGGCGCTGAGGAACACCCCGTGGATGAACAGGGCGACCGGGCCCGACCCGTTCATCCGGCAGGCGATGTCGCCGTAACGGGTGGCGACGATCTCCCGATCTTGGATACCGATGGACTCTGGACGACTATTGGTCTTTGAGATACTCATAGTATGTCACTGTAGGCTAGACGGCGATGGCAGGCAAGACGCGGCGCGAGGAGTACGCGGAGCTCACCCGGACCGCCGTGGTGAGCGCCGCCATCGCGCGGTTCACCGCCGACGGCTACGCCGCGACCACCATCGACGCCATCGCCGAGGAAGCGCGGGTCACCAAGGGCGGGGTGTACCACCATTTTTCTGACAAAGCTGAGCTGTTCGAGGCGGCGTTCGTCGCCATGCAGCGGCGGCTGCTGGACAGGATCGCGACCGGGCTGGCCGGCATCTCCGACCCGCAGGCGGCGATCGTCGCCGGGATGAACCTGTTCCTGGACGAGTGCGCGCACGACGACTTCCGCCGGATCGTGCTGGAGCAGGCGCCGGCGGCGCTGGGCTGGGCCCGCTGGAAGAAGATCGACGAGGAGTACTTCCTCGGCCTGTTCGTGACGGCGCTGGACCGGCTGGTCGCGACGGGCGACTACGAGATCCCGGACCTCGCGCTGGCGGCACGGGTGCTGATGGCGGCGATGGACGAGGCCGCGCTGGCGGTGGCGGCGGCCCCGGACCCGGCGGCGGAGCGGGAGCGGGCCCGGACTTTGCTCCAGCAACTCCTGCGCGGCTTCCGCGTCTCATGAGCATGTCACTGCTGCGACTGGCGGTTCTGACGGTGCTGACGGGTGTCGAGAGACCAGCCCCGGATCTTCGGTCAGCCGTACCGCGCGCGCGGCAGCGACGTGGTTGTTGCTCTCATGTCGCTAGGACGACGTGAGAGCAACAACCACGTCGTTGGTGACCCTCCGGCGGGGGCGCGGGCCTGTGACAGGTGGGGCGGGCGAGGCGGATGAGGCAGGAGTTAAAGTCACCAGACCCCGTCGGACGCCACTCATGGCCGGCTCCCACTGCCTCGCCGCGCCGCCCCGGCCATCTACGCGACCGGGTCGTAGTAGTGGGCGTACTGCCAGGTTCCCGCGCTGATCAGGGCCTCATCCGTGAGCGCGCCGAACCGGGCCGGCGCCAGCGCCGAGATGTCCAGCCGCCCGGGCACGTCGCAGATCCAGGCGGCCAGCGCCTCGCCCAGGGCCAGCGACGACGAGAAGCCAGACCCGTTGCAGCCGCTGGCCACCCACAGGCCGGGCGCGTCCGGCACC
>Ga0134126_10005460_pt1 | contig 15896 bp, 6 predicted proteins | sample KB31752_FD_96881 | JGI IMG/M metagenome (GOLD analysis project Ga0134126, IMG submission 96881) | Terrestrial soil microbial communities with excess Nitrogen fertilizer from Kellogg Biological Station, Michigan, USA - KB3-175-2 | ecosystem: Environmental > Terrestrial > Soil > Unclassified ...
CAATTGTCGAGTATCGAATTGTTCTGGCCGTAGGCTTTCTCGATCTGATTTAGGGACTGCGCGATCAGGAAGCTCTTCAGGCCGTATCCGGCCATGAAGGCGAGCGCCGACTCGAAAAAGTCGAGTCGTCCGAGCGCCGGGAATTCATCGAGCATGAGAAGCAGTCGCTGCCGCCTTGTCTTTGCAAAAAGCTCTTCGGTCAGCCGGCGGCCGATCTGATTGAGAAGAAGACGGACCAAAGGCTTGGTGCGGCTGATGTCCGACGGCGGCACGACGAGGTAGAGCGTGAGCGGACGCTCGGCTTCGACAAGGTCCGCAATCCGCCAGTCGCAACGGCTGGTCACCTTGCCGACGACGGGATCGCGGTAGAGGCCGAGGAACGACATCGCGGTCGAAAGCACGCCCGAACGCTCGTTCTCGCTCTTATTGAGAAGTTCACGGGCCGCGGATGCGACCACAGGATGCGGGTGATCACCGAGATGCAGCGTCGTCATCATGGCACGGAGTGTGGTCTCGATCGGGCGCTTCGGATCCGACAGGAAATTGGCAACGCCCGCCAGGGTCTTGTCGAGCTCGGCGTAGAGCACGTGGAGGATGGCGCCGACCAGCAGCGAGTGGCTGGTCTTTTCCCAGTGATTGCGCCGCTCCAGCGCGCCTTCCGGATCGACCAGGATGTCGGCAACGTTCTGGACATCGCGGATCTCGTGGTCGCCGCGGCGCACCTCGAGGAGCGGATTATACGCAGACGATCCCGGGTTAGTCGGGTCGAACAACAACACGCGGCCGAAGCGTGCGCGCCAGCCAGCGGTGAGGTGCCAATTCTCGCCCTTGATGTCATGGATGATGCAGCTTGCCGGCCAGGTCAGCAAGGTCGGCACGACAAGGCCAACGCCCTTGCCGCTTCGCGTCGGCGCGAAACACAAGACGTGCTCGGGACCGTCGTGTCGCAGATACTGCCGATGGAGTCGACCGAGCACGACCCCGTCCTCTCCCAACAGGCCTGCCGCGCGAATTTCTTGTTTGGTGGCCCAGCGGGCGGAGCCGAAGGTCTGCGCCACCCTAGCCTCCCGGGCCCGCCAGACGGACATCGCGAAGGCAGCGGCGACGGCAATCACCCCTCCGGAAGCGGCAATGACGGCGCCTTCGACGAAGATGCGCGGAGCGTAGGCGTCGTAGGAGAACCACCACGCAAAGAAAGCCGACGGCTGATACAGCGAAACGACGCCGATGTGCCCCCAGGGCTGGCCGAGCTGCGGCTGGTAGCCCAACCGCCAAGCGGTCCATTGCGTCGCGCCCCAGATGGCTGCGAGCACCACCGTGAGCACGACCACGATCTGGGTCCAGAGAATTTTTGTTGCAGGCATTTGCGCGTTCCAGGGCAATGGAACGACAAGGAAGCAAGGATTTCCTCTCCGGGACAAGACCCGTTGCCACCCGATCGCAAAATCGGCTGCGACAGCGCACAAAGACCGGGGACGCGGCGGAGACGGAAGCAATGGATACAATCTTCGGGTTTGGAAAATGGCTATCCAAGAGAAGTTATGTGACGCCTGTTATTCAGAGTGGGGTCCGAACGCCGATCGGCGCCAACGGCCAGACCTATCAGCCGCAGACCGCACAGATGTTCCACTGAGGACAACAACCATGCGTCGGTGCGATGCGATTTCAATTGCCGCGATTGCACGCCGAGAAGCTGGTTGCCGGCCTGCGTCGCCTGCAATTGCCCGACCGCCCCCTGGCCTGGCAATTCAGCCTGATTGAGGAAAGGTATCGCTGCTAACTTCGTGACATCCATCTGCGCGCCTATATTCGACCATCACGACTATGCTGGTTGGGGCGGGAGGGATCGAACCCTGCGATAATCCATTGCCACACAAGGACTTTTCCATTCCGGCCCGCCCGTTTGATTCCATCTTTGATTCTAAAGCAAAAGCCCTCGTCGGAATGACCGACGACGAGGCGGCCTACATCGAGGCCAAGGGCTGGAAAGGCCCGAGCCGAGCAACATCCACCACTTCGCGAACTTCTGTGGATCGAACGCCGGAGCTTTGAGGTCCGCCCTAGCGGGCTGCTGAGGCGATATTAGACCAAGCTGGCCACACCTATGCGCCGGGAAGCGAGTATGCGGGAGTGGTGGATGCCGTCGGTGAAGGCGTAGATTGTAAATAAGCCTCCAAGATTGACCCCTGCATCGCTTGATAGATCAAAAGCTTGGCGGGTCAATCGGCGCCGGTGCCCCACGCCGATTAGCACTTCCGCTCAAAAAGCGCCGTATGGCGAGAGTTAGTACTTAAACTCCGGCATGGCCTTCAATTCGTCCCTGGTGGCGTTATACACCGCGTGATCAGGATACCAACGCGTACTGGCGCTGGTCGTGGTGGTCGTCGTGGTGGTAGTTGCGGCACCGGTGGTGGTTCGCGTGGTGCTGTCTGGAGCGGAAGAGGTTGCAGGCGCATTCGCCGGCGCGGACGTTGTTGATTCAGTTGTCGAGGTCACCGGCTGGTCAACCCACTTCAGCTTATCGAAGGCGACCGCCACATAGTGCTCGCCCAGGCCGAGAACGCCGCCCACGCCCAGAATGACATTGGCCACCTTGCCTGACCTATCCAAGATCACGTCGTGGATGTTACCGATCTTCTCGTTCGCTTCATTGTACACATCAACGCCAGCAAGCTTGGACGCGCGCCATTCACCCTCCTTATGCGCGGTAGCGTTGGTAGTGGAAGTCACTGGGTTTGTGGCTGTTTGCGTCCATGCCGTCCCGGTCATCGACGCGGTAACCAGGAATGCTATCGCGAGACATTTGGAAATCATGATGTTCCTCCATTATTTTGGGAACAATAGTGCCGATGTAATTTGGTTCCCGCGACGACCAGTCAATGATTTCCGTCGCAGCATGGTCTCTTGAGACGCGGCTGATGCCCCAGGCTCAGACATTGCTCGCCACTCGCCAGTTCGATGAAGAACGATGCTTCGATCGCGCTGTCATATCCCCAGAACCGCACGGCGTTCCGGGTGACGTCTAGGAGCGACTATGGTTCGGAAAGTCGATCCTGATTTTCACCAGTGGCCGCGCTGCCGGCCCCAGTATCCGCCGCCACCGAACAACAACAGCACGACAACAATAATCAGGATCAATTCCATCAGGCTTCTCCGCTCATCAATTACAAAACCACATTGCGATAGCGATTAATCGCGGAACGGCGCGAGCGCTTCTCCGACAAGCTCTTCGTTTGTATAGGTCCGTTCTGCTCATCCGAATAGTCGATCGGGATGGACGGATGGCACGTGGATCAAGCGGGAGCGTGACACTCTCAATCACCAGTACAGGGCTATACGGAACGATGGCAAAACAGCATGCCCTCCTGGTCCAGGACTCGCTGGTCAATCTTGCTCACATTTGGGAATTTTAATCCCCCTACGCGCTGGGTAACCGATCATGGCCCAGCAGGAACGATATCCGCTGCATCGGGTTGTTCAGCTGCGGATTCTAACCTTCACTTGGAAAGTCCGGCGGACAGCTACGACGGTCGCTTGAATTTCCTGGCGTCGATGGCTGTCGTGCTCTCGTTTGCGTGTTGTGACTGGATTTAGTGGGCACGACAATCGCCCGAGAGACGTTGTCAAAGCAGCATCTATAGTTGCTCGGCCGGCGGGACGGTTTAAGTGACAAGCAACAATTGGTCGAAATGGACTCAGAGGAGCAAAATCACGGGGTCGTAGCCATGGGAAAATCAGCCAGGGTTCGACCATGCCTCCCATGCGTTGCAATGCACCGCAACAGTTGAGAGATGGCCTCGAAACGCAGCCGTTGATCAGCGGGCGCTTGCCCATTCGAGCGGCACAGCGCTCACGCCCTAGTAGCTAAAATCCGAGAAGGTCTAATCGACCTGGAAGACAAATCGCCCTTGGCCGGATCGTCGTGCTCGCTCCGAGTTCATCTTGGGAGCCGGTTGTAGGCGACCATGTAATTCGGTGTCTCATACCCCACTCGGACGCCGATGCGGGCGCCCTTCGTGATCGCGTCAAAGGTGTCGCGGACAACCAGCCGGGAATTGTTCCGCAAAGCGATCTGACGCTATCAGAATCCTTCGCCCCAAAAGCTGTCCGCAACCATTAGTTCTTTCGGTTATCGAGTAGCTGCGCGATCGCGCGGTGGAAAGGAACGTTTTGATTACCATTTTCCAGCGCTTTGGACATGCGAAACCCAAGTCGCCGTGGAATAATCGCGAGCCCATTCGTGAAGAGCTTTTCAGCGTAGAGCGCCTCGAGGAGCATGCACGAAGTCTGGCAATCGCGCAGCCTGTGGCGTCCCGCGCATCTCGAGGGTCTCCACTGGCGCGACGGCTTGTCAACAATGCTGCGGCGTTGCTGGCGGCTCATCGCAAGATCGCCAAGGCAATCGACGAGGGGCGCACCATCACCCCGGCGGCAGAATGGCTGATCGACAACTATCATCTCGTTGAGAAGCAGATTCGTGAAATTCGTGCGGATTTACCGCTGGGCTATTACCGACAACTCCCAAAGCTTGCCGGTGGGCCCTTTGCCGGATATCCGCGCGTCTTCGGCATCACGTGGGCTTTCGTGGCGCATGCTGACAGTCGCTTTGACGTTGAGATGCTATGTCGGTATGTGCGCGGCTATCAAGAAGTTCAGCCGTTGACAATCGGGGAACTCTGGGCCGTTCCAATTACTCTTCGGATTGTGCTGATCGAGAATCTTCGACGACTCGCAGGGCAGGAAGTGGACAGTTACACAGCGCGGCAAGAGGCGGATCAACTTGCTGATCGTTTGCTAGGATCTGGCTCGCGTGCGCCGGAACCTGCGCCGGCGATTCTCGCCGATCTTGAGCGCTTGCCATTCCCAGACGCGTTTGCGGTTGAGCTTGTTCACAGATTGCGCGACCAGGATCCGAAGGTTAGTCCGGTCCTTGTTTGGCTGGATGAACGATTGGCCGCGCAGGCAACCACGGCTGACACGATCGTGCACGAGGAGCACCAGAGGCAGGGATCTGGAGCCGTCACCGTACGTAACATTATCACCAGTTTGCGCGCAATCTCCGACGCTGACTGGTCGGAATTGTTCGAGCGGATGAGTCTCGTCGATGATGTCCTTGCGACCAGCGGAAACTTCACTGCGATGGATTTTCCTACCCGCAATATGTATCGCAGTGCGATTGAAGAACTCGCACGCGGATCTCACCGCACCGAGATCGAAGTTGCCAAGCGGGCGGTTCTGGTAGCGCAACAAGAACGGCGCGACCCCGCATCAGATAGCGAGCGCAGATCTGATCCCGGATACCATCTTTTAACTGGCGGACGGCGTGCATTCGAAAAGGCGGTCGGCTTTCAAGCGCCGCCCCACACATGGTTTGGACGATTGGGCCGGGCGATGGGAATTCGCGGTTATGTCGGCGCAGGCTTCATCATGGCGGGCGTTATTCTCGCCGTACCGTTGCTCGTGCTCGTGGTGTTCGGCGTTGAATCGCGGTGGCTGTGGCCGCTTGGCATCATCGGAGTTATCCCGGCAATCGACTTGTCGGTTGCGTTGGTAAACCAGTTCGTCACGCGTGTGTTCAGTGCGACGCTGCTGCCGGCTCTCGAATTGAGCACTGGGGTGCCATCCGAACTCCGGACGCTCGTCGCAGTTCCCACGCTGTTGACGACACGCGCTACAATCGAGCAGCAGATCGAGCGGCTAGAAATCCATCACCTTGCCAGCCCGGACGGTGAGGTGCATTTCGCGCTTCTATCGGATTGGGTTGATGCCGAAAAGGAACAGAAGGATGGCGACGAGGCTTTGCTCGCTGTTGCGATCGAAGGCATCGCCGGATTGAACCGGCGATACGCCTCAGCCTCGGGCGGCGAACGCTTTTTGCTGCTTCACCGCAGGCGGGTTTGGAATGAGAGCGAGCAATGCTGGATCGGTTGGGAGCGCAAGCGTGGCAAGCTCCATGAGCTAAATCGTCTGTTGCGCGGGGCGAGCGACACCACCTTCATCGAGGTCAACGGAATGATTCCGGCCGTTCCCAATGACGTACGCTACGTCATTACGATGGATGCTGATACGCGGCTTCCCCGAGATACGCTGCGGCGGCTGATCGGCAAGATGGCCCATCCGCTCAACAAGCCGCGGTTTGATACGGTTATGGGTCGCGTTAATGAGGGTTACGCGGTGCTACAGCCACGTGTCACTCCATCGCTCCCCGTTGGTCGCGAGGGGTCGCTATTCCAGCGCGTGTTCTCGAGCATGAATGGCATCGATCCTTATGCATCCGCGATATCCGACGTCTACCAGGATCTGTTCGGCGAGGGATCTTATGCGGGTAAGGGAATCTACGATGTGGACGCTTTCGAGGCCGCACTCGCCAACCGCGTGCCGGACTCGACCCTGCTAAGCCATGACTTGTTTGAGGGCATATTCGCTCGCGCCGGGCTTTCCTCTGACGTCGAGGTTGTTGAAGAGTTTCCTGCCCGATACGACGTCGCCGCGTCGCGTCACCACCGTTGGGCGCGGGGTGACTGGCAGCTCTTGCCGTGGATTTTAGGTCGCGGTCCTTTAGCCAAAGCCGATCGCAAGCGCAGTACAATTCCGGCGATGGGGCGATGGAAAATGCTCGACAATCTGCGTCGCACATTGTCAGCACCATCAGCGGTTCTCGCGCTGCTGGTAGGATGGACCTTACCTCCGGATGGTGCGGTCGTCTGGACACTGTTTATCCTCACGACAATTATGCTGCCAACGTTTATTACAGTGGTCGCAACACTTATTCCTGGAAGACCTGGAGTATTGATGCGCAGCCACTTCAGCGCGCTTGGTGCAGATTTCCGGCTTGCGTTCACGCAAGCCGCGCTCTTGGTCAGTTTGTTGGCACACCAAGCTTGTTCGATGGCAGACGCCATCGCGCGAACTGTTTTTCGGCTGTTTGTAACGCGCCGTCATCTTCTCGAATGGACCACTGCAGCACAGGCAGCGATTGGTCAACGGTCTCGCCTGCTCGACTACTATCGTCGGATGGCTGGCGCAGTCTTCATTGCCATTCTGGCTTTACTTATTTCTATGGTTTTGGGGGCCGCAACGTGGCCCCTGGCGCTTCCGTTCGCATTGCTCTGGATGATCTCGCCGGCACTCGCGCGCTGGAGCAGCCAATCTCCTCTCGCCCCGGGTCGTGTTGCTATGTCTGATGATGACGCAGCAGTCCTGCGCCTTACGGCGCGGGGGACGTGGCGGTTCTTTGAAACCTTCGTAACAACTGCGAGCAACATGTTGCCGCCGGACAATTACCAAGAAGATCCCGCGGCACTCGCCCATCGCACCTCGCCGACTAATCTCGGCCTTTATCTTCTCTCCACAGTGAGCGCGCGCGATTTCGGATGGATTGGGACGACTGATGCCATCGATCGGCTCGAGGGGACGCTATCGACTATGAACCGACTCGCACGGTTCCGTGGGCACTTTTATAATTGGTACGATACGCAGGATTTGCGGCCGCTTGACCCACCCTATATCTCGACAGTCGATAGCGGCAACCTGGCGGGGCATCTCATCGCTCTTTCCAGCGCTTGCTTGGAATGGATCGACACTCCTTTCGAGGATGCCCGTCGCCTTGCGGGGATCGCCGATGCCCTGGAGATCGCACGAAAGGAAGCCAATCGCGTCAGCGACGGGCGGCGAACCGGAACGGTGACGTGGCGTCAACTTGGCGAAGCGATTGAAACACTTGCTATCGACCTTCGACAGGGTCAACAAGATCCCGCAAGCATTTCGAAGCGGCTTGCCGACTTCACGTTCCGCGCAGAGACGATCGCCGACATCTCCAAAGCACTCTCGAGTGAGAGTGGCAAGGACATAGACTCCGATCTGGTGTTCTGGGCGGATGCGGTTTGTCGGGCGATCAAAAGCCACAGTCGAGATTTCGGCGACTCGCCGCCGGCTATTTCCGCGGTTCGCTTATCCACCCTCGCAAAACGCGTCAGGGCAATGGCGCTTGAAATGGAGTACCGTTTTCTTTTTGATGAGGAACGAAAACTGCTTTCGATCGGCTATCTCTCGTCCGAGGGAAAGCTCGATCTAAATTGCTACGATATGCTTGCGTCGGAAGCCCGGCTTGCAAGTTTCCTGGCGATCGCCAAGGGCGACATTCCAGCACGACACTGGTTCCGACTCGGCCGTGCGGTGACACCGGTTGGCAGCGGCGCCGCGCTGATTTCCTGGTCAGGGTCAATGTTTGAATATTTGATGCCGTCTCTCATTATGCGCGCGCCTGCGGGAAGTCTTCTTGAGCAAACGAGTCGGCTTGTCGTGCAGCGGCAAATGAACTACGCCGCAACGCTCGGGGTGCCGTGGGGCATGTCGGAATCCGCCTATAACGCGCGCGACATCGAGTTGACGTACCAATACTCAAACTTCGGCGTACCTGGTCTCGGTCTCAAGCGCGGCCTGGGCGCAAATACTGTCATTGCTCCTTATGCGACCGGACTTGCGGCCATGGTGAATCCGCAAGCCGCGGCAGCTAACTTCGATCAGCTCGCTGCCATTGGCGCGAAAGGCCGCTACGGATTCTATGAGGCCTTGGATTACACGGTAAGCCGCGTTCCGGAAGGTAAGCCTGTTGCGGTAGTGCTTGCCTTCATGGCACACCATCAGGGTATGACGATCGTAGCGATCGCAGACGCGATCTTTGACGGCGCGATGCGGACAAGGTTTCATAGCGATCCGATTGTACAGGCGACCGAATTGCTGCTGCAGGAGCGAACGCCGCGCGACGTCGCGGTTGCGATTCCGTGGACTTCAGAGGCAAGGGTGGTTGCAAAGGGTCAAGATGTCAGCCCTGCTGGCGGTCGACGTCTGACAACTGCGCATGGTGCGTCCCCCGCAACGCAGCTATTTTCTAACGGTCGCTATGCCCTGATGGTGACCGCAGCGGGATCGGGTTACAGCCGCTGGGGAGATCTCGCTATCTCTCGCTGGCGAGAGGATGCAACCTGCGACGATTGGGGGTCATACGTCTTCTTGCGCGATATCAACAGCGGCGAGGTCTGGTCTGCCGGATTTCAGCCAAGCGGGGTGGAGCCGGATGACTATGAGGTAGTTTTCGAAGAGGACCGTGCCCAGTTTACCCGCCGTGATCGGACGCTGACGGCGGTTCAGGAAATTGTCGTCTCGGCTGAAGACGACGCGGAAGTCCGTCGGGTTTCGGTGACAAATACCGGCAAACGAGAGCGGGAGGTTGAACTCACCTCCTATTCCGAACTCGTGCTTGCGCCCCAGGCTGCTGACGTTGCGCATCCCGCGTTTTCAAAGCTATTTGTGGAAACTGAGTTTCTTTCGAATGAAGGAGCAATTCTGGCAACGCGACGCAGGCGCTCGCCTGATGAGCCCGAGATATGGGCCGCGCACCATTCGGTTTTGGATGGGGAGGCGGTTGGAAAAGTAGAAGTTGAAACCGACAGAGCCCGATTTCTTGGGCGCGGGGGGAGCATTCGAACTGCAATTGCAGCGATGGACGGCGGGCCGCTTTCGGGCACGGTGGGCACCGTATTGGATCCGGTTTTCGCTTTGCGACGCCGCGTGCGCATTGCGCCTGGCGCGACGGTACGTGTCGCGTTCTGGACAATGGTCGCATCGTCCCGCGAAGCATTGCTCGATCTTCTGGATAAGCACCGCGATACAACGGCCTTTGAGCGAGCATCAACACGTGCGTGGACCCAGGCGCAGGTGCAACTCCGTCACATCGGTATTGATCCTGCCGAAGCCAGACTCTTTCAGCGTCTTGCGGGGCACCTCTTGTATTCGTCACCCGCGTTGAGGCCCTCTTCTGAATCGATTCTTCGAGGCGCTGGTGCGCAGTCCCTGCTTTGGTCCCTCGGAATTTCCGGAGACCTGCCGATCTTGCTTCTGCGAATTTCCGATTCGGACAATCTGGATATCGCGCACCAGCTTCTGCAAGCCCACGAATATTGGCGAATGAAGCTGCTGGCAGTGGATCTGGTCATTATGAATGAGCGCGCATCGTCCTATGTGCAGGATCTTCAGATTGCGATTGAGACTTTGGTCCGGACCAGTCAGTCGCGCATCTCGCCCGACAATGAACGGGCTGCCGGACGAGTGTACGTTCTGAGAGCTGATCTAATATCGTCAGATGCTCGTGCTCTATTGATTGCGATTGCGCGGGTGGTATTGGTCGGACAGCGCGGTCCGCTTTCCGATCAACTTGATCGTGGACCCGATCTCCGAGTTAATATAGTACGAACTCCCATACGCCTCGTGGGAAAGTCAGGCCCAGTGTTGGACGCCGTGCCATCATCGAAGGAGCTTGAGTTTTTCAACGGTCTCGGGGGCTTTTCTAACAATGGGCGCGAATATACGATAATCCTCGGGCCCGACCAGTTAACGCCAGCTCCATGGATCAATGTGATCGCCAATCCGGACTTTGGATTTCAGGTCGGAACAGAAGGCGGAGGCTACACCTGGTCCGTCAATAGTCGCGAGAACCAGCTAACACCCTGGTCGAACGATCCCGTGACCGACCGGCCTGGCGAGGCGTTTTATCTGCGCGACAACGATTCCGGTGATCTTTGGAGCGCAACGGCTTTGCCAATCCGAGACGAAACTGCGACATACGTAACGCATCACGGCCGCGGATATAGTCGATTTACTCATACCGCACAGGAAATTGCAGTTGATCTTGTACAATTCGTGCCACGTCGCGATTCGATCAAGATATCACGTTTGAAGCTTCACAATAAATCAAACCGCGTAAGAAACATCTCTCTTACGGCCTACGTAGAATGGGTTCTCAGTCAGTCACGTCAAGCGTCTGCAGCGTTTGTCACAACCGGGATCGATTCTGTGACAAACGCGATGTTTGCACGTAATCCATGGAGTTCTTCTTTCGGATACCGGATTGCGTTCGCCGATATGAGTGGACATCAGGATGACTGGACCGGCGACCGTCGCGAGTTCATTGGTCGTAATGGAACGCTTGCAAGCCCTGAAGCCTTAACAAGCTCATCGGCATTTTCGAACACGACAGGCGCAGGGCTCGATCCCTGCGCCGCGTTGAAAACGACGATCACGATTCCACCGGGCGAGAGCCGCGAAATCGTGTTCTTGCTTGGTCAAACTGCAAGCGCTGAAGACGCGCGCGCCTTGATTGCTCGTTACCGCGCGGCTGATCTTGACGGTGTCCAGCTGGAGGTCGCCAAATATTGGGAGGATGTTCTTGGCGCCGTTCAGGTGACGACGCCCAACCGTTCCATGGACATCATGCTGAACGGTTGGCTTCTTTATCAAACGCTCGCTTGTCGGATTTGGGCTCGCTCTGCATTCTATCAGGCGAGCGGCGCGTATGGATTTCGCGATCAGCTCCAGGATGGGACCGCGCTTGTATCGTCACTTCCTGCAATGACGCGCGAACATTTGCTACGTTCAGCGGCGCGACAATTCATTGAAGGTGACTTTCAGCATTGGTGGCTTCCCCATTCTGGGCAGGGCGTGCGAACACGAATTGCGGATGACCGCGCCTGGTTACCTTACAGCACCATCCAATATATCGATGGCAGTAACGATAGCGGCATATTGGACGAAATTATACCTTTCCTCGAAGGGGCGAAGCTTGCGGCAGGAGAACACGATAGCTTCTTTCAGCCGACAGTTTCGGACGAGACCGCCACTCTGTTCGAGCATTGCGCTCGTGCTCTTGACCAAAGCCTCGCGGTGGGCGGTCATGGTCTGCCACTGATGGGGACGGGTGACTGGAACGACGGAATGAATCGCGTCGGCGAGGGGGGCAAGGGCGAGAGCGTCTGGCTTGGATGGTTGATGTATGCAACACTGAACGCATTTGCTCGCTTCGCTGATGCGCGCCGCGAAACGCGCCGTTCTGTTACATGGCGAGCGCATGCCATTGCGTTGCAGACGTCACTTGAGCGTGAGGCGTGGGACGGACAATGGTATCGTCGCGGTTGGTTCGATGACGGTACACCGTTGGGATCGGCTGCGAACGATGAATGTCGGATCGATTCTATCGCCCAGTCATGGGCGGTGATTTCGGGCGCTGCGGATCCTGAGCGCGCCGTCTTGGCGATGGCAGCCGTCGAACGCGAATTGATCCGACCTCAGGATGGTGTCGCTCTTCTGTTCACACCGCCGTTCGATAAGACACCGCTCGATCCTGGTTACATAAAAGGATATCCGCCTGGCATTCGCGAGAACGGCGGCCAATATACCCATGCAGCTCTTTGGTCCATCTTAGCCTTGGCGGAACTTGGCGAGGGTGACAAGGCGGTCAGTCTGTTCTCGCTCCTCAATCCGATCAATCACGCGCGAACCCGAGCAGATGTGCACCGTTACAAAGTTGAGCCTTATGTTGTTTCGGCGGATATCTATGCCGCCGCGCCTCACGTCGGGCGTGGTGGCTGGACCTGGTATACGGGTTCTGCGGGATGGATGCAGCGCGCCGGCATCGAAGGCATTCTGGGATTACGAATTCGCGGCACGTCATTGCATCTTGATCCGTGCATTCCGAAGGCGTGGCCAGGTTTCGGCGTCGTGTTTCGATACCGCTCCGCCCGCTACGAGATACAGGTCCAAAACCCACAGGGCGTTAGTGGTGACCATATCCAGCTTGCCACCCTGGACGGCGAGGCGTTACCAGGAAATGAAGCGTGTATTCCTCTGACGGACGATGGCGCGACCCACCAGATACGAATCGTCCTTGGGTAAAGTCCCGCGCGGACCACGAACTAGAAGGCGGGCGAGCCGCTTCTCGCTTGAATTGAAAAGCTGGTTAATCAAGTCCTCTTCAACTCGGCTGTTCCGCGTCAAGAGATACGCCATGAACAGTTCGGAAACTTTCGGCTCGGAGCGAAGGGCGGCGATCATCGCTTCTTTGGTGATTGAAGTGATCACGCACGCTTCCATCGCCGTCGTGGTGGCGATGCGCAATGTATGGCCATTGAGGCAGCCCTCGCCGAAGAACTGACCTGGCTCCAAAATTCCAACTACCGCTTCCTTGCCCTGCTCGGATACGACGGTGACCTTGACCTTGCCCTCTTGAATGTAAAAAACCGTATCCGCAGGATCTCCCTGCTTGAAGACGTGCTGATTTCTCTTAATTTTCAGGATCGTTTTACCCGTCCCTACTCTGGCGAGAAAGATTTTCGGATCGAATTCGTTACTGGCAGCCTTTCCCATAGGGGCCTCCCTCAGCTCCGATGAATGGGCGCGCCGTAGTATAGCGGCTCCAACGCAGAAATGAAGTGGTTGGTAATGAAGGGCAGCGCACCGCCGTTGGATGTGGTCGGCTGCCCCTTCTCTACGACCTCGACCACGGCCTCGGCGCTCCGCGCACAATAACGAGGGAAAGCCGCTTGTGTTTCGCAATTGTTTTCAATCGCGGTCGATGACCCCTGGACGACGCTCGATGAGATCGGCGTCAGCGGCCGCCGATCGTTCCCGCTTTCGGCAGTGGCCCTCAAACCGCAGCAACGTCTACGTCGTCGGTCACGACATCGGTGGTCAGGTGGCTGGGGAGCCGGTTTTGGAATCATCGGTGACCTCATTGTGGGGATTTTGGGCGCCTTTATCGGAAGCTGGTTGTTACCTCAGCTAGGCATCCATCTCGGTACCGGAGTGATCAGCGCGATCGTCAACGCCACCATCGGAGCGATATTGCTGCTGCTCATCGTGCGGTACTTCGGGGTGGCAGCGGATGGGGAGGTAGGTGGGGCGGCAGTTGGGGTCGGCGATGGTAACGCATCCCCGCAGAGTGACGATCGCCGCGTGTGACCTGGCTACCGACCCCGCGACTATGGACCGGCTCTGCGTGATGCAGCACGCTGCATAATGGCAACGGTGCCGGCTCCAAGGATCCCGAGTGGGTCACGCGAATGGAGATCTTTTCAACCCCGGCTTTTGGCCAATGTCCGCCTCTCGGAACGAAATTAGCCGCCGCCCTTTCTCATCCCACAAGGCCCTCGGCACACACCGCAAGCTTTGCAAAAGGGTGATCCGTCCCACGGCAGCGAGTTCCGGATGATCCCGGAGCACGTCCGGCAGCCGATAGCAGGGAATTCGACTGCATAGATGATGGACGTGATGGACGCCGATGTTCGCCGTGAACCAGCGCAAAACACCCGGCAACTGATAGTGCGAACTGCCATGCAGCGCAGCTTCGTGAAAGCTCCAGGCCTCATCACGGGACCACGAGGTGTCCTCGAACTGGTGTTGGACATAGAACAGCCAGACACCGATCGACGCAGCCAGAACCACGATCGGCAGATGCACCAGCAGGAATGGCCCAAGGCCGACCAGCCAAATCATGCCGGCGATCAGAACCGCGATGGCGAGGTTTGTACCCATTGTACTCAGCCAGGGCCGCCAGCCGTTGCGCATCATCCCAATCGGCAACCGATACCGCAAGATGAACAAATACGTGGGGCCCACGCCAAACATTACAATCGGATGCCGGTACAGACGATAGAGGATCTGTCGCCATCGAGGCCGCGCGGCAAACTCGCTCACGGTCAATGTGTCAATGTCGCCGGAGCCCCGCTGATCGAGATTACCCGAGCTCGCGTGATGGCGCGCATGGTTGCGTCGCCAAAGTGCGAGCTCGTCTACAAGGTGCTGGCTGAAGACCAGGTAAAATCGGCCTAGTGGCAGAACGGCAGCCTCGATACTCCAATGCTCGTGCCCGCCATCAATGTTTTGCGTCTGGTTGAACGGTCGGGTCAAACATGAATTTCGTTCCCTAAGAAGCACAACGCCGCCGAGCCGAGCAATGCTTGACGGCGTTGTGTCGGATCGGGAAATCGCAATCCCGCGGTACACATTTGTCCGCACACGCCGTGCCAATGTTCACCGCAAAAAAGACGACTCCCAATGAGGGATGAAGAGAAAAACTGAACCACTCACGTAGCTACACATCGCGCGCGGGCTATGTCGGCGGGGAGTTCAGAGACGCTATCGGTACATCGAACGTGTACGAGAACCCCGTCGACGCATACGTTAGTCGCACGTCGCCCCGGAGCTGCTTGCCAAGCGTCTCGATCAGCCGTGTTCCGAAACTGCGCTTTACGGGCGGCTGGACCACTGGGCCGTTCTTCTCGGTCCAGGTCAGGTGCAAGCGCTGGATCTGTCGGTCCACTGTCCAGACGAGGTCGACGCGCCCCTCCGGGACCGACAGGGCGCCAAACTTCGTGGTGTTCGTGCAAAGCTCGTTAAGCGTCATCGCGACAGCGATGACGGCAGCCGACGTCATCCGGATATCGGGTCCCGAGATCGAGAATTTCGACTCATCGGGATTGTCGAAGGCTTCGATGGCGCTACGGACGACCGTGCCAAGATCGGCGCTGGACCATCTTGCCTGCAAAAGAAGATCGTGCGCCCGGCCGAGCGCCAATAGCCGGCCCTCGATGGCCTGCTGTGCGTGCTCGGCCCCCTGCAAGCCGTGCAGGCTTTGGGAGACGATGGCGGCGACGGTCGCAAGCGTATTCTTGATGCGGTGGTGCAGCTCTTCAAGGATCAGCTTCTGAAGCTTGTCGGCCGCCTCGCGCTCTCTGGCGTCGATACCGGCCTTGGCAAGCAGACTCCTCGTATTGATCTCCGCCTCCGCCAGGAGAAGCCGCAGGCTAACGTTCTCGGCCGCCAGAAAGTCCTGGTGCGATTCTGCGCCGCCGGGGCGCTGTCTGTGCGGAGATCAACTTCAAGCATTTGCAACTGTATCACCTTGGGCTGGGTACCGCACTTGATTTTCAGACGAGCGTGCGTTTGCCTTGAGGGATACTGGCGGTATCCGGCACCAACCAGCTTCAGGCGTGACCAATCATGCTGCGCATCTGGGCTATGATTTGCCACGCTTGGAGTGGCTTGCCGAAAAATCTGCTGCACGG
>Ga0134126_10005461_pt1 | contig 15895 bp, 15 predicted proteins | sample KB31752_FD_96881 | JGI IMG/M metagenome (GOLD analysis project Ga0134126, IMG submission 96881) | Terrestrial soil microbial communities with excess Nitrogen fertilizer from Kellogg Biological Station, Michigan, USA - KB3-175-2 | ecosystem: Environmental > Terrestrial > Soil > Unclassified ...
ATGTCGTTCGAGTAGCCGTGCACGAGCCAGATGTTGCCGACGGTGAGCTCCTTGATGTACGACGACGCGTTGAACGCCGCCCAGTAGGGCTTCGCCTTCCTGATCACCGCGGCGGCTTCGTTCCAGTGCTTCGGGTCGACGTCGTTGGCCGAATAGCCGAGATACTTGAGCGCCGCGGCGAAGAGTTCGTTGGCGCTGTCGAGAACGGTGACGCGCCCCTTTACCTTTACCAGGTATTTCGGATCGAAGATCACTGCCCACGTGTCGGTCGGCAGGCCGAGCTCCTTCATCTTGACGTCGTTGTAACCGATGATCGTCGTCGACATCGCGTAGGGCACCGAGTACCGGTTGCCGGGATCGAACGCGGTGTTGAGGTACGCCGGGTCGATGTTCTTCAGGTTGGGGATCGCAGTCTTGTCGATCGCCATCAGCTGCCCGCCGCGGATCAGCGTCTGCACGGCGTTGCTCGTCGGGACCATCACGTCGTAGCCCTTCGCGCCAGCGGCAACCTTGGCGAGAAGCTCATCGTTGTCCGAATAGTAGGTCTGGATCACCTCGCAGTGGCAGGTGTCCTCGAAGCGCTTGATCGTCTCGGGAGCGATGTAGTTGTTCCAGTTGTAGAGGTGCAGCTCGTCCTTGGCGTACGCCGGCGCGGCGAGCGCGAACGACGCGGCGACGAGCAATGCGAATGTCTTTCCATTCATGACGTTGACTCCTGGGTTGAGCGCAACAGCGTGGGGGAAATGCGGGCCGCGGTGACGATCAGCACAAGCGTGAGCAGCATCAGGAGCGTCGACACCGCGTTCACCTCGGGTGTCACCGAGATCTTGATCATCGAGTAGATCTGCAGCGGGAGAGTGATCGTCCCGGCCCCGGCGGTGAAGAACGTGATGACGAAATCGTCGATCGAAAGCGTGAAGGCCATCAGCGCGCCGGCGATGACGCCCGGCGTGATCAGCGGCAGCGTGACGTAGCGAAACGCGTTCCACGGCGATGCGCCGCAGTCGCGCGCCGCCTCGGTGAGCGTCTCGTCCATGCCGGCGAGGCGCGCACGCACGACGATCGCCACGAAGCCGATGCAGAACGTGATGTGCGCGATGGCGACCGAGACGAGCCCGAGCGTGACGTTCAGCATCACAAAGAAGATCAGGAGGCTCACTCCGGTCAGGATCTCGGGAATCGCGATCGGCGCGAGGATCAGGAGCGGCAGCACGCGCAGCCGGTAGCGGTGCATCGCCACGCCCGCCATCGTGCCGAGCACCGTCGACACGACGCTCGCGCTGATGCCGATGACGAGCGAGTTTCCGGCCGCCGCGGTCATGGCGCCATCGCCGGCGAGCTTGCGGTACCAGTCGAGGGTGAACCCGACCCACTCGGCGTTGAGGCGCGAATCGTTGAACGAGTAGACGACGACGATCGCGAGCGGGACGTACAGGAACGCGTAGGCGACGAGCGCCGACGCCCACAGCCACGGGCCGGACTTACGCACGCGACGCGCCCCCGCTGCGACGCGCGACCCATGCGGCGCCACCGGCGAGCGCGAGGGCAGCCGCCGTCAGCACGATCGACAGCACGCTGCCGAACGGCCAGTCGCGCGTTTCGAGGAACTGCTGCTTGATGAGGTTGCCGATCAGCGTGTCGTCGGGACCGCCAAGGATGTCGGGAATGGCGAAGACGCCGAGTGCCGGGATGAACACCAGCGCGGCTCCCGCGTAGACGCCGGGAAGCGACAGCGGAAAGGTGATCCGCCAGAAGCGCTGCCACGCGTTTGCGCCGAGGTCCTGCGCCGCATCGAGCAGCGTACGGTCGTGCTTCTCCAGGTTCGCGTAGAGCGGCAGCACCATGAACGGCAGGCTCACGTAGACGAGACAGACGAGCACGGCGAACGCGCTGAACAGAAGCGGCACCGGGTCCGCACCGAAGACGGCCAGCGCGCGATTGACGAGGCGGGCGAGTGCGGCGTTGGGCCCGAGGATGATCATCCACGCGTAGATCCGGATCAGGAAGTTGCTCCAGAACGGCAGGATGACGAGCAGGAGCAGCAGGTCCCGGTGCTTCTTCGCGCTCCTCGCGATCAGCGTCGCCAGAGGGTAGGCGAGGAGGAGGCAGACGAGCGTCGTCAGCGCCGCGTACCCGGCCGATTTCACGAACACCTGCGCGAACACCGGCTCGGTGACGAGCCGCGCGTAGCCGTCGACGTTGAGGTCGATCCTGCCGGAGGCGTCGACGAGGGGCGCGAGCCCGCCGAATTCACCGGGCGAGCGAAACGACGCCAGCACCATGATCAGCGCCGGCGCGGCGAAGAACACGAGCAGGAACGCAAGCGGCGGACCGCTGACCATCGATCGACCGATGCGTGCCGCGCTCACGTGACCGATCGACGCCGCGCCAACGTCATTCGGCGATGAAGTGCCCGGCGTCGACCGGCCAGCTCATCTCGACCTGGTCGCCGACCTCGAAAAACTTCGCGCCGCTCCCCTGCGAATTGGCGAGCAGGGCCTCGATCCGCGATCCGCCGCTGGTCTCGACCTTGTAGACGGTCACGTCACCCATGTAGAGGAGATCGGCGACCGTGCCGCGGTAGTGGTTGCCCGGCGCGTCGGCGGGCGCGCCGGCGGCGATGCGGATCTGCTCCGGGCGCAGCGCGATGGTCCCGGACGACCCGAGCGCAGGCTCCGAGCGGGTCGCAACGCGCACAGGACCGAGACTTGGGACGTCGATCGCGACGATCGTCCCGTCGCGCGCGACAACCTGGCCCGAATAGAGGTTGCACTGACCGATGAAATCGGCGACGAAACGGCTGTTCGGGAACCCGTAGATCCGCGACGGGACATCGAGTTGCTCGACGCGTCCGTGGTTCATCACCGCGATCCGGTGCGACAGCGCGAGCGCCTCGGTCTGGTCGTGCGTCACGTAGACGAACGCGATGCCGACATCCTTCTGCAGATTGATGAGCTCGATCTGCAGTTCCTCGCGAAGCTTCGCATCGAGCGCCGCGAGCGGTTCGTCGAGGAGCAGCACGGCGGGATGCGTGACGAGCGCGCGCGCGACGGCGACGCGCTGCTTCTGGCCCCCAGAGAGCTCGTGCGGGAAGCGCTTGTCGTATCCCGTGAGACGCACGTCCTCGAGCGCCGCCGCGATCCGTTGCGGGCGATCGCGCGGCGGGACCTTCGCCATCTGCAGCGGGAAGGCGACGTTGCCCTCGACCGTCATGTGCGGGAACAACGCGTAGCTTTGGAACACGGTGCGCACCGGCCGCGCCTCCGGAGGCCGGTGGGCGAGGTCCTCGCCGTCGAGCAGGACGCTTCCGGCATCCGGCAGATCGAAGCCGGCGATCATCCGCAGCAGCGTCGTCTTGCCGCAGCCCGACGGTCCGAGCAAGGTGAAGAATTCGCCCGCCTCGACCGAGAGGCTCACGTTGTCGACCGCCGTGAATTCGCCGAAGCGCCGCGTGACCCCCTTGATGTCGAGGAGCGCCAAGGGCGTGCATCTCCTTCAGGATAGTGCCGGATGGCGCGCGCGATTGTAGCGGATTCTCAGCGGCCCGCCTGGCGCAGCAGCAGCACGATCACGAGCGTGAGCAGCACGGCGATCACCGCGAGCCAGCGGTTGCGCGACGTCTGCGCGGCCGCGAGCTCCTTCAGCGCGAGATCCGATGCGGCGGGCGGCGCCAACAGGCGCTGGTGGAGAAGGCGCGGAAGCTCGGGCAGCGCGGCAACGAGGTACGGTGCCTCGGCGGCGAACCTGCGCCCGAGCGCGCCCAGGCCCACCTGGTCTTCCATCCAGCGTTCGAGGAAGGGCTTCGCGGTGACCCACAGGTCGAGGTCGGGATCGAGCTGGCGGCCAAGGCCCTCGACGTTGAGGAGCGTCTTCTGCAGCAGCACGAGCTGCGGCTGGATCTCGACGTTGAAGCGTCGCGATGCGCGAAAGAGCTGCACGAGCACGCGGCCGAGCGAGATCTCCTTCAGCGGACGGTCGAAGATCGGCTCGCAGACCGCGCGAATCTCGCTCTCGAGCTCGTCGACGCGCGTGTCGGGCGGCACCCACCCGGACTCGAGGTGCGCGGTCGCGACGCGGTGGTAGTCGCGGCGGAAGAAGGCGAGGAAGTTCTGCGCGAGGTAGCCCTTGTCGCGCTGCGACAGGGTGCCCATGATGCCGAAGTCGAGCGCGACGTACTTCCCGAAATCCGCCCGGTCGACGGCGACGAAGATGTTGCCCGGATGCATGTCGGCGTGAAAGAAGCCGTCGCGAAACACCTGCGTGAAGAAGATCTCGACCCCGGCGCGCGCGAGCCGCTTCAGGTCGACGCCCGCTGCGACGAGCTCGTCGATGTGCCCGATCGGGATGCCCGCCATGCGCTCCATCACGAGGATCCCGGTCGACGTGAAGTCCCAGTGGACGACCGGAATGCGCAGCAGCGGCGAGCGTTCGAAGTTGCGGCGAAGCTGCGAGCAGTTTGCCGCCTCGCGCATCAGGTCGAGCTCGTCGTGGATCGTCTTGTCGAACTCGGAGACGACGTCGCGCGGGCGCAGGCGCCGCCCTTCGCTCCACAGCCGTTCGACGAGGGTTGCGCCGGTCTGCATCAGCGCGAGGTCATGGTCGATCACCTCGGCGACGCGCGGGCGCAGCACCTTCACCGCGACCGGCGTGCCGTCGGGGAGCTCGGCGAAGTGGACCTGCGCGACCGATGCGCTCGCCACCGGAACGAGGTCGAAGGATCGGAACACCTCGCTGATCGGCTTGCCGTGCACGCGTTCGATCGCCGCCTCGACTTCGCTCGATGCGAACGGCGGGACACGGTCCTGCAGAAGTGCCAACTCGTCGGCGATCGCGGGCGGCAGGATGTCGCGGCGCGTCGACAGCATCTGTCCGAACTTGATGAAGATCGGGCCGAGGTCTTCGAGCGCACGGCGAAGCCGCATCGCGCGCGGCGCCGAGAGGTCGCGCCAGAACAGGACTCCGTGGACGACCGGACGCAGCGGCTTCAGGCGCGGATGGTCGAATGCGAAATCGTCGAGGCCGTGCTTCAGCGCGACGACCACGATCCTGACGAGGCGGGCGAGGCGCATGTGCTACTTGCGCGGGGTCCCGCGGTCTCGCGTTCCTTCCAGCCCGGCGATGCGAGAATCGAGCGACGCCACCCGCCCCGACAGCGCGTCGACCTCGGAGACGAGCTCGCGCAACCGCGTCGGATGGGCGAGGAGCCCTGTTTCGTCGCGCGCGAAGCTGCCGGCGCCGGCGACCAGCCGCTCCGCGACGTGTCCCGGCATGCCGAGCGCCACCTTCCCCGCGTCGGCGAGGCGCTTGCCGACGATCGGACCGAGCGCGTGGGCGAAGGCCGCCTCGACCACCCACGGCAGCGTCGTTGCGAGCTCGCGCAGCGTTGCGGCAAGAGTGAGGTCGCCTTCGGCACCGATGAGCTCGTCCCAGCGCGACGGGTCGGCGAGGAGCGCCGGGGTCGCGAGCGGCGACAGCGTCAGCACCAGGTCGGGAGAGCCTTCTTCCGATCCATCTTCGACCGTTCCGTCCGCAGCGATCGTGAAGCGAGTCTGCGACGGACCGACGTCGATCGCGAAGCTGCGCCCCTTGTGCGCGGCGAGGCGCTCGCGCGCCCAGTGCTCGCGCTCGAGCCACCGATTCAGCGTGCGAATGGCGATGCTCATCGGGGGCGCGGGCGCCGGTTCAGTGCACGCGTCCGACGTGCAGCGCGACCACGCCCGCGGCGAGGTTGTGGTAGTCGACGCGGTCGAAGCCGCATTGCTCCATCATCGCCTTCAGCGCCTCCTGGTCCGGATGCATGCGGATCGATTCGGCGAGATAGCGGTAGCTCGCCTCGTCGTGCGCGACGAGGCGCCCGAGTCGCGGCAGTACGTTGAAGCTGTACCAGTCGTAGGCGCGCGTGAGCGGCGGTGCGACGCGCGAGAACTCGAGCACGAGCGCGACTCCGCCGGGAACGAGGACGCGCCTCATTTCGGCAAGCGCGGTCTCCTTGCGGGTCACGTTGCGAAGCCCGAATCCGATCGCGACGCAGTCGAAGCTTCGATCGCGAAACGGCAGCGCCTCGGCGTTGCACTGCACGGTCGGCAGGAACAGACCGGTGTCGATCAGGCGGTCGCGGCCGATGCGCAGCATCTCGTTGTTGACGTCGGTGTGCACGACCAGCCCCGACGGGCCGACGCGCTGCGCGAAGCGGCGCGCGAGATCGCCGGTGCCCCCGGCGAGGTCGAGCACGTGCTGGCCTGCGCGGACCCCGGACACCTCGACCGCGAAGCGCTTCCACGCCCGATGCAGGCCCGCCGACATCAGGTCGTTCATCAGGTCGTAGCGGTTCGCGACCGAGTCGAACACGCCGCGCACGCGGCGAGTCTTCTCGTCGGGGCTCACCTGCTCGTAGCCGAAGTGCGTCGGGTCGGTCATTTCAGGAGCGAGGATGGAGGGTGGAGGACCAGGGCGTGAGGATCCTGACGCCTGGATCCGAGCTCCTGATTTCCGGGTCCTGCCTCCTATCCTTCCCGGCTCGCGCCGGCCTTCGCCATCCGGTCGAGGTAGCGTTGCCACAGCGCGTCCTGCTCTTCGCCGAGCGCGTAGAGGTAATCCCACGAATAGATGCCGGTGTCGTGGCCGTCGGAGAAGCTCGGCCGCAGCGCGTAGTGGCCAACTGCCTCGACGGTCGAGATCGTGACGTCGCGCTTGCCGATCTGCAGCACCTCCTGGCCGGGCCCATGGCCGCGCACCTCGGCCGACGGCGAGTAGACGCGCAGGAATTCGTAGGGAAAGCGGAAGTTTCGCCCGTTGTCGAACGCGATCTCCAGCACGCGCGACGCCTGGTGCAGCTTGATCTCGGTCGGCCGCGGAGTGGTGGAGTCGAGGCCCGTCATGGCAATGCCCTCATCGCCGCCCAAGCGTAGCACGGTGGCGCGCGCGGCACCGGCCGTGGCCGATCGAGCGCGAGCGCGCGTTTCGGTCGCCGGCGCCGCCGCGGCTACGGATTCGTCTCGGGGACGATGTCGAGGTTGCCGATGCCCGAGAAGATGTTGCGGTTCTTCGCTTCCTTGCCCTTGAGCTTGATCTCGAGGCGCAGGTCGTTCAGCGAATCCGCATTGCGCAGCGCATCCTCGTAGGTGATGAGCCCGGCCTCGTAGAGGTCGAAGATCGACTGGTCGAACGTCTGCATGCCGAGCTCGCGCGACTTCTTCATCAGGTCCTTGATGCCGCCGATGTCGCCCTTGAAGATGAGGTCGGAGACGAGCGGCGAGTTCAGCATGATCTCGACTGCCGGCACGCGTCCCTTGCCGTCGCAGCGCGGGATCAGGCGCTGCGCGACGAACGCACGCGTGTTGAGCGACAGGTCCATCAGCAGCTGGGCGCGGCGCTCCTCGGGAAAGAAGTTGATGATGCGGTCGAGCGCCTGGTTGGTGCTGTTCGCGTGCAGCGTCGCGAGCAGCAGATGCCCGGTCTCGGCGAATGCGACCGCGTAGTCCATCGTCTGGCGCTCGCGCACCTCGCCGATCAGGATGACGTCGGGCGCCTGGCGCATCGAATTCTTCAGCGCGATCTCCCAGTCCTCGGTGTCGACGCCGACCTCGCGCTGGGTGACGATGCAGTTCCGGTGCTCATGGACGAACTCGATCGGGTCCTCGATCGTGACGATGTGGCCGTAGCTGTTTTCGTTGCGGTAGCCGAGGAGCGCGGCCATCGACGTCGATTTGCCGGCGCCGGTCGCGCCGATGAACATCATGATGCCGCGCTTCGACATGATGACGTCCTTCAGCACGGGCGGCAGGCCGAGCTCGTCGAACTTCGGGATGTCGGTGGTGATCGTGCGCAGCACCATGCCGACGCGGCCCTGCTGGACGAAGGCGTTGACGCGGAAGCGGCCGATGCCGGGAGGGGCGATCGCAAAATTGCACTCCCGCGTCGACTCGAACTCGGCAGCCTGCTTGTCGTTCATCACGCTGCGCACGAGCTCGATCGTGTGCTGTGGCGTGAGCGGGGTCTTCGACACCGGCGAGATCCTGCCGTCGACCTTGATCGCCGGCGGGAACGCCGCCGTGATGAACAGGTCCGAGCCCTTCTGCCGTACGAGGAGCTCCAGCAGGTCGTGAATGAATTTGGTGGCGTTTTCGCGTTCCATGGAGAACCTCCTCGTCGCGCATCGACTGCCGTCACGCGGTGCCGAACAGCTCCTTGTTCACGGCACGAGGACGCGCTTCGGGCGCCGAGACGACGTTGCGGCGCACGAGGTCGACCAGACACTGGTCAAGTGTCTGCATGCCCATCGCCTGCCCGGTCTGAATCGACGAATACATCTGCGCGACCTTGTTCTCGCGGATCAGATTGCGGATCGCCGGCGTGCCGATCATGATCTCGTGCGCCGCGACGCGGCCCTGGCCGTCCTTGGTCTTGAGCAGCGTCTGCGAGATGACGGCGACCAGCGACTCGGAAAGCATCGAGCGAACCATGTCTTTCTCGGCAGCGGGAAACACGTCGATGATGCGGTCGACGGTCTTCGCCGCGGAGCTCGTGTGCAGCGTCGCGAACACCAGGTGGCCGGTCTCGGCTGCCGTCAGTGCGAGGCGGATCGTCTCGAGGTCGCGCATCTCGCCGACGAGGATGTAGTCGGGGTCCTCGCGCAGCGCAGCGCGCAGCGCGTTGGGGAACGACAGCGTGTGGGGACCGAGCTCGCGCTGGTTGATCAGGCACTTCTTCGATTCGTGCAGGAACTCGATCGGATCCTCGATCGTCAGGATGTGCGCGAACTCGTTCTCGTTGACGTGGTTCACCATCGCGGCGAGCGTCGTCGACTTGCCCGATCCGGTCGGGCCGGTGACGAGGACCAGTCCGCGCGGGCGCTCGGTGAGCTCGGCGAACACTTTCGGGGCGTTCAGCTCCTCGAGCGTCAGCACCTTCGTTGGAATCGTGCGGAAGGCTGCCGCGGCGCCGCGCTGCTGGTTGAACGCGTTGACGCGAAAGCGCGCGAGGTTCGGCACTGCGAAGCTGAAGTCGCATTCGAGGAACTCCTCGTACGACTTGCGCTGCGCGTCGCTCATGATGTCGTACACCATGGCGTGCACGTCTTCGTGCTCCATCGGCGGCAGATTGATGCGCCGGATGTCGCCGTGGACGCGGATCAGCGGCGGCAGTCCCGCCGACAAATGCAGGTCCGAGGCCTTGTTCTTGACAGCGAAGGCGAGAAGCTCGGTGATATCCATGTCAGATGCCGGCCTCCGCACCGGGGCGACCGCCGAAGTCAGCTTCGGCGCGAATTCCCGCTGCGACGGGGCGGCGGGCGATGCGCGTCGATTCCGCGGCGCGTCGCGGACTCACGCGCCGATTCTCGTCATTTTCGTCAATTTCATGCATGATCGGCGGTCGTGGCGTCCGCTGAAGGATGCGCAAACGTGATGTAGTATGCAATTCACATGCCAGTCGCCGGGGGGGTCGTCCCCGGCCATTATCGAGCCCGTCGAAGCGCGGTGGCAAGCAGCCCTCGGGCGCGTTCGCGCCGCGGAGCTTGCTGCCGGGCGGCGACCGGGCTCGGTCGCGCTGCTCGCGGTGTCGAAGACCGTTTCGGCCGCGCGCGTCCGCGCCGTCCACGCGCTCGGCCAGCGCTCGTTCGGCGAGAACTACGTGCAGGAGGCGGTCGCCAAACAGCGCGATCTCGCCGACCTCGCGGGCATCGAATGGCGGCTGATCGGGCCACTGCAGGGGAACAAGGCGCGCCTCGCCGCGTCGCATTTCAACTGGGTCGAGACGGTCGATCGCGAAGACCTCGCGCGGCGGTTGTCTGCCGCCCGGGCAGCGGTCGGGCGGCCCCTAGACGTGCTCGTGCAGGTCAACGTCAGCGGCGAAGCGACCAAGCACGGCATCGCACCCGGCGAGGCGCTCGCGCTCGCGACCGCGGTCGCTGCGTTGCCGTGGCTGGTGCCGCGCGGGATCATGGGCATTCCCGATCCCGCCGCCGACGCCGAGACCCTGCGCGCGCAGTTTCGGCGTCTGCGCGAATGCTTCGACGCCTGCCGCGACGCAGGACTACGCTTCGACACACTCTCGATGGGCATGTCGGCTGATCTCGAGCTCGCGATCGCCGAAGGTGCGACCGAAGTGCGCATCGGCAGCGCGATCTTCGGCGCCCGGCCTGCCAAATGAGTCCCTCACGATGACGACACGGATCACGTTCATCGGCGGCGGCAACATGGGCTCGGCGATCGCCGGCGGACTGATCGCGAAAGGCGCGCCGCCGGCGAGCCTTCGCGTGGCCGAGCCCTCGGCGGAACAGCGCGAACGTCTTGCCGCGCTGCATCCGGGCATCGGACTCCACGCACAGATCGATGCGGCGGCGCTCGCCGGCGCGCAGGCGGTTGTGTTCGCGGTGAAGCCGCAGCAGATGCGCGATGCCGCCACGGTCGCTGCCGCGCTGATCTCAACGGTGCCGGTCGTGCTGACGATCGCCGCCGGAGTGCGCTGCGCCGATCTCGCGCGCTGGCTCGGCGGCTACGCGAGGATCGTGCGCGCGATGCCCAACACGCCGTCGCTGATCGGCGCCGGCATCAGCGCGTTCTACGCGACGCCCGCCGCGCGCGACCACGCCGCCGTTGCCGAGGAAATCCTGCGCAGCTGCGGCGACGTCCTGCCGGTGGCCGACGAGCAAGCGCTCGACGCGGTGACGGGTATCTCGGGAAGCGGGCCGGCGTACGTATTCTATTTTCTCGAAGCACTCGAGCGCGCGGCGCGCGAGCTCGGTTTCGCCGCCGCCGATGCGCGCAGGCTCGCCTACGCGACCTTCGACGGCAGCATCCGTCTGGCACTCGCGACCGACGACGACGCTGGCTCGCTGCGCGCGCGCGTGACGTCGAAGGGCGGCACGACGGCGCGCGCAGTCGAGGTGCTCGATGCCGCTCAAGCGGGCGACGCCCTCGTCGCGGCGGTGAAGGCCGCCGCACTGCGCGCCACCGAACTCGGCGACGAGTTCGGCCGCGACGCCTGACCGGTTGCCGCGCGTGATCGGTTGCCGCGCGTGATCGGTTGCAGCGTCCCGATGCGATAATCGCGCGGTCATGTTCGACGCCGCCCTCGCATACCTGATCGACGTTGCGTTCGGGATCGTCACCTACGCGTTGCTGCTGCGCTTCGTCATGCAGGTGCTGCGCGCACCGTTTCGCAACCAGGTCGGGCAGGCGGTGATCGCGCTCACCGACTGGGCGGTGCAGCCGCTGCGCAGGGTGCTGCCCGGCGTGCGCGGAATCGACTGGGCGTCGCTCGTCGCCGCGTACCTCTGCCAGGTGTTGTGGCTGGTCGCCCATTACGCGGCGTTCGGCTCCGGCGTTCCGGCGACGGCCGCCGGCATTGCCTATGTGCTGCTGGTGGCGATCGTCGCGCTCGGCAAGGCTGCGCTGTGGCTGCTCATCGTCGTCGTGCTCTTCCAGGCGGTGCTGTCGTGGGTCGCCCCCGACGGGCCGCTTGCCGGCGTGCTCAACGCGCTGACGTTCCCTTTCCTGCGCCCGATCCGGCGCGTCGTGCCGCCGATCGGCGGCACGCTCGACCTGTCGCCGCTCATCGTCATCGTCGCCGCCCAACTCGTGCTGATGACGCTGGTGCCGTGGCTCGAGAGTGCGGCGATGCGCCTCTTCGTCTGACTCAGCGCCGGAGCGCAAGGGCTCCGGCGAGCCGCACGAAATCGGCCACCGCGAGCGTCTCGCCGCGCGCTGCGGGATCGATGGCGGCAGCGCGCAGCGCGGTCTCGTCGCAGAATGCCGCGAGCGCGTTGCGCAACGTCTTGCGTCGCTGGCCGAACGCCGCGGCGACGACGCGCGCGAAGAGCGCGCGATCGGCGATCGGTGGCGCCTGCTCGCCCAGCGGAACGAGGCGCACGAACGCCGAATCGACCTTCGGAACCGGGTGGAACGCCCCCGGAGGAATGACGAACTGCCGCGAGACGGCGAAGCTAACCTGCAGCATCACGGTCAGGCGGCCGTAGTCGGCGCTTCCGGGCTTCGCCGCCATCCGCGCGACAACCTCCTTCTGCAGCATCACGTGTACGTCGTGCAGCCGGTCGGCGTGGGTGAGCAGGTGGAAGACGAGCGGCGTACTGATGTTGTACGGCAGGTTGCCGACGACGCGAAGCGCGTCGCCGTGCCGGGCGAAATCGAAATCGAGTGCGTCGCCCTCGTGCAGCGTCAGTGCGTCCGGCCCGAAGCGCTCGCGCAGCCGCGCCGCGAGGTCGCGGTCGATCTCGATGGCGGCGATGTGTCCCGCGCGCTCGATCAGCGGCGCGGTGAGCGCGCCCGTGCCGGGACCGATCTCGATCAGGTTGTCACCGCGCTGAGGTGCGATCGCGTCGACGATGCGACGGACGTAATGCGCGTCGGTGAGGAAGTTCTGTCCGAAGCGCCGCCGCGGCGTCACGCGGAGGCGCGCGCGGCGAGCTCGATCGCGAGCTCGGTCGCCGCGATCAGGCTGCCGGCGTCGGCGGTCGCGGCGCGCGAGGCGTCGGCGGCGAGGTCGAGCGCGGTGCCGTGATCGACCGAAGTGCGGATGAACGGGAGTCCCAGCGTTACATTGACACCGTGGCCGAACGTTACGGCCTTGATCACCGGCAAGCCCTGGTCGTGATACATCGCGACGATCACGTCGTGGCGCGCTGCGATGGCCGGCACGAACAGCGTGTCGGCGGGCAGCGGACCGTCGGCGGCGATACCGCGCGCCCGGGCCGCCGCGATCGCGGGGCCGACGATGTCGCGATCCTCGCTCCCGAGATGCCCGCCTTCTCCCGCGTGCGGATTGAGTCCGCAGACAGCGATGCGCGGCGTCGGGATCGCGAAACGCGCGATCAGCTCGTGGTGGACGATCGCGAGCGTCTCGACGATCGCGTCGCGCGTGACGGCGGCCGGTACCTCGCGCAGCGCGACGTGCGTCGTCACGAGCGCGACGCGCAGCGGCTCCGTGCCTGCCGCCGTGGCGCCCGTCAGCATCATCACCACGCGCGGTGTGTGCGTGCGGCCGGCGAGGAATTCGGTGTGCCCGGTGAACGGCAGCCCGGCGTCCTGCATCGTCGCCTTCTGCACCGGGCCGGTGACGAGCGCTGCGCACGCACCGGTCGCACAGGCGTCGCAGGCAAGCTCGAGCGCCGACAGCACGCTGCGCGCGTTGGTCGGATCCGGGCGCCCGGCGATGACCGGCGCGGCAAGCGCGCGGTTCCAGACCTCGATTGCGCTCCCGGGTGGCGCGAAAGCGAGCGGGTCGTACGGGGCGAAGCGGACATCGACGCCGATCCGTCGCGCACGCGCGTCGAGTAGCGTCCGGTCGCCGATGACGACGAGGCGCGCCGGGAAGTGATCGCGTTCGTGCCGCTGCGCGAGCTTCGCGACGAGCTCGGGTCCGATCCCCGCGGGCTCGCCGACGGTGATCGCGATGGTCGGATGGGCCGCCATCGCCAGTCAGAGCGGCTCGACGGCGATCGTCGCGTCGTCGCCGAAGACCTGCACGTCGACGCCCGGCGCCGCGCGAACGACCGGGGTGCCGGCGTCGTCGATCACGATCGACACCTGGCCGCTGGCGTCGTACGGCGATCGCGGCGTGCCGAAGAGCCACAGGCTTTCGATGGCGCGCAGCGCGCCGGCTTCGCCCGTGTGCTGGACGGCCGGGCCGAGCGGCAACGCGTGACCTTCGCGCCCGAACACCGGGAACTGGTCGAGCTGCGCGGTGTAGCGCAGCACCCGCGGTCCGCCATGCCGCTGGCGCGTGTTGAGGTCGTACCAGCCGCCCGCGGGGAGCGCGATCGCGACCTCGCCGCCGTCACGAACGATCGGCGCGACGAGCAGCGTGTCCCCGCACATGAACTGCGTGTCGAAGCCGCGTACCAGCGCGCTCGCCGGGAATGCGAGCGGCATCGCGCGCATCACCGGCATCCCGGTTGCGGCGGCCTGCGCGATTGCCTGCTCGAGGTAGGGGATCAGCCGATAGCGCAGCGCGATCCACTTGCGCGCGATCGCTTCGATCTCGGCGCCGAGCTGCCACGGCTCGCGCCCTTGCGGCATGACGAGGCGCAGGTGCGACGCGAACACCGCGGCCTGCAGCCAGCGGACGAAGAGCTCGGCGTCGGGAGGGTGTGCCGGACGATGCGCACCGACCGAGAGGCCGTGGCAGGCGCCGCCGCTCATCGCCCAGGCGAGCGCTCCGCGGATCGACGCCGCGAGACCTTCCCAGTCGGCCTGCGCGGGACCCGCGAACCCGAACGGAAGCGTATGGTCACCGGTCCACCCGGCGTGCGTCGCGATGAGCGGCGGCACCGATTCGGGCGGCGCGAAACGCTCGGTCGCCTCCCACACGCAGCGGTGATGGAGCAGCGGATAGACGTTGTGCAGGCGCGCGCCGCCGTCGCCGTTCGACGCGATCGCGTCGTCGGGTACCGCGTCACCGCCCTCGCACTCGAATGCGTCGACGCCGTCCTCGAACCAGCCGCGATGCGCATCGCGCCACCATGCGTACGCATCCGGGACGGTGAAGTCGAGTAGCGCACTGCGGCTCGACGCGACCGTGCAGGGCTCGCCGTCCGGACCGGTCAGCAGGCACTGGCCCGACGCGAGCTGATCATAGAGCGGCGAATCGACGGCGATCGTCGGCGCTTCGCGCAGACAGACCCGCACGCGATGGGCCTTGATGCGCGCAAGCGTCTCGGCGGGATCGGGATAGCGCAGCGGGTCCCAGGTAAAATCGAACGCGTCGCCGACGCTTCCCGCCCCGCCGACCCCGAGGCTCACGACGTCGCACGGCAGACGCCGCTCGCGCATTCGCGACACCAGCGCCTCCGCGTCTTCGGGGCTCGCGACGCCGGGTCTGCCGACCCACAGTCCGAGGCTCCAGCGCGGCACGACGCGTGGCCTGCCGGTTACCTGCGTATAGAGATCGAGGATGCCCGCGGGGTCGGCTGCCGCGAACAGGAACAGGTCGAGCGCCTCGTCCTCGACCATGATCGCGTAGCTTCGATGCGACCAGTCGGGGTTGCCGACGGCGTGCGTGACCATCCCCGGCGTGTTGACGAAGACACCCCAGGCGCCGGCGCCGGCTCCCGCGCTCCACGCGAACGGCGTGCTGCGCGCCGACAGCCCCGTATTGACCCCGTGCACCTGTGCGACGCGCGAATGAACGATCTGCCCGCGCTTGTCGAGCGGACCGAACTTCTCGCCGAGCCCGTAGATCGATTCGCCCGAAGTCAGCGCGAAGGCCGCCGACCACAGGCCGCCGTGGCGCAGGCGGCCGAGCGCGGGCAGGCGCGCAGCGCCGTCGGGGCCCTCGTCGGTCGCGCTCGCGAGAACGCCGCGACCCTGCCACGACAGCCGCAGCGCGAGCGGCGGGCCGGAGATCTCGAGCACTGCGCGGCCGGCGTCGAACGACCAGCGGCGTGGCTGCGAGAGGTCGGCCGTGCACGGTTGCGGGCCGCGGGACACGATGCCGTAGTCGGGGCGCGTGTTGGGGCCGCTGCGCAGACGGAAGGCGCCGTCGCCGAAGCACTCGATCTCGACGATGTCTCCGCTCGATGTCGCGAACGTCGCGCCGGCCGACGTCGTACCGAGGCACTGCGGGGCGTCGAGTTGCAGGTAATCGGAGGAATCGGGGCGCATCGCGGCATTCCGCGCGGGTACAGCAGGGCGGTAGCCAGCATCGTACAAGAAACGGTACGTGCCACGGGCACGAAAATTCCGCATTGTCGCGGCGCTGCGGCTATCGCGTGCTGCAGCGCTGCGCTAAGATGCCATCCCTTTCGGGGCACTGTGTCGAACGCGATCGCTGCAGTGCCGTGTCGGTTCGAAGAAATCGCGCCAGCGATTCGATCGGGAGGGTGACGCAATGCAGCCAGGGACGGTTCGCGTACTAGGCATGGTGGTGCTCGGGGCGG
>Ga0134126_10005464_pt1 | contig 15892 bp, 13 predicted proteins | sample KB31752_FD_96881 | JGI IMG/M metagenome (GOLD analysis project Ga0134126, IMG submission 96881) | Terrestrial soil microbial communities with excess Nitrogen fertilizer from Kellogg Biological Station, Michigan, USA - KB3-175-2 | ecosystem: Environmental > Terrestrial > Soil > Unclassified ...
AGCGCCGTGAGCGCGAGCGTGGCGAGTGTGGCGAGCACCGCGCCGGAAGGTGGCCGCTTCAAGAAAGGACCCGCCGCGCCTCGCTCACCGGCGAATGGTAGCCGCGAGTTCGGCCGCCGCGCAATGCAGCGCCCGCCCGGCGATGCGCCAAGAAAAACGGCGTCCGCTTGGACGCCGTTGGATTTCCCCGGATTGGGGTATTGGTGGAGGCGGGGGGAATCGAACCCCCGTCCGCGAGCCTTCGTCAGTCAGTTCTACATGCGTAGCCAGGCCATTTGGTTTAACCACCGTCCCGCAGACCGGCGAGCTGGACGATGCTGAGCCACCTTGGATTTAGCCCCGCGCGAAGTGGCCCCGCTCGGGACGATCCCATGAGTATGACTCCGCGTCCGTCTTTACGAGCCCGGCCGGGCGCATGGGCACACCCGGGGCGGAGTCCGGCCGGTATTAGGCGGCCAGAGCGTAGTTGCTGTCGTTGGCGACTATTGTCGTCTGCGGCTGTATTTACGAGGTGATCCGCGCCTCGGCATGCCCTGCGCTGCTTCCGAACCCGCGTCGAAACCGGGTCGCCCCCAAAAAATCGGGATGGAGCAATGGGTATGATACGTCAGTCACGAGGTGGGTACGGTTCCCGCCGCTTTCAAGGATCGCGAATGACACCGTTGAGGATCGTCGGCATCGTGCTGATCGTGGCCGGGGCGCTCGCGCTCGCCTACGGCGGTTTCAGCTACACCCGGGAGACGCACCGGGCGAAGGTCGGCCCGTTCGAGCTCTCCCTCAAGGAGAAGCGGCAGGTCGACGTGCCGCAGTGGGCGGGGCTCGGCGGGATCGCGCTGGGCATCGTGCTGCTCGTCGCGGGCGGACGCGGCAGGAAGTAGCCGCATTCACGGGCGCGGGCGCTTCTGCGCCGCGTGCTCGCGCATCCACGCCCCGATCGCCGGGGGCGACTCGACGATGCCGTCGGCGCCCCACAGGATCGGCGGCGCGCCGTCGCCGAGGTAGCCGTAGCCCGCCACGAGCACGGGCATCCCCGCGGCACGCGCCGCCTGCACGTCGCGCTCGTCGTCGCCCACGTAGAGCGTGCGCATGGGTGCGATGCCGAGGTGGGTCGCGGCGAAGAGCAGGGGATCCGGAAACGGCTTGGGTCGCGGGCACGTGTCGCCGCCCACGACGACGCCCGCGCGATGCGCGAGCCCGAGCGCGTCGATGAGCGGCCGCGCGAAGCGCTCGAACTTGTTGGTCACGACGCCCCACGCAACGCCCTTCGCCTCGAGCTCGGCGAGCAGCTCGTCCATGCCGGGAAAGAGCCGCGTGTCCACGCAGAGGTTCTCGCCGTAGAGGTCGAGGAACTCCTCGCGCAGCGCCTGGAAGCCGGCGTCGTCGGGCGCGAGGCCGAAGGCCGCGCCGATCATCCCGCGCGCGCCCCTGGAAACGTACGGCCGCACCGCGTCCACCGTCACGGCCGCGCGGCCGCGCCGTTCGAGCATGCGGTTCACCGTGAGCGCCATGTCGGGCGCGGTGTCGGCGAGCGTGCCGTCGAGGTCGAAGAGGACCGCCTCGATCAGTTGCGGCATGCGAGGAGGTAGTTCACGTCGACGTCGCGGCCGAGCGCGTAGCGGCGGGTGAGCGGGTTGTACGTCATGCCGGTGATGTCCTCGACCCGGAGTCCCGCGGAGCGGCAATCGCGCGTGAGCTCCGAGGGCCGGATGAAGCGCGCGTACTCGTGGGTGCCCTTCGGCAGCAGGCCGAGCACGTACTCGGCACCGACGATCGCGAAGAGGAACGACTTGGGATTGCGGTTGATGGTCGAGAAGAAGACGTGGCCGCCCTTGCGCGCCAGGCGCGCGCAGGCCGCGACGATGCTCGCCGGCTCGGGCACGTGCTCGAGCATCTCCATGCACGTGACCACGTCGAACGATTCGGGCTCGGCGCGCGCGAGATCCTCCGCCGAGACGTAGCGATAGTCCACCGAGCTCGCCACTTCCATGCCGTGCAGGCGCGCGACCTTGAGCGCGCGCTCGGAAAGGTCGATCCCGACCACCTGCGCGCCTTGGAGCGCCATCGCCTCGGCGAGAATGCCGCCGCCGCATCCCACGTCCACGATGCGCTTGCCCGCGAGTCCCCCGGCGAGCCGCTCGAGGTGCGCGAGGCGCAGCGGATTGATCTCGTGCAGCGGCCGGAACTCGCTCGTGGGATCCCACCAGCGGTGCGCGAGCGCGCTGAATTTGGCGAGCTCCGCCGGATCGTAGTTCGTGCTGGAATTTCGCGAGGACTGTTCCATCGTTTGCTCCCTGCCCCTGGGGGTGTCGGGGAGGGGGTCGCGGGCCGCCGTGGTCATCATGCCATCTTCCGCTGCCACCACGCGGCGCGGTCGCGCAGGTCCGCCTCGTCGAGGTCCTGCAGCCGACGCTCGACGAGCCGCGGCCGGCCCTCGACCCAGACGTGCGTGACGTGCTCGCGTCCCGCGGCGTAGACGACGTGCGAGGCGGGGTCGAAACAGGGCACGGTCTCGATGGAAGCGAGCTCGAGGGCGGCGAGGTCGGCGGACTTGCCCGGCACGATCGAGCCGATGCGATCGTCGAGCCCGAGAGCGCGCGCGCCGGTGAGCGTCGCCATCTCGAGCGCTTCGAGCGCGCCCAGCAGCGCCGCGTCCCCGCTCGTCGCCTTGGCGAGGAGCGCGGCGTTACGCATCTCCGTGAGCACGTCGAGCCGGTTGTTGCTCGCGGCACCGTCGGTGCCGAGGCCCACGCGCACCCCGCTCGCGTGCAGGCGCGCGACCGGCGCGATGCCGCTCGCGAGCTTCATGTTCGAGGACGGGCAGTGCGCGACGCTCACGTTCTCGCGCGCGTACAGCTCGATCTCGCCGTCCTCGAGATGGACCGAGTGCACCGCGATGAGCCTGGGGCCGACGATTCCCAGGCGCCGCAGCCGCTCCAGCGGACGCATGCCGTTGCGTGCGAGGCCCTGCTCGACCTCCTCGCGCGTCTCGTGCACGTGGGTGTGGATCGGGATGTCGAGCTCCTCCGAGAGCACGCCGATGCGCTTGAGCGTATCGTCGCCCACCGTGTACGGGGCGTGCGGCGCGAGGCAGAAGGAGAGGAGCGGCTCGCCTCGGTAATCGTCGCGCGTCGCGAGTCCCTTCTCCAGGTATTCCCTCGGGCCGGCGGCGTACGCGCTGGGAAACTCGATCGCGATGATGCCGAGCGCCGCGCGCATGCCCGCCCGCAGCGCCGCGCGCGCGGTGGCTCCCGGGAAGAAATACATGTCGTTCACGCACGTGACGCCGGCGCGAAGCATCTCCGCCATCGCGAGGAGGCTTCCGTCGTGCACGAACTCGTCGCTCACGTGGCGCGCCTCCGCGGGCCAGATGTGCTCCTCGAGCCAGGTCATCAGGCGGCGGTCGTCGGCGAGGCCCCGCAGCAGCGCCATCGCCGCGTGGCAATGCAGGTTCACCAGGCCGGGAAGGAGCACGTGGCGCTCGAGCTCCACCACCTCGCGGGCATCGAAGCGGGCGCGCGCCTCGTCGATGGGCGCGAGCGCCACGATGCGCCCATCGCGGATCGCGACGGCGTGCCGCGGCAGCACCGCGCGCGGCTCGATCGGGATCACGTGCGCGGCGCAGACGAGGGTGTCGACTCTCTCCATGGCGGGCTAACGGAACAAAAAACCCCGCCGGAGCGGGGTTTTTTGTCCGACGGGACGGAAATCTTACTGCTTGGTGCCCCGGAACTCGATGTCCACGCGGCGGTTCTTCTGGCGGCCCGCGGCGGTCTTGTTGGTCGCGACCGGCTGGGTCTCGCCCTTCCCGATGGTCGTGATCTTCGAGGCCGGGATTCCCTTGCTCACCAGGTAGGCCTTCACCGCGGCGGCGCGGCGCTCCGAGAGCTTCTGGTTGTAGCGCTCGGTGCCGATCGAGTCCGTGTGGCCGGTGGCGATCACCATCTCGATGTCGACGCCGCTGAGCTTGTCGAGCGCTTCGTCGATGGCGCGCTTGCCGTCCGGACGTACCACCGACTTGTCGAAGTCGAACAACGCGTCGGCCTGGATCACGACCGACTGGCGTACCGACGAGGGCGCGGCGGGCGCGGGCGCGGGCGGCGTCTCGGGAGCGGCCGGAGTGGCGGGCTCCGAGGGAGCGGCGGGCGCGGCAGGCGCGGGCGCGGGCGTTCCCGCGCACTCGGGAAGCACGACGCCGGAGGTGACTACGCAATGGCCGGAGCTGTCGCGGACCGCGTGGCCCGCGGAGTCCTGCAGATCAGGGACGAAGTCGGCATAGGCGGTGCCGACAGCGAGCGCGAGGATGGCGCTTCCGGCGGCGAGCTTGGAGGAAATCTTCATGTTCGGAACTCCCGAGAATGGATGGTTGTTGTGCCGCTTTGGTTCTCTGGCTCACCGCCCGAAAACTGCTTGCGACATCATACACAAACGGCTTTTCCCTTTCCAACGGGAAGGAGCGGTTCCGGTCGAGTCGCGGGGCGGGTTGCTGCTATCGCGCCACGCCTCTATGACCGGTTTCGCTCATGGAAAGTGCCGTTCCGATGTGATAGAATTTAGCTTCGGCAGTTCGCCTTAATTCCCATAAAAACCAAGCACTTGGGAGCGGCTCCCGCGCCCTTCCCCCGGAAGCCCATGGAATCATTCGCCAAAGAAACGCATCCCATCAGCCTCGAGCAGGAGATGCGGCGCTCGTATCTCGACTACGCGATGAGCGTGATCGTCGGGCGTGCCCTTCCCGACGTGCGCGATGGCCTCAAGCCGGTGCACCGCCGCGTGCTCTACGCGATGCACGAGCTCTCGAACGACTGGAACAAGGCGTACAAGAAATCCGCGCGCATCGTGGGCGACGTGATCGGTAAATACCACCCGCACGGCGACACCGCGGTGTACGACACGATCGTGCGCATGGCGCAGGATTTCAGCCTGCGCTATCCGCTGGTGGACGGGCAGGGCAACTTCGGCTCGGTGGACGGCGACAACGCGGCGGCCATGCGCTACACCGAGATCCGCATGGCGAAGATCGCGCACGAGCTCCTCGCCGACCTCGACAAGGAGACGGTCGACTTCGGGCCGAACTACGACGGCAGCGAATCGGAGCCGTTGATCCTTCCCGCGCGCTTCCCGAACCTGCTCGTGAACGGCTCGTCGGGCATCGCGGTCGGAATGGCGACCAACATCCCGCCGCACAACCTCGGCGAGGTGATCGATGCGTGCCTGCAGCTGCTCAAGGATCCCGAGACCTCGATCGCCGAGCTCGTGAAGATCGTGCCGGCCCCCGATTTCCCGACCGCGGGAATCATCTACGGCGTGGGCGAGCTGCAGGAGGGCTACCTCACCGGCCGCGGGCGCGTGATCATGCGCGCGCGCACGCACGTCGAGGACCTCGACAAGGGCGGCCGCCAGGCGCTCATCGTCGACGAGCTTCCCTACCAGGTGGGCGGCGACCAGCTCCTCACCAAGATCGCCGACCTCATCCGCGAGAAGCGCATCGAGGGCATCTCGGACCTGCGCAACGAGTCCGACAAGACCGGCACGCGCATCGTGATCGAGCTCAAGCGCGGCGAGGTCGCCGAGATCGTGCTGAACAACCTGTACAAGCTCACGCAGATGCAGGAGTCGTTCGGCATGAACATGGTCGCGCTCGTCGACGGCCAGCCGAAGCTGCTCAACCTGCGGCAGTTCCTGGAGCTTTTCCTGCGCCACCGGCGCGAGGTGGTCACGCGGCGCACGGTCTACGACCTGCGCAAGGCGCGCGAGCGCGGCCACGTGCTCGAGGGGCTCGCCGTGGCGCTCTCCAACGTGGACGAGGTGATCGCGATCGTCAAGGCGGCCGCCACGCCCGCGGCCGCGCGCACCGAGCTCATGTCGCGCACGTGGCGCTCGCCGCTCGTCGAGCAGATGCTCGCGCGCGGCTCCGCCGAGCAGTTCCGGCCCGAGGCGCTCGCGCGCGAGTTCGGCGTCTCGACCTCCGGCTACCGCCTTTCCGACGTGCAGGCGCAGCGCATCCTCGAGATGCAGCTGCAGCGCCTCACCGGCCTCGAGCAGGACAAGATCCTTTCCGAGTACCGCGAGGTGATCGCCGCCATCGAGGATCTCCTCGACATCCTCGCGCGGCCCGAGCGCGTGACGAAGATCATCGGCGACGAGCTGCTCGAGATCAAGCGCGAGTTCGGCGACCCGCGCAAGAGCGAGATCGTGGTGAACGGGCAGGACCTGCAGATCGAGGACCTGATCGCGAAGGAGGACGTGGTCGTCACGCTCTCCCACGCCGGCTACATCAAGAGCCAGCCGCTCGACGAGTACCGCGCGCAGAAGCGCGGCGGGCGCGGCAAGCAGGCGGCGGCCACCCGCGAGGACGACTTCATCGAGAAGCTCTTCATCGCCAACACGCACGACTACGTGCTGTGCTTCTCGAACAAGGGCAAGGTGTACTGGATCAAGGTCTACGAGGTGCCGCAGGGCGGGCGCGCCTCGCGCGGCAAGCCCATCGTGAACCTCCTCAAGATGGACGAGGACGAGCGCATCAACGCGATCCTGCCGGTGCGCGAGTTCCGCGAGGATTCCTACGTGTTCTTCGCGACCCAGCAGGGCGTCGTGAAGAAGACCTCGCTCTCGGACTTCTCGCGCCCGCGTCCGTCGGGAATCATCGCGCTCGACCTGGACGAGGGCGACCGCCTGGTGGGCGTGGCGGTCACCGACGGCAAGCACGACGTGATGCTCTTCTCCGACGAGGGCAAGGCGGTGCGCTTCGACGAGAACGACGTGCGCCCGATGGGCCGCGGCGCGCGCGGCGTGCGCGGCATGAACCTCGCGAAGGGCGGCAAGGTGATCGCGCTCCTGGTCGCCGAGAACGAGAGCCAGGGCGTGCTGACAGCCACCGAGAACGGCTTCGGCAAGCGCACGCCGATCACCGAGTACACGCGCCACGGGCGCGGAACGCAGGGCATGATCGCGATCCAGACGAGCGAGAGGAACGGCAAGGTGGTCGCCGCGACGCTCGCCTCGCCCGAGGACGAGATCATGCTCATCACCTCCGGCGGAGTGCTCATCCGCACGCGCGTGAACGAGATTCGCGAGATGGGCCGCTCCACGCAGGGGGTCACGCTCATCAACCTGGGCGAGGGCGAGAAGCTCTCCGGCCTCGAGCGCATCGAGGATCGCGACGAGGAGAACGGCGAGAACGGCAACGGTAACGGCCACGGCAACGGCAACGGACACGCCGATGGCAACGGCAACGGCAACGGCAACGGCGATGCCAATGGGAACGGCAACGGCAACGGCAACGGCGGCGGCGATGGCGGCCTCCCCCATTAAGCCCACCGCGCGCATCTTCAACTTCGGCGCCGGGCCCGCGACCATGCCGGTCGAGGTGCTCGAGAAGGCGAAGTGGGAGCTCGTCAACTGGCGCGAGGCCGGCATGTCGGTGATGGAGATGAGCCACCGCGGTCGCGAGTTCATCGCCATCGCGGCCGAGGCCGAGGCGGACCTGCGCAAGCTCGCCTCGATCCCCGAGAGCCACAAGGTGCTCTTCCTGCAGGGCGGGGCGACGCTGCAGTTCTCCGCGGTGCCGATGAACCTCCTTCGCGGACGCGAGGCCATCGACTTCGTGAACACGGGCGAGTGGTCGAAGAAGGCGATCGCCGAGGCGAAGAAGTTCGCGCGGGTGAACGTCGCCGCCTCGAGCGAGGATCGCAACTTCACCTACGTGCCGGAGCAGTCCGCGTGGAAGCGCTCGAAGGATGCGGCTTACCTCCACATCTGCTCGAACGAGACGATCGGCGGCGTGGAGTTCCACTGGACGCCGGACACGGGCGATACGCCCCTCGTCGCCGACATGTCGTCGCACATCCTGTCGCGCCCGCTCGACGTCTCGAAATACGGCCTCGTCTACGCCGGTGCGCAGAAGAACATCGGGCCGGCCGGGCTCGTCGTGGTGATCGTGCGCGCGGACCTCCTGGGCCAGGCGATGCCCGAGACGCCGAACGTCCTCGATTACAAGCTGCAGTCGGCGGCCGATTCGATGCTCAACACGCCGCCCACGTTCTCGGTGTACCTCGCCGGCCTCACGTTCAAGTGGCTCCTCGAGCGCGGCGGCCTCGCGGCGGTGGAGCGCGACAACGTCCGCAAGGCGAAGCTGCTCTACGACTACCTCGATTCGCAGGACTTCTACTCGAACCCGGTCGCGACGAAGGACCGCTCGCGCATGAACGTGCCGTTCACGCTGCGCGACGCGAAGCTCGACGCGAAGTTCCTCGGCGAGGCCGAGGCGCGCGGGCTCTCGCAGCTGAAGGGCCACCGTTCGGTCGGCGGCATGCGCGCCTCGATCTACAACGCGATGCCGACCGAGGGCGTCCAGGCGCTCGTCGATTTCATGGAAGAATTCCGCCGCGCCCACGCGTGAAGGGCGCGCCCGCCGCGGCCCACATGAGCCAGAAGTTCCGCATCGCCGTCTACAACGCGATCTCCGCCCGCGGGCTGGAGCGCTTCCCCCATTCCGGCTACGAGATCGGCAAGGGACTCGCGCGCGCCGATGCGATCCTCCTGCGCTCGCATGCGCTCGAGCTCTCCGAGATCCCGGCGAGCGTGAAGGCGATCGGGCGCGCCGGCGCCGGCGTGAACAACATCCCGGTGGAAGAGATGAGCCGGCGTGGCGTGCCGGTCTTCAACGCCCCGGGCGCGAACGCGAACGCCGTGAAGGAGCTGGTGATCGCGGCGATCCTCCTCGCGGCGCGCAACATCGTGCCCGCGGTGGGCTACGTGCAATCGCTCGCCGCCTCGCCCGATTTCGACCGGCGCATCGAGGAGGGCAAGAAGCAGTTCGCGGGCTTCGAGCTGCCGGGCCGTACGCTCGGCGTGATCGGGCTGGGGGCGATCGGCGGGTTGGTCGCCGACAGCGCCATCCGCCTCGGCATGAAGGTGGTGGGCTACGACCCGGAGATCACCGTGGACAACGCGTGGCGGCTGCCCGCCTCTGTGAAGCGCGCCGCCTCCATCGACGAGGTGCTGAAGGGCTCGGACTTCGTGACGCTGCACGTTCCGTTGAACGGCAAGACCCGCCACCTCATCGGCCGGGAGCGCCTCGCGCACGCGCGCAAGGGGCTCGTGCTGCTCAACTTCTCGCGCGACGCCGTGGTGGACGAGGAGGCGGTGCTCGCCTCGATCGCCGAGAAGCGCCTGCACGCGTACCTGTGCGACTTTCCCAGCCCGCGGCTGCAAAACCAGCCGGGCGTGGTGGCGCTCCCCCACCTGGGCGCTTCCACCGAGGAGGCGGAGGAGAACTGCGCGCTCATGGTGGTCGACCAGCTGCGCGAGTTCCTCGAGGAAGGCGCGATCGCGAACGCGGTGAATTTCCCGAGCGTGGAGATGGCGCGCGAATCGCCGCATCGCATCGCGATCGCGAACGCCAACGTGCCCAACATGGTGGGACAGATTTCGACTACGATGGCGCAGGCCGGCCTCAACATCCACAACATGGTGAACAAATCGAAGGGCGAGATGGCGTACACGCTGGTCGACCTCGACAGCGCCGCCGCGCCCGAGGTCGTCGCGCGCATCGCCCGCATCCCCGGCGTCCTGTCCGTGCGCGCCGTCCCGCCGCTCGAGCGTCCCGCGCCATGAGCGGCGCTCCGTCCTCCGCGCCGGGCGCCGCCGGCGAGCTCGAGCGCCTGCGCGAGGAGATCGACCGCCTCGACGACCGCATCCTCGACGCGCTCAACGAACGCGCCAAGTACGCGCGGCGCATCGGCACGCTCAAGGTCGGACAGGCGTACCGCCCGGAGCGCGAGGCGCAGGTGCTGCGGCGCATCAAGGAACGCAACCCCGGCCCGCTCTCGTCCGAGACGGTGGCGCTCCTCTTCCGCGAGATCATGTCGGCGTGCCTCGCGCTCGAGCGCCCCATCACCGTGGCCTACCTCGGCCCGCGCGGCACGTTCAGCGAGCGCGCGGCGTTGAAGCACTTCGGCCTCGCCGCCGACGCCGTGCCGGTCGCCTCCATCGACGAGGTGTTCCGCGAGGTGGAGTCCGGCGCCGGCGACTTCGGCATCGTGCCGGTGGAGAACTCCACCGAGGGCGCGGTGGGCCGCTCGCTCGACCTCATGCCGCAGAGCACGCTCAAGGTGTGCGGCGAGGTGATCGTGCGCATCCACCACAACCTCATGGCGAAGGTGGCGCCGAAGGACTTCGGCGAGATCCGCCGCGTGTTCTCGCATGGGCAGTCGCTCGCGCAGTGCCACGAGTGGCTGAACCTGAACCTCCCCAAGGCAGAGCGCATCGCCGTCGCGAGCAACGCGGAGGCGGCGCGGCGCGCGGCCGAAGAGGCCGGCTCCGCGGCGGTGGCGGGCGACATGGCGGCCGAGCACTACCACCTCGCCATCCTCGCGGCCAACATCGAGGACGAGCCCAACAACACCACGCGCTTCCTGATCCTCGGCGATTACGCGCCCGGGGCCACGGGACGCGACAAGACCTCGCTCGTGCTCTCGGCGAGGAACCGCGCCGGCGCCGTGTACGAGATGCTCACGCCGTTCGCGCAGCGCGGCGTCTCCATGACCAAGTTCGAGTCGCGGCCCTCGCGCGTCGCGCTGTGGGAATACCTCTTCTTCGTCGACATCGAAGGGCACCGCGAGGATCCGAACGTCGCCGCGGCGCTCGAGGAGGTGGCGCGCATCGCCGGCTTCCTCAAGGTGCTCGGCTCCTATCCCATGGCGGTGGTCTGAGCACCGCCGCAAAGAGACGAAAGATGGACGTGACCGAGAAGCAACCGAGCCTCGCCGAGCTGGCGCCCGCGTACGTTCGGGCGATCTCGCCCTACATCCCGGGAAAATCGATCCCGGAGACGGCGCGCGAGCTGGGCCTCGACGTGGACGACATCCTCAAGATGGCGTCGAACGAGAGCCCGCTGGGCGCTTCGCCCAGGGTGATCGAAGCGCTCCAGGCCGAGCTCGCACAGGTCCACTACTATCCCGACCGCTTCGACCTCACCACCGCGCTTGCGCGCAAGCTCGACGTCGCGCCCGAGTCGCTCGTGATCGGCAACGGCTCGAACGACGTGCTGGAGCTCGCCGCGCGCACCTTCCTCACCACGGCCGATTCCGCGATCTACTCGCAGTACGGCTTCCTCGTCTACCCGCTCGTGGTGCAGGCGGTGGGGGCGCGCGGCATCGAGGTGCCGGCGCGCGATTACGGCACCGACCTCCAGGCGATGGCGGGAGCGCTGCGGCCCGATACGAAGATGGTCTTCGTCGCCAATCCCAACAACCCCACCGGCACTTTCAACGCCTGGGAGGACGTGCGCCGGTTCGTCGAGCGCGTTCCGCGCCGCGTCCTGGTCGTGCTCGACGAGGCGTACGGCGAGTACCTGCCCGACGCATTGCGCTCGCCGACCCTCGGGTGGGTCGCCGAATTTCCCAACGTGATCGTCGCGCGCACGCTCTCCAAGGCGTACGGCCTCGCGGGACTGCGGCTCGGATTCGCGGTCGCGCATCCCGAGCTCGCCGAGCTCATGAACCGCGTGCGCCAGCCGTTCAACGTGAACCACCTCGCCACCGTTGCCGCGTGCGCGGCGCTCGCCGACGACGCGTTCGTCGAGAAGTGCCGCGCGGTGAACGCGCGGGGCCTCGAGCAGCTCGCCGCCGGTTTCGACCGGCTGGGCCTCGAGTACATCGCGCCGCACGGCAACTTCGTCACGGTGCGCGTGAAGGATGCGCCGCGCATCTACCAATCCCTGCTGCGCCAGGGCGTGATCGTGCGCCCGGTGGCCAATTACGGCATGCCCGGGCACCTGCGGGTGACCGTGGGCCTCCCCGAGCAGAACGCGCGCTTCCTCGAGGCGCTCGAGCGCGCGCTCGCCGGAAACTAGGCGCATGCGCAAGCTCGGCACGCTCGCGGTGATCGGCGTCGGCCTGGTCGGCGGATCGCTCGCGATGGCGCTGCGCCGCGCGGCGGTGGCCGCGACGCTCGTGGGCTACGACCGCGACGGCGAGGCGCTCGAGCGCGCGGCGGCGCTCGGCGTGATCGACCGCGCCGCCGATTCGGTGTCCGAGGCGGCGAAGGGCGCGGACCTCGTCGTGGTCGCGGTTCCGGTGCGCGCGATCGGCGCGGTGCTGCACGACGTCTCGCTCGCGCTCGATCCGGCCGCGGTCGTGACCGACGTGGGAAGCACCAAGGGCGAGGTGGTGCGCATCGCGGCGCAGGAGCTGCGGGAGCGCGCCTCGCGCTTCGTTCCCGGCCATCCGATCGCCGGGCGCGAGGCGAGCGGGGTCGAGGCGGCGGTTCCCGATCTCTTCCGCTCCGCGCGCGTGGTGCTCACGCCCGGCGCCTCCACCGACGCGGATGCGGTCGAGCTGGTGAAGGCCTGCTGGGAGGCCGCGGGCGCGCGCGTCGCCACCATGGACGCCGAGCGCCACGACCGCATCTTCGCCGCCGTGAGCCACCTGCCGCACGTGCTCTCCTTCGCGCTCGTCTCCGAGATCGCCGCGCGCGAGGATGCGGCCGACCTCCTCGGCTTCGCCGCCGGCGGCTTCCGCGACTTCACGCGCATCGCGGCGAGCTCGCCCGAGATGTGGCGCGACATCGCGCTGCAGAACCGCGCCGCGCTCCTCGAGGAGCTGGATCGCTACGCCGCGCGCCTCGCCGTGTTCCGCGAGCTCGTGGACCGCGGCGACGGCCCGGGCCTCGAGCGGCTGATGACCGAAGCGCGCAGCGCGCGCCACGCCTGGGGCGCGGGACACCGTCGCAGCGCCTCGAGCGAGTAGGCCGTGCAATCCCTGGATCTCGCGCACGCAACGCGCGCCGCGGGCGAGCTGCGGCTGCCGGGCTCGAAGAGCATCTCCAACCGCACGCTGCTGCTCGCCGCGCTCGCCGAGGGGACGACGGAGCTGCGCGCGTTGCTCGATTCCGACGACACGCGCGTGATGCGCGATGCGCTCGCGACGCTCGGGGTGCCCGTCGAGACGCTCGGCAATGTCGAGCACGTGCGCGTCCACGGCCTGGGCGGCGCGCGTGGATTCCCGGTGAAGCGCGCCGAGCTTTTCCTCGGCAACGCGGGCACCGCGTTCCGCCCGCTTACCGCCGTGCTCGCGCTCGCCGACGGCGACTATGCGCTCTCGGGTGTGGCGCGCATGCACGAGCGCCCGATCGGCGACCTCGTCTCGGCCCTTGCGCAGGCCGGCGCGCACATCCAATGGCGCGGCAATCCGGGCTTCCCGCCGCTCGCCATCGCGCCGCGCGGCGCGCGCGACGCCGCGAAGGTGCGCGTTCGCGGCGATGTGTCGAGCCAGTTCCTCTCCGCGCTCGCCATCGCGCTCGCCTGGAGCGGCGAAGGGGCGCGCATCGAGGTGCAGGGCGAGCTCATCTCCAAGCCCTATGTCGATCTCACCCTCGGCCTCATGAAGCGCTTCGGCGTGGAGGTCGCGCGCGAGGGCTGGAGAGCGTTCGAGATCCCGCACGGCAGCCGCTACCGCTCGCCGGGCACGCTCGACGTCGAGGGCGACGCATCGTCGGCCTCGTATTTCCTCGCCGCGGCGGCGCTGGGCGGCGGCCCGGTGCGCGTGCACGGCGTGGGCCGCGGCAGCCTGCAGGGCGACGTGGGGTTCGCCCGCGTGCTCGAGGCGATGGGCGTCGCGATCACGATGGCCGAAGACTCGATCCAGGCGCGGCGCGGCGCACGCGCGCCTTCCGGCGCGATGGCTCCGCTCGCCGCCTTCGACCTCGACATGAACCTCATTCCCGATGCCGCGATGACCGCCGCGGTCCTCGCGCTCTTCGCCGACGGGCCCTCGCGCATCCGCAACATCGCGAGCTGGCGCGTGAAGGAGACCGACCGCATCGCGGCGATGGCGGCGGAGCTGCGCAAGTTCGGCGCGCAGGTCGAGGAGGGCGCGGACTTCCTCGCCGTCGTTCCGCCGCCGCGGTTCCTCGAGCCGGGCGAACGCGGCGAGCGCGTCGCGGTCGAGACCTACGACGACCATCGCATGGCGATGTGCTTCTCCCTCGCGGCCTTCGGCCCGCGCCCGGTGCGCATCCTCGATCCGGGCTGCGTCGCGAAGACCTTCCCCGGCTACTTCGACGCCTACCGCTCGATCGTTTCCTGAAGGCCATGGCCGACTCCCGCAACGACGCTCCCGTGATCGCCATCGACGGTCCCTCGGCGAGCGGCAAGGGCACGGTCGCCGCGCGCGTGGCGCAAGCGCTCGGCTTCCACTACCTCGACAGCGGCGCGCTCTATCGCCTCGCCACGCTCGCCGCGATCGAGGCGGCGGTGGATCTCGACGACGAGGCGGGCCTCGCGCGGACGGCGCGGGCGATGGACGCGCGTTTCGAGGACGGGACGACGTTCCTCCGCGGGCGCGACGTCACCGAGGCGCTGCGCACGGAAGAGGTGAGCGCGGCCACCTCGCGCGTGGCGGCGCGGCCCGCCGTCCGCACCGCGCTCCTCGACCGGCAGAGGGCGTTCCGCAAGGCGCCGGGGCTCGTCGCCGAGGGCCGCGACATGGGGGCGATCGTCTTCCCGGATGCGGCGCTCAAGGTGTTCCTCACCGCGAGCATCGAGACGCGCGCCGAGCGAAGATATAAGCAGTTGATGGAAAAGGGAATGTATGCCAAAATGTCGGACGTCGTGGAGGAGCTCGGGCGCCGCGACGAGCGCGATCGATCGCGCCCCGTGGCGCCGCTAAGGCATTATCCCGACGCGCTTTTTCTCGATACCAGCGGGCTTTCGGTCGACGCGGCAGTGGACCGGGTGCTCGCGTGGTGGCGCGAAGGGCCGTCCCGGCCCGGCCGGGATACCGCAGTGGGGCGGTAAATCCCCTTGGTTGTCAGGGGCTTGGCGTGGCGGCCGGCTCCTGGCGTCGATCAACAACGGCCGCGAGGCCGTCCACCCGAAAGCCAGTGTTCATGCAGCCTCAAACCGCAACCCCAACCCCCGCAACCGAGAACTTCGCCGCGCTCTTCGAGGAGAGCCTTTCGCGCCAGGAAATGCGCGTCGGCGAGGTGATCACCGCCGAGGTCGTCTCCGTGGACCCCAACGTGGTGATCGTCAACGCGGGACTGAAGTCGGAAAGCACCATCTCCACGGAAGAATTCAAGAACGATCGCGGCGAAGTCGAGGTGAAGATCGGCGACTTCGTGTCGGTCGCCATCGAGGCGCTCGAGGACGGCTTCGGCGCCACCAAGCTCTCGCGCGAGAAGGCGAAGAAGCTCGCCGCCTGGGCCGAGCTCGACGATGCGCTCGCCAACGGCAAGATCATCAAGGGCGTCGTGTCCGGCAAGGTGAAGGGCGGCCTCACCGTCATGGTGAACGGCATCCGCGCGTTCCTGCCCGGCTCGCTCGTCGACCTGCGGCCGGTGAAGGACACCTCGCACCTCGAGGGCAAGGAGCTCGAGTTCAAGGTGATCAAGCTCGACCGCAAGAGGAACAACGTCGTCGTGTCGCGCCGCGCCGTGATGGAGGAGACCGCCGGCGTCGAGCGCCAGGCGCTGCTCGAGACGCTCAAGGAAGGCGCGGTCGTGAAGGGCGTGGTGAAGAACATCACCGACTACGGCGCGTTCGTGGACCTGGGCGGCATCGACGGGCTGCTGCACATCACCGACCTCGCCTGGCGCCGCGTGAAGCATCCGACCGAGGTGCTCTCCGTGGGCGACGAGGTGACGGCCAAGATCCTCAAGTTCGACGCGGAGAAGAACCGCGTTTCGCTGGGCCTGAAGCAGCTCGGCGAGGATCCGTGGATCGGCATCTCGCGCCGCTACCCGCAGGGCACGCGCCTCTTCGGCAAGGTCACCAACATCACCGACTACGGCGCGTTCGTCGAGATCGAGAGCGGCATCGAGGGCCTGGTGCACGTCTCCGAGATGGACTGGACCAACAAGAACGTGCATCCCGCGAAGGTGGTGTCGCTCG
>Ga0134126_10005465_pt1 | contig 15892 bp, 26 predicted proteins | sample KB31752_FD_96881 | JGI IMG/M metagenome (GOLD analysis project Ga0134126, IMG submission 96881) | Terrestrial soil microbial communities with excess Nitrogen fertilizer from Kellogg Biological Station, Michigan, USA - KB3-175-2 | ecosystem: Environmental > Terrestrial > Soil > Unclassified ...
CGGTGGCCCTGAAAGCGTTCAACGAGGCGAAGTCGTGGAGGAAGACACCCTGATAGGTACACATATCGGAGTTGCCGATTGTCTCGATGACGTGTGAGTGCGCGCGGCCGTTATTCCACGATTCAGGGATGTCCTGCCCGCCGAATTTCCAACTGACCGCGCCGAAGTTCGTATCATTCATCGGCACCGCTATGGGGGTGGCACCGTTCCAGACCTGGCCGTACAACCTGAGCAGTTGCTTGCCGACGCCCTGGCCCGCTAGCCGCACCTCGTTGTCGCCAAGCGCAACCTGCGTGTAGCGGGTCTCGATCAGCGAATGGAAGGTGGACAGGTCCGGGATGATGATCTGCCCGGTTGGCGCCTGCGGGATCGTGTAGAGCGTCGCGAACACGTTCAGCGAGCCGGTAATCGTGGCGGTCGCGGTGCCGGTCAGGACGAACAGATCCGAGATCGGCGCCCAGTCGATCGCCAGCGCCAGATCCGTTGCGGAGGTCTGCGCGAAGATAGCGCCGGTGAGGGTAACGTCGTCGAACGCGATCGGCACCACCCATTCGAGTTCAACCGGGTACGTCGCCGCGGCGATCGCGGTCACGTTCTGGCCAACTCCCCACGCCTCGGTATTGAGGCTGAGAGTGCCCTGATTGACCTGCGTGCCCGGACTGGCGCCGCCGATGCCGCGGGTAACGCCGCGGTCGGACAGGTCGCCACGCTGGAGCATCTCCCTGATCTTGAGTTTCCAGCCCCGGCAGTTGATCAGATTGGACTGGCCGTTGGCCGAGAACCGGCAGGCTCGCATGAAGTCGTACGGCCAGCGGCCGGTAGACGCGCAAGTCCCGGTCGGCAACGCTACAATCAGGTTCCCGGTGAACTGCACGCGGAGCTTGCCCAGCACGCCGGTTTGGAGCATAGATATCGTGTCCGTGTTCCCGACGCCGGCAAATTGCCCGATATTCTTTTCGAGAATATTCAGTCGCCGTGTTTGCCGGAAAAATTGCTTCGGGTTGATCGAGGTAACGGGAACCTCGATACCTTGCATGAGTTGGGTTGGTGCCTGTGGCATTGCTACGCACCGCCCTGATGCAGCTTGGCCGCGAATCGGGCGAGCCCGGGCGGCCCGTGCTGCGCGGCGACCTCGACGCCGTAATTGGCGAGGATCGCGACGCCGCCCACTGCGATCCAGAAGAACAGCCGGCGCATCAGCCGGCGCCCTTCATTTCCTTGTAATGCTGGATTCCTAGGGTTGTCGCGGCAGAGATGACGACAATCCAGACGACCAGCTTCATGCCTGGCACGTGGAGCCCTCCGGGGGGATGATCGGTGTCCCCGGTCAAGGCCTCGGCCCCGGTCAAGAGCAACGCGACCTTGACCGGGGCCTAACGCGCGCAACCTATGTCGTCGTCGCCGTTACGCGGAAGCGCAGCCGGTTGCGTGCGGAAGACTGACGCCCTGGCGGCCCGCTCGATGGCAGCGCGGGCACTCGTCGACGGCGGCCGCCTGGTCGCCAAAGTCGAGCGGCAATGTCCAGTCGGGCAGCGCGCGGCGAAGCTGGCCGGGAGTCTTGGCGCGGCGGTTCTTGCGCAGGCGCCGCTCGCGGTAGCTCACCGGCGGCTCAGTACGGGTACAGCCGCCGCGGTGCTTCCACGCGGCCGATGTCGGAACGCGCCCGGGCGCGGCGCACGACGCGCGGGTTATCGCTGAGATTCGATGCGGTGGGGCGCGGGTGCGTCTGCCAGTAGTCGAGCAGCTCCGGGGAGGCGTAGCGGATCGCCTTGTCCTCGCGGCCGGTGAATAGCTCCTGAACGCTGATCCCCGCTCGTCGGCCGGCTGCGTTGACCAGCTCGCCGCGCGTCTCCGCTTCCGCCCGGTTGATCTCGGCCTCGATGAGCTGCTGGCGGTCCAACCGCCGGGTGAACCGGCGCCGCTCACTGGCCTCCTTGCGGCGCTTCCGCTCGCCGAGCTGGCGATCGCGCCTGTCCATCTCGCGGAGAACCTGAGCGCGCGATCGGTCGTCGGGGGCGTGCTGGTAGTGATAGGCCAGGTCGCGATCGCTCGCGCGGCGAACCAGCTCGGCCGGCAAGATCACGGGGAAATTCTCGGGATGGACGCGCTTGTTCCGGCAGCACGCATGCGGGCACATCGGTTGCGTCCGCCGGCCTTTCGGGGTCCGCCGCGTCCAATGGCCAAGCAGGTCGCGGAAGTTGTACCTAGCCACGCCAGAACCAGATCGCATTACGGTGCAGCTCGCCGCGGTGACGGCCGCGCAGCGCGCAGCGGCGCCGGGAATGCGGCGAGATCGAGCGGCACCGGAACAAGAGGAAGGTCACACACGCGGACGGTAAGCCGCGGCCGCCGCTACGCGGAAGCGCAACGACGGCCGGGCGCCCATCGCGGCCGGGCCAGCCCGCCCCATACGGGGCGACCTTGTGTAGCCGAACCTCAGCGCAGCAGGCCGGCTTGGTGCGAGTTCCTCCGGATCGGTGATTCCGATCCTAGATCAGACGAAACGACTCAGCCGCGCCTATCTCCGATCCGTTCATTGATCCTCCCTAGCGGGCGGCGGCGGCCGGTTTCCGGTAGCGCTGCGGGGAGTTGAACCCCGCTGACTACGCAGCCCCGATACGCCATGCGGGCCGGAAACCCGCACCGGCCGCCGCCACGTCTTCACGGGCCGACCACAACCAGAACCACCGCGATCTGTAAAGCCAATTCCGCAAATTGCACTGATGCATCCGGGCACGGCAATACTTGCATCGGCCGCCTTCGCCCTGCCTCATTTAGCTAGGCGGTATCGGCTCGTCGAAGCGAACGCACATCGCGACGCAGCCGGGACAGTCGCGGCCATCGTAGAGCTGGCATCGGCCCAGCGTCGACGGGACGCCGAGAGGTCGTGAGATCCAGTCCATGGTTCGGCGCATAACCTCGTCCGTCGACGGGGCCTTCGGCTGGCCGTCGCTGTCAAATTCCCAGTCGGCGAACTTGCGGACCAACTCGTTAGCGAGATCGCCGGCACGTGGGCTTAGGCATTCGTCGCAATCGCAGTTTGGTGTCGCGCACCAGCCATGGGGAAACGTATTTTCGTAGCGGCATTTACGGCAGATCCAGGGCCTTTCAGCCGCGGTTCCCAGCAAGGTCTACGGGATATGGGTCGCGATCGCGTCGGCGAGTTTGGTTGCCATGTCGGCATTGTGCTTCAGTTCGGCCGCCAGCTCGGCCGAGAAGTCCCTAACCTGCTGCTCCCATACTGGCCGCGGCTGCGGGTGCCACCACGGGACGGCTATGCCGAGGTCGACCTGCGCTTCAGCGAGCGTCATGGAGGAGCCCGGGACGAGCGTGTGCGGGTTGGAGCGCGGCGACGCCCACTGGACCCAGACGGTGTCGTTGCCGAGCAGCGCGGCGGCTTCCTCCTCGTTTAGATTCCAGTCCGCGATCCCGTATCCGATTTTGTTGCGGGGCAGGCCTGCGCGGTCTACTGCCATCTTGACCTGAGCTAGCCGGTCCATGCTGACGTAGCAGGGCGAGAACAGCGCGCCCCCGGGCGCGTTCATCCGGGCCGTCGCCCATGCGATGAAATCCTCGATCGAGGCCGCGAGGGTCTCGATGTCTTTGATGTCCGATCCGAACGGCAGGCCGAGCCCGGGCGCCTGGTCGATGCCGACATGTCCCGACTGGCTGAAGTGATCCCACAGTTCGGGTGTCCACTGGATGTCGGGCGTGCCGGTTGCGTAGCCGCCGACTTTGGGCGTCCGGAGCGGGATGTTGGCCGCATGGATTCGCGTGGCGTCGATGATGGTCACGGGCTGGAGCGGGGTCGAGGTAATCACGTCAGGTCTTCCTCTCGATTCGGCAGGACTATGGCGCGGGTGAAGCATGCCCGGGCCTGGTCGAGCAGCTCCAGGCCGTCGGCCAGCTCGCGCGAGGTGGGTAGCTGCGCGGTCATCAGCGCGGCGAGCGTGTCGCATGGGCCGTCGACGAGCACGCGGAGCTGTCCGTGGTCGATACTTCGTTGCACATCGGTCATTCTGGATATGGAGCGTACGTGTTGACGCCGGCGCGCCGGCGCGGGATCGGCGGGCACAGGTATAGCTGCTCGTCGTTGCGGTCATAGGCGGTGTAGTTGTGGCCCTTGCACCAGGTCCGGTTGATGTCCGCGTAGGTCTTGCGCGGGTAGCCGATCTGGTCGGCGATCCGGTCGCAGTCCATCTCCAGCGGCGTGCGATAAGTCACTACCAGATCGGCCTGTGCGGGCCAGAGCGTCGGAATCTCTTTTGGCCGCGGGTCGGTGCCGACTAGGAATAGGTTGTGGTGGCGGCCGTGTCGCAGTATGCGCCTCTGGTTCGGCCCGGGCCGTCCGCCTTTGTCGACGGTCCCGCCGATCTCGTCGATCCAGAGCATGCCGCGCTCGTTGCGGCCGCGCAGCATCAGGCCCATAGCGCGGTCGATGTCATCGAGCACAGTCGGCGAGCCCATGTCCGGGCAGTAGACGCAGGTCACGTAAGGCTCGGCCTCGTCGAGCGAGCTGGGCAGCTTCACGGGCAGGATGTCGCCCGACAGGTCAGCGAACGGCACGCCCTCGTCGCGGAAATCCTGCCGGATGTCGTGGGTGACATCGATCACCAGGCGGTCGTAGGGGTAGTGGTCCCACCAGGAACGCGCATAATACGTCTTGCCCCGGCCTTTCATGCCGGATATGAACACGTAAAACGCTTTTCGCGGGTCCGGTTCGGTGTAAGTCACTTACTCACTTACGAATCGGGCTTTAGGCCGGGCGGCAGGTCGATGCCGTAGGACGCGAGTAGCAGGCGCACGTTGTTCGGAGCGATCAGGCGGCAGCAGGCCTCGCAGGCGCAGAAGCTGACGCGCGTCGCGGGGTATCCGGGCCCGCTGACGGCCAGGTCCACATTGTGCTCTATGCGTGGCCGCGGGCCTCCGTTGCAGGCAATGGCTACGTCGCAGTGCCACTCGACGACGATGCCGTGATCGTCGTCTGGGATCTCGATGAGCCGCCTGATCTCGTGCGGGTTGTCCGCGGCCGGGCGGGTGTGCACGCGCGCCTGGTCGGCCAGGATGTAGCGCCGGATCATTGGGCCTGCTCCTGGATCTGCCCGCCCTCGCCCGTGTAGACGGGGGTGTCGGCGCCGTTGAGGGCGGCCCGGGCGCGGCGGCGGCTCGCCCGGGCATCCCATACCGCGATCGCGCCTTTAGCGGCCCAGTTGAGCAGAGCGACCGCCGCGGCACCTATGTCCTCCAGCTCGCTCAGGTCTGCCCTGTTCGGGAGCGGCATGTGCCGCGCCGCTACCCGGCCGGCGGCCGGCGCGAACAGTTTGTCGTCTTCCTCGTCCGGGATGAAGGCGGCGTCGTCGTCGTCGACCTGCACGCGCCCGTTGACCAGGCCTCCCAGTGCGCGCAGCAGGCCGCGCGCCACAGTCTCGAATGGACCCGATTTGATGTCCTTAATGGGCGTACGGGTAGCCCAGGGGCGCCCGTTCGATCCGGGGGGCGATCCGCCGCCTTCGTCGGCTGGTGCCCGGGTCAGGTCCGGGCCCGGGTCGTCCGGGTTGGCCTGGCTCGGCCGTTCCGGGACGGGGGCGTACCGGCCCGGGGTCGGCCCCGGCATGTTCGCCTCCAGGAAGTCCGGGGGCAGGCCCACCGTTGGCTCCGGGGTTGCTGCTGGCGCCTTGCTGGCGCTTGGTCTGCGTGCTGCCACCACTGGCGTACTCCCTGACGACGATCGGCGGTTTGAAGGCGGCCGCAGACGGAGCAGGGTTGGGGCTGCCATCTGCGGCCATGTGGGCGTGGGCTTGGGTCTGCCCGGGAATCCGGGTGCAGACCATATGGACGCCGCAAGTCGGGCACGCGCCCCGCCATGTCGACCGCGGCCGGCCATTGTTTCCCTCAGGCGCAACGGTCTCGTAAGTGTGACCATTGGAGCACTGGCCCGAAACCCGAACGCTCACGCCGCCACTTAACAGGTAGGGCGCTGTTTCGCGTAAGCGCAAGGCCGCTATTTGCGCTAGAGCGTAACCGCCTCCTATTCGCACACTTGTCATCGTGGACACGCGGGACACGCTCACAACGCGGTGCCGGAGGTCAGCCGACCGGATCGCCGCTCTGCGGGAGGAAATCGAGGCCGAGATGAGGCGCCGGGACGGCTACGTGATCGATATGCGCGACCGGGGCGACAAGTGGGGCGATGTCGCGGCCGCGGCGCGGCTCTCGGTGACGCAGTGCGTGACGATCGTCAATGGCCAGCCGGCCGTGTCGGCCGTCGATCGTCCGGTATGAACGGGCGCCGGCGGGCCTCCTCGAGCGCGCGGCGGACCGAGTCATACCAGCCGGCCGGCGCCGGGACGGCGGCCGCCGCCATCGCCGCATCGGCCGCGCGGCGGGCCTCTTGGCGGCTGCGCGTTCGCGCGTTCGCGTCGGCGATCTGCTGACTGTGAGAGGGTTGCGGCCGGGCTGTGCGCCATGGCAGGCGCGGCGCGAGCTGGCGGCCGCAGTCTGCGTCCCACTGGCCGAGCGCGGCCGCCTGATCGTCGTCGACGAGCCACAGCGACAGCCGCCAGCGGAGCCATTGCGCCGGCTTCTTGATGCCGCGCAGCGGCGAGCGGTGCTGATCGCCGTCCGGCCGGTAGTCGACCGCATGGCCCAGGTCCGCCGGTGTCCACCCGGCGTCAAGGAATGGCGCGGCGAGATGAGTCACCCATCCGTCGCTGATGGTCTCACCCGGGCCGATGCGCAGCGCCTCGGCCACCGCTGCCGAGCTGGCCGCGCCGCATGCCCGGCCCCGTGCGGCATGGGCGCGGCCGGGCCGGCCCCGGGAGTCAGCCCGCGCGCAGCGCGGTCCGCCGTCTTGTTGAGGTTCTCGCGCGCGTGGTCCTTCACTTGGCAACCTACGGTCGCCCGTAGGGGGGCGAGTTGCGGGCAGCGCCGCAGCGGGCGCCGGTGGCGGGATAGCTGATCGGGGGAGGCAGAGCACATACACCGCGGCGTCGCAGCGGGTCTCGGCGGGCTCGCCTTCGGGTGTCTGGCCGCGCCAGTACTTGCAACCGGGCGTGACGGTGGCCAGGAAGCCCCAGGATTCCAGCCGCCGCCTGCTGGCCTTCCAGGTCGACGGGGACCGCCCAGCGAGCGTACAGAGCCGCGCGCGGGTCGGCCGAGAAGTCCCGGTCTGATAATCCGCGCACCGGGCTAGCCACTTCGCGTACTCGAGTATGCTCGCCCGCGCGTCGGCGCGCAGCCCGGCCATCTCCGGCCAGCTCGCGAGCGCGTCGAGGTAGCGCCGCTCGATCCGGCGGCCGCGCAGTCGCCGGGATGCGCGCGGCAGGGCGCGCATGATGTCGGCCCGCCTTGGCCCGGGCATGGTCCGGGCCAGGCTGCGGCGAGCCTTATAGCCGCGGTAAGGCATCAGCCGACCGGGGGTCAGGTAAGCGTGCGATACATGTCGGTCAGGTCGAGCGCGGCAAGCCCGATCGCCTCATGGAATAGCACGCCCGGCGGCCAGCCCGAATTGCTCAGGCCGTCCCTGATTCCCTCGCCCGCGTCGTAGAGGTGCAGCAGCACGCCGGCCAGCTCCAGATCGGTCAGCGTCGGGTAGTCGCGCCTGAGCAGGTCCGTGATCAGGCGCGCGGCCGGCCCCGCGCCGGGATGGGTGACCGGGCGCCGTTGCAGGCCGGCGAGGCGGACACGCTGCCACCCTGCCAGTTCTGGCGGCGCTGCCGCTTCCGCGTAGTGTTGTCCCCCGATAGGGGGCTTGTCGGCAGCGTGCCGCGCTGGTCGCGCGGCACGCTGCTTAGCCCAGCGGCCGACGATCGGCGCGATCACGTACAGCGTGAGCAGGCTCCCGGCAATCGCCGATGCCATCGCGATCACGATCTGGGTTTCCAGTGACGTCATGGCGCGGTGCCAAGCGTCGAGCCGGGCGTCATGATGGCGAGCAGCGCGCGGCGCACAGCGGCCGGGGTGACGCCGCTGAGGAACAGCAGCGCGTGATGCATCTGCTCAGCGGTGAGCACGGCGAGTTCGGCTCGGAGCTGATCGGCGCCGGCAGGCATCGGCACCCAGCGCAGTGCCCGCGGCGGGAGCAGCTCGGGCAACTCGATGTCCAGCGCGGCGCAAGCCAGCTCCCGGCAGCCCATCTCGGTTGCCTGGTTACAGGTCAGCAGCCCGACCGTGACGAAGTAAGCGATGGTGCTCATGTTCTTCGCTAGTTCAGCACGACGGGAGATCACGAACAGCCGGTAATCATCGGCCGGCGGCAGGGTGGCTAGGGATGTCACGGGGCATGCGTCCCTTCCGGTAGTCCAAGGTCTAGCTGTGCAACGGAGGGCGGCTTCAGGCCGAGCTGGCGGGCCAGCTCGATCACCGTGGCCATGTCATAGAGCCGGGCGCCTTTCGGTCCCGGATATCGGAAAACTGCGGTCAGCGGCTTGTCCGGGTCATCCGTCCAGCGGACGACCGTGCGTTGGCTGACGCGCAAGATCAGGGCGGCTTCGCCGCTCGTGATCAAAGTGGGGGCTTGTTGCGTCATGAGCCATAAATTGGCACGGCCGGCCCCAGACGGTCAATGGACACGGCCGGCATTCTGAAGCATAATTGACCTGTGGCCGACGACGGCCACGAAAATTCAGCCCACCTGTCACAAAGGATCAGAAAATGGACGCACACACCGGATGCACCCAGCCCGGCACAACGGCGAAGGGACCGGCCAGCAATGCGCGCGAGCTAATCAAGGAGACCGCGATAGCGGCCGGCATCCCGGCCGAGACAGTCGCCCAATTGATGGGTCCGGGTCTGTCGCTGATCAGCGCACCGTCGATTACCGTGCGGCTAAAGATCGTCAACAGCCGAGAAGTCGTCGCGAGCGCCCGGGCCGAGCACAAAGCCGCCGTCGACGAACTCGCCAACGCCCGCGGACCCGCCCGCGAGCAGCTCCAGCGCATGGCCGAGTACTTCGGCAAGCTCACGTCCCTGTGGTCGCTGTGGCAGGAACGCGGCACCAAGCCGACAGCCGGTCACTTCCAGTCAGCCGCCGGCGCCGCCGAGGCGATCGACGCCCTGATTGCGCTGCTCCATCGTTCGCGCGAGCAGATCCTTGCTGAACACCGGCTGGAAGCCGACAAGCTCGCCGATCGCATCAATGAGCATCTAGCCAGCTCGCGCGGGATCACGGTCGACCAGCTTCGCGCCGAGATAGCCGACGCCGAGGCGGCCGCGATCAGCGCCGATGCGGTCGGTACCGATGATGAATCTCCGGTGGTAGTGCTGCCAGGGTTCGTCGTGCCGGCCGCGCGGCCATCCGTGCGGGAGCGGTCGGCGTCCGGCGGCGGCGCTATATCCCAGGCCTGCACGTCAGCGGCTTCGCCATATCCCCGGAGCCATTCGTGAGCGAGCCCCCTGATTTCGACTGTTCAGCCTACGGGCCGGGCGGTCGCGATATCGGCGCGCTCTGCTTTTTCGCCGTCGACGAGCGGAGGATATGCCCGGACGCCGCGACATGCGCCGCCCGGATGGACGCCGAGCGGCAATTCGTATTCGACCGCATGACCAAGCTGGCCGCTGAAGGTGACGAAATGTGGCGCTGGCTGGCAACGCAGTTCACCTCACCGGATGAGCTCCTAAAGCCGGACGACGCCCAATGAGCGCCCGCTGCCGTGACTGTGGCGGCCCCGACCCGTGCCCGCGGTGCGGATCGTGCTGCGAGTGCTATTGCTCCGACGACACGTATGCCCGGCTGATCGGCATGTGCACCGGGTGCGGAGGGATAGGCGAGTGCCTGTGCAACGAGCCGTGACCTGGCCTTTGGCGGCTGTGCTGATTGCCTGCATCGGCTTCGCCGCCTATCTGCTGTACCTGGTCAGCAAAAACCGCTAGACGCGCCTTCGTGATTGACGGTCGGGTCCGGGTTTAAACTCGGACCCGACCGTTTCACGTTGAACCGGAAAGATGGGTTGACCTGTGTCTATCGTCGTTTCACAAGGAACGCAGCCTTACAGCTCGGACGGCCGGAAGCTGTGCGCGTGCGGCTGCGGGAAGCCGCGCGATCGCGAAGGGCAGCGATATCGGGGTGAGTGCCATAGCCGGTACATGCGGCAATGGCGCGCCGGCCAGGTCGGGTCGGGCATGGTGCTGCGGCGGATAACGGAGGAGGAATGGCAGGCGATCGAGAGAGCCCGCGGAGCGCTCCCAGATCGCGCCAAGGTCAAGCGATCGATTACGCCCGAGGAATGGGCCGCGATCCGGAAGGCGCGCGCCCTGGAGGCTCTCAGCGACGCCCAGACGCCCGACGCCGATCGCGTCGGTAGGCATCGGCGGTCAGCGTGACGGACCTGCACGGGCCCGACGTCGGCGAGCGCGGCGCCCTGGAGGTCGCCGACGACTTCACCGAGCTATGCACGTGCATTGGATGCCCGGCGAAGCTCGGCCGCCTGGTCAGTCACTGGTCACAAGAGCTGCTCTGGCTGCGCGAGCGGCGCTGGGAGCCGTGCAAGGGATGCGACGGCTGCCAGTGCCGCAACAAGGCTGACGGCGATGATCTGCTCTGTTCATGGTGCCGGTCGGCTGACGGTATCTCGCGATTGCAGGAAGGCCTGGCCGAGCGGTTCACGGCGATACTCGACGCAACGGGCCCGGGCGGGCTGACGTGATCTGGCTCGTGGCCGGCGGCATCGTGGTCGCGTTCGCCGGAGGCGTCTACGTCAGTCGCAACTGGCGGCGGTGGTTCTCGTGAGGCCAGGATCGCGGCCAGCGTGAGCTAGCTACTTATCGTTGCGCACGAGTATGACCGATGGGCTGATTGCGCCGGTCGTGCCCAGGTTGGTTATCTTCAGCACCACGGGCCCGTTGGGTAGCGCAATGAGCGCGGTTGCGATGGCGCCGGCGGCAACCTGGACGCTGGCGAAGATGCCGCTGAAGGAGTGCGTATAGATCGCCGATCCGCCGAGGGCTATACCGGGGTCTAGTACCTGCACGAGGACGGCGTTGGCCTGGCCGGTGTTGTCGATGGCCAGGCTGGCCGAGCCGGTCCAGGTGTTGGCGATGTGCTGCGATGGCGTGCCGGGCATGATCGTCGGAGCGCTCGCGTAGAGCACGCCGAATTGCGGGATCTGGCTCGCCTTGCTGAGCGTGGTGGGCATCGTGTTGGTGTCGCCCTGGATGGCGCGAAGCTCGGTGTAGACCTGTGATGTCTGGGTGCAGGTGTAGGTGTAGCTGACGGACACGCTCGGGTCGAGGTTCTCCAGAGTCAGCGTGATCTGGTCTTCGCGGGCCGGCCCGGTGACAAACACATCACAGAACGACGGGAACCCGACCGGCACTAGGAGCTGATCGAGGTCGAGCATCAGGCCCGATGAAGTGTCGGTCCATTTCATGTGGAGTTTGCAGAACGGGATCGTCGTGCCCGAGTTATCGGCTTGGAGGAACAGGTAGAGCTGATAGGCAGGCTGGGTGACCGGGGCCGCGGACAACAGCGGGATGATGGTGGCCGCGGCTACGTCTCCGCTGCCGTTGCCGAGGTTGATCGGCTTGCGGGCAAGGGGGACGCTCTGCCCGTAGATCTGCGCGGCGATCGCCGCGGGGCTGACTTCGCCAGAGAGCCCGGTAGGTATCGCGTTGACGATGGCCGACGTGCCGGGGAGGGTCATCGCCCAGATATCTTTCTTCCCGTCGACCGATTGCGAGCCGAGCGGATCCAGAATCGCGACTACCTGGCTTGTCGGGTCAATGTCTTCATCACCGAGGTAGACCGTCACGAGCTCGTCACGGTTCCGGATCTGGACCGGGCCCGCGCCTGCGTCGACTACCTTTTTCGGCTTGTCTGCCGAGACTTCGACGAGCTTCGGCGCGAACACGTTCAACAGGGTCACCACCAGGAGAACGGGCGCAACGGCCAGGGCATCTCGACGCCGCGGCCTTCGTATGCGTCGCGGATCAGCAGTGACGAGGCGACAAAGCCGGCGATTCCGATCGCAAGCTCGAGTTTGCGATTGGCGATCAGATGCCGGCGGCTACCGCGGCTGGCCACGGTTACGGCGCCGGTGAATCGGCGCGTCTTTCCGGTTCAGGGCAAAGGGATGTGTACGGGCGGCGGGAGCGTGCTGTGCTTCGGGGATGGACATTGTGCCTCTCTGAGATCGGCGAGCTGATGATCGTGGTCATCTAGCCGGCGCCCGTAGTCGGCGAGCTGGTCATCGTGGCGGAGCGCGAGCTGGGCGAGCGCGTTGGTCGCGTCGACAAGCTTGGGCAGGTTGTCGCGGACGTCCGCGCGGAATCCTTCGATCGCGGCCGCGCGGCGCAGGATCGCGGCCACGAAGCCCCAGCCGCCGCGGCCGATGCCGCCCGTGCCGAGGATGATCGCGACGAGCGCTTCCAGATTGGTGAGATGCATTGGCTACTCCGGCTGGAAATCGAGAGCTATCGACGTGATCGTGTCGCCGGCGACTAGGCCGTTAGCGCCGAGCGTGATGGTCCAGCCGGGTTGGAGTACGAGGCCCGCGGGGAGCGCGGCCTCCGCGGCGCCGGTCGACGTCACCTGCGCTTGGCCTTGGGCGGCCGATAGGGTTGTCGTCGAGGACGCGGTTGTTGCGACGTTGTTGGAGATCAGCGCAACCACGTTGCCGAGCGCGTCGGCGATCGTGATATTGGCGAAGCGGTTCGCCACGGTGGCGCCGGTGTTGAGCTTGAAGATTGCCGACATGAGCTGTGAGGCCTGCGTGACGGTGTAGACGAACGGCGAGCCCGACGCGGGGTTGGTTCCGACCAGCTCTGTCTGCGGGCCCATGAGGAACGCCGCGGCGTTAGGTGGCTGCGGCCGGCTGAACACTTCGACGGTGAGTTTTTCGCCGCTGTTTCCCCCGTAGACGGTCCATGCGTAGCCGGCCAGGTTGACCGTGCGGAAGCACAGGGGCGGGATGATCGACACGCCCGGGCCGGCTCCCGGGGCGCCGGCCTGGCGGGTGGCGTTGGCGAGCGTGAGCGCGTTGGCGCTGAAGTTCACCACGGCGATAGAGGCGAACGGCACCTTGTAGGTTTCGGTCGCGATGCCGGTCACGTCGAGCTGGTAAGTCGCCGAGCCGAGCACGGCCGGGGTGAGCGCGCGCAGCAGCTTGGACAGGTCGCCGATCGCGTCGGCGATCTCGGGTGTCTTCGAGTCGTCGCCGCGGAACTCGCGGCCGGCCCACTGGCCGCGCCGCTCGCCGCTGCCATGCTGCTCGCCGGGGGGCCAACGTCGCTGATTGCTCATACCGCTACCGCCGCTATCTGCGCGGCGTCGGCCGCGCGTTCCTCGGTTCGCTCCTCGATCGCGTGCCGCGGGCCCTTGGTCATCAGGTAAAGGCCGAGCACGCCCGCGGCCGCCGCGGCGATGACGATCGGGACCATGATCGACAGGCTTTCGATGTCCTTAACTAGCCGGTCGAAGATCCCGCTGCCGATGTTGCCGCCCAGGCCGCCCAGGATGTGTATGGGGTTGAGGTCGATGCTGCCGCTGCTCTTGCCGGTGGCCGGGTTGGTGAACTCTCCCGGCACCGAGCCGGCCGGCGCGGGCGGGATGGCGGGGTTCCAGTGCCGGTCGCTGCCCCAGGCCGAGTAGCCCCCCGATCCTTGTACCTGCGCTACTGCTACCTGAGCGTTGACGTGCGGCTCAAAGAGCTTGGCCCGGGTCTTGGGGTCGGAAGCCGACCCGTAGTTTGATGGCCATTCTTCCTGCCAAAGGCCTGTGGCACCGCTGCTATTCCATGCGCCGGCGTAGCCTCCGGATTCGGAGTAGTAGGCGATGGTGGCCAGGTTGCCGGCCTGGTCGAGAGTGGCGCCGGCGTCGAGCGCGATGCGCTCCAGTTGGGCGACGCTGTAATGGGGGCCGCGGTGGGGCGCGGAGTACCAGCCGCCGCCGGCGTAGCGGTCATCGGCCTCGAATTGCCATGGCCCCTGGCCGATGCCGTACTCTGCCGGGACGCCCTGCGTGATGTCTCTGGGGAACGTCATGAGATGCCCATCTGGCCGCGCGGTACGCGGAACCTGCTCTTACCGGGGTGCTCTGGGGGCGGCGGTGTCGGCGTCGGCCTCCGCCTCCGCTTGCGAGGTTCGCGCTTGCGCTTGCGGGGTTCGCGCTTCTTCTTTCTTTTCTTTTTGCCCTCCAGCTTGGCTAGCTGGCGTTCTTCCCTGATCAGCGCGTCCTGAAGTGCCTGGATCTGGGACTCGATGCCGGACGTGCCGGCGCCGGTGCCGGCCGGCCCGGTGAAGGTGCGGAGCACGGTCGCGCCCGTGCTGCCCGCCGTCGACGCGGCCGGCTTGCGGCGGGCGAGCGCGACGACGGCGGCGACGGCGGCCGCGGCGCCGAACAGGATCACGCCGCGGCGCTTGCCGAGCTTGCCGGGGCCTGCTTTCGGGTTGCCGGGGCCTGGTGCCCGCGAGCTGCTCATTCGGTTATGCCAAACGTCACGGTGTGCATCGCGCGGTCCAGCGCGGTGTTGCGCTGCGCTATCGACTCGCCGGGAAACCCGGCCGGGTCGGGGCGCACCTGGCCGGCCGCGACCTTGCGCGGGTCCCAGCCGGCGAAGGCCTGCGGCGGGAAGGCGTAGCCGGCGAACCGGGTCCGGTTGGTGCCCAGGCCGGGATAGCCGTACCTGATCGAGCCGTTGTCGCCCCGGATCGCCTTGCCGTGCAGCCACGCCAGCCCGCGCGCGAGCGCGATTGCCTGCGGCGCCACGCTCCGGACTGGCGTATGGAAGACGGTGACCTGTGGCTTCATCGGCCCTGGAATGCCTTCACCAGGTTAACGCCGCCGGCCGAGCCTGCCTGCTCCACTTTGGCGGCGCCGGTGTAGTAGTGGACGACCAGATAGACGCCGACCAGCGCGGCGCCGGCCATCAGGGCCTTACGCGCGAAACTCACTTGACGTCTTGCCTCCTTACCGTTTCGGCCCGCCGGTGCCCGGGGGCAGGTTCATGTTGACGGTGCTGCCGCCGCCGTGCTGCGAGTGCGCGGCCGCCGGGGCCGGGATCAGCGCAACGGTTGGATCCATCCATTGGCGAGCCCACCGCGCCGGTGCTGCCGCGGCGCCGAGCAGGCCCGCGAGCGGGGTGGACAGTGCGACCTGCAGCACGATGAGCCCGAAAGCCATCGTGATCGCGCCCCTCATGACTTGATCACCCCGAGCCGCTGGAGCGCCCGGCCTTTGGTTACCTGGGCGATGATCAGAGCCGAGATCATCACGAGCGCTATGCCTCCGGTCATCGCTTGCCTGACTTCTTGCGGCCGCCTGCGGCTAGCCCGGTCTGAGATGCCTGCTCAGGCTGGTTGACGAACTTGGCCTTCAGCCATGCCCGAAGGCCTGCGGGGCCGCCGCGGAGCAGGTTGAAGACCATCGGGTAGGCGAACAGCATCAGGAGCGCTCCGGAGCCCTCACGGCTCGCCGTATTGATCCGGGTCGTAGTCGGTGCCGCAGTCGGCGCCGAGCTGGCCGGTGCTTGAGCCGGCGAGCTGGCCGGCGCGGCGGTCGGCGAGGTCCTGCGGGGCGCCGCCTTCGTCGACCTGGTGGCCGACGTCGGCGAGCTGGCCCGTTTCGGCGCCGCCGGGGTGCCGAGTGGAAGGCTGGCCTGCTCGCCGCGCGGATCGTCGAACAGGGTTCCCTGCTGGCCGGCGGTCGGCGCCGGCGTCGGCTTGGGCCGCCGCGGCGGTCGCACGCCGCGGAACTGGCCGGGCGCATGCTGCGATGGGGCGGGGGTCTTCCCCTGCTGGGTCCGCCCGCCTGTCCTCGCTGCCTGCGCCGCGGCCATGAGTTCAGCTCAGCGGGATGAGCTGGTCGACGGTGAACTGCGCGGCGTCGTCGGTGTAGCCCACCGGCAGGCCGCGGATGTGGCCGGTGTCGGTCGCGCCGGTGACGAGGATCGCCTGCACG
>Ga0134126_10005467_pt1 | contig 15888 bp, 12 predicted proteins | sample KB31752_FD_96881 | JGI IMG/M metagenome (GOLD analysis project Ga0134126, IMG submission 96881) | Terrestrial soil microbial communities with excess Nitrogen fertilizer from Kellogg Biological Station, Michigan, USA - KB3-175-2 | ecosystem: Environmental > Terrestrial > Soil > Unclassified ...
CCGGAACAGGGCGGGCCCGCCGCCGGTCAGCCCGGGGGGCACGACGGGGCCGACGGGGCCGGCAGCGCCGTCGGGGCCGTTGAGGCCGTCGGCTGGCTGGGTCGAGATATCCGTGCGCATCGCGCACATAATACATGCGATGCGCACGGATCACGGCCGGGGCTCGGCCTTGCGCCGCGGCGGGCGGGGCTCGGCCGTGCGCCGCGGCGAGCGCGTCCGGGCCGGGCTGGGCGCTACTCCCCCCGAGGCTCCGTGTCCACGCCTGCCCCGCTGAGCTGGTCGACCCAGCCCTGGGCCCGCTCGGCCTCGCTGTACTCGTCGTGCCAGTTCCACCAGACGTACGGCGGACTCTGCGGATAGCCCTCGGGCGAGTCCTCCCACTCCTCCTGGCGACCGAGCGCGGTGATGTCGAGGTAGCTCCAGGTTCCGCCCATCGGCTCGTCACCGCGACTGTTGATGAAGTAGGTGCGGAACACCCGGTCGCCGTCGCGGATGAAGGCGTTCGTGCCGTGCCACTCGTCGACCCCGAAGTCGGCGTCGAAGCTGTCGGTCATCGTGTACCACGGCATCTTCCAGCCCATCCGCTGCTTCACCCGCGCGATGTCGGGCTGCGGCGCGCGTGAGGCGAAGACCAGCGTGGTGTCCCTGGCGTTGAGGTGCGCGACGTCGGCGACCTGGTCGGCCACCAGGGAGCAGCCGCGGCAGGCGTGTTCGGGCCAGCCGTAGACGCCGGGCTCGAAGAACGCGCGGTAGACGATGAGCTGACGGCGGCCCTCGAACAGCTCGGCCAGGCTGGCCGGGCCGTCGGGCCCGTCAAACTGGTAGGCCTTCGCCACCTCGGTCCACGGCATCCGGCGGCGCTGCGCGGCCATGGCGTCCCCGGCCCTGGTCAGCTCCTTCTCCTTGGCCAGGAGCTGCTGGAGCTCCGCCTCCCACTCCTGCGCCGAGACGATCGGCGGCGTCTTCATCTTGGTGTCGGTGAATGCGTGCTCAGTCATTTTGTCCTCCGTGGCTTGTCGTTGTGCTCCGGTCCAGGTGGTCCCGGAGCGCGCCGAGCGGCCCGTCCCAGTCGCGCGCCAGCGCGGCCAGGAACTGCTGCGCGACCTGCATGGGCGTAGAGCGCAGCCGGTAGCGCACCCGGCGTCGCTCGCCGGGCTCGGCCGTCACCAGGCCGGCCTCGGCCAGCAGGGCCAGGTGCTTGGCGATGGCCTGCCGAGTGATCGGCAGCCGCTCGGCCAGGTCGGTGGCCGTCGCCGGTCCACCCGAGGCCAACGCGGCCAGGATGGTGCGCCGGGTCGGGTCGGCCAGGGCCACGAAGACCTGCTCGGCGACCGCCTCGACGTCAGCCAGTGGCCGGTCAGGCAGTGGTCGGTCTGGCAGCGGCCGGTCTGGCAGCGGCCGGTCTGGCAGCGGCCGGTCAGCCAGCGGCCGGTCAGGCGGCATCGAGGTAGCTGACCAGCTCGCCCAGCTCCTCGGCCCAGCCCTCGGTGTTGCCGTCGAACGCCTTGCGGTAGGCGTCGTCAGGCAGCTGCGCGAACCCGGACTCGACGACCGTCAGCCGGGTGCCCGCGCCGGCCGGCTCGAGCGTGAACTCGACGTAGGTGCGGCGCGGGTCGTCGTCGGGCAGCCCGTAGATGTGCCAGGTGAAGCCGAACACCGTCGGCTCCTCTACTCGTTCCACCCGCATGTCGGCCGTGAACCCCTCGGTCCACTTCATCTGGGCCGCGCCGCCCGGCCGCAGGTCGATAGTGGCCTCGTTGCCGAACCAGGTGCCGAGGCCCTCGGCTGAGGTCAGCGCCGCCCACACCGTGGCCGGCGGGTGAGCGATCTCCACGGTCCGCTCGATGCGATCGGGAAAGGCCATGAGCTCCTCCTACAAGTAGCAACCAGTCGGTTGCCAATCTATGGCAACCGACTGGTTGCGTCAACTACGGCGGCCGGCACGGCTAGCAGCCGCACGGCTAGCGGGTGTCGCGGCTAACAGCCGGCACGGCTAACAGCCGCACGGCTAGCGGGTGTCGCGGCTAACAGTCAGCACGGCTAGCAGTCGGCACGGTGAGCGGGTGTCGCGGCTAGCAGGTGTCGCGGCTAGCGGTCGACGCGGCTAGCAGGTGTCGGGTGGATCTCCGGGCCGCGACCGGGGCGGCCGCCGCTCGGCTGGCCTACCGCTGTCACAGGCCTACCGCCGTCACATGCCGCCCGGCAGGCGGCCGCCGCCCGGCCCGCCCACCAGCCGTCACACGCCGCCCGGCAGCCCCTCACCTCTCCGTGGGTCCCAAGTGCCCCAGGATGCGGTCGATCGGATTCCGAGTTGTGGCCTGACCGGAAAGCAGGCCAACGACGTGGCTGTAACAACCACGTCGCTCCAGCAGCGTGAGAGCAACAACCACGTCGTTCGGCGGTCCAGCACCAAGATCATCATGAGAAAGCGGCCGGCGCGGGCTGAGATGCGCCCAGGCGGGCTAGCGGAACTCGAGCAGCGGGCTGGTCACCGCCTCCCGCCAGTGCTCCCGGTGGCCGTGTGCCTCGAGCCGGTAGTAGACCGTCTGCCGCCGGTCGGCCGTCGCGGGTCCGTCGTGCCCGCCGATGTTGTGGGCCAGCAGGTAGTGGGCGAACAGCACGCTCCCGGCCGGCCCCATGGCCTGCACCGGCTCGCCCAGCTCGACGTCCGGGTACGGGCCGGGCCGCATCTCCTCGACCCGGCTGAGCGCGTCGGCGCCACGCTCGGCCAGGTAGGTGCCGAACCGCAGGTGCGTGCCAGGCCAGATCCACAGGTTGCCCCGGTCCGGCTCGCTCTGGTCGGCCAACCACAGCCCGGCCAGCATCGAGAACGTGCCCGGCCGCCCGTCGGCGAGCATGGGGGTCAGCCCGTCCACGTGCGGGCCGCCCGGTCGGTGCGGCCACGGCGGGATCGTCGTGGCTAGCTGCGCGAAGCCTGGCTCCGCGAGCGCCAGGTCCGGCCGCACCAGCCCGGCCGCCAGCGATTCGATCCCGGCCTCCCGGTACAGGTCAAGCAGCGGGTGCCCGGCCGGGCCGAACCGCGGCCACAGGAAGTAGGGCCCGGTCAGCCCGTCCTCCGGGGGCTCGGCCGCCAGCATCCGCGCGACCCGGTCACGGGCGGCGGCCAGCCGCGTGTCGTCCAGGACGCCGGGGATGACCACGAACCCCTGCTCGCGGAACGCCGCCCGGTCCTGCTCGGTGATCTCGGTGGTGATCGCCATGCCGCCCACTCCAGCAGCGCCCCCGTCGGCCGGGCAAGCCATTTACGCCCGGCCGAGGTACAGTGCGGGTGTGCCGACCGTGACTCGCAACTCGCGTGGTCCCTGGCGCCGCGACGGCGCCGGCCTGACCGCGGATGCGGCACGGGGCCGAAGGTCGGGTTCGAGCCACCGGTAGGTGGCTCCAGATCAGCCCGGCCGGCTGTTACCGCACCTCGCCGCACCTCGCCGCGCCTCGCCGCGCCTGTCCGCGGTGCCGTGCGCCCTCGGGCTGCTTCCTGGGTCACCTGCGCCATCGCTGGTCCCTGGTCGCTCCCGAGCAAAGGCACGTCTCCCATGCGATTCCGCTCTCTCCGTTTCCGCCGTCCACGCTCGACCCTTGATCTGTCCCCGCTACGCCAGCACGCCCAGTTCCGCCTCCTGTGGTCCAGCCGGACCGTGACCCTGCTGGGCACCCAGATCTCGCAGGTCGCGCTGCTGGTCCAGGCCCGGCAGCTGACCGGCTCCCCGATCCTGGTCGGCCTGCTCGGCGCGGCTGAGGTCGTGCCGCTGATCTTCTTCGGCCTGTACGGCGGGGTGCTGGCCGACCGACTCGACCGGCGGCGGCTGGCCGTCTGGACCGAGGCCGGGCTGGGCCTCACCGCGGCGGCGCTCACGGTGAACGCCGCGGCGCCCCGTCCGCTGCTCTGGCCGCTGTACGCCTGCGCCGCGGTCACCATGGCGCTGGCCGCGCTCCAGCGACCGTCACTGGACGCGGCCGTGCCCCGCCTGCTGCCCGCCAGCCGACTCGCGGCCGGGTCGGCGCTGCTGTCTCTGGGCACCAGCGTCGGCGCGATCGCCGGGCCCGCGCTCGGCGGCGTGCTGGCGGCCGGCCCCGGCCCGGCCACGGCATACGGGCTCGACGCGGCCAGCTTCGGTGTCTCGGTGGTGCTGCTGCTGCGGCTGCGGCCACTGCCCCGGCGTGAGGACCCCGCACCACAGCCCGGCAGCGAGTCCAGCGTCGAGTCCAGCGGCATCCTGGCCGGGCTGCGGTACGCCCGCGGCCGCCCCGACCTGCTCGGCTCCTACCTGGCCGACCTGGCCGCCATGCTCCTGGCCTACCCCGGCTCGCTGTTCCCGTTCCTGGCCGCCGCGCTGCACGCGAACTGGGCCGCCGGGCTGATGTTCTCGGCCCAGGCCGCCGGGGCCACGCTGGCCTCGCTGACCAGCCGCTGGATCCGCCGTGTGCATCGCTACGGCCGGGCCATCGCCCTGGCCGCGGCCGCCTGGGGCCTGGCCGGGGTCGGGCTGGGCCTAGCTCCGGACCTGGGCGTGGCCCTGGCGTTCCTGCTGGCCGGCGGGGCCGCCGACATGCTGAGCGCCACCTTCAGGGACACCCTGTGGAACCGGACCATCCCCGACACCCTGCGCGGCCGGATGGCGGGCGTGGAGGTGCTGAGCTACGGTCTCGGGCCATCCGCGGGCCAACTGCGCGCGGGCGCCGTCGCCGATCTGGCCGGCCCCCGGTTCGCCCTCTGGTCGGGCGGCCTGGCCTGCGTGGCCGCCGTCGGCCTGACCTGCCTGGCTCTCCCCGCCTTCGTAGCCCAGGACGCCGGCGCGCAGCAACGCCAGGAAGGGGCACTGCATCAGCGTGGGGGATTTTAGGTGTGGGAGCACCCAAAATCCCCCACGATCAAGGACCAGACGGCTTGTGGTAGCTGCTACAACATCGTGGAGTTCTCGGCACCGAGGAGGGCGAGCGTGGCCAAGCTGCCGCCGATGCTGTGGATCGGTGGCGCCCAGGGCGCGGGCAAGTCCACCCTGGCCTGGGACCTGTCCCGGACCTGGGACCTGCCGCTGCATCCCGTCGACCTGTGGGCCTACGACCACCAGGCCCGACTGCCGCCCGGCCAGTCGCTGGACGAGCAACTGGCCCGCGGCCCCGAGGCGGCCGCTGACGCCTTCGAGGCCGTCAGCCGTGCTCGCCTGGACCTGGTCCTGGCCGACATCGCCGCCCGCGACCTGGGCCCGGTACCCGCGCTGGTCGAAGGCCCGCAGCTGATCCCGGAGCTGGCCGCCCGGCTGCCCGACGGCGCCAGCGTCTGGCTGCTGCCCGACCCAGAACGCACCCGCCAAGCCCGCCAGGAACGCCTGGCCAGGCAAGACAAGCTTGCGGCCGGAGTACAAGATCCCACCCAGGCCGCCGCCCATCCCACTCAGGCCGCCGCCCGCCCCACCCAGGCCGCCGCCCGACGGGCCCGCACCGAGGCCCTGCTCCGCCGCGACGCCATCCTCGCCGTGCGCATCCGCCAGGCCGCAACCAGCACCGGACGCCCAGTCATCGAGGTACCCGCCACCCCCGACTGGCCAGCCATCAAGGCCCGCGTCGAGGCCGCCCTCGCCCCCGCGCTCCGCGCCGCCCCCCGGCTCCACGAAGGCCTAGCCCTAACCACCCAGCGCCGCCACGAGAACGCCACCGCCGCCCGCCAGGGCCGGCTGTGGGCTCAGGACGCCGGCCTGGCCACCCCGCCGTCCTACCCGTTCGCCTGCGAGTGCGGGACCAGCCGCTGCCGGGCCACCTGGCGGGCCACCCCTGGCCAGTACGCGGCCAGGGCCGCCAGCCAGCTCATGGACCTGCACATCGGCGGCGAACACCGGTAGTGGCAGGATCAAGTTCATGACCACTCCCCCGATCAGCTTCCCGCGCCAGCTCGCCCGCACCCAGCGCTTCACGCTCGGAATGCCGCGCGAGTTCACGATCGCGCCGGACGGCAGCCGCGTCGCGTTCCTGCGCTCGCGGTCCGGCACCGACCCCGTGACCTGCCTGTGGGTGCGGGACGCCGGCTCCGGTGACGAGCGGCTCGTGGTTGATCCGCTGACCCTGCTGTCCGGCGGGGCCGAGACGCTGCCGCCCGAGGAGCGAGCGCGCCGCGAGCGCACCCGGCAGGCCGCCCGCGGCGTCATCGCGTACGCCACCGACGACGCCGCGGCGATCGCGGTCTTCGCCCTGTCCGGACGGCTGTTCGTGGCCGACCTGACCGGCGACAGCGTGCGCGAGCTGCCGACGGCCGGCCCGGTGCTCGACCCGCACCCCGACCCAACCGGGTCGCGCATCGGCTACGTGACCGGCGGGGCGCTGCACGTCATCAGCGTCGACGGCACCGGCGACCGGGCCCTGGCCACGCCCGACGGGGAGAACGTGACCTACGGCCTACCTGAGTTCGTGGCCGCCGAGGAGATGGCCCGCACCCGCGGGTTCTGGTGGTCGCCCGACGGGCAGCGGCTGCTCGTGGCCAGGGTGGACACCACCCCCGTGCTGCGCTGGCACCTGTCCGACCCCGCTAACCCCGAGCGGCCGCCTACTGTCGTCGCCTACCCCAAGGCCGGCACCGACAACGCCATCGTCAGCGTTGTGCTGGCCGGTTTGGACGGCACGCACACCCCCGTCGCCTGGGACGCGGCCGACGCGCCGTACCTGATCTCCGCCCACTGGTCGGCCGCCGGGCCTGCGCTGCTCCGGGTGTCCCGCCGCGACCAGCAGACCATGCGGGTGCTGGCTGTGGCCGACGACGGCAGCGTCAGCGTTGTGGCCGAGGACACCGACCCCGACTGGGTCGACGTGGTGCCCGGCACTCCGGCCTGGACCGCCTCGGGCGAACTGGTCCGGGTCGCGGTCCGCGACGGCGCCTACCGGCTGCTGATCGGGGAGACCCCCGTGACGGGTCCCGAGCTGAACGTGCGCCAGGTGCTTGACGTGGGCGACGACGTACTGATCACCGCCCACGTGGCCGACCAGGCCCAAATCCACGTCTTTACCGCCGGCCACGCCGGGGTGACCCAGGTGAGCACCCAGCCCGGCATCCACGAGGCGGCGCGAGGCGGCGACCTGACCGTCGTGATGTCGCGTTCCCTGGACTGGTTCGGCCGGCGGGCCCGTATCCACCGCGGTACCGAGCCCGGCGCCGAGATCCCTTCGCTGGCCGAGACCCCCGTGCTCACCCCCGAGGTGACATTCTTCGAGGCGGGCCCGCACCGGTTGCCGTGCGCGCTGGTGCTGCCGCGCGGCCACGTGCCCGGCTCGGCGCGGCTGCCCGTGCTCTGCGACCCCTACGGCGGCCCGGCCGCCCAGATGGTCGTCGCCGCGCGCAACGCCTATCTCAGCTCTCAGTGGTTCGCCGACCAGGGCTTCGCCGTGCTCATCGCCGACGGCCGCGGCACCCCGGGCCGCGGGCCGGCTTGGGACCGCAGCATCCACTACGACGAGGCCACGCCGAACATCGAGGATCAGGTGGCGGCGCTGGAGGCCGCCGCGGCCGCTAACCCCGACCTGGACCTGTCCCGGGTCGGCATCCGCGGCTGGTCACACGGCGGATACCTGGCCGCGCTGGCCGTACTGCGCCGTCCCGACGTCTTCCACGTCGGCGTGGCGGGCGCGCCGGTCACCGACCTGCGTCTGTACGACACCTTCTACAACGAGCGTTACCTCGGCCACCCCGACGAGCACCCTGAGGCCTACGACCACAACTCGATCATCGCCGACGCGCCCAAGCTCGAGCGCCCGCTCATGCTCATCCACGGCCTGGTCGACGACAACGTCGTGGTGGCTCACACGCTGCGCATGTCCTCGGCCCTGCTCGCGGCCGGCCGCCCGCACACGGTGCTGCCGCTGACCGGGGTCACCCACATGGCCTCCCAGGAGGAGGTGGCCGAGAACCTCCTGCTCCTCCAGGTCGACTTCCTCCACCGCGCCCTGGCCAGCCCGCAGGCCTAGCGACCCGCCGGATTGTCACGGCCTTCGGCAAGGCCCTGTACGACTGTCGCCTCGGCTCGGTGTGGTTCGAGACGCACGCGGCCTGACCCGATTACCGGCCCCCGTACCGAGCTCGCCGCTGGCCAGCCTGCTGCGAGGTACGTACATTCGGAGATTAGCCGCAGCGTCGCGGCGTCCGGAGGGGGGTACCGATGCACGAGGTTGTGACCATCGAGACGACGGGGCTCGGCGATCGCAGTTACCTGGCTCACGACGGCACCTGCGCCGTCGTGGTCGACCCGCAGCGGGACATTGACCGGGTGCTGGCAACCGCCGACGCGGCCGGGGTCACGATCACCCACGTGCTCGAGACCCACATCCACAACGACTACGTCACCGGCGGTCTCGCGCTGGCCCGCGCCACCGGGGCGGCCTACGTGGTGGCGGGCAGCGAGGACGTCCGCTTCGACCGGACCGGAGTGCAGGACGGGACCGAGCTGACCGCCGGCGGCCTGGGCGTGCGGGTGGTGGCCACGCCGGGGCACACCCCCGGCCACCTTTCCTACGTGCTCAGCGACGCCGCCGGCAGTGTCAAAGGCGACGGCGACGGCAGCGGCGGTCCGGTCGCCGTCTTCACCGGCGGCTCCATGCTGTTCGGCGCCGTCGGCCGCACCGACCTCATCAGCCCGGCCGACACCGAGCCGCTGGCCAGGGCCCAGTACCGCTCCGTGCGGCGGCTGGCCGCCGAACTGCCCGACCAGGTCGCCGTCTACCCGACCCACGGCTTCGGCAGCTTCTGCTCGGCCACCCCGACCACCGGCGGCGCGTCCACCATCGGCGCGCAGCGCCGGTCCAACCTGGCCCTGACCAGTAACGAAGACGAGTTCGTCAAGGGGCTGCTGGCCGGCCTGACCGCCTACCCGCGCTACTACGCGCACATGGGCCCGGCCAACCGCCAGGGCCCCGCCGCCCCCGACCTGACCACCACGCCCCGCCGGGCCGACCCGGCCGAGCTGCGCCGCCGCATCGACGCCGGCGAGTGGGTGGTCGACCTGCGCCAGCGGCGCGTGTTCGCGGCCGGCCACCTCAGCGGGACGATCTCCCTCGAGCTCGGCGACCCCTTCGCCACCTACCTCGGCTGGACCATGCCGTGGGGCCAGCCGCTGACGCTGATCGGCGACGACGCCGACCAGGTCGCCGACGCCTGCCGCCAGCTCGTGCGCATCGGCATCGACGAACTGGCCGCGTCGGCCGCCGGCCCCCTCGCCGAGCTGGCCGACGGCCGGACCGGCCGCTATGAGGTCCGTGACTTCCCCGCGCTGGCCGACGGCTGGCCCCAGCCCGGCCGGGTCGTGCTGGACGTGCGGCGCCCCGACGAGTGGCACGCCGGCCACCTGCCCGGCGCCGTGCACATCCCGTTCTGGGAGCTCGAGCGGCGGGCCGCCGAGGTGCCGACGGGCGTCGTCTGGGTCCACTGCGCGAGCGGTTTCCGCGCCTCCATCGGCGCCTCGCTCCTCGATCGCGCCGGCCGCGAGGTGGTCCACGTGGACGACGACTGGGAGCACGCCGCGCCGGCCGGCCTGCCCATCACCATCTCGGGCTGACACTCGGACTGACAACCGTCCGACCGGTCTGCCATCGTGAGCGCATGGTGCGTTCGCGCGGGATTATCGGCAACAAAGTTGTCATTGCCCTGATGTCCATTTCCATCGCGGTTGGCGTCAGCGGCCTTTCGCCCGCGGCCAGTGCTAGCCCAGCAGCGGCGGTGCCCTGGGCCAGGGTCGGACCCGGCTGGGTGCTGGCCCAGTACTGGCCCGGCCGCCTGCCCGACGCTGGCCAGGGCACGGCCGCGCCCGTGACGCTGTTCCTCATCAGCCCGTCCGGCCACCGCTACCAGGTCCACCACTGGGCCACCACCAGGAAGCCGCTCTATGTGATCGACTGGTCCGGCGACAGGACCAGGGCCTTGCTCTACTCCCCGGCCACCGACCGGCTCGAGCAGCTCACCCTGGCCACCGGCCGGATCAGCCCGATCAGCCCGCCGTCGGACGTGACCCGGTACATCGTCAGTTACGCCAGGCCCGCCGGGCGGGGCCTGCTCGCCGTCCGGCAGGTCCGCGGCGGCAGTCAGCTCGTGCGGCTCGGCCTGACCGGCCGGTTGGTGAAGGTGCTGGCCTCGGGGCCTGAGGCCGGCACGTTTGTCTCGTCCAGCTCGGGCGCCACCATCGCGGTGGGCGGGGCCAGGGGCCTCCGGCTGGTCAGCACCAGCGGTGGCGTCATCCGGCGGCTGCCCGTCCCGCGCACTGCGTCATCGGGATGCCTCCCGACGCGGTGGTGGAATTCACGGACCATCCTGGCCACCTGCGTCGCGCGAGGCGCCCACCGCGACCGGCTGTGGCTCGTGCCCGCCGGTGGCGCCCGGCCCACGCCGCTGACGCCGCAGCACGGCCGCCACAGCCCCGACCTTGGTGACATCGGCGCCTGGGCCATCCCCGGCGGCCTGTACCTCCAGGGCCTCGGCCGCAACGGCCGCGTGTCGATCTTTCAGCAGCGCGCGAACGGAGAGCTGCCGGTCATCAGGCCCCCCGGATCGGCCTATGAGAACTGGATCCTGACCACCCGCCGCTCACGGCTGCTGGTCAACGAGATCGCGCCGTGCCGCGGTACCGACTCGCTGCGCTGGTTCAGCCCGGCCACCGGGCGGGGGCAGACCCTGATCAAGGCCCCGCCCGGCCGGGCTGGAGTCATCGGCGTGGTGCCTTACGGGCCTCCGCCTGCCGACATCCTCGTCAGCGTGGTCTGCGGGGCCGGCCGCGCCGCCAACCTCGTGGACAGCCCCGGCGCGACAGGCATCGCGCCGAGGCTGTGACGGGTCTGTCGGCCGCCAGACCTGACGGCCGCCAGACCTGACGGCTACCGGTTCGGGCTCCAGCCGCCGCCCGAGCTGGCGTGCGGGGTGAGGATGCCGACCACGCCGTTGTTGTAGGCGTTCGGGCCCGCGCTGAACACCAGCGACTTCGCGCCGCCGAACGCGGAGCTGCCGACCTCGATCCCCCACAGCCCGTCGATCGCGATCGGCGAGCCGGTGGTGGTGTCGAGCGCGCCCAGGTACTTGCCCGTCGTGGGGTTGAAGGCGTTGATCCAGCCGTTCCCCAGGTTCCCGACCAGCAGGTCACTGGCGAAGGGACCGAATCCCTTGGGGGCGATGGCCAGGCCCCAGGGCTCGTCCAGCGGACTGGAGATGCCGTTGCTGACCAGGTGGTGCAGCAGCTTGCCGTTGACGTTGTAGACATCCACGACGCCCAGGCCCGTGCCCTCGACCACGTCGGTCTTCTTCTTGTTCTGCTTGCCGTAGGAGACGTAGATCTTGCCGCCCAGCTCCTGAATGCCGAAGGGCGCGTACCCCTTGGGCAGCTTCGGGTCGCGGAACTCGCCCGGCGTCTTCACCAGCTTGAAGCGGCTGCTGAAGACGTCGACCGTGGCGTTGGACACGTCCGCGGCGAACAGCTCCGGGCCCGCCTTGGGCGTGGTCGCCTCGGCCAGGCCCTTGAACACCGCCTTGGCCGGGGTCTTGCCGCCCGCCCCGCCCGAGGTGCTGTCCTCGACCACGAACCTGGCCCCGCCGTTCCAGGCCGCGATCTCGCCCGGCGACTGCTTGGAACCGACCGAGTCGGTGGCCACGATAAAGTCGGCCGCGGCGCCCTTGGCCACGTGGAAGGCACTCTGGTCGGAGTTGAACACCTGCCCGGTCGGGTTGCCGCCCGGCACCGGCACGGTCAGGTCCAGCGTGACCTTGCTGCCTTTGACGCCGCCGCCGTACACCGAGGCGAAGCCCGAGTTGTTGTCCGACACCCAGATCGGGGTGCTCGGGCCCGCCGCGAGGCCCCACGCGTTGACGAGGTGCTTGTCGACGAGCTTGGCGCCGAGCGAAGCCTTGTTAGCGATCAGGTTGGTCTGGGCGAAACTGTTGGCCGGCGCCGACACGGCTCCGGCAGGTGCCCCGACGGCCACTATCCCGGCCGTCGCCATGCCTACGGTGAGAGCGTATGGCCACCTCCTGGCGCCGCGCGGGCGGTCCGGACCGGGCTGCCCGGCCTTACTGGGTGGTACGTGGCGCATGACGGATCCCTTCGTCGTCTGGCAACAACGCGGCCGGGGCCACGCCGGCCCGGCCACTGATAGCACGGCCGGCCACGCGAAGGGGTTCAGCGGCCGTTCAGCGAAAATGGACGGCCGTGGCCCGCCGACGCGGGCCACGGCCGTTCCTGAGCCGTTCTAGGCGCTCTGTGCCTGGGGCTACTGTCCGGGCTACCGCCGGGGGCCGAGCGTAATGGGCGTCGCGGTGCCCGACCGGTTCCAGGTCGCGGTGAATGCCGAGCCCTTGAGCGCGGCCACCGTGTCGAGCGAGATGAACCCGCCGCTCGCCAGCGGGTCGATCATGAAGATCGGGATGTTGTCGAAGCTGGCCACGCTCCTGGTCGCGCGGCCGGCGACCTGCGCCTGGCTGGCGCCCATCGTGGCGGTGTGGTAATGAGCCAGCTCGGTCAGGAAGCACTTGGTCCCGGTGTTGTTGCACAGCGCGGGCCGTTCGATGATCCACTCAGCCGAGCTGCGCTGGCAGGTGCCGCAGGCGGCGGTGTGGGTCACCTTCTTGCCCGAGGTCAGGTCGGCGACCGTGAGCGTGAACTTGCCGCTCTTGAAGCGCACGGAGACGTCCATCTTGTCGCCCGCCTTGACCGCGAACACATTCACCGAGCCGGCCGGGAACAGCTCGTACCAGGCCTCGTAGACCGGCGTCTTGCTGGCCGCGCCGCCGCACATGGCGAAGGTGCCGTCCTGCTCGACCGTGTTGCTGGTGAACCCGTCCAGGCCGACCCAGTTCGAGGTCCACTGGTTCTTGACTCCCGGACACGTGATCTTGGGCTGGATGAACGAGCTGCGCACGTAGGTGAACTTCTTGGCCGAGACGGCCGCGTACCCCGACCAGTTCTCGCTGATCGTGGGGAGACCGGAGTTGCCCGCGACCGGGGTCCGGACAATCGGGCCGCCCGGCTGCTTGACGTGCCCGCCGACGCTGGCGCCGGCGCCCACCGCCGTCCCGGCGCCGGCACACAGGAGGCCGGCCAGAGTCCCAGCGGTAACAATCGTAAACAGGCGCCTCATGGACACCAGTTCCTTCCGGGGATCATTCCGACAACTCTGTCTTGTGCTCTCGAAACGATACGGCCCGTAATTCGGTTCAGTCCCACGAAACGGACTAGCCGGGCAACCCGGTCCTGATGGCCCCACCGTGACCTCGAAGTCGGCCGTGGGCAGACCGGTGACGACCGGGCGTGCACCAGATTCAGGCCTGGCGCGTCACTTATTCATTGGATCATAATTGTGACGCTTAGCTGAGCCGGGGGGGCTTATGAGCGAGCAAGCGCTGGGCCGGGGCGAGGTAGCCTCGAGCCAGTTTTCCGCGAAATCTTCCGTCAATTCCGTGCACCAGGAACTCGCCGGGTACGCGCTCGAGGAGCAGATCGGCGAGGGCGGCATGGCCGTCGTCTACCGTGCCCGCGACGCGCGGCTGGACCGCCCAGTGGCGCTCAAGCTGCTGGCGCCGTGGTTAACCGCTGACCCTGGCTTCCGGCAGCGGTTCATCCGCGAGTCGCGCTCGGCCGCCGCCGTCGACCACCCCAACGTCATCCCGATCTACGAGGCGGGCGAGGCGGGCGAGGCCCTGTTCATCGCCATGCGCTACGTGCGGGGCGGCGACGTGCGCCGACTGCTGGACCAGGGCGGCCCGCTGCTCCCGGCCAGGGCCTGGAACATCATCAGCCAGGTCGCCTCGGCGCTGGACGCGGCCCACGCCCATGGCCTGATCCACCGCGACGTCAAGCCGGCCAACATGCTCCTTGACCACCGGCCCGGCAGCACCGGGCCCGGCGGGATCGGCCCTGGCGGGGACGACACTCAGCACGTCTACCTGTCCGACTTCGGAATCAGCAAGCAGTCGCTGGCCGCCAGCAGCCTGACGATGACCGGGCAGTTCGTCGGCACCCTGGACTACATCGCGCCGGAGCAGATCGAGGGCGGCCAGGTGGACGGCCGCACCGACCTGTACTCCCTGGGCTGCGCCGCCTACGAGATGCTCAGCGGCGTCCCGCCGTTCGGCACCGCTCAGGGCCTGGCTCTGGTGCGCGCGCACATCACCCAGCCGCCGCCCGCCGTCACCGCCCAGCGCCGCGAGCTGCCGCCCGCGGTCAACGGCGTGCTGGCTACGGCGATGGCCAAGCGGCCGGACGAGCGCTACCGCAGCTGCGCCCAGTTCGCGATCAGCCTGGGCCAGGCCCTGAGCCTGATGCCCGGCGGTCCGCCGATGGCCGCGCCGGTCCATCCGCCCACCGAGCTGGCCGCGCCGGCGCCACAGCCAAGGCCACAGCCACAGCCGCAGCCGCAGCCGCAGCCGCAGCCGCAGCCGCAGCCGGCCACGATGGCCCCGGCCAACCCGTACCTCAGTCCGGCCAGATACTCAGGTCCGGCCGGCGGTGGGTACTCAGGCCCAGCCGGATACCAGGGCCCCGCCGTATACCAGGGCCCAGCCGTATACCAGGGCCCCGCCGGATACCAGGGCCCCGCCGGATACCAGGGCCCTGCCGGGACCCCCTGGCCGCCGCCGGCCCGGCGGCGCCGCTCGCCCGGCGTGGTCGTCGCCGCCGTCGCCGCGGTCGCCGCCGTGGCCGCGGCCGCGGTGGTGGCGGTCGTCCTGGTCGGTCACGGCCACCATCCCTCGCAGGCCAACGAGGTCGGGACCCGGCCGACCACGCACGTGTCGTCCGCGTCCACGTCGCCGTCCGCCTCGGCGCCGGCGTCGGCGGCGGGCAGCGCCACGACGCTGCCGTCGGCCTCGCCCGCCGTGACCCCGACGACGCCCGCCCCTGACCCGGCCGCCAGCGCCCAGGCCAACACCGTCAGCACCCTGATGGCCTCGGGCAACGGCAGCGCCAACGCCCTGACCAGCGCGGTCGCCGACGTCCAGAACTGCGGCGACATCCCCAGCGACATCTCGGAGATCCAGTCGGTGGAGAACCAGCGGCAGAGCGAGTACAGCCAGGCCCAGAGCACGGCCATGAACGACCTGCCCGACGGGACTGATCTGCAGACCGACCTGGTCCAGGCGCTGAACTACTCCCTCCAGGCCGACTCGGCCTACCTGGATTACGCCAACCAGATGGAGTCGTCCAGTTGCCAGTCGGGCAGCCAGGCCGCCGCGCAGGCCGCGGACAGCCAGGCCGTGGGCTACAAGGACCAGTTCCTCAGCCTGTGGAACCCGATCGCCGGTGACTACGGCCTGCCCCAACTCACCGTCAGCAACATCTGACCCGGCTACCCGCGGGAGTGGTAAATGTAGCTCGCAATGCCGTCGATGGTGTCGATGCCGTAAGCCTCGCTCGGATTATCGGCGGTCAGCACGGCGAGCACGTAATCGCGCCCGTGGCCGTCAATCCAGCCAATGCTGTCGATCTGCCAGTTCGATGGCCCGAGCGGAAGCCAGCCGTTCTTGAGCGCGATTGTCGTGCCCGGCGGAACGCCGCCGGACACGCCCCAGTCCTGGTCGGACTCGACGTTTTCCATCAGCGACAGGCCGTACTGGCGGGAGACGCCGGACAGGACTGTGTTCGGGTAGGCGAACCGCGACACCAGCACGACCTCGTCCAGCGCCGTGGTCGTGGTCAGGCCCCAGCCCGGCCACGGGGTGCCGGGGATGAGGGCCAGCGTGGACGGCTGCGTGGCGGTCATGCCCGCCGACCGGTCGAACCGGGCCACGGCGCCCGGCCCGCCCACGTCGGCCAGCAGCTCGGTGGCCGAGTCGTTGTCGCTGTTCTCGATCATCGAGGGCATCAGGCCCTCCTCAGCGGGCGGGAGGGCCCGTCCGGCCTGCTGCGCTTCCCGCAGCGC
>Ga0134126_10005468_pt1 | contig 15886 bp, 6 predicted proteins | sample KB31752_FD_96881 | JGI IMG/M metagenome (GOLD analysis project Ga0134126, IMG submission 96881) | Terrestrial soil microbial communities with excess Nitrogen fertilizer from Kellogg Biological Station, Michigan, USA - KB3-175-2 | ecosystem: Environmental > Terrestrial > Soil > Unclassified ...
CGCGCTACTCGCATCGGGACATCATTCTGGAAATCACGCAGGCCGCCGGATCGCTTCAGCTCATCGCCGGACAGGTTGCCGACCTCGAAGGCGAGGGCCGGAAGATTTCCGCCGGGCAATTGAAATACATTCACGAACGCAAGACCTCGGCACTGCTCTGCTGTTCAACGCGCCTGGGCGGCATGAGCGCAAACTGCACGAAGGCGCAACTGAAGGTGCTGACTGACTTCGGTTACAACGTCGGCCTCGCGTTCCAAATCATCGACGACATCCTCGACATCACCCAGACCAGCGAGAAGCTCGGCAAAACGGCGGGCAAAGACACCCGGGCGCAAAAGGCAACTTACCCGGCCATCGTCGGCCTGGAGAAATCGAGAAAGATAGCTCAACTGCTCACGGATCGCGCGTTTGCCGCGCTCAGAACTTTCAAGGGAAAGGCCGTCGCGCTCGAAGCGCTCGCAATGTATCTTTTGCAGCGTGATAGGTGACTCGCCGACTCATGTATGGAAGTACAACGCGCAGCGGACAGCGAATTTAGTGTATGGAGAGTGGCGATTGCGGTGTCCGCCATTTTACTTCTGATGGCTGCAATCGCGATTCCCAGCCGGATTCGTAGTGGACCCGGTCCCTTGAACAGCATCTTTAACAACCTCCGGGTCATCGAAGGCGCAAAGAATCAGTGGGCGTTGGATAAGAAACAACCTGTCGGCGCAGTTCCAACATGGTCTGACCGCGCACCCTACTTGATGAATGGCAAATTTCCGCGTTACGTTCTGAAGGAAAGATACACCCTTAACGCTGTTGGTACGCCTGCGAGTACGAAAGCACCGGTCAAATCAGGGACATATCCGGCGGGGAGCACGATCACGGCCGATTGAACCACAGGGAAAATGCGGACTACTGCCCCGAATAATACGAATCCACTTTCGCCGCGACATCCTTGTAGCCAATATCACTCTCGTAAATCAGTTTGAACTGTTCGATGGCCTCCTCCTTCTTGCCCATCTTCTCGAGCACGCAGCCGAGCGTATAAATCAGCTCCTTCTTTTCGTCATCGAAGGTGAGCTTTTCCTTGATCGCATTTTGCAGGGTGCGCGCCGCCAGGTCGTTCATGCCGCGCCGCGCAAAGCACTGGCCAAGGTAACTCATCGCCTGCACCCGTTTGTGCGGATTGTTCTGCGCCTTCTGAAACTCGGAAATCGCCTCGCTGATTCTGCCGGCCTTGAAATATCGCTCGCCCAGTTCAAACCGGATCGCCAGATCGTTCGGGTATCTTTCCGCGCGCTTTTTGATCTCTTCGAGTTCGTAAGCGACGCGTTCGGCGTTGATGCGCGCCGCCTGCTCGGCGTGGTCCGGCGCCGCCGGGTCGAGCTGCGCCAGCGCGTGCTCAAACTTTTTTACCGTCGTCTCGGCGATGGCCCGTTCGAGCGAGGGGTCGGAGGTGCCCTCGCCGGCGGTGATCCGATTGTAATATTCCAGCGCCTTGTCGAATTGTTTTTTCTGCGCGTTAAGTTCCGCCGCGGAGCGCAGCAGGCGAAGATTGCCCGGTTCCCGTGCGATGCGCGCCTCGCAGTCGGCCAGCAACTGGCCTGCCACGTCATCACTCTTCATGGCCCGCTTTTCCTGCTCGAGCGTCGTGGCCTCGTGCTTGTCCTTCAGAATATCGCGATACGAACCGCCGCCGCCCTCCAGTGCCTCATACCCGCCCTCAGACATTGTGCGGTTCGCGGAAACATTCTTCAGCACGCGCCCGATCTCCGGGTCGTTGGGGAAGGTGCTCGCCAGTTCCGCCAGGATCTTCTCGCCTTTTTCCGACTGGCCGCATTGCGACAGCGCTTTGCCCAGCTTTATGGCCACGTCGCGGTCGGGGGATTTTCTGAAGGCAAATTCCAGCGACAACGCTGCCGTCCGCGGCAGGTCAACCGTCAGAGCCGCTTCGGCGAGCATTTTATGCGCGGCAATATTGTTCGGGTCGCCGTTGAGGATTTGTTCGGCGATGTTGATGGCGTCAACCGGGTTTGTGCGCAGCGCAATCTGGCCCTTGGCGAGCAGCGGAGAGTTGCTTGCTGTGCCAAACATTTTTTTCAGAAAGCCGCCCTTGTTGCCCGCGCGCTTCACCTGGGTGGCGCGCAACGCCTCGCGCCCGGCATAAAAACCCGGCTCCTTCAGGAGCACTTGTTCGAGGATGGCGATGGCGTAATCGAAGTTCTGGCGCTGGAGGGCGGCCAGGGCTTTTTCGTACTGCTCCCGCAGCGGGCGGGGAATGGCGGTCAAACTCTTTTCCGGCATGTGAAAATCGTAGCGATTACCGGGCCAAAAATCCACCTCAATCGAGGCGCCGGCACAGGGCATTGACGCAGAATCCGGACCGGGAATTCGCGAAATAGTTTCGATGATCTCCCGGGATTTGCTGGCGATTGCGTGTCCCGTCGGCTAAATTCCACTTGCTCCCCGCCAGGGTGTGCTTCAATTTAGGCTGCGTTGCGGATATGGCGGAATTGGCAGACGCGCTACTTTGAGGTGGTAGTGCCGCAAGGCGTGCAGGTTCAAGTCCTGCTATCCGCACCACCTTTCTTCAGAAAACAGGGTTCCCGATGCTCCCAGCATGGTAATCACAGAAAAGGCGTATGAATCCAGGAGTTCAGAAGTGATGTTCCCACTGTGCACGACAGTTGCACCAGACCATTTAACTGCCATGGGGACGCGAAAAGTCATGCGGAAGGGCGAAGAAGGATTTAACAACAGACCCGGAGGTCACTGGGGGCAAGCCGCCAGTGCTGTGGCCATGGTTGGGCGAACGCCCGCCGCGCCACCGAGGCATAACTGAGTCCGTTGCCGCGTGGATAGAACCTGCGGCCGCGCCGGGAGGACGCCTGGGAATTGACTGCTTCAGGAGTGACGTCAACCCTGCAACGGCAGGAGTTCGGAGATTTCGCTGCGCTCGCGAACGCCCTCCTCTTCGAGATGCCGGACACGCGCTGCCATCACGTTCCCGCGCCCAAGATAGCCGACGATCTGTTTCCCATCGTCGCGGCTGACCACGGGCAGCCGGCCGATGTTATTTTTGAGCATCTTTGCGACGGCGTCGAGCAGCACTTCGTCCGGATAGGCGACGATCGGGTCGCGCCCGCCCGCTTCCAACACCGTCATCCGACCCGTACGGTCTCGTTGCAGCGCTCGCACGAGGTCGCCGCGCGTGATGATGCCGACCAGCCGCCGCTTGCTGTCCACGATCAATGTGCCCTGACGCCGGGACAGTTCCGGGTCATTCCGCGCGATCCGGTCCGACAATTCGCCAACTTTCATCGTGGCGGGGATGGTGGGCGGGTTCTCGTCCATCACTTCGCGCACCCGCAACAATTCAAATACGTCGATGCTGTATTCGCGTGTGATATGATGGCCGCGCCGCGCGAGTTTTTCGGTGAGGATGGAGCGGCGCAGGAGCAACACTGTGACGGCCAGTGCCGCCACGCAGCCGATCAACAGCCCCGGCAGCGCGTTGAGATCGTGCGTCAGTTCGAGCATGAACACCATGCCGGTGAACGGCGAGCGCATCGTGCCACCCATCATCGCTCCCATGCCGATCATCGCCCAGAAACCGGGGTCACCGGCCGGCAGCCATTGCCCGATCGCCGCGCCGAGCGCGCCGCCCATGATCAACAATGGCGCCAGCACGCCACCGGAAGTTCCCGAGCCGAGCGAGATTGACCACACCAGTGACTTCGCGAGGAGAAGGCCGACAAGCGCGCCGCCAACCACTTCGCCCCGCAGCAGCGAGTGAATGAGATCGTAGCCCACACCCAGCACGCGAGGATCAATCCATCCGCCCAGGCCGACGAACACTGCGCCGATCGCCGGCCACCACATCCAGTGAACGGGCAGCTTTTGAAACAGGTCTTCACATGCGTACACCAACAGGGTCAACAGCCCGGAACCGAACCCGGCGAGAATTCCGACGCAGAGAGAAAGCAGCAGGATCGTCGGGCCAAGAGCGCTGTGCGGAGGAATGAAAAAAATCGGCCCCCCGCCCAGCAGCGGAACGCGCAGCGCGGCCGCGACGGTTGCTGAAATTGCGACCGGAATGAAACTGCGCGGCTTCCATTCAAAAAGCAGCAATTCGACGGCGAGCAAAACCGCGGCCACCGGCGTGGCGAAAACGGCGGACATGCCGCCCGCCGCGCCGGCAACCAGCAGGGTTTTCCTTTCCGCGGCGGTCAGATGAAAGAATTGCGCGAACAACGAGCCCAATGCGCCGCCGGTCATGATGATCGGGCCTTCTGCTCCGAACGGCCCGCCGGTGCCGATGGCAATGGCCGAAGAGACCGGTTTGAGGATGGCAACCTTGGGTTCAATCCGGCTGCGGCCGATCAAAATGGCTTCGAGCGCTTCCGGGATGCCGTGCCCGCGAATCTTTTGCGAACCGTAGCGCGCCATCAACCCGATGATCACAGCGCCGACGACCGGTACGAGAATCACCCACATTCCCAGGTGGTGGCCTGACGGCGTCGCCGAGGAGGACGAGAAGTGCTGATGAAACGAGAGGTTGGTGATCACCGCGATCAGCCACAATAATGCATAAGCCACAAAAGCGCTGATCGCGCCCACGATAACCGCCATGGCCGACAGTAAAAGCACCCGGGTATCGGTGCTAAAATCACCTAACGAGTCTTCCCTCTGCTCCGTTTCGTTTGTCGTATTCATCATTCAATTTCTGGCCCGTCCAAACCTGCTGGATGGCCGATCGCTGCCAATGTAGCAGCCGCGCATTATAGGAACCGGTGCTTTAGATACGCAAGTTTCGCCCACCGTTAGCGACGTTAATCCGTGTACGGATCAGGATTAAATTGCCGCATTCAACGCGCCGTCCGGTTGGGAAGCCGTCCCCGACTTCCGCGCAGCCCGAAGCTCTCCGCGCCGGCAGATTCACGTGTCAATTCCAGCCAACAGAGTCGTCGAATGAATCGCGCGGCGAGTGAAGGCTCAAGCGCGGGCGCGGCAGGCATGGTCAAGGCACACTTTCGCCGGCCCCGGCCCGGGCATCAGGCGAAGATGGCCCGCCGGTGGAATGCGAGTATGTGCTGTCATTCTTTGCGGTGGATGGCAATTATTCTGCCATGACTTTCGCGCAAGCCAGAGCCCGTCGCGACACGCTCGTGGAGGAAATCTACAGGCATGACCACGCCTATTATGTCGAGGGCCGGCAGCTCATCACCGACCGCGAATACGACCAGCTTTTCGGCGAACTCCAGAAGTTGGAAAGGGAGTTTCCGGAGCTGGTCACGCCGGAATCGCCCACGCAACGCGTCGGAGGTTCGCCCAGTGCGAAGTTTGCCCGCGTCGCACATCTCGCGCCGATGCTCTCGCTCGACAAGATCGAAGCGGCCGATCACCCGACCAGCGCCGAAGAGTCGAATCGAGAACGACGCAATCGCGCGCAGGACGAAAACACGCTCGCGCAACTCCGCGCGTTCGACGTGACGATCCGCAAACATCTGGGCCGCGACAAAATTCAATACGTCATTGAGCCGAAGGTGGACGGTGTGTCCATCAGTGTTCATTACCGGCGGGGCAAGCTCGCGCTCGGCGTCACACGCGGTGACGGCACGGAAGGCGACGATATCACCTCCAATCTTAAAACCGTTCGCGCGATTCCGCTGGAATTGAAAATGAAAGATCCGCCCGCCCTGCTCGAGGTCCGCGGTGAAGCCTACATGACGATCAAGGAATTTGACGCGGTCAACGCGAGACTTTCCGTTGCGGGCGAAAAGCCATTTCCCAACGCCCGCAATGCCACCGCGGGCACGCTCAAGCAGCTCGACCCAAAACTGGTGGCGCAACGACCCATTCGGGCCGTGTTTTATGCGACCGGCGCGGTTGAGGGCATTGAGTTCAAAACACACTCTGAAATGCTTGAAGCGCTCGCGCGATTCGGTTTGCCGACGCAGAAACTCTGGTGGGTTTGCGAGGGCATTGACGAAGTTTTGAAAACCTACCGCGGGAAAGTTGTCGCGCATTACGACGAGGACCGCGACCTCCGCCGGCAGTTGCCCTATGAGATTGACGGCATTGTGCTCAAGGTCAACACGCTCGCCGACTGGCCGCGCATTCCCGGACGCAGCCGCGCGCCCGGCTACGCCATCGTCCACAAACCCGTGCCGTGGATCACGCCGGCAGAAACGGTTTTGAAGGCCATCACGGTGCAGGTCGGCCGCACTGGCGTGCTCACACCCGTGGCTGAACTCGAACCGGTGTTCGTGCAAGGCTCGACCATCTCGCGCGCCACTCTCCATAACGAAGACGAGATCCGCCGCAAAGACCTCCGTATCGGCGACACGGTCGTCGTCCGCAAGGCGGGCATGGTCATCCCGGAGATTTTCGAGGTCGTGAAAAGCAGGCGCCCGCCCGGCGCTAAGGAATTCGATCTGTTCAAACACGTCGGCGGCAAATGCCCGGCATGCGGCGGGCCGATCGCGAAGGAAAAAATGTCTGGCGGCGATGCTGATGAAGTTGCGTGGCGCTGTCAGAATATCGCGGGCTGCCCGGCGCAATTGACACGCCGCATCGAGTACTTCGCCCACCGCAAGGCGCTTGACCTGGAATCGCTGGGCGGAATCGTCGCAGAAAAACTGGTTGAACGCGGCCTCGTCAAGGAACCGCTCGACCTGTTCGACCTGAAACTGGAGCAGCTCGCCACGCTGAATCTCGGCACGGACGACGAACCGCGGGTGTTCGGGGAGAAAAACGCGACGAAAGTGCTGGAGGCGCTCGAACGCGCCCGGACGGCGCCGCTCTCCCGCTGGATTCACGCGCTGGCCATTGGGGATGTTGGCGAGGCCACGGCAAAGCAGCTCGCGACCACTCACGCTTCGCTGGCGGCCCTGGCCGATTCCGCCGTTTTGAGAGACATCCGCGCCCTCGGCGCGAAGGAGGGCGAACGCGCGGAAATCAGCCCGCGTTCCCGCAAAAATCCGCCGAAGACCCGGGCTGAAAAGGCTGAGCGCGAGCAGCGTGACGCTGCTCTGAAGGTCGAGATCGCCGAAATCGAAGCGCGTCTGGACGCCGGCGGATTGAAAGCAAATTTGCAGGAGGTGGGTCCGGTCGCTTCGGCGAGCGTGCTGGACTACTTTTCCTCGCCTGCCGGGAAGAAGGTTCTCGTTCGCATCCGCGGATTAAAGATCAAACCGGTGAATGATGCGGTTAAGAGAGCATCCTCTTTGAATGCGGGGGTGTTGGCGGGAAAAACATTCGTCCTTACCGGCACGTTGCCTTCACTGACACGCGAGGAAGCCACGGCAAAAATTGAAGCAGCCGGCGGCAAGGTCAGCGGCAGCGTAAGCAGCAAAACCGATTATGTGCTCGCCGGCGCAGAGGCCGGCTCCAAACTCGACAAGGCCCAAAAGCTTGGCGTGAAGGTCATCGACGAGAAGGAGTTTTTGAGCATGTGCGGTTGACCATCCACGGATCCGGCTATTCCATCGCCGCCAGCACTTCGTCGAGCGAAACGGTGGCGAACGTGGTCGCGTAATCCGACATCGCGTAGGGGAGAACCAACTGACGGCCGCGCAGAAGGCTTCCGCAGGAATAAACGACGTTGGGCACGTAGCCCTCTCGCTCGTGCGCATCCGGCTTGATGAGCGGCTCGCGTGTGCGGGCGATGACCTTTGCCGGGTCGTCGAGGTCGAGCAGAAACGCGCCGATGCAGTATTTGCGCATCGGTCCGACGCCGTGACTGAGGACCAGCCAGCCGGCCTCGGTCTCAATGGGCGATCCGCAGTTGCCGATCTGGATGTATTCCCACGAGAACGCGGGTTTCAGAAGCGGCTGCGTGGTGTGCCAGAAGTGCAGGTGATCGGAAAACATGATGTAAAGGTTTTCGTGATCCTGGCGGCCCAACATGGCGTACTGGCCGTTGATGTGCCGCGGGAAGAGCGCCATGCCCTTGTTCTGCACCGCCGGGCCGTTGAGCGTGTTGAACTTGAAATGCAGGAAGTCGGACGTTTCCAGAAGTTGCGGCAGGATGAACCGGCCGTCGTAGGCGGTGTAGGTGGCATAGTACATCCTTGAACCGTCGGCGTTGTGAAACTGGACGAAACGAGCGTCCTCGATGCCGTTGCTCTGCGACGGCGTGACGGGAAACAGCACGCGTTCGGACAACCGCGATTCAGGCGGGAATTGCACTTCGTAATTGGACTGCGCGAGTGTCAGGATTTTTCTTCCGGTCGCCTCGATTTCCTGATCATGCACCTGAAATTGTTTCATGGAGAGGCTGATGCTGTTGCGCAATTCCTCGAGCGTGAACACGTCGTTGACGTTTTGCAGGACCTGGTGGCTGAAATCGCTTGCGAGACCGAGTTCCTTGAGTTTCCTCTCGAAGAGGCCTTTTTCATACGAGACGTTTGGAACGGACAATGCCTCAAGGTTATAGCGCGTCGGTTCATTGATGGTGATGTTGTTTTTCGCGTCGAGAATGCCGGTGCGGAAGGTGACGGAGGAAATGTGTCCTTCGCCCGTGGCGCGCAGGCTCAGGATGAAGCGCAACGAGCCGTCTCCCAGATCGGACTGGTCGGGGTGGGGGACGATGGACGGATTGAAGAGCGCGGCTGCCTCAAAAGAATACTCGTGCGTGAAATACGCGCCGATGAGCAACTCGCGCTCCTCGGAGAGTTTCTGATCGGTCGGCAGCCAGCGGCGGACCTGCTCATACCGGCGCTTGAGGAAGTCGCGGATTTTTACATGGCGTTCGTCGAATTCGGCCAGCACGTCGTCGATCAGCGCGCGGACCTCGGTTTCGGGCAGGACCATGACGCGCGCGCAAATTTTCACGGCGCGTTCATCGGTGACGATGTTGAGCGGCCGCATCAGCACCCGTTTGTGGTCCGAGTGCAGCACGATTTTGGAACGGTGGAGAATCGGCGCCTTCATAAGTAGTTCAGGGAATTGGGCGGTTGAAAACCGCAACGGCATTTTGCGCAAGGCGCAGTTCCGCCAGCGACAGCAAAAACGCCAGCGTGGATTCCGCGCCCTGATTCTGGTTCACACGGTCAACGTGCAGCGCATCGCGACAGCCACCGGTACTGGACGAATAAAGTTCCAGGCCGAGGTCGTTCCAGCCGAGAAACCAGTCGAACGCGCGTTGCGCCTGCTCGTACCACCACGGATCCGCCGTGGTGCGCCAGGCTTCGAGACAGGCTGAAACCATCGAGTGCGCCTCGATGGGCTGCTGGTCGAAGTTCGCGCGCGCACCGCCGCGGGGGTAAAATCCGTTGCTCCCGATTGGGCGAAAATCACCACCCTCCGAGGTTTGCAGCTCCACCAGCCAGCGCAGGGCTTGAAGCCCGCGGTCGAGCACGGGTTGTTGCGCCATGGCCTTTCCGCTCACGATCAGGGCGTGCGCCAGCTTTGCGTTGTCGTAGGAAAGTATTTCTTCGAACCATGGCCAGTGTTTTTGCGCGGTCCGGTCGAACAATTCCATGAGTCGGGTGGTCAGTGTCTCCCGCATCTGGCTGGCCAGCCGGTCGCCGCTCAAGCGCTGCAGATACTCGTGGACGCCGAGCAGACTGAACGCCCACGCACGTGGCGAAGTGAACTCCGCCATCGTCGGCAGTGCCTGCGTGAACAACTGCCCGGACAGAACTTGAAAGCTCCGGTACGGGGAGCGTCCCACCCCCGCACCCAGTGCCCAGATTGTCCGTCCGTGACAGTCCTCGGACCCTTTCTCGTCGAGCCAGCGCCGGTCAAAACCCAGAAAGTTGCGAAACCGTCGCGCCTTGGCATCGAATGCGTGATTCAAAAATGCCGCGTAAGTCGTGGCCAGCGCGCGCGCGCGCTCCGGTGCCTCCTCCATCTCGTCGAGCAGGACGGCGAGGATGAAAGCCCGCGCGTTATCGTCCGTGCAATAGCCCTCGGAAAAATTCGGCACGGTGAATGTGGCATGCTGGAACAGGCCGGTCGAATCGGTCATGCGCCAAAGATGGTCAAGCTTCAGCTCGGGCAACGCGCGCGGCTGTTGGTCGAGTGTTTTTGTGGCGAACGATTTTCGCGACATCACCGAGCGCTCCAGCCGCGCGGCCTCGAACGATTTCAGATAAAGCCGTGAGACGTTGCTCCAGACCATCTCGCGCCCCAGCTTGTAGGCGTTCTTGCGGATGGCTGTCCGCCGGGTTTCGTCACGCAGGAGTCCGATGACTTCGCGCGCCACCGCTTTCGAGTCGCCGAACGGCACGAGCACGCCACGGTCTTCGGCGAGCAATTCGGCCGCGTGCCAATAGGGCGTCGAGACGACGGCCTTTCCGGCGCCGAATGAGTAGGCCAGCGTACCCGACGTGACCTGCGCTTCGTTCAGATACGGCGTGAGGTAAATGTCCGCCGCGCCGATGAACTCCTTCAACTCCTCGAGTTCAACGAAGCGGTTGTAGAAGATGACGTGCTTCTGGACCTGGTTCTTTTTGGCGAGGCGTTCGAGGCTCAGGCGATAGGCCTCCCCCTGCTCGCGCAGCAGGTTCGGATGCGTCGCGCCCAGCACGATGTAAACGACGTTCGGAAACTCCGCCAGAATGGCCGGCAGCGCGTTGAGAACGTGTTCGATGCCCTTGTTCGGCGAGAGCAGGCCGAACGTGAGCAGCACGAGTCTTCCTTCCACTCCGAACTGGTCCTTGTAGAAATTCGGATCCACGAACGGGATGTCAGGAATACCATGCGGGATGAGGTCGATCTTTGCCGACGGGACCTGATAAATCTCCTGCAACATCCTCTGGCCCCGCTGCGTCATCGTGACGAGCCGGGTCGAACGCGCGGTCAACTCCCGCATCACGCTCCGTTGCTCGACGTTCGGCTCATGCAGAATGGTGTGGAGCGTGGTGATGATCGGCATCCGCAATTCGCGCAGCAGTGCCAGCACATGGCTGCCGGACGGCCCGCCGAAAATGCCGAACTCGTGCTGGACACAAACGACGTCCACGTTGCTGATGTTGAGAAAATCCGCGGCTCGTTGATAGGAAGACAAGTCCTGCTCCGCGATCTCAAAGCGGACTTCACCCGGGTACTCATACCCGCCCTCGGTGTCGTTTACCGGCACCGCAAAACACTGGCCCCGGGGGTTCTCAGCCGCCACTGCCGCCAGAAGGTCCGTCGTGAACGTGGCAATGCCGCATTTTCTCGGCGGGTAATCGCCGAGAAATGCGATCTTTCGAATTTCAGAATCTGTTTCCACAAGTTCGCTCGATTCTTTCGTCGCTCCGCGCGTGCCCGCCCCTTTGTCTTCCATAGCATCCCTTAGGGCGCCCAAAACCGCAAAATTTTTTTTCAACCGCCGACCGGGATTTCTGCCCCGGCGAGGTCACAACAAGGGCGGCCCGAGGGTCCGCGCCGCGATCAGGCACCGGAGGGTGACCGGCGCAAAGAAGAGTGACATAAAGAGCCAATGGAGCGTCGAGCGATTCTCCGGGCCTTCGTCGCGTTCACAATTTCAACGGTCGCGGCAGACGCGTGCAAATGATGCAGTGACAAAAGGCCAACCTGCGGCGCAACGCCCGGACCGCTATTTCCGCCGTTATCCCCAGGAAGACGCACTGTTCTTGATGCCCGGCCACGAGTTCGCCGCGTGGATGAAACAGGACCACACCGGATAAGACATTTTGAAGCGGGTTCCGGGCGAGAACGATGCGGGAGCGGTCGGAAAAAAGCGGAAAGGATTCAACCGGGAGTTGAGATCCCCATAAACGCATTCGTTGAATTGCGTCGGGGTGGACGCCTCGGACTCGGGCTCCGCGCGAATCACCTTCCGTCAGAGCAGAAGTAACCGGGACTAATTCCTTCCCGCCCCGGAATTCTTCTGCATGACACTCCCGTCACCCATGCATACGTGACCATGAATCCGGCAACGGAACAGGACCTTCTTTTCAAAGCCAGGAGTCGTTTCGGTCAGGCCGCGGGTGACATACTCGTAGCTGCTCTGCGAGGGGTCAAAGTTGTCCCATGTCAACGCCGCAACCACCGCATGGTTTGGATCATTCGGGCAGACCAGTATTTTGGGAGTAAGCAGTTCGTTCTTCATGGAGAGAATGTCCGGGGGGTAGGCGTCGTTGTGGTCGGAGGCATAAATTCGCGCAGCGAGACCCATTTGTTTCAAGTTGTTGACGCAGGAGATGGATTGGGCCTTGCTTTTGGCTTTTGCAAGGGCAGGCAAGGTCAGTCCCGCCATGATCGCGACGGGCGCGACGACCAGGGGAAGGACAACGGCGTTGGCGGGCTGTTGCGTCCCGTGGCCCACGGTCAGCCAGCCTTGCGGAGTGTTCCGGCCGACAACGAAGGAGGAGACAGGCCGGTTGACGGAGTAAATCTTCTGCATCAGGACCTGGGGCATTTCATTCGCCGTGCCTCCGGCCTGACTCAGAACAGAGGTCTGTATTTTTTGCAGTGTGTCAGCCAGGCGCTGGCTGACAAAGCCGAACGAGTTGCCCTCGAGCGGCATTCCCGCGGCGAGGTGCTTGAACTCCGCGCTAGACTTTAGGCCCTTCTGTTTGCCGGCCTTCGTCGACATCATGTTCGAGATCAGCTTATCGTTTGACGCGATGAACAGGTAGTCCCCCTGGCGGGCGATGGTGGGACGGACCGTCATCGGAAGAGGCAACGGAATCGGCATGGTCCTCATCCTCACGCCTCCTTCGTCGCTCCGTATGACCTGCGGGTTTTCCTTGAGCGTGCGATCCACCCAGTCGAAAAGGGCGTCGTCTCTGACCTTAATCGCAATCACCAGTCCCGGTTCTGGTATTTCAAGTTCGTGACCGCCCGGCAGCGGAATGTTGATTCTGTTCGCTTCTTTGAGCGTGAGAAACGCGCCGCTTTGACCGCCCAGAGAACCGAGCAATTCGTCAATCGTTCTGCCCGTCGCCGCCTGGACAACACCGTTTAACTGGTCGAGGCCCGTTTTGATCTCGGCGAACCCGGCCTCGTCCGCCTGTTTCAAGAGTCCGTTCCAGATGGCCCCGATATCCACGTCGGCGAACCCGGCCCAGACCGTGTCGGCGGGGAGCCAGTCAAGTTCGTGCAACGGCCGGGGCGACCGGCCGAAGACGGTCCAGATGCCGCCAGGCGCGCTGTTCGGGTCACGCCCGACGAAGAATTTGGTTTGATAGAAGCCCTTTTCGAGCGCAATGCCACTGATGCCGACGCCGCTGACAGATTCGATGCCGCTGTTTTTGACCAGACGCGTGACGAGGTCGAACGCCTTGTTGACGTGGGCCTTTTCATCGCTGCCAAAGTTGGGCAGCGAAAGGACCGGGCCGCGCCAGCCATTGATGTGCTCGGAGAGGCCCTCAAGCCACTGGCTCATGCTCAAGTAGGCGTAGATACTGCCGCCGGGGTCGAGTTGCGAGGTCACCTGGTCGAAGCTGGTTTTCTCGGCGGACACGATCGCGGCCTTGCCGCCCGGTGTCGCGGCAGCGCTTTGTGACGTCGCCGTGGCGGAAGACGGCGGCGTCGCGTTTTGGGCGTCTTTGCTCCCGCATCCGGTGCCGGCAAACAGCAGGGCGAGGACAGTCGCGAGCACAAATTGAGACGAGGCGGAATGAGGTCCGGAATGGTGGTTCATAAGGGTTCCTGTCTGGGCCGACAATGTATCAAGCGCCGTACTTGAAAGCCACTGAATTCCCGGGCGTTCGCCAGACGCAACCGGTTTAGTGCGCTTCCAGCCAGTTCTGGCCCATGCCGATCTCAACGGTGATCGGGACATTTAACGGCAGAGCCGTCTTCATCTTGTCTTCGACCAAAGCGGCGACCTCGTCTCGTTCAGGTTTGTGCAGGTCGAACACGAGTTCGTCGTGGACCTGCAAAATCATTCGCGTCCTGAGATTGCGGGTCATCAGTTCGCGTTGGATGTGGACCATGGCCAGTTTGATCATGTCGGCGGCAGTCCCCTGGATCGGCATGTTAATGGCATTGCGTTCGGCGGCTGCGCGCACATTGGCGTTGGCGGAACGGATGTCGCGCAGGTAACGGCGCCGGCCGGTGACGGTTTCCACGTAACCGTGCTGTCGCGCAAACTCAACCGTGTCGGTCATGTACTGGCGGATGCGTGGAAATTGCGCGAAGTAATGCTCGATGATCTCGGCGCTTTCCTTGCGCGGGATGCCGAGTCGTTGGGCGAGTCCGAAGGCGGACATGCCGTAGGCGATCCCGTAGTTCACCATCTTGCAACGCTCGCGCATCTCGGACGTGACCTCGTTTTGCGGCACGCCAAACACACGCGAGGCAGTGGCGGCATGAATGTCCGCGCCGCTTTTGAGGGCATCGATCATCGCCGTCTCGCGGCTCAACGCGGCGATGATCCGCAGTTCGATCTGCGAGTAATCCGCGGACAGCAACAGATAATCCGGATCGCGCGCGATGAACGCCTTGCGGATCTCGCGGCCCAGCTTGGTCCGGATGGGAATATTCTGCAGATTGGGCTCCTGGGAGTTCAGCCGCCCGGTCGCGGTGCCGAGCTGTTGGAACGTCGTGTGAACGCGGCCGCTCCTCTGGAAAATCGCGGCTGGCAGCGAGTCCACATAGGTGGATTTGAGCTTCGCGCTCTCGCGGTATTCCAGCAGCCGCCGGACGATCTCGTGGTCCGCGGCAAGCGCGACGAGCGTTTGCTCGTCAGTGGCATACTGTCCGGTGCGTGTCTTCTTCGGCGCCTCGGCAAGCTTCAATTTCTCGAAAAGGATTTCGCCAAGTTGCTTCGGTGAATTGAGGTTGAATTCGGTCCCTGCGAGTTGATGGACGGCGCGTTCGTGGCCGGCCATCTCCTTGACAAGCATTTCTCCGAACTCCGCCAGGACGCGCGCATCAACGCGGACTCCCTCGAACTCCATGCCGGCCAGCGCGGGCACCAGCGGCGCTTCAACGTCGAAAAAGACGCGTTGTTGCGATTTCTCCTGCAACCCCGGTTCGAGAACCCCGCGCAGCTGCCACGCGAGGTCGGCTGCCTCGACGCCATGTTCGGCGTCACGCGAGGATTGTTCGTCCTCCAGATTGAATTCGGCCTGACCGGCCGCCGCGGCGCCCGCCGAGGCCGGCGTGTATCCGAGAAACGCCTCCGAAAGGAAACTGAGCGTATGGCGCAGGTCCGGTTCAATGAGCGCATGCGCCAGCATGACATCGAAGAGTTTGCCGCGAACGGAGACACCGTTCCACTGCAGCACGCCCAGTACGAATTTCAGATCATGGCCGATCTTCCCGATCCCTTCGTCCTCCAGAACCGGCCGCAGCTCGTCGAGAATCGCTCCGGCTTCGGCGCTTTGCGGCGGCACCGGCACAAACCAGCCCGCGTGCGGGCCAAAGCAAAAAGCCAGACCGAGGAGCCGCGCCGTTTTGACGTCGGTTTTGTCCGTTCGCAGCGCGAGCGCGAAAGATGATTTGCCGCGCAACGTGTGCACAAGTTCGCTCCGGTCCCGCGGGCTGCTGGCGATTCGATAATCGTGCGCGACCTCGGACAGCGTCTTGAGGTTGGCCATGGTGACGGGCCCCTCTTCGTTCGATCCACCGTGGGCCGGCGCGGGTCCCGTCGCCGCAGAAACGCCGGCCTTCCTGTCCTTTGTTCCATTCGCGCCTCCGTCGGATCGTGGAACTGCAGCCGCGGGTTCGGGTGCGGAAATTTCCCTGCCGTATCCGCGTCCCGCCTTGAAGTCTTCGCCAAACAGCCGGCGGCCAAGCGAGTTGAATTCAAACTCGACGACGAGTTGCCGTAGCTTCTCGTTGTTCGGTGGCCGGCGCTTCAAGGCGTCGGGGCTGACATCGATCGGGACTTCACAGTTGATTGTCGCGAGCCGTTTCGAGAGCAGCGCCTGCTCGCGGTTTTTTTCCAGATTTTCGCGCAGACGGCCTTTGAGTTCGGTCGTGTGCGCGAGAA
>Ga0134126_10005471_pt1 | contig 15881 bp, 19 predicted proteins | sample KB31752_FD_96881 | JGI IMG/M metagenome (GOLD analysis project Ga0134126, IMG submission 96881) | Terrestrial soil microbial communities with excess Nitrogen fertilizer from Kellogg Biological Station, Michigan, USA - KB3-175-2 | ecosystem: Environmental > Terrestrial > Soil > Unclassified ...
GCGGCCTGGGAGAACAAACGGAATGACCGCAGAGCGCGCATCCATTGGACCTTTACCTTGGCCGCTGCTCGATACAAACTCCGCAAACTTTACCCGTCAATCGAAGATTGACGACCCACTAGCATGGCCTGGGGAAAAAGGGCGACGCGAGCCGGAATATCGAGCGGTCAGTGCTGTCGCGGCGTATCAGCCACCGCGATGCAGGCCCTATGCCGCCGTTGGCGACTTCGCAAGTCGATCGCCAGGCCGTCCAGGTGCTGCATGACTGGATCAAACAACTGCGGCCCACCTCCGCGAAGTCGCGCTAGTGGTTCATTAACATGGTCCAGACGTTCGCGCTCTCTGCCGTGTACGGGACGGCACAGGCTCCGCCTCACGAGTCGGGATGGTTAATCTTCACGCCCGTCAAGAGGTACTGCCAGAGGGCGTCAATCTGCTTGCCGGCGTCGCCGTCCAGCACGTTATCGATGGCACTGGGTTTGCCCGGTTGGTAGGCGCTGGGCATTTTCGTACCGGGTTCGACACGCAGGGGCGACCACAACCAGCGCTCGAAATAATCGCGATTAAGGCGGTCTTTTACGTGCATGAAATTAACGCCGGGTGCCTCGAAAGCCGATTCGGCGACGGATTTCCCGATGTTGTGGCAGCCGGCGCAGTTCCACGCCTTCTTGCTCGCCAGCTGTCGGCCGATTTCCGCCCGTTTGAGATCGGGCGAAGGCAGGGACGAACTGATCGGCGGATAGCCGTGTTCGAGAGCGAGGCCGCGAGCCAGCCGTGCCGCCTGGGGCGAGAAGGACGGCATCCGCGCCCGCAGGAACGGCCGCGGCTTGTAGCGCACCTCGCCGGCCACAAATGTCGTCAACCACTCCGGCCGTAGTTTCTCGCCGGTCCAGGTCAAGCTCGGTCGCACCTGCTCGGCGGGATAGGGTTGGCCGTTGGGATCTTTATCCGAATCGTCACCGGGATTCTCCACCAGTAGCGCGTCGGCCTCCTCCTTCAACTGCGTCCAGCGGTCGTCCTGGCCATCGCGTTTGTGGCAGGCGTCACAGCGCAACTGCCGAATCTGCCGTTCGGCGAACTCCACGGCCGAATCGCGTGTCAATGAGGACCAACCGCGCGACAGGAAATCCGCCAAGGTGTTTCGCTGCTCGGCGGTGAGAGCAAAGAGCGGCGCCTTGCGATCGGCGCTCGGGTGGAGATCGAGACAGCCACTCCCTCGTTTCTCTTTCGCCAGACGTTCCAGGGACGCGGCACCGTGAGGCGCGGCCTTCTTCTGTCCGGGCGTCAGTGCGTGGCAGTTCAGGCAGCCGGTCGTCTCCAGCAAATGCCGGCCGCGTGCGGAATCCGGCTTCGCCGCGCTGCCAAGAGACAAATCCTTTTTCTCCACCGCGAGCAGGAAGGCGGCCAATCGAGATATTTCCTCTTCGCTTAGATGGAAATTCGGCATGCGAATCCAGGGATAATGTTTGTCCGGCTGGCGAAGAAACGCGCGCAAGGCGGCCGGCTTCCACTTGGTGCCGACGAAGCGCAGCGGGATGCGCTGATGCTCGGCATCTTCGAGGTCATCGCGGCCCGGCGGCAGATGGCAGGCGATACAGCCCAGATGAGCGAAGAGGCGTCCGCCCTGGTGAACCGTTTCCTCGCCGGCGGACTTTTCCGCTTCCTTCTCGTGTTTGCCGAGCGTGGCCAAGTAGGCGGCGATGTCGCGCGCGCGCGGATCGATTCCCTTATCCGAAGTGGGAAACAGTTTCGGCATCGTGGCCGTCGGCCGCAGAGCTTGCGGATTGGCGATCCAGTGCGCCAGCCAATTCTCGTTGATACGCGCCCCGATGTCGGCCAACGACGGCGGCTCGGCAGCCAACTCCGGCATGCCGCCCGACTTTCGCGCCGCGACGGTGTCCGCCGTGTGACACTGCAAGCAGTGGAAATGCGTCAACAGTTCGCGCCCCTCACGCAGCCGGTTCGCGGCAATCAATTCCTTGTTCTTCGCGTCGTGCCGCACCGCGACGAACGACACCGGCTCGCGGAAAAACTCGCTGGAGGCCCATAAAACACGGATATGGGCGTCGCCCTCCGCCGGACTTTCGTAGCGGATAAGCAGCGGATTGGCTCCGCGTTTCAGCTCGATCCGCTTGCCAGGCGCGGCGGCGAAATTCTCTCCCTTCAGGTCGAGTATCGTCTGGCCGTTGAGTTGGACGAGCAGCTTGCCGCGCCCCGCGGCGGAGAAAGTATATTCGCCCTTCAGATCCAGCGTTAACTCGCCCTCCCAGGTGGCGCGGAAGGGACCGGGAGGGAGAAACGGACTGGGACAGTCGCCGGCTGGCACATACAGCGCCGCCAAGCGGGCGGCGCGGAAATCTTTCGCTGTCGCCGCGTGCGCGTCGAGACTTTCTAGAGTCAGACGCAGCCCCGGCGATTTCTCTGGTGCGGCGCGTTCATCCTGTCCGGCGCGAGGACGCCAGGAAATCAATGGCAGCGCAAAGGCGAGTGCGCCAGACAGCAACAAGCCTCCGAGGACAAGCCGGAAGCAACGAATTTTCTCCACGAAGGATCTCCAATGAGGTCTATACGCTTAGGAACTATTCAACTACTAGCCCGGAGCGCCAGCGACGGGGCAAACCTCGTCGCTGGCGCTCCGGGCTAGTAGTTGAAATGGAGAATTGCTCGCGTATTCGCGTCACTTCCCCGGTACGTGGTTGACCGTGTTGTAAACCTCCAGGGCGATCGGCGTCCCATCTTGGGCCTTGATCTTGAACTTGATGTGCATCTGCATGACGCGCTTCAAGCCGGGTATTTCCAGCAGCACGGTTTTGCCGTCTTCGCCGAGACGTGCCGCCGCGACCTCGACGGAATCCTGCCCCTTGATGAATTCCTTGCTCAAGGCGGCGAGGGCTGCCTTGTTCTTGCCTTGGTCTAGACGCAGACGGTTATACTCGCGCACCTTGTTCTCGAAATCGAGGATGCTGGCCCGGTAGTGGGCCGAGCCGTAGTTGCTGCACCAGAGATAATTCCACTCTTTCACGGAGTAATTTTGGGCATCCGCCGCTGTCTTCGCATCGAGGCGGTCGGTGAAAGTCAACGCGATCCCCTTCGGCGTCACGCGCATGGCTTGTACCGTGTGCAGTGGTTTGCCGGTGTAGCGGACGCGCTGAAAAGCGGCGTCGCGCGGAGCGTTGGTCTGCCAACCGCGCAGCCCGGTGATGTAAAGCTGGCCATCGTGCTTGCTGAAGCGCGGACGCATGACGCCGGTCTGGAAGTTGATCGGAAAACGAACGACGCCGCCTTGCAGATAATCGCCCGGATCGATCAGGACATGATACAGCGACGATGTGCCGTAAGAAGTGTGCAGCAAATCCCCCTTGAGCGGTCCCCATTTATCGCTGGTGATCCAGGTTTGCCCACCATTGGAATTGTCCACGTTTTTCGGCAGCCAACAAATGGGATCGTCGTACCAGGTCGGTCGCGGCGTGCGATGCGACGTATCGACACAGCCGGCGAAGGTGCCGGACTTGAGCAGATTCAGACGGCACATCGGCATCCAGGTGCCCTCGTTGTCGCCGCTGGTCACTTCGCCCTTGGGACCGACGCCGATACCGTTGGGGGCGCGAAAGCCGGTGGCGAACACTTGTAGCTTACTGCCGTCCTTGCTCACCTTGAGTATGCAGCCGGAGTGTTCGGCAATGTACTCGAAACCGCTGCCGCCGCCGCGCACCGGGCCAGCCTTGGAGAAATAAAAATTGCCCTCCGGGTCGGTCTGCAAATCGAAGGCGAACTCGTGGAACGCCGGCGTCGTATGCACGTCGCCGTTGAAAATCTCGTAAAAATCCGCCTCGCCGTCGTTGTTGAGATCGTGCAGGCGAACGATACCCTCGCGGCCGAGCGTATAAACCTTGTCGTCCACGATCTTCAAGCCGAGCGGCTGAAACAGGCCGGTGGCATAGCGCTTCCAGGTGAGCTTGTCGAGTTTGTCGTCGATGCCGGAGACGATCCAAACGTCGCCGCTCCAGGTGCAGAGCGCGGCCCGGCCATCCGAGAAGAAATCGAAGCCGCCGAAGCGCATCCAACTCTTGTACGGGTTGTCCTCCGGGACCGTGAGCGTATCCACGACATAGGCGCCGTTGCCGCTGCCGAGCGTGCCTTTGGTGTGGATCGTCTCGGTCCAGCGCGGCGGGCCGCCCTTCGTCAGCGATGTCAGATCGAGAGAGTCATCGGTCTTGCCGGCGAGATCGTTGAAGCGCGCGAGCTCCGCCTCCTTGATGATGGCGAGGTTGAGACGGAAAGCGGCCGGTCCTTGCAGAGCAGGCAGTTTGAGCAGGATGCGCGCGCCGTCGGCTTGCAGCTTGGCTCCGGCGGGAGCGTTCGACAGTCCGGCCAAGGTCAGGGATTGCTCGTTGCCAAGTCCAAGGAGCATATCGGTTTTGACGGTTTGTTTTTTGTTCGTCTTCACCTCGCAGACCAGCATGGTGAGCGGCTTGCTCGAAGCAGACAGATTGAAGGTGCGGCTGAATACGGCCGTGTCTCCCTTGTGAGATACGCCGGGTCGTTCGAGAATCTTGCAATCGCCGACCGTGTAGCTGAGGACGACGCGCCGGCCGTGCAGGTAGTAGCCCTTGAAGCGCGCCCAATCGCGCGGCAGAGTGCCGTAGGGTTCAGTGCGTGGATCCGTAAAATCAGCGGTGCCGGGTCGCGCCCAGCCAGGCGTCATCGGCGTGCCCCAGAGTTGTTTGCCCTCGATCAAGGGCCAGGAGCCGTGGCTGCCGTCGAATGGCGTGCCCTTCAGTTGAAGGAATCCCTCGGTCCAGCCGGCGGAATAGCGCAGTAAGTCGGTATCGAAGCAGATGGCCGCCTCATCCGCCGTGCCGAGACGGATGGCCATGCCCTTCATGGCGATGTTCTTCTTGCCCGGCCCGTTGGCGCCGATGCTGGCGGTCTGGTAGGGGCCGTAATCCATCAGTTCATGTCGGCCCTGCTTCTTGGGCTTGGCCGCGACGGCGGGCGCGACAAACAAGAGGACCACTGTCAAAGACGCGAGCCAGCGCGGCTGGCGAAGACAGCCCAGGGTGAGAATCATGCGAGGGTTCCTGATTGGAAAAGGCGGGTAGGGTAGGTAGGTTGCCGGCCGGAGGGCGGGATATACTTTCGGTATGAGGGCCGTCAGGAAACGTCAAGCCGATCTTTTCCGGATGGATACGTCCTGCTCGAAAAGATTGTCTCATGGAAATGGTACAACTTGAAGAGACACAACTTTTTGCCTATTCGTGGTTCATTTACGGTTGGGAAGTCCGAAGAAGGAACCGAAATGCAAAAGCCGATGTGTCAATGGTTTATGACACATCGGCCAGAAACGAGCGGAGAGGACGGGTATGAGGCGGCAAAAAAATCAGTCTTCGCAAACGCCTTGGAATACAAGAGCTTGCGAAAAAAGCCGATCTTGCCACTGTGCCGAAAACCGGCTGGAATCGGATAAATCAACCGGCTGGAATCGGATAAGTTGGCCCCGCTCGGATACGGAAACAACTTGCCGCTCTCCGTTACGCCCTCCGCCCCTCTCCCAATTTCGATACCAACTGGTCGTTCTGTCGTCCACCCCATACCAGCTTACCGAAGCGTCGGACCGCACCCGATTCCGCCTATCGTTGGCTCGCCTCGCACGTCCTGGGTGTTCCTCGCCGGGCGAAATCCGCTGTCACTTCCCCTGCACCCACATGGAGGCGGTCCCACTTCACCCTTCGGGAAGCCAACGAATTCATCGCCCAGCGCCACCGACACAACCCGCCCACGGTCGGCGGCAAGCTCGCTGGCAATGCGAACTCATCCCGACCTTCGCACCCCGACTAACCACGCTTTTGGCCCGCCCTCGCTGAAGGTCAAGTCCTTCAGGTCGGGCCGGACCTCGTAGCGAGACGGCTCGATGGACTCGATGCTCCAACACCTTGTTCGGCCTGCCGATGTCCCAGGGCGATTGGCCGGCATAGGCGCTCTCGAAGGTGCTGCGGTCGGGTACGGGCATGGTCGTTCTCCTGTCGTCACGTCCTTGCGCTGCTTCTGGCACGCCTCGACGCAAGAGCGGTGTGGACGAGCGGCACCAGCGGCAGGGCGTCGGGCGGGAACTGATCCGGCGCACGCACGAGGCGGCGGGCCTGCACACGACGCTGATCCTGCTGGCAGCGCCGAAGACCCAGGCGTACTATCCGCACATCGGCATGACGAAGCACGAGTCCTGCTGGGTCATCGCCCGGCAGCCACACAACGAGTGAGAAGGACCATGACGCATTCCCTGTGCGAGACGTGCGCCTGGATGCGGGAGGTTATCACGCCCAAAGGATCACGCTTTTTCTTGTGTCAGTTGTCGCAGAGCGATCGGACTTTTCCGAAGTACCCGCCCCAGCCGGTCGTCCGGTGCAGCGGCTACCGGCCCAGGGACAAGAACGAAGAAGAATTGAAGCCGTTGGGGAAGGAATGATCCAGATGCGTCAGCGTCAACACAAGACGGTCCTGTTCCTCTGTACCGGCAACTACTACCGCAGCCGGTTCGTCGAAGTCCTCTTCAACTCGGTGGCCGACCGAATGGGGCTGTCGTGGCGGGCGTCGTCTAATACACACGCCCGATGAAGCTGTCTGGGTGGCCGCAGGAAACGCCTGAAATCCTGGGGTTCGGCTCATGAGAACCGGACACCATCATCGGGCGTGTGTATAAGGGGCTGGCGCTGGAGCGTGGCATCAACAACGTCGGCCCGATGGCAGTATCAGCGATTATGGCGCTGGAGGCGCTCGGCGTCCGAGCCGGCGATGCCATCACACGAATGCCGGTGCAGGTGACAAATGACGACCTGGAAGGGGAGGCGTTGATCGTCGCTTTGAAGCACGCCGAACACCTACCCCTGCTGCAAGAGCGGTTTCCGGCCTCGGTCGAGAAGGTCGAGTTCTGGTACGTTGACGACGACCCCGGAGGCGCTGGCCTGATCGAGAAGGATGTCATGGGTTTCGTCGCCCGTATCCTCGGCGGGGGCCACCGCCAGGAAATGACGCCGACTGAAGCCGCCGCTCCGGTGTCGCCATCCGTGAAGTAGCCGGCTAGGAAGCCCGTCACCTTGAAGGTGGGCACGGAGACGGCAGGCTGGCGAGGAAAGGGCGTCACGACGGTATTCGACGTGCCCCTGGACGAGGACGGTTTGCAACAACTGGCCGCAACCCTCAAGCAGCGGTGCGGCACCGGAGGGACGGTCAAAGACGGGCGGATCGAGATTCAGGGCGACCAGCGGGAGCGCATCGTCGCCGAGTTGGAGAAGCTCGGCTACAAGGTCAAGCGTGTGGGTGGCTGAGACGAATTCCTACAAGAACCGCCAAGTCGGCCCACGGAGAAGCATCATGGCGAAAGCAAACGAAGCGAAGTATGCCGACTACATGGCTGAGACGCAGCGGGATGACGAGTCCGTTGCCAGCGCCGACCTGATTGCCGCCTACCATCAGGGGATCGACGACCTACGAACCGCCGTGGCCGGCATGACGACGGAACAGATTCTCTCCCGACCGATCCCCGGCAAGTGGAGTACGCTGGAGGTCGTCGCCCACCTAGCCGACACCGAGATTTACTACACGGATCGCATCGAGCGGACCATCGCTCTGGAACGACCGCTCCTGATCGGTGTCGATGAACGGCCCTACCCCGAACGGCTGAACTATCAGGCGTTCGACCTGACCGAACAACTCGACCTTTTCAACGCCCTGCGCCGACATGGTACACGCATCCTGCGGTCGCAGCCGTCCGAAGCGTGGCTGCGTGTCGCCGTTCACAGCGAAACCGGCCTGGTCACGCTGCGACAACTGGTCTTCCAAGCTGTGCGGCATGTGCGCCACCATCTGCCGTTCATCGCCGAGAAGCGGGCGGCGCTGCGAGGATGACGTGCCAGACCACTGGAGGAAGGAGTGGGCATGACGAACACCGGGAGAACGAGATGGGAGTAGATTGGACGATACTTCCGGTGATGGCCGTGATCTTTCTCGCCACGCTGATCCGGTCGGCCTTCGGGTTTGGCGAAGCCTTGGTCGCTGTGCCGCTGCTCGCCCTCCTCATGCCGGTCGAGGAGGCGGTGCCGCTGGCTACCCTCGTCTCGATCACCGTCGCCAGCATCGTCGTCGCCCAGGATTGGCACAAGGTTCACGTCCGCAGTGCCGGGTGGCTCGTGATCTCGACCCTCTTCGGCATACCCTTGGGCCTGTGGCTGCTGACGGCGGTTCCTGAAGCGGTCGTCAAGGCGATCCTGGCCGTCGTCATCATCGGGTTTTCGTCGTACTGCCTGGTCAGCCGCAGCCCGTTTCAGTTGAAGGACGAGCGCTGGGCCTGGCTGTTCGGCTTCGGTGCGGGAGTCCTGGGAGGGGCTTACGGGATGAACGGCCCGCCGCTGGTGGTCTACGGCTCCCTCCGTCAGTGGTCCCCCGAACACTTTCGGGCCACGCTGCAAGGCTACTTCCTGCCCGCCAGTTTGCTCGGCATGTGCGGCTTCTGGCTGGCCGGTCTGTGGACACCAGCGGTTACTCATTACTACCTGTGGACGTTGCCGCTCGCCCTGGCGGCGATCTTCCTGGGTCGTGCGATCAATCGACGCCTGAGCGGGCGCTCGTTTCTCCGCTACGTCCACGTCGGGCTTCTCGTGGTCGGGGCGGTGCTGCTGATTCAGTCCAGGAGGAGATGACCCAAGCCAGGAAGATGTGAGCCGCCGAGGTCGCCGTCCTCGTTGTTCAGCCCTGAAGCGAAACGTACAGGAAGTGGATCGAACGACGGTAAGGAAGTGAGGATGACCACCGATGCCGAGGCAGAATCGTGTCACCCCATTTGGCGAGATCGTTGCCACCACGGAACGGGGCACCTTCATGGGCAACCGGGGCGTCCTCCACGACGCCGAGGGCCGCATCAAGCGGGCGTGGCAGTTGAAGCGCTGGATCGTGTGCGTGCTGGAGTTTCGGGGTCGCAAGCGCCAGGTCATGACGCCGGGACATTACACCGAGTTGTTCTTCGTGGATGAAGCGACCGCCCTGGCAGCAGGACACCGCCCTTGTGCAGAGTGTCGTCGGGAGCGCTTCAACGCCTTCCGCAAAGCGTGGCGGTCGGCCCATCCGGGCACCGGCGACTCGCCACTACCCAGCGCTGAGGAGATCGACCACCAACTTCAGGCCGAGCGGGTCGGCCCCGACCGCTCGAAGCGGCTGTTCGAGGCGAGCCTGGACGAGTTGCCGAACGGCGTCTTCGTGCGACGTGCCGATTCGGGAGAAGACGCCTACCTGGTCTGGAACGACGGGTTGCTCGTCTGGTCGGCGGGAGGATACACGAGACGGATGGACCGCCCGAAGAAGATTGAAGTTCTTGTTCTGACTCCTGCATCGACCGTGGCGGCGATCCGTAGCGGCTACCTCCCCGAAGTCCATCCGTCCGCTGTGGTTTTGCGTAAGGGACGTGGTTGAAATGCTGCCGCTGTACGAAGACTCCTGGTTCACGTTCCGGTTCGCAGACGACCGGCTCATCCCTCGCTTCCACCTGGAGGGCGTCGAGGCCGGGCGGCGTGTCTCAGTCTACAAGATCGACGCTGGGACTGGGAAGCGCCTGGGCCTGCTGGCGACCGCCACCGTTGGTGAGGGCGGCTGGGTTGACCTCCCGGAGCCGATCATCGTGCGGGCCGGCGAGGCGTTCGTCGCCGTACCGGAACATAACGAATGACCTGAGTAGGAGAAGATGCCATGATTTTCCGCCTCTCGGAGAAGCTGAACGCCAAGATCAAGGCAGGAACCTTGGCGACCCTGCCCCTGGATGAGAACCCGTTTGCAGACTGGTCGGCTGGCTTGTTCCTCGTGGGGCGCTCGCAGTATATCCTCTTGAGCAACACGAGATCGCTGTACTCCACGATCTTGCCTGACAAGGGTGTCACGGACGAAAGCGCCTTCATTGAGCGTGCCCTGAGCAGCATCCGAGAGTTCATGGACGCCGATGGGCAGGAGGCCGTCTACGAGCGATTGGTTGCTCCTGTCAGCGGATCGGTTCGGTTCGCCAAGGCACTGAATAGGTCAGTTACGGGTTCCATGAACGACATGACGAAACATGCGGCATACTATCTGGCGGCAGGCGATGTTTCTCCCTTCGAGATCGGCTCCCGGCTCAACGGCATTCCCATGTCGGCGCTGAAGCATGACCGCTCAACCCACGGCTTTCCACGAGATGCTTTCAAGGCAATGGTGGACAAGGCTGGATCGTGACGGCGGGAGAACGACCGATGATCGAATCGCTGCTCGATGCGTGTCAGTACGTCCTGAATGGCCAGGGAGAGCCGCAGAGCAACTATTGGCTGGCATGCCAGGTCATGGAAATGAAGTTGTGGCGGGTCAGTGAAGCTGATGTGCGTGCCGGTCTCAAGAGGGACATCGAGGAGCATGGAGAGCGCTCTCGATTTGTGTTCGTCGGCGATGACGAGTTTGCGCTGCGGTCGTGGACGGAGGCATGAATGCCGGCTGGCGATTGCCGACGCCTGCGAAGACAAGCCAATTGGTCACGCTTAGGGTGAAACCAGGGGGACTGAAGGATGCAGTTGCACAAAATCTGGATCGAACAGTGTGAGGCGGCCAGAGGGATCGAGGATGAGTTCGGCACCGTCAACGCTTTGAAATACCTCGTCGGCGAGAAGTTCTTGAGCTACCTGCAAGCCGCCGAGCAGGGCACCGACTTTCGGACAGAACTTCCTGCGTTCTTCGCAGAAATCAAGATGATCTTCGAGCCTTGGCAACTCTCCGAGTATCTTGAGAAGGCTGGGTGGACGGAGCCATTCGATCCAAGCATTTACGAGGAGGAAGGCGAAGACCCGGAATTCATCGAGATGGAACGCAAGGACAACCTACGGCGTGCAGCCAACGAACTCCTGTTGATTGAACGGGCGAAGGAATGGCTGTTGGAAAGGAGCGATTCATAATGAGGCAAGTGTCAAAGGAACAGCGGGAATCCAACGACAGTCGTGAACTGGCACGACTGGAAGACATCCCCCACATCGGCCCTGCCGTTGCCGGTGATCTTCGCCGGTTGGGGATCACCACGTCGAGCGAGTTGTCGGGACGTGACCCGTTTGTGATGTACGACGACCTCTGCCGAATCACCGGCCAGTGCCACGACCCTTGCCTGCTCGACACCTTCATCGCCGCCGTCCGGTTTATGGAGGGAGCGCCGAAGAAGCCGTGGTGGAAGTACACGGGGGAACGAAAACGAGAACTGGCTGCACGAGAAACGGCGAAGAAGTGATAATCGTGCGAGCCAGCGAAGCATTCCTGGCCGTGCCCGAACGAACAGGAGGAATGAATAGAACATGATCTCGACCTCTGCTCTCTTGGTTCTCGCTCTTTCAGCCATTCCCGGTTGCCCGGACAGGGGCGATGCCGTGACCATCGCCGAGGCGAAGACGGACGACCACGGGTTTCTGGTCCACGAGGTTCGCTCGCCGTATCAGGCTGGGACGACGCACATCCGAGTCCTGCTCCCCGATATGTTGGCGGAGGGCAAGCGCTACCCGGTCGTTTTCGTGCTGCCGGTCGAGGCCAGGACCGAAAGGCGCTACGGGGACGGGCTGCGGGAGGTCAAGAAGCACGATCTGCACAACAAGTTCCAAGCGGTCTTCGTGGCTCCGACGTTCTCGCACCTGCCCTGGTACGCCGACCACCCCACGAAAGCCGAAATCCGCCAGGAGACGTACTTCCTCAAGGTGGTCGTGCCGTTCATCCAGAAGACCTACCCCGTGCGAGCGGAGGCCGCTGGGCGGCTGCTGTTGGGTTTCAGCAAGTCGGGCTGGGGAGCCTTCAGCTTGCTTCTGCGGCACCCTGACGTGTTCGCCAAGGCCGCAGCCTGGGATGCCCCGCTGATGCTGGAGAGGCCGGGCCGTTACGGGAGTGGCGACATCTTCGGCACTTCGGAGAACTTCGAGCATTACCGGATCACCCGATTGCTAAAGGCACGGGCGGACATCTTCCAGAAGGAGAGGCGGTTGATCCTGTTGAGCTACGGCAACTTCCGGGGCGAGCAGGAGAAAGCGCACGCCCTGATGACCGCCCTGAAGATCGCCCATGAATACCGAGATGGGCCGGCGAGGAAGCACGACTGGCACAGCGGGTGGGTGGCAGAAGCGGCGGAACTGCTGCTGGCGGCACCGAAGGAGGGGAAGTCGCCTTGAGCCGATCCCCACGTTGTCGCTCGGAGAGAAGCGGGTGGACCAGGATGGTGCGGATCGGATTGATCTTCTCGTGCGGCTCGAAGTCAAGCAGGATGTTGGGGACGGCCCGCCACACGCTCACCGTCTTGTTGGCCTCGCTGGCGTAGGTGGTGACGACGTGCTGGAAGATCGGCTCGTCGGCCTGGGGCACGTCGGCGTCGGGGATGGCGATGAAATCGTAGTGCATGGCAGTTCCTTCCGGTCAACTGCTCCTCGTCCTCGAAGGCTACCAGGGCTACCAGCACCTATCCTTTTCTCCGTCTTCGGCTGCTCGATGAGGCCGATTGCTGACGAAGTTCTACAGTGGATTCTTGAAGAATGGTACAACTCCGGGCCATGAAATCCACAAGTAGCTCCAGTTCCTCGGCCTTATACCGGGCCGCAAGTTCGTCCCATTTGACTGAAAAAGAGTTGAAAAGCCGACCAATGGCAGCGACACGCCGGGGGATGGGCTGGACGACCACTCGCCTGCGATCTTTCGGGTCATCTTCTCTCTTGACATAGCCCGCTCGCTCCAGGCGGTCGAGGGCAGCGGTTATGGCCCCCGTGGTCAAGGCGGTCATACTCGCCAGTTCACCAGCGGTAAGCGGCCCGTGCAGCAACAGCAAGTCTACGCACTTGTGGTCCGTAGGATTCAGGCCGATCCGGTCGGCGACGGCTTGATGGAACATAATGGTCGCCGTACTGAGTCTCCGGCCTGCCAGCGTCAGATCACGCAACAATTCGTCCCGCTTCGGCACCGCCCTTGACACAGGCCACCCCTTTCCCCTAAACTCAGTTTGTCTCAAAAATTGAGATATTCAATAGTTGAGGTATCAGGAGCCATTCTAGCGGCATCGAGCTACAACGCCAACGGATCACTTGGAGGAGAACCGCCGTGTCTACAGTGAAGTCAAGTAAGCCGTATAAGGGAATGGCGATGGAAGGGCTGATCGCCCGCTGGTACGCCCGAAACACCGGCAAGAGCATGGAGCCGTTCAGGAAAGAGGCCCAGGTCATCGCTCGTCAACTGCCTCCTGGCAGCGCCGTGCTGGAGGTCGCCCCCGGCCCTGGCTTCCTGGCGATTGAACTTGCGAAACTCGGCTCGTACCCCATCATTGGGCTGGACATCAGCAAGTCGTTCGTCCGCATCGCCACGGAGAATGCGCTCAAGGCGGGAGTAGAGGTCACGTTCCAAGAAGGCGACGCCTCATCCATGCCTTTTGAGTCGGACTCCTTCGATTTCATCTATTGCCGAGCCGCTTTCAAGAATTTCAGCGAGCCGGACCAGGCGCTCAAGGAAATGTATCGGGTGTTGAAACCGGGCGGCAGGGCCGTGATCCACGACATGCGGAGGGAGGCTTCGTCGGACGCAATCAAGGCCACGGTCAAGGACATGGGCCTTGGATGGTTCAACTCGCTACTGACGAGATGGATTTTGCATTCGCTCCGCAAGCGGGCTTACTCGCTGGACGACTTCCGGCAGATGGCCGAAGAGACAGCGTTCGGGACGTGCGAGATCAAGAGCGAGGGGATCGGTGCAGAGATTACTCTGCAAAAATGACGGCGCTCACACGTCGGGGCCATCCCCTCGCAGCGCTTTCTGCATTCGCTCCCGCACGTCATCGTTCGGCTCACACCCGGCTGCCCGCTCCAGCGCCCTTTCCAGCCCGCCCGGCCATTCTCCTCGTGACCAGGCTGCGAGTGCGGCGACAGCCATGTTCCGGTTCCTGACGACCGGACTCCTCAGCCCGGCCTCGATCAGCGCCCGGCCCTTTCCAGGGAAGCGTCGGAGGTCTTGCAGGACGTAATCCAGGCACGAGTGCGACTCGAAACCCCGGCCCAGCCCAAGTTCGTCGCCAGCGCCCGTCGCCACCGCCGCCAGGTCGATGCTCGCTTCCGCAAATTCGACGACCCGCCCGATGCGTTCCCCGTCGCACAGCGCCATGACGTGATACCACCGGCCAGGATCGGCGGGCTTCTGCTGGAGCCGCCGCCAGTGGATGTCCCAGGTGTCGATGCCCAGCGCCTTCGCCGCCCGGTCGGCGTGGGCAAACTCCAGTTCGTCTTCGCTGACCAGCTTCGCCCGGACCCGATCCGACCATTCGGGGCGACCGAGGATCGAGGCGCACGCTGACCGCAAGGCGTCCCGGCACCCGGCTGTCCGCCCGGCCTCGTACCGTCCCGCCCACCGGGAATCCTCCTCGTCGAGATAGCCCTTGATCGAGTTCACATGGAGGAAGTCCTCCAGTGCCTCGGCGGACGATGCCATGTGGCCCAGGTACGACTCGATCACCGGGCGAGCGTCCTTGTAGTCGTCGATGCCCTCGGCAGGACCGCCGACGATCAACGCCTGGATGATCTCGCCGGCTGCGGTCAACAGTCCCCGGTCCACACGGTCTTCGCTGAGAGCGGCCAGCAGTCCCCCGGCCCTGGCGCACGTTGCGGCGAGGTATTCGTACAGGATCGAGTTCCGAAACCCTTCCCGCAGCAGCCAGTCCTTGATCGCCGGGTTCTCCGTCCGGGCCAGCCGCTCGACCGCATGAATCCGCCCCCAGCCGGTGACGTTGCCGGCCAGCCTCCAGAGCGCCTCGTCGTGGTCCTCGGACGAGTTGGTGATGGCGACGGCGCAGAAGAGGGTGAACTCGTCGTGCCGACCGAGCGTTTGGAACAGTTCTTGGTCGTCGGGCTGCCGGAACAGGCCGAGGAGGGCGATCCCGAATTTGACCGGCTCCCGGTCGGGTGACTCCGTGACGAAGGAGCGGGCCAGTTCGTACAGCCGGTCGTGGCCGATGCCTCCCTCGTTGAGCAGCGCCTCGATGACCGGATCAATGATGGAGACGACGTGTGCGGCGATGACGTGTTGGTAGACGGCGGCTTTGTTGGTCGCCGTGGGCTGCCGGGAGTAGGCGAGGACCAATTCCACGGTCTTGCGGACGGCTTCCTCATTTTCGCCCGTCCCCATGTGGTGGGTCATCACCCCGTCCATCGACCCCATGCCCCAGCGAATCTTCGACCCGGCGTTGACTCGCTCATCATCGGGGAGCGTGTAACCGCCCTCATCGACACCTGAGCCGTCCGTGGGGATGTGGGAGCGGACGAACTCCAGGATCGAGGGGCGTCGGTCCCAGGGCATCGACGGCGGCTCGTGCCCGGCGTCGTCACCCTTACCCCCAAACAGTCGGCTCAAGAACTTCATCGCAGTCACCCCAATGTGCCGGTGCCGTTTCTCTCATCCCTCTGACACCTACGGCGGGGCGGCGGTTCAGGATGCCGGGGTTGGCGACCAACTGGCGGCGAATCGACACGAGGCCCGCCCGTCACGGCACCAGCGCCACCGTGACCTGCCGACTTCGTGCGTCGAGTGCAGTGACCTTCACGGCAACCGTCTCGCTGTTCTTGAAACGACTGGCCTCCTGGCCGCAGAGCATGACGAACGCTGCTGGTCGAAGGGAGAGTAGATGACCTCCTGCACCGCCGCAGCGATCTGCCCTTTCGACCCGCCGAACCACCGTCGCATCCAGCACGTCGCCGACGACAAGTTGCCATTTCCCGTGCCAGGGGTCGCTTTCGGGGTGTAGTGCCACGAGACTGCCGGCAATCTTGTTGCGCTCCCGGTCAATGTGAATGATCTTTACCTCCAACTCGTCGCCGACCGCAGCTACC
>Ga0134126_10005474_pt1 | contig 15875 bp, 14 predicted proteins | sample KB31752_FD_96881 | JGI IMG/M metagenome (GOLD analysis project Ga0134126, IMG submission 96881) | Terrestrial soil microbial communities with excess Nitrogen fertilizer from Kellogg Biological Station, Michigan, USA - KB3-175-2 | ecosystem: Environmental > Terrestrial > Soil > Unclassified ...
CATATCGTGCGTAACAACACGATCGCTTACTGCGAACAAACCGGTATTGTGGGTAGTATGGGTTGCTCGTTCAGCACCATAGAAGGAAATATCATTCACGATATTTATGTACATCGTTTATTCTCGGGTGCGGAAATGGCGGGTATAAAGTTTCATGGAGCCGTCGATGTACAGATCATGAACAATCATATTTACCATTGTTCAAGTTTTGGAATCTGGCTCGACTGGATGGCGCAGGGGGCACAGATAAAAAGGAATTTAATGAACGACAATGGCACCGATATCTTCCTGGAAGTGGATCACGGGCCGATGCTGATAAGTAATAATATTTTATTATCGAAAACCAATCTTTTGATGAACTCCAGCGGGGCTGCTTTCGTATACAATTTGTTTGCCGGCAAAATCGACGTTATACACTATGACGCAAGATTAACGCCCTATTTGAAACCGCATTCTACTTATATAGCCGCAATGCACGATAACCCCAGCGGAAATGTTCAATTTATAAACAATGTTTTTGTAAATGGGGCAGATGTCAGCCAGTATAATAACGCTTTGCTGCCGGCTGTTTTCGATGGCAATGTTTATACCAAAGGAGCGGTGAAAGCCGATAGACAGGATATATCCGGTGACATGGCAGATAGTGATTTTGACGCTTCGGTCGATTTGTTGCAGCGGGGTAAAAAAATAGTTCTCGAAATAACCTTCGATAAAAGGTGGGTAGCCCGGAAACACAAAATGGTCACGACCGGGACTTTGTCCAAAGCAATCGTACCCGGGCTGTCGTTCGAGAATGTGGATGGTTCTCCGCTGCGGATCGATATAGATTACCCGGGCAAAGGGCGGAGCGTTGAAAACCCTTCGCCGGGCCCGTTTGAAATTAAGGTTTCCGGGAGGCGACAAATTGAAGTTTGGTGAAATGCAGGGTGTCGGTATTGGCGAACACTGGGATACGATGTTGCGATCGAGGCCGGGAATGGAATTCAATTTCCCGCGTCGTGTTCAAGGGCATCGATGCTGCTGAGCTGAACCAAATCCTGACGATGTAATCTAGCCAAAAACGCAGCAGTCTAATGGCGAAGGAGGACGGTCGTAATGTTCGTCGCTCCGTCGGCATCCACCAATTCGAGAAAGTAAGTTCCGCCGGGGTAGTCCCTCACCGGTAGCGATATCGTCGCATAGCCAGGGTCATCAAGCCTTTGTAACACTTTCCCGTTCGCATCCAGCAGGAGGACCGTGCGGATTTCATTTCCAGCGCCGGTCTGAATATGGAGCTCGTCCGATGCAGGATTCGGATAAATCGCCACTCCCGCACCCGTCGTCACCGAGACGGCCCTGACCCGGGAGTATGAAACAGTGCCATCCGCTTTTTGGATCAGCAGACGGTAGTCATTTACTCCATCCAGCGGGCTTTCATCGACCAGCGCGTACGCCTGATCCGCACCGCCCTCATCCCGCGCCCGGACTGTTCCAACCGTTTGCCAGTCGCCTCCCTTCACGCTTCTTTGGACGACGTAACGGGCGACGTCGCTCTCGTCGGCGACAGACCAGGACACATCGACGGTACCATTGTCCCGCAGGTTCACGCCGAAATCGAGGAGGGTTTTCGATAGCACAACGCTGTTCATCGTGACGGCAAATTGTGTCCAGGTGCTGAAGGACGACGTAGCCGTTTCGGTTGCGACACTCCCGCTGCCCGTTGCGGCCGCCCAGTTCCCCGCGCTGCCAGTGTACCGCGAGATGCCGATATTGGTACCGGCCATCTGAAAAGTCGAGCCCTCGAGCGCAGTCCCCGAAGCCAGCCAATTTAGCGTAAGATCAGCCGATCCAGATCCGGCCGTCCGGCCAATGCTCCAGATCGCGTTGACCATCTGCTGAAGATAGACCGGGCTGAAGACAGGACCGTCCGCCGCGGCGTTCGAAGTGGCGCCCTGGAATACAAATGCCGAATAGCTGGTGCCGGTGTTCGTCCCGGGGTTCACGACGGCGGGTAAATAATAGGGGGCAGTCCCCGTCGGAAACAAGGTCCCGCTATTCGAAGGAAGACCGGCAATCACCAGCTGACCCGTATTGGGCGACACACCGCTGCCGGTGATAACATACGAGGATGCGGATGGTCCTGTGATCGCGACCGATCCGTTTGACACCGTTAGCGAATGCGTCGTAGCATCTATCTTGCCGTCGATGAAGCTTAGCTGGTTGGTCACCGTTACAGGAACGCCGAGGTATACATTCCCGGCCGTATTGGCAATAGTCAGGTTGTGAAAGGACAAGCTGGCAAGACTGGACGTGCTGATCTTCTGCTGCACGTCACCGGAAAATTCCACGGTGTTGTTGCCAGCCGTAAACGTACCTTCCTGATCGAACGCGTAGGTCCCGTTGTTCTTCATGATGTTGACCACCGGGAAATTCGTCGCATCGAATGTCTGGTTCGCATTGATATGGAGGCTGAGCATATTGACGCTCTTCCCATTGAACGATGCAGCGTTCTTCGCCGTGCCGGGCTCGAAGTCGAGGTTGGGATAATTGGTGGATGGCTGGCCGTCGATACCGAAATACGTGGACGTGGCCTGGGTTGCGGCATAGCCGAGCTGGACGGTCCCTCCCGTTACGGAGTAAAGGGTCGCCGCCACATTCGATCCGCCCATATCGATGTCCTCGATGTTGTTATTGCAGGCATTCTGAAGGATGATGAGCCCGGCGGACATCAAGGTCTTACCCCCCACGTTGTCCGCCAACTGGAAGGTGATCCAGTTCGAAAAACCGTTACACGCCAGGACGATCCTGCCGCCGGTGATTTCGAAATCGATGTAATCGGTACTGTTCAACGCGTTGAATCCGGCACCCATGCTGAGCGAACCGGAGGAGACATACAGCTGAGGCGTGCCGCCGTTTACAGTATACCGAAAGTCCTGCGCCGCATTGAGCGACTGACCCATTTGGACGTTGACCGATCCCCCGTTGATAAACAGTTTTCCCGATAGGATCACGTTATTAGTGGTGCCTGCAGGCGCCAGGTAAAGACGACCGGCATCGGATTCGATGGTCACGCCATAAGGGATCGTAAGGCTGTTTGCGGAACCGCTGTTGTACATATAAAGCGAGCCGGAGTTGTCCATTCTAATGGTGCCCCGGATAAGAGAAAAGTAGTCATTCGAGCCATTGCTGACCCCTGTTGCAAAATTCGCGTCCTGAATGTCCAGTGCCGTTGTAGCCGATGCCATGTCCAGTTGGACCGTGCCGGCTATCAGGTAGGTGCCCCCGCCGCTTATCACGCTGTTGGCCGCGCCATTGAAGGTCAGCGTCGAACCATTGCTGGCCGTAAAGTTACCGCCGTTCGTCAAGTTGCCGCCGATGGCCAGTGATTCGTTACTGTTGATGGTAAGCGTTCCGCCGGCGTCGATCGTGATCGCCCCGCAGACGTCGCCCGTGGCTGTGACGGTTACCGTCACTCCGGATGAGATGACCACATTGTCGGTGGCGCCGGGTGCAACACCAAGGGACCAGGTAGATGCGGATTCCCAATTGCCTGTGGCAACGGCGGTGTTGGTGCCCGCGTAAGAACAAAGGTTGAAGAAGATGGGGCCTGTCATCAGGCAAAGACGGGAAAGGCTGGATTTGAGCCTATGGAGGGTTACGGTTTTCATAGTCGGACCATTCTGAGTTTCAAAGGGTAGGGCAAAAATAATCAATTTAGCCAATGTTCTCAAGGATAGTCCTAGTCATTGCCCCTACAAAAAACACTTAGATGCCATCAGTGGTTACCCATAGCCCAAAGGAACCGGCCTTCCCCGTAGCAGCGGGTCACTCCGGGACAAAAGACCTTCGAAGGCGACCGCTCCTGGCGGGGCCCAGCAATGAGGAACGCGATCCCGCAATAAGCCAGGCCCTCAGTCCTGAATCGCGGCTTTTTTTGATTTTCCCTTATAGTTGAAGGATTTCGTGTGCGTGGAAAACCAGATGTCGGGATGCAAACCTGCAAGGACCGTGAGAAAGGTGTCTGTATGGGTATTGCATAAATTTTTGGGCGTTTATATTTGTGCTTGGTAATTTTGCAACGACAAGCTGATATAAGAATCATTAAAGCGAGAGACAAGTATATCTGTCGGCGGAAATAGCACCCGCCACTTCAAGGATTGATTTACGATCTTAAACGGAAAATATCAAAAACACCGGTATAGCAAATGACCTCTGCCGAGCAGTTGAAAGAATATCTGGACAAGTTCTTAAAATTGAGCGATGATGAGTTCAATCACTTTTTCCATCAGTTTGAGGAAAAAAAGGTCAGGAAAAGGCAATTTATCGTTCAACCCGGCTTTCATACCCGACATAGGTACTTTGTTGTCAAAGGTCTGCTTCGAGCGTTCTTCGTTGATGACGAAGGGGTGGAGCATACCATGCAATTTGCCGTTGAAAATTGGTGGTTATCCGATTTTAACGCGTACCTATACCAGAAGCCTGCAACGTTGTTCATCGTGGCTTTGGAAGACTGTACATTACTCGAATTGGCATTTGAAAGAGAGCAGGAACTGAAAGCAGCCGATCATAAATTCGAGACCATTTTCCGAATCATGGCTGAAAAAGGTCTGGCCTTTGAACACAGGCGGATACTATTGAACCAAATCCTGTCAGCCGAAGAACGATATAATAAGTTTGCGGCGGATTTCCCGTTCTTCATTTTCAGGGTGCCGCAGTATATGTTAGCCTCCTATTTAGGAATGACAACTGTGTTTTTATCCAGAATTCGTAATAAAAAATTGGGTAAGAAAGGTTAACCTGGTTTATCCTCGTTTTTTAACCTACTTTATCTTCCTGGCGCTAAGATATGTTCATTTTTGCATTGTCAATATCGACAATTAAACAGTAAATGCAAAAAAATGAAAGCAGAGACTTTAAACAATGATCTGGATGCTTTGGTATCCAAAGGCGATATGATTACTGCGGTACGCAGTCATTTTGCCGACGATGTAGTGACGATAGACCATGACGGCACTGTGGTCAAAGGCAAGCCAGGACATATTGCCAAGATGGAAGGCTTTTTGGGTGCTATTGCCAAGGTGAACAGTATCACACTTCACGCCTCCGCGGTAAACGGCAATATCTCATTCTCCGAATTTACTTTCGATTTCAATATGAAAGACGGAAGTAAGATCCTATGGCACGAAATCCTGCGAAGGGAATGGAATAACGGTAAAGTGGCGAGCGAGCAATACTTCAAGCTGTAGAATGAACCGATCATGTTGAAACCAAGATTGAAAACAATAATGTCGGACAACGACTCTACATCATGGGAGCGTTGGCCGATGACCAAAAAAGGAGGTATATTATGAAGGCAATCGTAGTAACCGACCAGGCTGCCGGAACAGCCGGGATGAAACCAGTGGAGCGACCCGAGCCGCAGGCAGCGATAAACGACGTCGTCGTTCAGGTTTATGCGTCGGGATTCGTCGGGACTGAGTTGGAGTGGCCTTCGACATGGACCGATCGCCACGGCCGCGACAGAACGCCGTCGATTCCGGGGCACGAACTGGCCGGGGTAGTTACCGCCCTCGGCTATGGAACGACAGGGTTCTCGGTGGGACAGAGGGTCCTGGGCATCGCGGACTGGTATCGCGACGGCACCATGGCTGAGTACGTGGCGATCGAGGCACGCAACCTGGCGCCGCTGCCGGGCGACATCGACTTCGTCGTGGGGGCGAGCCTACCTATTTCGGGATTAACCGCATGGCAAGGGCTGTTCCAGCACGGCCGCCTCCAGGCCGGCCAGAGTGTTCTCGCACATGGAGCGGCCGGCGCAGTCGGTTCGATTGTAGTTCAACTCGCACGTGAGGCCGGCGCTTATGTCATCGGAACCGGGCGCGCCGCCGACCGTCAGAAGGTGCTCGACTTTGGCGCGAAGGAGTTCGTCGACCTCGAGAATGATGCCCTGGAAGATATCGGCGGTGTCGATCTGGTGTTCGATGTCATCGGCGGAGACATCGGAAAGCGATCCGCAGGCCTGATCCGCGCGGGAGGAACACTGGTGTCTGTGATCGGGCCGGTCGAAGCGCGGCCCGCCAACGGCCTGGCGGTCGACTTTGTTGTCGAGTCCGATCGTGCCCAGTTGAATGAGATCGTCCAGCGGGTGCGTGACGGACGACTGCGGGCGAACATCGGTAATATAACCACCCTCAATGATGCCGTTACTGCCCTCAATTCGACCAAGAGGAGCAGGGGAAAGACGATCGTTCGTGTTCGACCGTAAGATCCCGGACGAAGGGGCAAACATTTTCCTTGCAAATCGAGTATTTTGTGCTATAATTGCAAGGATGATTAAACGGCAAGCTCAGGCGGAAATTACAGAATTGCTGGAAGAATTCCCGGCAGTTGGGGTCCTTGGCCCCAGACAAATCGGGAAGACGACCCTGGCCGAGGCTGTCGCAGCCTCCATAAAGCCCCTGCCAATCTACCTGGATCTGGAAACGCCTTCCGAAGTTGCAAAGCTCAAAGAACCTGAAGACTATTTCGAACTTCACAAAGGCAAACTGATCATCCTGGACGAAATCCAGCGTGTCCCTGAGCTATTCCAAATTCTCCGCGGCGTTATTGATCGACGACGAAGAGAAGGATTGAAAACCGGCCAGTTTCTAATCCTTGGCTCGGCATCCTTAGACCTGTTGAAACAGTCATCAGAATCGTTGGCAGGAAGGATAGCATACAAGGAATTACCGGGACTTACGGTGGCGGAGGTAGACAAAGGAAAATCCAATGAACCCGATCATTTGTGGTTGCGTGGAGGATTCCCGGATAGCTATCTGGCTAAAAATGATGAAGCCAGCCTTCGCTGGCGGTTGAACTTCATAAATACCTATCTGGAAAGAGATGTTCCGCAACTCGGTCCGCGTATACCGGCTGTTACGTTGCGAAACCTCTGGACCATGCTTGCTCATAGCCAAAGTGGGCAGCTCAATATTGCCCAGCTAGGTAACAATCTGGACGTTGCCGCCACTACGGCAAAACGTTATATCGAATTACTCGAAGACTTATTGCTCATCCGGACTCTACGGCCATGGTCCGGCAACGTGGGAAAACGGCTTGTAAAGGCCCCTAAGATTTACATCCGTGATAGCGGCATTACCCATGCGCTGTTGAATTTGACCACCCTCGATGACCTTTTGGGACATCCGGTAGTTGGTGCAAGTTGGGAAGGTTTTGTTCTTGAAAATCTGCTGTCCTGCCTTCCCAAAGGTGTTACCCCATGGTTTTATCGTACTTCCGCTGGAGCCGAGGTCGATCTGGTCATAGAGAAGAATAGCAAGGAAAGGTTTGCGATTGAAATAAAACGCTCACAAGCGCCTTCAGTTTCAAAGGGGTTTCATCTGGGTTGCGAGGATATCAAGGCAACAAAGCGGTTTATTGTTTATCCCGGTAAGGAACGATTCCCAGTAACAAAGGAGATTACAGCAATTCCTATATTGGAAATGATGAATGAACTGAAAGCTGGGAAATAGGAACCAGAACGGGGAACATGCTTTTGTTTTGGTCAGCAAACAAAATCTAGATTTGTATCGTCAATAGAGCTCAAGCCAAAATTCAATCAGCGTTATGAACATTTTATTCAAGACACATAATCGTCTTAGATCAATTCTAATAATTGCAGCCATTATGTTTTCAGCATCCCCATCGAACGCACAGCAAACCAAACCGTCCAATAGCGGTTACGCACCCGTTAATGGCATCAAGGTTTATTATGAAGTATATGGCGATGGCAGGCCCGTTGTTTTAATACACGGCGCTTTTTTTACAATCGATATGAACTGGAGTCAATTGATCCCCGAGCTGTCAAAAAACAGGAAAGTAATTGCCATTGAATTGCAGGGACACGGGCATACACCATTTTCGGAGAGAAAATTATCGTTCCCTACGTTGGCAAGCGATGTGGAAGGTGTAATGGATTACCTGAAAATTGACAGTGCGGATGTAGTGGGATTCAGTATGGGCGGCTCTGTGGCTTACGAGTTTGCGATACAAAGCCCTAAACGGTTGACAAAATTAGTGATCATTTCTTCTACTTATAAAAGTAGTGGTTGGCTACCCGAAGTAAGCAATGCCTTTAAAGCATTTAAGCCTGAATTTTTCACGAATAGTCCTATGCACACGGCATATGATGCCGTTGCACCCGATAAAACAAATTGGACAAAGTTCCTGGAACATATGATCGCTTTCGCGGGGGAACCGTTCGACTTCGGCGACTCCAATGTTTCGAAAATCACAGCGCCTGTGTTGATAATATCCGGTGACAATGACGGTCTGGATAAGGTCGAGCTGGCAAAAACATATAGATTGTTGGGAGGCGGTATTTCTGCTGACCTGACGGGGACGATGCCAAAATCAGAATTGGCCATTGTTCCTTCACAGGGGCATGTCGGGGTGATGATGCAAACAACAACGATTTTGAACTATTTGAACAGTTTTTTAAAGTAACCTAATGGATCCGATCACGCGCAATCCTGCGGCTGATGCGTATGCTGAGACGGATGTATCGGCTAATTGGTGGCATGGTATTTTATTGCTACGATCGAATGGATAGAACGAATGGCTTTGTAAAAGTGCGCGGTGCGACAGAGCACAATCTTAAAAATATAGACCTCGATATACCAAGGGATGCATTGGTCGTATTCACGGGGGTATCGGGGTCGGGCAAGTCTTCGCTTGCCTTCGGGACACTATTTGCCGAAGCACAGCGCAGATATCTTGAATCGGTGGCCCCCTATGCCCGCCGGCTCTTCCATCAAATGAACGTTCCGGCGGTCCGTTCCATCGAAGGATTGCCTCCTGCTATCGCATTGCAGCAGCAACGCGGTCAGCCGACCACGCGTTCATCGGTAGGCAGCGTCACGACACTCTCGAACCTACTACGCATGTTGTATTCGAGAGCGGGTGAATATCCCCGTCATCAAGCCATGCTTTATGCAGAATCTTTTTCTCCGAATACTCCCGAGGGCGCTTGCCCCAAATGTCATGGACTTGGCCGGATCTACGAGGCGACCGAACGCTCTATGGTGCCGGACGACAAGCTGACCATCCGCGAACGGGCAATAGCGGCATGGCCGACTGCCTGGGGAGGGCAGAACCTTCGCGATATACTCATTACGCTTGGCTACGACGTTGACACTCCCTGGCGGGATCTCCCAAAAAAAGCCCGCGACTGGATACTCTTTACGGATGAGCAACCCGTTGTACCCGTCTATCCGGGGTTTACGCACGCGGAGGCGAGACGCGCCATCCGGCAAAAAGAACCGCCCTCGTATATGGGAACATTCAGCAGCGCCCGCCGAAACCTCTTACATACCTTTGCCAATACACAGAGCCAGTTGATGCGACGCCGGGCCTTGCAGTATATGCTCGATTCCGAATGCCCGCTCTGCAAAGGCAAACGCCTGCGGACCGAATCGCTTTCCGTAACCTTCGCCGGCCACGACATAGCCGACATTTCACGGTTACCACTAATACGGCTCAAGGAAACCATCCACCCATTTACCAGGCGTAGGTCTGACGATGAAAAGTCCATCGTCATCGAACGTATCGCGTGCGATCTGGACTCGCGTCTAAAGGTCTTGCTGGATCTCGGACTCGGTTACCTGGATCTGGAGCGGAGCACGCCCACGCTATCCCCCGGCGAATTGCAGCGGCTGCGGCTTGGAACACAGGTCTATTCGAATCTATTCGGTGTGGTTTACGTGCTTGACGAACCTTCCGCAGGGCTCCACCCAGCCGACACGGAAGCGCTTATGGCAGCACTCGAGCAGTTGAAACGCTCGGGAAACTCGCTTTTTGTAGTGGAGCATGAACTGGAGGTCATCCGGCGTGCCGACTGGTTGGTTGACATCGGTCCGGCTGCCGGCGACGGGGGCGGCAAGGTCTTATACAGCGGTCCGCCGCCCGGCCTCGCGGAAGTGTCCGATTCTCAGACGGCGAAGTATCTTTTCCGGGCGACAGAAGAAGGCGATTCGAGGCTTAAAAGAAAACGCCGTACTCCTTCGGGATGGCTAACGTTAACGAACGTCTCGCATAATAACATACACGATCTCGAGGTGTCTTTTCCGCTGGGCGTGATGACTACCGTCACAGGCATATCGGGTTCCGGCAAGTCGAGCTTAGTGAGCCAGGCGCTGGTGGGACTGACAGCCGACGCATTGGGTCAGTCCCCTTCCCCACTGGCAGAGAAAGACGAAGGTGAACCGACAGGGGTATTACCTGCTGAAGGCCGCATCAGTCATGGGTTGAAAGGCATCCGCAGACTGGTACAGGTCGACCAGAAGCCGATCGGCCGTACACCGAGGTCCAATTTGGCTACCTATACCGGACTATTCGATCACGTACGCAAGCTCTTTGCGGCGACCAAAATGGCGAAGGCAAGGCACTATGACGCCGGCCGCTTTTCATTCAATGTGGCAAAGGGTCGTTGTCCAGTTTGCGAAGGCGAGGGTTTTGTGATGGTGGAATTGCTGTTCCTTCCAAGCGTCTATTCACCATGCTCGGTCTGTCATGGCGCCCGCTATAATCCGAAAACCCTGGAAGTCACGTATCAGAACAAGAACATAGCGGAGGTGCTTGACCTGACTGTCGCGGCCGCATATGAGTTCTTTGCGACGGAGCCATCTATCCGCCGGTCGCTCGACGTTCTGATACAGGTGGGGCTCGGTTACATTCGGTTGGGCCAGGCCGCGACCGAACTCTCGGGTGGTGAAGCGCAACGTATCAAGCTGGCGACCGAATTACAGCGGCCTCAGCGGGGCGATACGCTTTATGTGCTCGACGAACCGACGACGGGGTTGCATCCATCCGATGTGGACCGGCTAATCACCCAGCTGAACGGTCTCGTTGACGCAGGCAATACGGTGGTTCTCGTTGAACATGAGATGCAGGTGGCGGCCGCCAGCGATTGGATCATCGACATGGGTCCGGGTGCGGGAGAAGAGGGCGGTCGGATAGTGGTCGCCGGATTACCCGAGAGTGTTCAACATTCGAAGGACAGCCGTACTGCCTCCTATCTGCGAAAGGCGTTATGCGCCGGTTAAGGAAGGATCTTTCCAATGTCATTCCAAATCATCCAATTCTCATCTAAATCTTCTGCGCCGTTGGAGCTGTAAAAACGCCTGGCGAGGGCATTGCCGACATCTACACCGTCCGTTACTGCAACGTATATAATACGAGGTCCAAGGGCCTGCTGAGGATGATGGGTGCCATTAAGGTATCCGGAAACCCTGTTCTGCCAATATTCTTCACTACCCGAGTTGATCGAACGAATCCTGGCGAGCGACGTTATGTCTTTGGGGGTTGACTCCCGATAATAGATCTTGTTCATTAATGGCGTCCGAGCAATTTTTGAACTGTGGAGAGGTCAACATTCCCGCCGGAGAGGATAATCCCTACCTTCTTCCCGGAGAACAGATCTCTTCCTTTCAAAACGACCGCCAGGGCGACGGCAGACGATGGTTCTACAATAATTTTCATCCGTTCCCATATCAGCTTCATCGCGGCGCTGATCTCGTCATCGCTTACCAGGCAAATCTCTTTGACATGATCTTTGATGATCGCAAGCGTACGCTCACTTAATATAGTCAGGAGCCCATCCGCTATGGTACTAACGAAAGCCGCCTTCTGTACCGATCCGGTCCGGAAGGAATGAATAGCGTCGGCCGCGCCTTCCGGCTCTGCACCGTAGACGCTCGTCGAAGGAGAAAGAAAGTGGGTGGCAAGGGCTGTGCCGCTCAGGAGGCCACCCCCGCCAACGGGAGTTACGATGGCGTCCAGTGTCCCGGGAACATCTTCCATTAATTCTACAGCCGCGGTCGCCTGGCCGGCAATGACCATATCATTGTCAAAGGGATGAACCAGCACCGAACCATGGGTGGCGATAACGGTTTGAACGCCTTCTTCGCGTGCTTCGAGTGTCGGCTCACATTCAATGATCTCAGCACCATAGGAACGGACCGCATCCTTTTTAACCTGTGGCGCCGTCCTGGGCATCACGATATAGGCCGGGACCCCCACTATTCCTGCCGCAAAGGCTATTGCCTGTGCATGATTGCCCGAGGAATGCGTGGTGAAGGACTTCGGCCTGTCCTTCGATGCGATCTGCAATACGGCATTAAGTCCACCTCTGGCCTTAAAAGCGCCAATCTTTTGAAAGTTCTCGCATTTAAAATAAACGCTGGCTCCGCACAGCTGATCGATTGTTTTATTCGTCAACACGGGCGTTCGGTGTATATACGATCGAATTCTATCGTGTGCGGCTTTGATATCTTGTAATGTTGGCATGAGTATTAGTCGGAGTTTAATGGGATAAAAGTCCTCTTCCACTGATCTTAAGTGTGCCTGCAAATCCGGAAGGTTGCTTCGCCGGCAATTGGACCTTTAAACCCTGCTCATCACGCGTATAGGCGAGCTCTCCGCCGCCCAAAAGGGAAATATGATCGATGGTTCCCGGCGCCAGCGCACTTTTATCGGCCAGTTGGTGAATGACTACCTGACCGTTCTCCGGCCATCCCATGAAGAAAGCGTACAGCGTATCCCGCTTCACGGTGAAACGGATATCCGCGGACGTGAGGTCCTTGCGGTTATGCTCATTGAAAGCCTGGGCGGAACTGGTGTCCTTTTGATTTTTTGAAGGCGCCGATGCCGGGCCTTCCCCAAATACCTTCCATGGCCTTGTATCATATATACCTTCGCTATTGATGGACATCCAGTCGGTGATCCCCCCGAGCACGTCCATTTCGTCCTTGTCGAGCATCCCGCTGGCGGGAAGAGGAAAATTCAACATGAGGTTGCCGTTCCTGCTGACGATATCGACCAGCATGTCCACCACTGTCTTAGCGGATTTGTATTTGCCGATCTTTTCCCTGCTGTAATGCCAGTCACCGATGCAGGTGTCTGTTTGCCACGGAGTAGGCCAGATACTGTCTACTACACCACGCTCTACATCGAAAACACAGATACCCGTACCGGGCGCCGAGTCTTCCGGTCGTTTGCTTGTATACACAGCCTGTGTCAGCCCCATGTTACCGGCCGCGCTCTTATTGTAGAGATGCGCCAGGATGCCCAGGCCATGTTCTTCAAAAGGCACATGGCCATCACAGTATAAAAGGTCCGGTGCATAATTGTCAACCAGGTCTTTTATCCGGAGATACCAATGTTGCTTCCAGCTTTCGGGGATGCCGTTCTCGTTCCACTCCAAACGATCCTTCAGGACCTCCTGGCAATCCCTGTAGTATTCGAAATTTTTCGGGTCGGCTCCATCATAACGCACGCCCGCCTTCGGGCCGTCCTTATCCGCACCCTTTGAGGTAGAGAACCACTTGTAAGTGATCCAGAGATGATCGCTGATCCCGAATTTAAGCCCGTGTTTGCGCGCCGCGGCTCCCCAAAGACCGACAATGTCTTTTTTGGGTCCCATGTTAACGGCATTCCAGCGGTTGTGCCGCGAATTCCAGAGATCAAAGTTGTCGTGATGTACGCCCATGGTCATAAAATATCGGGCGCCGGCCTTTTTATACAGCCCCATCAAATAATCCGGGTCGAAGCGTTCCGCCTTCCAGGAAGGTATCGTATCCTTAAACCCGAATGTAGAAGGATGGCCATACGTTTTCACATGATAGTCATATTGCTTGTTGCCTTGTATATACATGTTCCGCGCATACCAGTCGCCCGCTTCTACCGCGGACTGGGGCCCCCAATGCGCCCAGATGCCGAATTTGGCGTCACGGAACCAGTCCGGGACCCGGTAGGCACTCAAAGATGATCTTGTAGGCAGGAAGGGGCCTTCTTCGATGGGCTCCGGCAACGAGCGCGATCCGGGGCGACCGGCTGCAAAGGGGACTCCTGGGATGGCCGGGATAGCCGGTATCGCAAGTGCGAAGTTTTTTAGAAGATTGCGGCGGGAAATTGACATATTGATCTAATTATAGTTTCAATAATAAGTAAGGGATCCTCTTATCTGCAGTCGCCCGGTGGACGTCTTCTCTGTAAACTGCACCACCCTTTTCTGGCTGTCGAACGTATAAGCATAATTAAGGCTATAGCTGGTGGTGCTTGGGGCGCCGCCGGGAAACGAAGTTACCATCTCGAAGGATCTGTCGGCATAGCCGGGAATCGATCTGAACCTCGTTGAGGGTATCGAACTCCGCGACGACTGACTGCTTAATTAAATAGGCGCTTACGGCGCCGAGAGGGCCTTTGCCGTTGTTGTTATTGTTATTGTTTCCGGAGCCGTTGCCCTTGGAACAGGAAAAAAGCGAGAAGAGAAAAAGGGCCGCGAGAGTCGGAAGGAAAGTTGGTTTCATAGAACAATTTAATCAAAAATGGGAGAATTAAATATATTGCCTGGGCCGTTGCCAGGAAAGAACAGACATCTGCGAGAACCATTGGATGGGTTGTGCATATCTTTTCAAACAAAACATCAAGCAATGGATAATTTTGCAATGGCACCTTGTCTTATATGAAATACCCCAAATACACTATTATTGCGAGTGACGATCTTTACTCTTACGAGTTTTACAGTGAAGGTCCAAAAGGAAGAATCAAAAAAGCTATATTCTTTACCCCGATCGGCAAGAATCTTTTTAATCTTGGTTTCGGCGACTGGAATGAAGAAACCCAGGATGTAGATGATTCGAATCGTTCTAACAATAGTGATCGCGACAAGGTTCTTGCCACAGTTGCTTTCACCGCTGTAAAATTCATGGAACACTTCCCAGGTGCACTAATCATAATCGCCGGTAGTACTCCTGCACGAACCAGACTTTATCAAATGGGCATTGCATACAATTACATAGAAATCAAAGACCTTCTTGAGATACAAGGTCTTATCAAAGATCGATGGGAGAGCTTTCAACTCGGCACTAATTATAAGGCATTCTTGATTTCAAGGAAATAAATTTGTAAATTTGAAGAGTATGTCAAATACAGCTCATAAGAAAGGAAAAGGTTCAGTTGCCATAAATGCCGGTATGCCGGATTATAATAAGACTTCTTTTGCAATCAAGAAGGCAGAAAAGGCACGCGCATTGATTACAAAATATGGCCTTCCCAAAGCCGATAAGACCAAGAAGGGCAAATAGCCCCTTAAATAAGTTCTTGAAGTTTTCGGGCGGCTGAAACATGGTGGTCCATCACCATCGCACGCAATTGAAATGTCTATCGGCCCGGGGTCAGCCAGTACGCTAAGAAGAATATGGTGCTGACATACGCCCACAACAAAGAGAAAAAGATATGCACTATCGTCTCAAATGTCTTGCCTTTCCATAGTGCTCCCGAATAAACAAAGAACTGAACATAGAGCCTTACCGCCCAAAATATCCCGAGTCCCAGACAGAGATGTCTGCCAAGACCGGTGCTTGAAAGCGTGTGGGACGAAGTCAGGCATAGAAGGCCCAGCAAAAAAACCCCAAATGCGATGAAGAATAGGTGAACATACATCATTTGCCGGTTGATCAAACTCAGTGATCCCAGTTCCACCCTCCAGTTGAAGTATTTTGGAAAGAAAACGTGCAGAAATGCCAGGAGAATAAACAAGCAACCGATGATCTTAATCTGCCATTCCATCATTAAGACGATCAATGTTTATAGATATTAAGACGCGCATTCGAAGATAGACATAAAGGGTGTGAATTTCGTTTCCTTTATAGAGGAAAATCCCGCATGCTCAAACGCACCTTTCCAGACACCCCGCGAAAAAAAATGGGTAAACCCCACCGAAAAGGCCAGAAAGTTCGGGAAATCACGCAAGTGTTCCACCAAAACTACTTTTCCTCCGGGCTTGCATAACCGATGACACTCCTTGAGAAAAACAACCTTTTCCGTGTTTGATCTGATCTCGTGTACCGCCGATAGCA